>Ga0181612_138009_pt1 | contig 12346 bp, 4 predicted proteins | sample HoacroProtozoa21_FD_119630 | JGI IMG/M metagenome (GOLD analysis project Ga0181612, IMG submission 119630) | Hoatzin crop microbial communities from Cojedes, Venezuel. Combined Assembly of Gp0051906, Gp0051904, Gp0051908 | reverse complement strand
TGACATTTGCTTGTAAGCCAGAGGCACTGAATATGAGCGAAAAGTCTCATGTAAAGTACTAAGCTTTGCGTTTTCAAAGGTTTCTTCTAAATAGATGAGTAGCTTCACTTACAGCACAAAAATAAACAAAACCCCCAAAGCTTTTTTCCAACATGATTTTGACTGTGCAGTTCTATAGAGTGGACATATATACAAGTCACTCCTGGCAGAAACTTGTAAAATACTGGCCAGTAACCAGATTTTTAAAAAGATACCATTAGCAGAGTGCCTGTTTTGTGATTAACTTGGGCTGGTGGGAGCAGAGTTAAGCATACAGGATTCAGACAGAAAGAGGCAACATGATGCATTACTTTTAATAAATGTAAGACAACATTCCAAAATGCTTTAACTCTAATGCTAGCCTTAGCTGTGCACATGTTAAAGTAGTGTTCCCCTGGATACCAGTGAAGTTAGTCCATGTTTCATCTGGAATAAATGAGAATTTATTCACATCTATACCCTCAAACCTTCTTTCCCGTCTTCCATTTCTTTAAAACATCCAAACATGTTACCAAAGAATGCTCCTTTTTTTCTCTATGTCCATTCCTCTCTCCATTTATTTCTATATGAAAACACACTTTGAGGGATGTAGATAACAGTTACCTGGCTGATTTACATTGCAATATGCTATGAAGCTCCAAAGTGGTTTGCATTAGCATGTCTCGCTTACACTGTGTGGAACAGGAATGAAAGACAGCTTTATGTGACAGTGTTATGAGAAATCAGAGAGTGAGATGACAAGCTGAGATAGATGATTTCAGCAAAGTGTGATTAATTTCAGAAAAAGTATTGCGAATGTGCACAGTTTTAATTTTAAAAGAACATAAATAATTTCAGAGTATCAAATGGGAAACACTGGAGGAAAAAGTGGCTAAGTTATAAAGAACAAATTAAAAATAAAAACTGTGTATGCTAGTCTGATGTCACTAAAGCTACCTCAGTTTAGTCTTGGATATAATTTGATCCCTGAGTCAGGAAAGCACTGAAGCGTGTGTTTAAATCTGTCTATCTCCATTTAGAGAAGCACTTTAGCACATGCTCATCTTCAAGCATGAACTTTAAGAGCCATTGACTTCTGTGAAACTTAAACATAAGCTTAAAAATGCAATCATGTAATTAAAGCTCTATGTTCAACAGAGATGCTTCTCTGAAAGGAAGCTTTTGCCATGTACCTGCAAGTGGTGAAACTGAGAGAATGCTAGAAATGAGAGAGTAGTATTGAGACAGTATTAGTAGCTCGATGCCTAAAAAGTAGAATAGAAAACAGCACTACTTTAGCAGAAATTGTGACAGGTGTAAAAAAAACTATTGTCTACCTTCTTGAGAACAAATTTTGCAGCGTCCCATCTCTCAGGGATCCATAAAAACATTGTCAGCTTGAAATAACACCAAAAAGGTGAAGATTATGAAAGGAATGCCCGGTGGCTTTGAAAACAGCAAAGGTGGGAAAGAAGTTTTAGCAAGACACAACCAGCCAGTCATGACCAGTATTTTTGCTTTGGGGCTGACATTTAAAACAGCAGAAGACCCTGAGACTATCCCTGGCTCATACTGGAGCTGTGTATGAGATCTGCAGTCAGCTAATAGATTGATTCTCTGCACAGTAGAAGGAAATGAACTGCCAAGACACAAATGATTTGCTGAAAGTGGCGCTGGAAATCTATCTGAAGAAGGAAATTGAATATACACCAACAGAATCCCAGGTTAGCTGCAAAGACTGAACCATTATTCTTAGGAAAAAAAAAAAAAAGACTTTTAAAATAAGACAAAGATAAAACCACAATTTTTAATTTAGAGGAAAAACAGATTTGCAAAATTTTTACTAAATTAATAAAATAAACTGGTAAGTCTATACATACTTGCAAATATTAGAAACCAAAAGCAAAGACAAAGAGGAAGAAAATATTTAACCAAAACACACAAAGAACCAAAGGAATTAATTGTAATGGTAACAGTAAAATAGAAATAAAAATAAACTTGTTTAAAAATTCGAGTTTTACACAGTAATGGCTTTGCTGAATGAACTAAACTATTCAGAACATAATTTGTGTGCACACTTTCTAGAAAGCACTTTTGAAATATATGGAAAAGATGATCAGGCTGAATGTCAGAAAACATATTTATAAGTCCAAATTAAAAAAGAAATAAATGCAGAAAATTGATATTCGGAAAGAATATTGTATGCAGTATTAAACTGCCAAACATGAACATTCTGGTCACGAGCTGCTCTGTGTGCATTGTTACAGGAAGGTATGACTAACAGCAGAAAAGTACAGCAATTCAGAATTTTAGATAACAATGGGATTCATCTCACCTAACCTTATGTGTGTAACCCTGACATCAGCTAGTGTATAGTCACTGCAAACTGTTACCTTCAAATGGCAGTTCCTTCCTTTCCAAAATGATTTTCAAAGACAGGTAGCATCAATTTTCCCTTGAAGATGCATATTTCTTTTTTTTTGATGATAGAAGGATTCTGACTAGGTTAAACTTAGGTAACATCTACATGGCCAGAGTTAGGTGAGAAGAGTCAAACACTGTTGCAGATTAAGGACCTTAGAAAACCTATCTGGTTTGGAATTCTTTCCGTTGTAGACAATCATTTAGTTGTTTAATGGCCAGATCATGACCATATTAGAACTAGAGCTCAACAAGGAACATTGTATATTTTTGCAGGAAGGCAGATTAAAACATCTCAGCAAAACTTGGTCTCCCTAGAAATGCTTTTCAGTATCAAAACAGCTTAGAAAAGTAATTTACTTGCAGAAATAGGTATCATTAGTGCAGAAATTTATATTGTTTGCCTGTCCAGAATCTGGTGACTATACTCATAACTCCAACCCTTCTGGCAAGTGATGCATCTAAGAGCAAGTACAAAGGTGAGCATACGTTTAAGTAGTTCTGCATAACTAAAATCTGAATCACTCTCTGCAGGTATTATCCTCTCTTACAAAACAGATAGTCAGCAGTTAATAAAATTCCAGTGAGGCACCTGTCAAGGTACCAAGTAATAGGATGAATCTAAGCCTAATCACATAGACAATCCTGTCTGTAGACAACTTTTAATCCACTAAGAAACTTCACTGAAAATAAGTTAACCACAAACTTAATTTTCATTCTCTAAAAATGTTGGTTCTTCAGCACCTCATTCCCTGATTAAATAAGAATGTACTTTCTCAGTATTCTTTTGCAAGAATTGCTACTTAAAAACTTATTTCTAAAAATGTGTTTGTAAGGAATGAGCAACTTTTCATTAGAATCACATAAAAAGCTCAGTGACCATAGGAATGGATTAGTTTAAAACTCAGATTTATATTTTTCCTGATATTTTACCCAAATTCTAAACCTTATGTTTTAAAACAAATGTTTTTTCACCTCAGGCCATATCTGCAAATCAAGTCAAATCTGAAATAATCTATGCTGAAAATAAGAAACAGAACAACTTCAGTGAATTTGGGCAGAACACTGAACTACATCATGTGGTTCACACCCATTTGCTATGATTTTCTGGATGAATTACATGTAGAGACTTCAGATTAGACATTTTCCTATGTTAACAGAAGAATTGTGTTAAAGCAGAAACAGAGTAAGAAAACCAGCTAATCCAGAAGAGTTTACCTGGAGTATTTAATAAAAAATAGCTCTCCCTAACTTCAAATACAGAAAACCCTTAGTATGAAATATGTGAGAGATGAACATCAATATTTAAAGAAAGGCTTGTGGTATTTTTGGTTTGCTCAAAGACATTGTTTGGAATGGGTGTAATTTATTCTTCATATTCATGAATTACCTCCATTGTGTTTTACTTCTGCGCATATCATCTTTTCCTTGTAATGAAAGCATCATCAACACCCATTTGTTTTACATACAAAGCAAAATTTTCATAATGGAAAGCAAGGTTTTACAGGCTGTTTTTAAAATTCTTGCTACATACAACAGAGATATGGCCTAAAGCATCACACAGATTAAAGAAGTCTTGATTAGTTAAGCTTTGAATTCAGTTAATTGTCAGCTTTCAGCCTAATAAGCTGTTTAAATAACAAATTCTTAGCTGTCAAATGAGGTAACTTTCTCTGCAACATACGATTGGCAAATTCTGGCATGCAAAAGCCTGAAATGTACTACATGCTCAGTTTTCTGGTAGAAAGATGAACCTTGGCTACTATCTTGCCCACCCACATGTGTGTTCAGATACAGAAGTAAATGAAGCGCACAACTTGAGCAGTCTCTCGGTAGACAAACTGAACTGCAGCTTGGAGAAGGAATCCATCTTCAATTAGTAACATCTAGTACGACTAACAGCAAGAGGACAGAAACTTTTTTACTGTCACCGACTACTTTCAGTCCTAAAAACTAGGGAAGTACCAACCATACTTACTCGTTTCACTGAATTCAAAATGTGCCCTCAAAAAAAGTGAACACTGATACTAATCCATCTAAAATGCTGTACTGCATTCATCATCATATATATTCCTAACTGTCCTGCTTTCTAATCTACATCTCCTAACTATTTTCACCTTTTACTCTCTTTTCCATTTCTCCTCCCAAAATCTGCTCCAGTAGCAAACAGCACATTACAGAGAACACTAAAAATAAGTGACCTGATGAAGAAGCTGTCCTCCAGTAGTTATAGAATCATAGAATCATTAAGGTTGGAAAAGACCTCTAAAACCATCAAGTCCAACTGTCAAAGCTTAATCTGTTAATCTACTTTAGCACTGGAGGTTCACTTAAAGTTAGAGATCTTATCTCTGATGTTTAAAACACTATTAGAAAAGAATGGAAAGGAATTTCCATTTTCCCCTGTTGGATAATGTCTCTTAAGCTGTACAAAACATTTGCATCATATGAACATTTAGCTAGAAAGGAACTATACCTTTGAGTCCAGCAGGCATTTCTTACAAAATTTTGGGTGTACTGATTTCCACTGCTTAGGCTTTTGGGTATTTGTAAAATTACTTCTGTAGACTTGCTGCTTCACAAGAACTTCAAATACAAAACTCCATTAAATAATAAGAAAACATGTCTGAAACTTGTCAGAACATTCCGCACAACTTTAAAAAGAAAAATGAAGTGAAAATCTATCTATCTGAAACATATTATTGGCAAGTTCATACAATATACATGTACCTGCAATGATGGATAAATTTTGACATCTTGTGTTACAAAAGATTAGTGAGAGCATAGCATTGGATTTAGTAGCAGACATTTTGAAGAATTCCCCGTTGAATTTTCTCCTAACTTCTTTCTGAATCAGTTATTGCTGCTGGCTATTCTAGGTACGTTCTTATATTTTGCTTTCCTCTGTCATATATAAGCACTTCCAGTGAAGTCCTAGTCACTGCAAGTAACATCCATGACGTGTTGTTTGCTTTGGAAAGATGATCCTTCCTCATCATGCCCTTGTTCATCACATTCAATCATTTTATCTGGTCTTAGATTAGACAGCACTTTTTTCAGAAACCATGTGTGTCTGAATGCTCATTACAACAAGACCTCTCTGATCACTTCTGTTTCCAGTGATGTCTTTTGAATGTTCATGGAGGAGGTTCTTTAAAATGTCACTCACAACCACATGTTCCTCACTGTTTAGTACGTGTTTTTCCACTGAACAGCATTTAAAAAGTGAAATAAAGATAAAAGACAACAGTATGCATATTATATGGAAAGAAAATAAACGGAAAACCATCTCCCAGAGTATACCTAGAGGCTGTAGATGTCTGAAATAAACAGTAACTGTGACTAGGATTCTGAAGAGCTGTAGGTTAAATGTGGAAATTCATATCAACATGTTCACTTTTTATGTTATTCTCTTACACATGTCAACAGCTACCGTGTAGTCAGTATGCAAATATTTATCATAGACCATGCACTACTTAAACCGCAGATAACAAAAGCAATAACTTCGCGAAAACATGGTAGACCCCTCAGAGGTCTGAGAAGCAGTGGTTACTTTGTACTGATAAGGTGTAATGAGATGACAGAGAAAACCTCAAATAAATCACATTTCAAAACAAGATTTAGAAACCAGCGCATGAAAACTGTACTTAGTGTTCTCCTAAAGCCAATGCAAGGAATTAGGATATTATTAGGGATCTATTAATAATTTTTTGTGAAGAATTGGTTATTTATCTCAAAATCTAGGAAAAAAAGATCTGGAAAATAGTCTGCGTTAATCTGATATGACATTCCTTGTGTTTTACATAGGATGAATTTATGACAAACTTTTAGCAAAAAATAGAGTAAATGGTAGCAACAGGACCTCACAGTTTTTCAGAAGATTTAAATCATATGAAACTCCCTCTTTCTCCAGACAATTGCAAGTCCTTCAGAGGTTGTTTCAAAGCAATATTAATAGTTCTAAGAGTAATTGCTGCTGGAGGGAGACTGAAAATGGACCTTCCTGGAAACGAAACTGTAAATGATGTTACATTCATTCTTTCTGTATAAGCAAAAATGGTAGATATTAAAAATATACTTCCCAAGAAAGCTGAATTACACAGAAATAGAAATACTCATTCAAAATGTGTTTCTAGGCTACATTTTTAACTCCTCTTTATAGGAATGATTATGGATATAACTTTGCTGAAATGCCCCAAGGAGAAAGTAGAGCACAAAACAGTGTGTTTAAATGAAAATGGATTTAAACATGAAATATTGGAATTGTTGTCATTCAACACTTTGGCACTATAATAATATTTCATAAAGGCTTTTCACATCCTCCAGTAAAGGAATAATCCATTTCTGATTCATATAACAGTTATTAGCTCATAGAGTTCAGATGTAAGTATACTACGCTCCTTTCCTCTCTTATTGCTGGCACCAAGAAACAATATATTTATAGGCAGTTTTAAGATCTGATCAGGGTGCAACCTCTGTTTTTCCCTTACATAGTAACTTTGCTACAACTCCTGTATCCCTGTTCTGCTGCAATTAATCTAAATATATTCAAACACATAAGAGAGTAAAAGAAAACAGAACTTCCACATTAAGAATGAACCATATTCTCTGGAACTTAACTACTTTATAGTGTGATATTAAAATAAAACATAAACTCCTGCTGTGCATGAACTTTACTGACATAGTTTACCACATGGTTATACAACCATTATAAATCAACATTTCACTGATGTGGCAGTCTCCTACTACTCGACTAAGGACGTAAATTTACATAGTGGTGACTGGTTCAAATCCTTTTCATATGGAACCCCTAGACAGTAATATTCCCAGGAAAAAAAATGGTCCACAAAGCTCAAGATGGAACATGCAATGGTGAGGAAAAGTTGAGTGGTTTATATTTAGAAAAGACTTGATCCAGAAGAGATTGAGAAAAAGCAGAAAAATAGCATGTACTGTGCAAAATGCCCATTTTTGTTAAAGACCTTCCTGCAGAATACTTTGTCAATAACATTTCAATAGATCTGTCTATCTGACCCTGCTAGGTACAAGTAGCTCAAAAGGGTGAAAATAAGTGACCAAAACTCCAAAAGACCTCCAAAATAATGAAGCAAATCAGATTGCAAAGAAACAAATAAAAAGGAATAAAAGATCTTCACTGGGACATTTTTGATACAGAAAAGACAGCAAGCCTCTAAGGCCATGACTTAAATATCCTGGGACTGTTTTCTGGTGCTGAGATCACCTGTGTGGAAAAGCTTGTGTTGCTGCTATTAACTCTTTCGCTCTCCAAATCAATCGGATCAGGACAAGGCACATCTGAACAGCCTGCTAGGGACAGTCTCTGGTCTTCTCTGACTACTGGACTGTGCCCATGAGCTGCTTGGAGGAGTATTCTTTGGACTGAGCCAAAATCATGCAAGGGACAAATCTAACAGTTTAACAATGTAGACAATTAGGTTCCAGTGGCTGGAAACATTCCTTGTAGCTGTTTTATTTAGTATAAGTATAGCCTATTTTGTCACTAGAGATTTGCTATTGATAATCATGTTACGTGGATGATATTTCAATCACGTTATGAATGGCAATATAAAACCCTAAGATATAATACAGATCTCTTAGGGAAGCATTGAACATATTTCACTTCTTATGAAGCAATAGCTCTTTACAGAATACAATCAGGAAAAAGCACGTGAAGCCTCTGTTAATATAAAATGCACAAAATACACCTTTCCAGGTTTATTAAATTACACATTGAAAAAGGTAATATATTCAAAGTAATGTATTAACTAATTTATTATTTATTATATTGATTATATCACTAAAATAATAAACTTTAATTTAGAAATATGCATTTAAATAAAAAAATTCTGAATTCAAGATATCTTAAAGCTGCATGATTTCAGAAACATACAATAAAACCATCTAGCTTCAGAGGCAATCACTTTAAGGTATAAAGTGACACACTGACAGCAGTATTACTAAACACAACCAATATACCAACACATCTGTGTTTACAGACTAGTCTATAGTCTTGTCAGACATGTCCGAAGAAAAATACATCAAGTACAAATACTATCGAATTACTAAAAATACTTAGACTTCTATTTATTAAAGAATTTATGCACCAGGTTAAAAGCATTACTTGAGCATAATCCATCTGTGAACACTTTTTTATTTATAAGGAAACTTTCAAGTTGATGAAAAATGAAGAACAAGAATCGGATAAAAGTAACACACTCAACATTGTAAATACACTCAGGAGGCCCTATATAAATAATAAAACCACAAAGCTAAAAAAGAAAAAAGAAAGGCAACTTGATTACTTTTGGAATGGCATTACAACCAGAAGATTAAATTAAAAAAAAAAATTGGTTGCCTTCTTAACTCCAGACAAACAAGTCCATATCCAGAAACTCCCGTTCCTCTTCTTCAGTTTCCATAAAAAAAACCAGAACAAACTCTGTCTAAACTTACTTCCGTATTAATAGTTAATTCATCTCTTTGAAAAATAAAACATCTTGTTTATCTTATGTAAAAAATGTGAAAGGAACCTTTCTTTCTGTTTCCAGAACAAAGAAAAGCAACAAGTCCTTGACCAACTTGTCCTCTTGTAGCTGTGTTATAGGACATGCAGAAATTCTGTTTTGACCTCTTTTAACTTCCAGAAAATAAATGGGACAGCACATGTTCAATCAAAGTGATTATATTACCTGAGGCTTACCCCTCAAATCTGCAGCTGCTAGCTGGAAAGGAGTGAAATGAGGTCACGAGGACGAGTACAATGACTTCCAGAGCTACAGAGGCACTCCTGGATGTTCACCCACTGACAAAGTACTTGTGCTGCCAAATATCTCCTTTTGATCAGATATTTTAATACCAGCAGATGAAATTTGTTTTGCCTGTTACTAATGGACTTGCTTGTTACTCTGGACTTTTACATCATGACAGAAAGCAGGTCCTGGGCACAGCACATCTGCTGCACAAAAGAATTGATCAGTCAAAGAGTTCAAGATGAGAGGGACCTCAGGAAGTCTCTAATCCACCCTTGTGCTCAGAGCAGCATCAGGGTGAAGATTAGCAAAGACTCTCCAGGGCTTTCCTCAGTTGGTAGAACCTCTAGGGATGCAGAGTGCAGAGAACCCCAGGCAGCCTATTCCTGTGTTTGACTGTCTTCACAGTGAAAAATTTTCTCCTTCTATCCATACATACTCACTGCCAAACATGCAGAGGTAACTCTACACCGTTTGCTTAGTAAATGTAGTCTCACTAGTATGCATACAGACAAACCGTTTATCTTGTCAGCTGCATATTTGGTCTGACACCACTTGCAGCTGCGTAGTAGCTGTCCAGGCTCCATGCGCTCACATCTAGAGAGCTTAGGCGTCAAAAAATAATCCAATGCTGAAAATTAATATTTTAAAATGCATTAATATACTTCACTCCATGATCCAGTGTACCATTATCTGCAACTGCTAGTGCTGTTACTTTCAGGAGATATCAATGTGTCTATAAATGAAAGAGAGAAGAAAATGAAATTTGCTTCTCCATAATTGGTGAACTTTCAAAATAATACAGCAAATATGACTACGTGCAAGTTGTCATGCCATCTTTAGCGTTTTGTAATGAAAATAGTAAATAACTTGTTCTCATCTACCAAATTAGTTGAAGAACAAGAGGAGACATTCACTACATCAGACATGAATACACACAGGTATGTTGAGGTAGTCCCATTTTCCATTGTAACTTGCACTTAAAAGCAAGTTTTCAAATTTTCTAGCTATTAAAAGTTACTCTTGTAAAGAGAGGCTGAATGCTTAGTTGTAATTTTTAAGTTCTTTATAGATGACAAAAAGTCCTTGTCAGCAAATAAATGCTACTTTCAAGTATTTTAGCATGTACTAAAACTTTTTATGATACAGCTTCTAAATTAGAGAAACTTGATCATGTACGTGCTCAGGTTTCTGGCTTCACTGAAAGATTACCTGACAACAAAGAACAAATGACAATTAATTTGGTTATAAACATGACTCTTATCTAAAAAAACCCCAGGGCAGAGCCAAAGAAAAATTAAAAAGAATTGTAAAGACATAATCATGCTCAATTAACTGCCTTCAATTCTTGGTTTCAGGATATAAAATTATTACATCCTGATTCAGTTACTTTTCTGTGAAAAAAAAAAGAAAAAAAATAAAGAAACTTTTAAAGATATTTAGACTCTGCAGGAATGGCAAAGTTTGGCAAAAAAAGAAAATGGTTTAATTGTCTGAGGAATATCATGTAGTTCAAAAACACTGGATTGTGTGTTTGCATGTTTCAGAAATCTTGTTAAGAAATAGTCTAATGTTTTATCTTAAATTCCCAGCTTTTTGAATTTCTTTAAAACTTGTTGAATTTACTTAGTCCATTCCTACATCAAACAGCAAAAATATTTTTCTTGTGTAAACAGACTTGGGCAGATTGTAGAAGCCCATTAAATATCATTTCTGCTAAGGCTGAGATTTAAATTCATTTCAATTATAGGCATAAAGAGTTATAAATTGAAGTTCAGAAAGAAAAGATACATTGAAATGCATTAAAACTGATAATATGCACCAGTTAATACTAAGTCAAAGCCAAAAATAATTGAGAGCGGTGAGAATTGTGAGAACTATGGGAACGTATATGCAAGAGAATAAAATACATTCAATAGTCAGGGAAATGGTGTTTTTCTTCAGTATCAGTTAGAAGAAAACTTTTTTTCCATAGTTAATACTGTTATTGTTGAAAGATAGTTATCAAGTACTTCCATAAAAAGGGGCCCAAAATGAATATATAATTGAATTATAATAAAACATTTTAAAAGGGAGAAAGTGGTATGATTAGGGACTATTTTAATTTTAATCACAACACTAGGTATCAATTTATTTCTTTCTTGTAGGTATCATTAAAGGATTTTTGCAAAGGTTCTCTGAGCACTATCACCAGCCAAGTGTCAAAAGTAGATCACTGAAAACTAAAAAATACAACTTTTTTGAAGGAGCCATCAACTTTAATTAACCTGTATAATATTCTGATTAGTAATATTATGTGTCATTATTATGTTAAGCAGAGCAGTGGCAGCAACAGGAGACTGAAGAAGGATAAGCAGATTTTGTGCCTGTCTCCCCAGCTACAGAGTTAGCACATGTTCATAGCACGAAAATGTCTTTCCTCTGAACTTCTGAGGTTAGCCCTTCCACAGGTCCAGCAAGCAGCGCTGTTCAGGATATTGGTATGCCAGCTGCAGAAAACTATAAAGAAGGTAAAATGCTGTGTAAAACCATGAAATGTGCTTTCTTGTCCTTCAGATCTGCACTAAGCTCACCGCTGAACTGAGGTGAAGCATGAAAAGAGATCCATACTCCCCCACCTTATTAATTTCTAGGATGAATCTAGCCTTGTAACCCAGAGATAGTGCAGTGTCCTGTTATATGAAATACACTGAAACAAATAAACAAACTGGAAAACATCTGTAATATGTATTATAACATTTCCTTCATTGTCCTCAGACCAAGTGTGAGAGACTGGAATAGTTAATGTATGTTAATGTGTCAAACTTTGTGTTAAAATAGCCGCCTCAGCCCCGCCACAGGTCACATAGAATTCATTAGAGTAGGGGTTTACGAACACCTGAGAGACCCCTCATGACCACCCCCCTCTACCCCCCGACGCCTGTTATCACAAACTTTCTGGAACAAGAACCATGTAAGTCCTCAGGAAGTGTGACTGAGGGCGACGACTGGACTATAAAAGACAGAAGTGCAAAGAGCCGGGCATGCACCCACCACTGGAGGACTGCCCCATCTGTCATTGCGGGATCCTAGGGTGGTGATACCTTTCTCTCCTCTCCTCTCCTCTCCTCTCCTCTCCTCTCCTCTCCTCTCCTCTC
>Ga0181612_105832_pt1 | contig 12346 bp, 8 predicted proteins | sample HoacroProtozoa21_FD_119630 | JGI IMG/M metagenome (GOLD analysis project Ga0181612, IMG submission 119630) | Hoatzin crop microbial communities from Cojedes, Venezuel. Combined Assembly of Gp0051906, Gp0051904, Gp0051908 | reverse complement strand
TGGGGATCGAGGCTGCCATGGCGCAGACCAGGGCACTGCTTTTATTTTTTTGTTGTTTTTATTGCTCTTTCCTCAAGCTTCTGTTTTGGGGATTTAGGGCTCTGCTTAGCAGCAGGGTGCGGCAGAGGCCGGTGTTGAGAGAGGTCATTATTTTTCACCCTGAGGGTGACGGAGCCCTGGCCCAGGCTGCCCAGAGGGGCTGTGGAGTCTCCTTCTCTGGAGATATTCAAACCCCACCTGGACGTGGTCCTGTGCAGCCTGCTGTAGGTGACCCTCCTTCAGGAGGGGAGTTGGACCTTCCAACTCCTACCATTCTGTGATTCTGTGATACTAACCCCACTTAGATGCCGTGAATTTATTTTCCAGTACGAGTGACGCAAACTTTCCATCCAGCCAGCGACGTGTAAAAATTCTCATTTTTATTACTTTATTACAGTAATATTTAGCAAATTTACCTTTGCATGACTTGATGTTTAGTACCTCATTCTATTCTACTTCTGCAGAAAGGATCTTTCTTCTTCTTTGCCCCCAACAGGAAGAAGACATTACAAAGGTCAGTAAGACAGTTTGTTAGTAGCTTTAATTGTCTAGAATATTTTTTCCATCTTATAGTTTTGCACAGAGCAAAAGAAAGGAACTCAGCGTGCATTTCACACACAAACACAGCCAAATATTTGGTTCTGCTCCCAGAACTGAATCATGAGCACTGCTGTGAAGCAGCTGGGAGCTGGAAGTGCAATTTTGGTATTGGTGTACCAGGAAGCATACAAAGTAGCTCAGCTTGGTGTCTCAAATTCCTGGACCTAAAGCTGCTGTGGATAACTTCCACAATCGAGGGCAGTCTTTTTGCCCACTGGGGGGGTTCGTTATTGCATTCACATTTTCTCGCTTTCAGATCTTCAGCTCTGCTTGCGCTTGTGTATTTCTCCCTCCTTGTCTCTTGCTTTCTTCCTGTCTTTTTCTCCCTAGCTCATTTCTTACATTATTTTTGCTTTGTTTCCTGTTTGTTCTTAAAGCCTTCTGCAAACAAGATAACAATTTACTTTAAAGATAGATATTTCTATGTTATATAGGAAAGGGTATGTCTTGGCACAGATGCTGGGACTGTGGGTCAAGGATGGCAGTAGAATATCTTCTACTTCACTCTAGTTACAGCTGTGGCTATGTTTATATTCAGAAGTGATGCAACTCGGGAATGAAGACCTCCCATCTCCAGTCTCCAGTATAATCAAAGAGGACAGAAATAACAAGTTGAAAATATCAAAATACAGTTAAGTCCCTTAGTATATTTTAAACACAAATATACACTGGTGCATATACTGTTTCCTAGTAATTAAAATATACCATATGTCTTCCATTAAATGTTCAAGAAAAAAAATTATCTTCAGTCTGTTCTCCATACTGTCTATAAGTCACATCCAAGGATATCTAGGTTATTTGTAGAATTTGCCTGATTTTCAAGTGCAGGTCCTATCCAATTTCTCTTTTTTCACTGCCTTTTGTAAGTGCTTGTTACTTTACAGATGGGGAAAGCCAACTCATTATGAATATATGTGTTAATGCATTTTAGCATCATAAGTATCTCAGTGTTATAGTTCTTAATATACAGCCATGCCCATCTACAAGTCCTCAGCCTACAAGAGTGGATAGTGTCAGACACCTCTGTGCTTGTACCTTGTGGAAGAGCATGGGTAAAGCAATGGGAATAGGAAGAGATGAAAGGGATAAGAAGGACCCCTGTGACACCTATGCCTTAGAGTGCACAATTTTTAAAGCTTTTTTTTTGTAAAGAAAGAGAAATATGTAGCAGACTCAAGGATGCGAACATCCAGAGTCTTTGTCTTCATTTCTGTATTGCGAGCAGCACTCAGGGTGCAAACCTTCTATTTTCCCACTTATATTTCAAATACCCAACATCGCCATCAGAAAAGACAGTGCCTCTCTGCCCTGTGCTGAAGAAGGGAAAAAATATAAGGCAAGTAAAAAGTTCAAATCCAAATCCTGAGAGATAAAAAATCCAGATTTTCACCTAATCAGTCCTCCTTTCAAAGCCAGAAGAGGTCTTGCACCTAAATAGAAATAACAGATAGAGAAAACTCTCTTCCAACCTCTCAAGCTCTTGCATCTCCATTGTCTATTATCTCTGACCTTGACAAGTCTTGTTTTGTTCAGTTCACCTTTTCATTATGACCTTTGCACACTATTCTATATAACGTTCCTCACGTGTCTCTGGTGCATTTGGCAAGTCTTTTATCTCAAATTCTTTCATTACCACTGTTCTACTGCTCTCTATGATTACATATTCAGAAAAATACTCCCACTTTTGTCCTGCACATTGCACACGTGTCCATTTCAAATCTATTCAATTTGGAAATAGGTATATTCATGCTTTTTTCCATGGGGAGATACTGCTTCCCACAGGCTGGGAAGAAACTGCCTTTTCTTTCCATTATCCCAGGTCAAAACCTTCCTTGAGACTTAATGCCTTGATACTTCTAAGAAATCCTGACAGAGGTTCAGAAGTATAATAAGCCCTGCCTCCCATACAGAACAATAAAACATCAATATTTCCCTGTACGTTCCAATCTGTGTTACAGGCCTTTCTTGCCTCTAGTCTCCTATTGAGATTAAAATCTTCTATAGATCCACATATTAAAAGTTCTTAAAGTCAGGTCCTGGCTTATGTGAAAGGTCATAAGTGTCACCACAGAAATTATGAGGATGGTTGGATAAGTGTTATTATGTTACTCTTACAGAGAGCTAAATCAGGAAGACAGAAAGTCACACAATAGAGCTGACAACTTAGTCCCCCATCTTGTGAATCCCAAAATGGTCTTTCCATGTACAAACCGCCTTTCTCGCTTACTAAGTATGCACAGAAACTGTGCATTGCACCTCTCTAGTGTTATGCTCTGTGTGTGCTTAACCTCAAGCCAAGTGATTGAACTTTCATTGCCATTCCTTACCGTGAATGAAGAGGTCTTTCTATTTAACCCTTTACCCATACTACATTTAAGACGATGGTATTGTTCCGCCACTACATTATTGTCCTACATTTATCATTCCAGGAGTCAGAGGAGAAAATAAACACCTTATTCATTTAATCAATATGATGGCCAGTTTTAACTGTCCCACATTACTCTCCTAGCAGTTTTCTTCATGCTCTCAGGGATGCCTGACTTCTAGGGATTTTTTACCCATTTATCTATTCACTTTCAAGTGCCCTCACTTCTTTGCTTATAACAAAGACAGATCTGTGATGATTTTTGTTAAGCTGCTCCATTTCAGCTGTAATGTCTTATTGATCTATTTATTTTGTTTCACTTGCAGCTACTGAAGTTTAGATATGGGCAATACCAGCATTTCATGTTGACTGTCTTGTATGAAAATTACAGTACCTTACCAAACTACACGTATTGGTAAACTTTAATAGTTTCCAAATTGTCTATAAGACAAGTTGATTTGAAGGAATGTCCATTGGAATTTAGTATTATTACCATCATTAATATGTGTACAGTAAGCGTCAAATCTGCAAATAGCAAGCATTTTTAATAAAACATATTTTCCAGCTTTTAGTAAGACAAACTGCACCTACACTGTGTTATAGCAAGACCTACTTAACATTTATAACATCTATGAATGGATGAATTTGATTATGTCTTTTTGATAACAGAATGGTTTAAGGCAGGAGACAGTTGAGTCAGCATTTCTTGATGTACATGTTTAGTCACTTCTGTGTGCCTTGAGACCTTACCACTTACTTTTATGTTTGGAACTGTTTGCAGTACCTATGCCCCACAGAGACTTATACACATAGAGAAAATCATGCCACTGATTTAAGGGTCTGAAAACACATTCAGATATCTGCCTTTAGGCACTGATTTTTATTGAGACCAGCATGTTCTTTGCAAGCTGTGTTTCAATGCCCAGGACATTACATCACACTGGCACTCAGCTGGTTTAAACTGAAAGGGTCCATTAGCTTCCTTATGGGGAGTTAGGCTTTACTGAAGTGTGATCTCTTAGAAATGATGCAGTTCAGCAGAACAGTCCATGTGAGTGTGTAAAGTACTCTTGTTGTAATAACAGGAGTGCTAGCAATTCAGCACTGTCAGTTTTAAACTTGGATGATTGTTTCCGACCTAGTCTGTGTGCCCAAGTTATGACTGATTATAACAGTCACTGTGAGTTTCTTTGATATGCAAAGAGCTGCATCATTTTATAGCCACTCAGATCTGCCTGCATCTTTACCATCTACAGGGAGGTTGCTTCTACCTGTGGTGATGCAGTACGTTTCCTTCTGGAGTTTGAAATCACATGGCACTATTCAAGCTGTGTGCTATAAAAAGACACGCACACACCAAGCCTCACAAACTAACTTTACCGCATTTGGACATAGCTTACTGGTAATGGCTAGATTGTCTCCCAGATCATATGCTTATGCAAGGACTAAGGCAGCTATAAAGGGAGCCTTGGGTGAGCTAGATTGCCTCCCAGATCATATGCTTATGCAAGGACTAAGGCAGCTATAAAGGGAGCCTTGGGTGAGCACTTCAGATACGCATGTCTACATCCATATAATATTAGGTGAGAAGACTCCCACAGCAGATATCTACAAGTTTGGCACCTAGGTTGCATTAAATCCAGAATTTCTTCAGTGATCTTAATGCTGCTATGAATGAGAAAGTCTTTGGTTCAGCTGGTACTTTGAATGACTTTTTTTTAATATGAAATAAATCCTATACCAGCCGAAGCTAGTAACCTGTTGCAAAACTTGTCCAGTAGATGTTCTATGCATTCTTTTCTCATTTTAAGTTTCTAACATCGATAACAGTTACGACGGGTATTTTATTCCACAGTTCTCACTGAGGTTCCAGTTTTTATACTGCAGCTAATAATCCTAGGTATACCCTAAGGCATATTATTTTCCTAATTTCAAACTAGGCAGTGCAACAGAAAAGTCTTATGGAGAGTCATCAGCAATAATTTTAGCTATATTACATATGTAGTTAATAACACAAATAAATCAAAGAGCTTCTGTGGAAGAATATGAGTGAAAAATGAGTGACAGAAATTAGTCTTCTTTTACATAAGGCAAAAGTTTGCTTATGTTCATTGTAGGCTGATGAGATCTGCCTTAAACACAGGGGGATATAGATAATTGCAATGAGTTATAAATTGAATATGAGTCAGCAATAGAGGGAGCAATAAGAGAGTGCAAGTGACAGAGCAGTTGGTGTGTGTGAATTTGCATGGCTTACATATCAATTTAGCTGTTGCTGAACTAGTTATAAACTGTCCATGCTGACAGTACTTAACAGAATGCTGTTTCATCCACACAAATCAACTCTGCATGGTGCCTAATACATGGTTCAACCCTTACATCATTTTCTAAACGTTGTTGGGGACCACAATGACATCTCTGAATCACTGGAACCATAACCTGTGAATGGTTTGAGAACTCTTCTGTTGAGTTCTGACCGGGGATGACTTCAGGTTACGAACCACATACAAATGCGGAGATTTGGTGCAGAATAAAACCCAAACTCTCTGTTTACATCAGGCTCTGCAGCTCTGAGTTGAAGAAACAATCTTTCTGAGTTAGTGTGAGTACCTCCAACCTGCACTTTTCAGTGCTACGCACAGATCTTAACTCATGTTCTGGGAGCAGTACACGACTGTCCTCATTGAAGCAGGATTATTAGTTCAGAAACACCATTATGCTGACATGGCTACTGCATTTCTACATCAAGAGCTATTTTGTTTGTAGTTAAAATGAGTGCCTCTGTGGAGCACTGATGTAAAGAGTTTTAAAACAAGTAACAGACGTTTCAGTCCACATTGAAAACAGCAATTTCAATACACGAAGTTTGTAAAGTACTACATTCGGTGTTATAAAGGAAACTATAATTTTGAGCTAGGAAAAAATTTTGTGTAAATTTAAACTAATTTTAGACACCACTGTTGTAAATTTCATTGCAGAGATAGAGTAATGTTATACATAACAGAGGCTGGAGTAGCATTTTGGATGACATCAGTAAGGGAGACAGGAACCTGCTGTTTAAGATCCTAAATATTAATTTCATAACTAAATAAGGTGCATGAGTCCCACCGACTGATAGTACTCTGTTCTCAAAGTCTAGTTTTTGAGGCTACATCTATACTGCTTAAGAAACCATACCCGGGGTATTCTCCATCGTTCATGCTGTTTGATTCTCAGTCTGTACAAACTAGCAAGTGAGAAAACACCCAGCAGACTCTCATGGGATTGTAGAGGCCAAAGTCCATTCCTAGTGGGGAATAAGGACAACAATGAATGAGACTTCATTCTGTAGTGCTGAAATGTCCTTAAACCTCCTCCAAGGTATGCATCATAAACTCCTAAAGTTTTGTGTTACGGAAACATCACAAAGCATGTCATTTACGTCATAAGCTCACAGGGGTACCACTTGGAGCCCAGAGGGAACTCAAATTTAAGCACTGTGTTGATGTGGATGTATTTTAATCATGCCAGTTATCTCACAGACAATCTGTGGATGAACTATGCCATTCAGAATAGCCTGGAATACCATGTTCTTTGAATTTGAAAAAGCATTTCTACACTTGGAATTCAGCTTTCAGAGGTCAAACCTTAATTTGAAGAGATGCCTTCAAAATATAGTATAGATATTGAAAGTGTTTTGTAACAGACAAGAAGCCAAAGCTTTCCTCAAGTCCTTGGATCATCACCAACAGATCCTAAGAATTTTCAAGGCCCGTAAGTGAATCTTAACAGGGATCCCAGGTCCTGCGGGTAAGGTGAGTTCTCTTCCCCAGCATACATTTCTGGGCAGAATGCTGTAGAGATAAAGAAGCATTTCTTTTCAAATATTATGTCCATTCTAAGTGAAAAAGATGAGAAATTTTAAGAAATCTTTTTTTTACATGCAGTTCAAATATGCATTTGGTGAGTACAACCATGTTTTGACTTGCCACAGCTAGTTGACAACATTTACTTGTAGCACCTCAGGGGATAACAGGGTAAGTCAAACTTTGATGATTATTATAATTATTGCTATTATTATTATTGTTACCATTGTTATTGTTCTTGATGCTGTTGTTTCTGTTGTGGTAGAAGCTGAAAACTTCAGCCAGCAATTGGATCCCATTGTGCTGGCAGATTTTTATACATATCATGAGAAATCAGCTCCTGCTCAAAAAGAGCCTCACCCCCTCTATGTGGAAGACAAAGTATCTTAAAAGGAGCAATGTAAGAAAATAAGGAAGATGTCAAAGTTAATACCTAAGAGGATAAGGGCTATATTTAAATCTTCATGGAAAGGCTATGTCTACACAATCAAGATGAAAAAAAGAAATATGAGTCATTCCGGTATCAGACCATTGTTGTCTGTGTTTAGAATCTAGAAATACAATTAAAATCCTTTTATAATAAGAAAAAGAAAGTGCTATCAGCTGCCTCTAGTTACATGTGAAAACTTATGTGTAGTAAAGACCTTTTATGACTGTTATCTTTGAGCCCCCTAGCACAGGTGTAGCCAGCCAATGCCTCACTCCATTTCTCAATAGCCTTCCTACCTTGTTAATGCAGGTATAACAATGCATTCAGAATAATACTTTTATTTCCAGCTACCTTTTTAGACTTTGTTTATTTCAAGTAATTATGTCAAGCTTTAATGTGTTTCACATCTGAATTTCTTAAGGCAAATCTATCCCTCCCAGTCATTTAGCTGTTGTCATATTGCCTGTTTGGTGAGGAAGAGTCATAGGCTTTTGGTTGGTTGCACATTCAATACTGTGGAGCACAGTTTCCAAGTTCTGAAGTTGCCGTAAGCAAGAGATTCAACTTCTGTTGTTACTGCCAAAGGCTATTGCAACATCTAGCAAGATGGCATGTACAAATAATGTTTTTGTACTACAGTGTAGGTTAAATTCTACAATATTATCCTCAGAGGAACTTAATGAATATAAAGGACTTCAAGTTTAATGAAGTCCTTAGGGGTATAGCCTATCTAAATCTTTCTGTTATTGACTAAATGTGTACGGAGACCACTTATAGAAAACTTAGCTATTTTGCTGTGATCCTGTGGATGAAATCTCAATTTTCAGTATAACAAAGATCTTAAGCATGTGAATTTTCCCTTAACTTCAAAGTAATTACTCTTATTTTTCAAGTTACCCACAAATGATGGAAAGATTTTGTGGTTTAAAGTTCATCTCAGTACGAGTAGTCATTGTATTATGTTTTGTCTTGGAGACAGTTCTCACAGAAGTTAAAATAAGATACGTTTTCTCCATTGTTGCTTGAGCAGATAGTGAAGTTAACTGCATACTTCACTGTTTTCCTAAAGCAGGTCCTGCTCTAGCGTAACAGAAGGAAGACTTCAGAATACTGTAGATTATGACATACAGAACTCAAACACAACTTTGGTTGTATTAGCTGTCTGTATTTCTGTAATTGGTTCCTATCGATCATTTAACATGTGTTTTCACACCTTTCTAGGACTTACATTTAGAGTCACTGGCCATGGCTAACACCATTCTGTTGCAATAAGCCTTGTGCATGTCCCAGAGGACACTCTGACGACCTTGCAGAGATCCTTATGGTACCGTGTAAAAACCTGGAGTACAATTCCAGGAGTGCATTGAGATCACTTGCACACACCTCAGAAAGCATGTCTAAGTAGTGCTTGTTGTTCTGACCTTATTGCATACTCCAGCTTCCTCCTGAATAATGCATCTCTGTAAAAGTATCACAGACAAGACTCCCACCCTTTTCATTTGCTAGATTGCTCTTCCACACACACAGCATTATACCTGCCAGAACCAAGCTCCCTTGCAGTACAGAAGAATCCCATGACAAACTGTTACTAGGGTGAGACTGGTTACAGACATGTCTACAGCTGGGACCAACCTCTACATCAGCCCTCAAAAAGAGATGTCTGGAAAATTCAGTACAGCTACAACCTCCAGAAGCTTAACTTCCTCCTTGACAGATGCTTATTGACTATTATGATCAAAGGCTCCCTACTGAGAGGTTTCACGAGCCCACACTCCTGGAAGACTGTAGAGATTTTGAAGCCAAAGAACTGAAATTCGTTTGGCAAGCAGAAAAGTCAAAGCCAAACTAGGTAACTGGTCAATGTTGGTCAATAGTCAGGATCACAAGCCTCTCAGATGCTGTTATGTCTCCCAAAGTTACTGTTAGAAGTGAAAAGTAGGATGAAACTAAAATTTGTCCTCTAGGTGTAATGTGGCATAGCGGGGTATCAGCGCTGTGCCTGCAGGCCCAACCTGAGTTCCTAAATCATCAGTTCCTGAGTGACTGTGGAACTCCCCATCTCGATGCTGCACAGAGGAGACAATGCGCTCACCTGAGACAAGCTGGTTGACAGAACTACCAGGAATCTTTGCAACATATCATTTCCTAATTCACACAGGAGCATTCCAGATAGAAATTTTCAACTGCCCTGAAGATTCCCTGAAACAGTTACTGCTGTACCCAAACCAATTGAGAGGTACAACTTGTATGCTTACATTTGTTAATTAACAACCTGGATGGTGAAAGTGGCCACCCCAGAGACCTCCCAGGGAATTCCTGCTCCCAAATTGACCATTACAGAAAAATAAGACACTTGTAAACAATCCATAGAAAGTGTTCCTGCATGTGCAGAAATGTTTATATGGGAAACATTTTCTACATAGCTAAGGTAGGAGGTTTTTTATATGTAGCTTAAGATAATCAGGAATAATGAGTCATGCATATGCTGAAGCTGGCATATAGCTGGCTGGATACATGAGTTCAGCAGAGCAGTGGTTCATGGAGTTTTTGCCAGTGTAGCTGAAGGATTTCTGCATGGAATCCTGCAACAGAGACTCATTGTTCAGATGAAGACTATCTATCTAGTTTAAGAAACTTGATACCCCAGGTGAGGAACCAATGTCCAGTGGCAAGATCCCAATAATTTTAGAGGGCTTTTTTTAACAAACACTCTGGCTATGAGTGTCTGTACAGCAAGACCAGCTACTTTGTTCTTTAAAGAGAAATGGAAATGGCAATCAGATCAGCCCTTACATTACCTTTTCCCCATTCCTTGGTCTTTCTTGTGATTTAGAAGTCCAGTTATATACCTTCAGCAAAAGGCAGATACACAGTCTTGAAAAGTATCTCCAGTTTTCAGAAAAGCTTGGAAGAAATATCCATCTCTCTGGGTGCTAAATGTAGATACTTTGGTGATAACAGAGCTAACTCACAGGATCAGGCTTGCTTAGGAACTAGATGCATAATTTGAAAAAAGGAGTAAGAGAGCAGAAGACTGGAGACCACTGCTATTTTTGGTGGGATTCTGTATTGACAATATTGGGAAGCAGTAAACATGAGTGTTTGTGGGATGGTCAATGGCAGAGGTGTCACTTTTCTGAAAAACATGTCTTGGATGTGTGCTTCAGATTAATATGTGAGCTGGTTTTTAGAGGACTGTAAAAATAGCCATCAAATTAAAGATAACATTTACGTCTTAGGGCAGATTTTATTCTTAGAACTACATTATAATGGTTTATTACTAGATTAGTAGATTTTTTTTTAATAGTGGTCATCGTGATAATTTCTGATGTAAAATATTGCATTAACATGAATAAATATAAGAAAATCTGGCCCTAAGCATATATGTGATACCTGGGCTTTACTAATGAAAAAATTGAGAAGAAAAGAAAAAAGCTGTCTATAAATTTTTGCAGTTTTCTTCTTCAGTACTAGACTTGTTATCATGCATTCTGAAAAAAAACCAGAGGATTTACATCTTCTTTAAATATAATTTCTCACTAGAAAAGTGTGGGAAAAGAATCATGATGGATGAATGGAAAGAGTTGAGAATGAATAAAAGAAAACAGCAAACTGTAGGCAGATACTTTACAGAAAACCAGCAGAAACTCTGAGTCCATGTAGGATGGAAATGCATGAGCTTTGGTATAGCTTTGTTGCTGGATGTACAGTAAGTCTTGACAGGAGCAGACAAAGCTTGCAGTAGAGCTGTGAAGCAGAAAAGAGTTCTCTAAATGAGAAAAGGTGAACACCAGAGTCCTCTCCAATTATGATACCAACATTTGTTGAATCAGGATTAAGGCTGTATGGAGCTTGCCCATGAACACAAGAAGTTTTGCACAGAGAAGCTATACAGGCATTATATTGAAAATGTTTTAGAAAAGAAACAAAAAAACATGGACAAGTCAAAAAAACACTGTGAAAGGTGTAACTTTTTTGTCAGCCATGTCTGTGTGTCACCCTGTGTTCATTCCACACTGAATTGGCTAGATCTCAAATAAAAGTGCAACTGTCAATTATCTGGATGCAGAAACTTAGTGATACTATTTTATGCTACACTTTAGCAGCACTGCCTGATTTACATCTTTTAAAATACTTTTTGCTGCAAAGTTTTCAATAATTCAGGCAGTAAAAAAAATGTCAGTCAGGAACTAAAATGTCAATATAGCCATATTCATGCAGCAGGCCTTCAGAACATCATAAACTACTTCCCAGATTCCATATGTGCTATTGTACTCGAAGACAATACAATTTTCCATTTTTAAAATTAAAAGAGAATAAAAAGATGTTTCCAAATTAAAAATCTTGCCTCAGGTTTTCAGGGAACTTCATATACACACAAATTTGTACATATTTATTTAGACACACCTGAGACCATGTTCTAGAATTTGGCCAGGCTTATAGGATTCTGTTTAGCAATTTTAATGGATTTCTAATCTTATGTGGTTTGGTCTGTTAGGACTTGCAACCGTTACCTTTGATGGTTGGCCTTTAAAACCAACTTTTATCTTGTAGGCTTTATGAGGCCAGTATTCTCTGTGGTACATAAAGTGACAACAAAAAGGAGAATCAATCTAATTGAAGCCCCTTTGGAATAATTCTGATAATGATTAATGAATAAGAAGTGCAGAATCCATACAAGGATGCTCAAAGGGGATTGTATACAACTATAAATTTGAAAGGACCTGGAATGGATGGAATTCATAAGTATTTGCTATAACAACGAGGCTGGTGAAGTGTCTAAAGAACAAGTCTTATGAAGAGTGGCCGAGGGAACTGGGGTTGTTCAGTCTGGAGAAACAGAGGCTGAGGGGAGACCTTCTTGCTCTCTACAATGACATGAAAGGAGGTTGTAACAAGGAAGGTATTGGTCTCTTCTCACAAATAACTAGCAATACGACGAGAGGCAATGGCCTCAAGCCGCATGCAGGGAGATTTAGATTAGATATTGGGAAAAATGTCTTTCCTGCAAGAGTGGTCAGTCATTGGACCAGGCTGCCCAGGGCAGTGGTGGAGTCCCCATCCCTG
>Ga0181612_168057_pt1 | contig 12347 bp, 10 predicted proteins | sample HoacroProtozoa21_FD_119630 | JGI IMG/M metagenome (GOLD analysis project Ga0181612, IMG submission 119630) | Hoatzin crop microbial communities from Cojedes, Venezuel. Combined Assembly of Gp0051906, Gp0051904, Gp0051908 | reverse complement strand
GCTGTGCTGACCGGGAGCGGGAGGACGCGCTGGGGCAGGTGCTGGCAGCCGCCAGTGGGGCTGTGGCTCTGGGGCGCTGGGAAGGGGCCCGCAGCACTGAGGTGACCCAAGCAGCGACCCACACACCGCGCGGAGCCCTGCGGAGGGCCGGCGGCTGCAGCATGGCGGGGCACGGGGAGGGGTGGCCGGGCTCTGCCTTCCCCCCTGGCTGCGCGGTGGTGCGGGTGTCTGCCCCACAGCCCCCACGCAGAGCCCGCAGCACCTGCTCACGGCTTTGGAAAGCGCTGCCCGCCCCGCACAGCAGTTTGGCCATGCTGAAGCGCTCAGTGCCCATAACCCCTTCCTGCGCCCAGCTCCTCGGACAAACCGGTACTGGCGCTGGGGAGCGGCACACGCAGGCGCTGTGCGGGGAGCCTGGTCGGCACGCGCATTGCGACGCCTGCTTATGGCAGCACAGAGGGACATGACGCGTCCAGCGGCCGAACTGAAGCACTTTTAAACAGAATTTGTCGATCTTTTTAAAAATATTTTTATATGTCTGTTTTTTTAAACATTGCGGAAAAATGAATTTTTAATGTAAACAGCCCAATTAAAGTGTGTTTGTCACCCCGAGCTTCCCTGGTCGGTGTTACATGGGGCAGCGAGCACCAGTTGCACCACGGCCATGGGCAGACGCGCCCGGTGGTTCCGGTGGCTGACAGTGTCACTTGTATTTCATCTGTTTTCCATCAACAACACGGAGGCCATCTCAGCAAACTGTGGTTTTATTGTATTTACAGCAGAATTATTACAATATTCTACAGAAAGCCATGAAATCAAATTACTTTTAGAAACAAAGACAAAAAAACGTGCCATTTGTACGGCTGCTACTGCAAGTTCACTTCCACGAGCTGTACACACAGACCCTTGGCCAATTATTCGTCCACCTCACGATTTTTGGTTGCTCTCTGTAAGGCAAAAATGCCTCGGTTTGCAGCTAACACAAAACATTCCACAAGGTGCTGGGACAGCACGAGGCTGGAGATGCCTCAGGCTTGTGTTCAGCGTTACAGATTGCGCTCAGGGTCCTTCTCGTTTCTGTCCTTCCCACCATTCTAGGACTGATAATCAGGAGACAGAGAAAGCTCGGCACGCCTGGCTCGGTAATTTTAGAAAACAAGAGCATCTTTGGGCCCAGCGCCTCCCTGCTGCTTTCTGTGCAGTGGAAGCCCACGAGCCCCTCCTTACTCAGGAGCCGGTTTGGGACGCGTTCCTCCTTTGTCCTCTGGCCCCACTGAATGCCCTCAAGGCCAGAAGCAGCCTCAGAGATGAAGAGTGAGGACTGAGGCAAGAGAAAGAGGGTGGGGAACAACTGAGAGCTCCGCAAGCAATACAGAGAAAAGCTGTGAAGTTTCTTTGGCCTTCTCTTTATCTGTTCTCACCTTGTGTAAGAGTGAGGAACACGCCAGGGCATCCTGGCCTCGGCTTGCCTGTGGGCGAGGAGGGTTAATTCTCCCCGACCTCGTCTCGCAGCTGACGCGAAGCTGACAGTGCGAGTGAGGGGACAGGAAACGTGCGTGGACCCACCAATGCAAGGAAGTTTCTGGGATCCAGAAGCAGGTTTTGAAGGAGAATGACAGGGCTGTAAACACTAACATAGCAGAAAGTTACCTCCGCAGCGACCACCCCCAGTGGTCCTCCGCGCCCCTTCCTCCAGCGACCGCACAGTCACTGGCCTCTGAACCCGCCCCGCCGCCGATGAACCGAGGCAGCAGTTCAGCCGAGGTGGCCCGCACGGAGCTGACCTGCACAGTGCAGCCTCATCCCTGGTTTTCAGCAAAGATGGGCATTTCTGAGGTCCGAGGAGCTGCAGCTGCACAGCTGCTCTGAAAATCAGGCTGCCTAAAAGTAGATGTAAGTGTCTGAAGTTAAAAAACCTTCTTTAAATCTTCCATGTACCAAAGCGTCCTTGAAACACTTGCAAGGCAGATTCTGTTTCAGGTGGAGAATCAGCTTAAGCTGCGTGCTGTTGCCATCGTAAAAGATGATGTGGTGTGACGAAAGTAATTGCATTACATTACTGCTTTGCTTGGCTCTGTCTTAGTTAAGCTGCTAAGTTTCCTGTTTGTTAAGAAAAAAGATCAGTAGCATGGAGTTGTAACAGAGAAAGTCCTCCGGGACGCAAGAATATTTTTTAAACCATGTGGTTGATTAGATATTGAATACCCGTGAATGGAATTTTAAAAGGGTATTAGCTTACAGCACTGTCTGAAAAAAAGGATGTGGCTCGGAATGAAGATCAGCATCTTAAAAGTGATGTGAAAAATCAGTCTGAGCGAGCGCCACCGGCCAGGACAGCACGGCACTGCCTCCTCTCCATCTCAGCTCAGTTAACAGCTTCTAAAGAAAAATTTGTAATAAATCAGGCTCTATCTAACCCATCGTAACCACACCTCAGTATCGCATCTTGTCATACCTACGTGCTTCTTGTGTTCAGCAGAGTGCTTGGAAAAAGAAACAAATCTGGTTTATGGGAATCAGAGAGGAAAAGACCCACTAGAGCCAGGCCAACAGCCAAGCTCCCCTGGGCCGGGGGGGAGGCCAAGGGCTGCGGCGGGGCCCCGCTCTCCGCGGCTGGCAGACCCTCTCAGATAGCCCTGCTCCGGTGAGAGGCCGCGTTTGTCGCCGGTGCAGCTCCTCACCGCAGGAACAGGGGCAGCGAGACTCCCGCGGCTGGGAGAGCCGAAGGTCTCCCCGGCAGCGCTGCACAAGCAGGGGCCGGCGGGATCCCGCAGACAGCTCAGACCCAGTAACCACCGGGACGGGCGCAGAGCTGCCGCGACTGAAGCCGTCGGAGGCCGCGGGCCTGCAGGCAGGGTTTTGTGAGAATCCGCTGTAAATACCAGTGGACAACCGACAGCTTGCACTGCAGTTCACACACTTCAGCGCCTTTGCTCGTTTCCCTGTGGACAGTATTTATGATGTAGTAAAACACAAAGGTGCCAAAATACTGATTTGCAGTCATCTTTTGAAGGGCACGTGGGGAAAATGAGATCTGCCACACACTCAGTGAGAAAGCACGTTGTTTAGGGTAAGGAAAATGCACCCAGCTCCCTTGGAGAGGGAGCTTCTGACCTCTACTAAAGGGAAGTGACACGTGCCAGTAGAGAGATGGGATTTGGCATCTCAGGAGATCTCTTCCAGGCCTATGCGAGACCAAATTCATTTGAATGGAGTTCTCTGACGTTGACAGAACATTGCACGCCTCTTTCAGCTTCTGCAGTACTTAACACCGTGTAAGTACTCACACCAGTTCCTGCTGCCCCCAGAAAAACCTATTTTCACACCTGTTACCAATTCTCAGCACAGTTCACAAGGCTGCAGCTGCTGAACAGCACTGCACCCCGGGAGGCCTGAGCATGCACCCGGCTGCAGCCCCCACCGCCGCGCCCGATCCCTCCTCCGCTGCAGGGCTGGGTTACTTGTGCCATGTGCAGCAAGACCCCATGTGCAGGGGCTTCTGTGAGCAGGAGCGTCAAGTAAAAGATTTAGAAGATTTAGACAGAGGTAAACACTATGCCGAGATCTACTGGCAAGTTATCACCGACACTGCCAAAAATGTCAGGAGAAGACTGACGTTTCCCTCTGAGGATTTAACGTGGACGAAGGTAGAGACGATCCGGGAGGGGAAGTCTGCCTGCCCTGCCTGCTCCCCGAGTAACGCACTGAGCCTACTTCATACGGCACTGCAAATAAATTCTGTTCAAGACAGAGATGAAGATTATTTAATGTTCTGTTAGTAACAGTCAATTTATGATGGTGGAGCTTTAAAAGTAAAAGGCCTTCAAAGACATTTTTCACCCTACTGAAAAAAAAAACATTTAAAGAACTTTGCATTTAGTAACAGATAACACTCTAGAGATATGGTACGTGAACTTACAACAGTACACAATAGACATTTACATAATAAAATGCCAGAAATGAAGGCTAGCTATTAAAGTAATTATGCTATCAAAAAGTTACAAAATTGAAATTAAAACATGCATTTTCCAATTTTTTTTTACTTGTGCTGGAAATGAAGTGTCTTCATTGAGAAGGTATCGGTTCAACGTCCGAGAATTTCAGCATCCCAGATTTCGACATGTCCGACTGACGTCCTGTGATACTTCTGGAGTTCACTCACATGCGTGAATCCTGTCCCCACGAACTGAGCGTCACGTAACGGCCACCAGTCGCACATTTGACGCAAGCGAGCAGAACAAACCGCTTACCGCTGAGGCCAGAGGAGACCAGCAAGCTAGGCCTCAAATGACGGAAAGCAAACACTATTTTACAAACGGAACTCCAGCGTAGCAAAGCACAGCTTGTAATACTGGTCTTGGCAGGACCCCAGCTCTGACCACCACAAAGAGTGCAGCAGAAGTGACCTAACAGCGCCGGATTGCCCTACCAGCTCTACCAGAAACAGTTCAGATTTTTTCCACTGCACATCAGTGAGGTAAAATAACTTATTGTACATCTACCAACTTGAAAAAGAAAACCTGCCTGTGTTAGTACGTGGCAACACAAATGCAAAAAACCCAGCGTCATAAAGCAGTTTGCCTATATATTTAACTTAAAATCTTTCTATAAAATAAAATGACTAAAATAAAAAAAAAAATCACATCTAACACTTCTAATCAAATCAGACTTCAGCCATGGTTATTTATAAATAGGAGCATCCATCTCCGCGCTGGGGATGGAGGCTGAAGGAGCAGGCTTTGGTAAGAAGAGAACGATGGCTACACCCGTTCCCGGGAGGGTCAGAGGAACCGCGCGCGTTTGCACACCGCTTTCTGAAAAACACATTCTACAGATTTTTCGATTTGTAGAACTAACTACCTATAATAGCTAAGGAAAATAATAAACTGTGCATTTTAAAGTTAGCATTTCTTTCACCTTTACATATTTTAGTGCAAAATATTTTAGGGTGAGGATTTACAACAAAAATGGCAGTAGCAGCAAGAAATCTTCCGGTTTGTACAGTTACAACAACAATGCTAAGGAGTTTTGTATTTTTAAATGACAAAACACTCTCCTGTTGCCAGGATTAGCATATCTATGCATTTCAGGCACTGCAGTAATTAAACTAGCACCCCATTTCATTCTGGAACTAATGGACAAAATATGTCATGGAGATCAGCTCAGTTTAATTTATGCCAGAGGTTTATTTTTAAAGAAGCTGCGAAGGCTTTTGCTTTTACCCATCCTGTTTAAACATAAGGGTTTCTTTCTCTGATTACTGGCGTGCTCCGAGTAATTGGTCTCAGTCCTTGCTGTGCAGACACTGCTCAACATTCTGAAGTTTTAAACCTCTCACGACAGTTTCAGTTGTGGAATTCTCTCATGGAGAAATCAGACGCTTAAAAACACAATAGCAGAACTAATATTACACCATTTAAATGTTCACATGAGAAACTATTTTTTTGTGATCAGAAAGAGCATAATTAATATTTTAGGCTTAAAGTCAAACGCACAGATAGCATACTTTTTGAGACGGAGATAAAAACCCCACTTATTCTTGAAACATCTGAAGGACGTAACGTTACCATTAGACACCTTTTTTCTTTTCTTCCATTCCGAGAAGTAACGAAACCGATCGCGACACCGATTGTCTCCACCAAAAACGAAAGCGCTCCGTCCTTTGCTGTACGCTGCAGATGAAGTCAGGTTAGACGAGGAGGATGGAGAATTCCAGATATGAAAACCCTACAGCAGTTCCCAGAGTTACGACCCAGTGGAGTGAAGGCTGGGGATTGGATAGAATTTTGAAATCCGGCTTTGTGTTGAAGGGTTAAGGCATTCGGATTCTCCAGTCATTTTAAAGAAAACTTCCTGTTCCTGCAGTTTCCTGGCAAATTCTTCTTCCAGCGTCTAAAACCGAAATCAGATTGCCATAGGATTACAAGGCAAAGAACAAGAAACCTATTACTCTGCTGACACATCGACTGATGTAACATGGTGACTCCCCGCGCCATTACAAAAAAAAAAAAAATCACCTAGCAATTATGAAACTGCAGACGACCAAGAGAGAGCAGCTAAGGGCACCATCTGCCCACAGGAAGCTCTCTGAACTGTGTGAAAATCTAGTACTGCCCATTTTCAAATAAAATATAAAACCCCAAACCAACCTGCAGCACCCTCTCTCCGTTATGTAGCACTCCATTTTTGCAGTAACCTACTGGCTTCTGAAGTATATTCCTAAAGCCAGACTTACCTCCAGCTAAGAAGTTTTATGTGCAGATTTGCACACATGCGCTGCAAGAGGCTGACAACATGCAAGCCCTTTTTTCTTGCACCTGCCCTTTGCTCAGCTCTTGCACTTTGTTTTAACATCTTTCATTACTCAGTGAACTACAGCAGTTTTGCACAGCAGCTTGATTCTCCTCCTCTGCGGTACTTTTTGTACTCTATTTTCTAGATCCAACTCTTCCGATTCACAAACTGCTCTGATTTACCTTTTTTCTCGGTCTCAACTTCTCTCTCCACTCCTTCAGTTCTTGGCTGTGCTCTTCATCGAGCTCTTTTAGCTTCTGAGTCTCATGCTCAACCAGTAGATGGCATTTTTCATTCTTAAAACAAGATAAAGATAATCCTTATGTAAAACTAATTCAGATTAGGCAACTCCACATTTGTACAGCGACATATGTTGTCCTAATTCTTTTTAATTAGCTTATTCCATGTAAATAGTGATGTGGCCAATTAGAAGACAAAAGTATGTTACGAGGCTGCATTATCAAAAGCTGACCTTTCCACCAGAACCAACTGAGATAAGAAATGCTTGTAAATCCAAACACAGTGTTGGGAATCACGGCAGCAGCTGACAGCGTTACTCAAAACTGTGTCTCACTGCGTAATACTGCTTTTCAAGGTCATACAGCGCTTCTGCTCTGCTTTCTGCAGACAGTTTGTGTAACTTCTTAAAATCAATTACATTAAAAAGGAGGTCACTTTTTGGAAATATTTCAACTCTTGCTGCCAAGGAGCTGAGACTAACACACGGGGCTTAGAGAGGAGAGAAACGTGCTTGCAGAAGCAGCCTCAGAATCGCCCTGTGAAATGGATAAGGATAATCAAACCACACACCAGCTTCACATTCCGCTCCGTAAGGTGTAGGTGCATCTGCCTAACCTTCAGAGGACTTCTGAAGCATGGTAAGAAAAAAAAAATAAAGCATTTGGCTACATCAGATCTTTGATTGTTCAGAGCAGTTGGCAATGGCGGTCTCTAAACCCCCATGTTCTTGTTTCCAGGGTTCCAGTCCCAGCTGGGTGTGACGCAGAGTACAAAACCACAGGCACAAAAATGCCAAGCACTTGGCTGGAGCTGAGGGCAGCGAGGGGCCAATTTTTCTTGGTGAAGCTCAGAGCAGCCCTAATCTGCTCAATTTTACTTAAGCTGAAACTCTCACAAGACTCCCTCCCACGGTACTTGGGGATTTACTGAGGCATTTGAGTGGCACACTCAGGGACGGTTTTCACAGGACGTAAGAAAGCGAGCAGAGCAGAACTAGCTTCACCGGTCACTGCAAGACTTCTCTACGCAAAGGTTATCAGCAGTTAAGCATTAATGCTTTAAAACTCCCTTGTGCCCCTGAAACAGGGAGAAGCACATTTAGTGGGAAAGGCCTCTGGCATACAGCAGCAACTTGCACAAAGTGCATCCCAAAAGGGACAACTTACAGTTCCTTATCGCAAAAAGAGAATTCCTTCCAAATGCCTTCCAGAGGCTCACGTACGCACGGCAGCCTGCGCTTTGTACAAGCCACCTCATTCCATGTGCTGCCACAAACGACTTGTGGGTAGTGCCTGGCGCTGCCTACGTCTGTTCTGATTAATGGTATTTCAGCAAAATCAGGTTAAAAGGAAATGCTGCCTACAGAAAATAGCACTGGGAACTCGACAGTTATTCTAGAAGTGATCATCTGCTTCTGGTTCATGCTCTTCTTGTGTGTAAAATGAGTTCTCATTTATAGACATAAGCACATGAGTCTGGTTAAGCAGTATGATGCTGGCCTTTGAAAGCAAAGTTGAAAAAAAATCTAGACCAATCACTAAAAATTAAGGAAAAGATGTTTCTGCTTCGCCTGTGGCTGTTATTAACCCGGGTCTTCCCACTGAATGTTCATTTAATACGATCTATTTTTAACCTGTAACTGATGCAGTTCTCTGATGTTTGCTTCACACTGCAACTGAAGGTCCCGCATTTGGTTTTCATGTTTCTGATGCTGAGCCAGTCTCTCATTCTTCTGTCTCTTTTCTTCTTGAATAGCAAACTAAAATTAACAATAAAGAGATAGTTTATATTGTGCCTCCAGATACAATGATTTACATGAGTCAAAAGCATAACAAAATGCATACATACAGAATAGCTGAAAAGAATTGTTTTAAAAGGTTTAAACAATAACTGCATTTTCTTTGTTCTTTTTTAAAATGCTTACAAAGGGAGTGCCCTCAGTTTTGTCTGTCATTCCATTTCTCTGTCTGCACTCCAATTTTTCCTTAAAACACAACACATTTCACTTCCAGACCCCTGAAACTGTCTGCCTCTGAAGCCAAGTGACACCGCAGTGTTGCCACGCGTGTCGGTTAAGGTTGGTGTTACACAGCTACAGGAGATTGAATTTTCCAGAGTTTTCAGCCTTGCAGTGCTCACGGTATGAAATCATGCTTTGGGACTTTTGTGCATCAGTACAAAGGAGATCTCTAAACCTCTTCACGACATTCCCTTTTGAAGAATGAGTGGATACCTACAGTTTTAGTTCAAAAACTCACAAAAATCAAGTATTCTTAATAATATTTCACAGATCCACAGAACGATTGAGGTTGGAAGGGACCTGTGAAGATCACCCCCCTTACTCAAAGCAGGGTCAACTAGAGCAGGCTGCGCAGGACTGCATCCAGTTGGGTTCTATCCCCACAACCTCTCTGGGTAACCTGTTCCAGCGTCTGACCGTCCTCACACTACAAAAGTATCTTCTTATGTGCATGTTGGATTTTCTGTGTTTGAATTGTGCCCGCCACCTCTCATCCTGTCGCTGTGCACCACTGAGAAGAGTCTGGCTCCACCTTCTTTGATCCCTCCCGTCGGGAACTCACACACGGATTAGATCATCCCAAGCCTTCTCTTCTCCAGGCTGAGGTGTCCCGGGTATTCAGCCTCTCATCCTATAACAGGACCCACCAGTCCCTCAGTCATCTTCAAGGCCCTTTGCAGGACTTGCTCCAGTAAATCCATGTCTGTCTTGTACTGGGGAGCCCAGGACTGGACCCAGCACTCCAGATTGTGTCTCACCAGTGCAGAGGGCAAGGGTGACTTCCTCCAACCTCACCCAGTACATCAACCCAGTTTTGTACCATCCATGAACTTGCTGAGAGTGCGCTCTATCCCACCCTCACATTAAGCACTTACACTATTAAAATGGCTTTTATTAATTACCTGCTTAATTTTTTCACGATCTTGGTCTGGAGAGGCTAATGAATTGATCCTTAAACTTTTCTTAAACATAGCCATTCGAGTCTTTGCTTCACTTCGCTGAATTTTAGGCAGTCTTGCTCTTTCCTGAGTTTGCTTGTTCTTTAGCTCCTCGATAAGGCGTTGATTGTATCTCTGCATTTGTTCTGTTTCCTAAAATTTTAACCATATGGAAACGTTACAGTGTAAGTATTAAGTTAGAATATTTGCATCTCATTTGATCCATAAGCATGCTGTTTGAGTCAGCTTCTTCCAGCAGAAAGACAGACCCAACCCTAGTGACATCAATGGGGAGAGGGCACCTTCCACCTACCCCAGAGCGCTCTGGATCATGCCCAACCCAGGTGAAATTCTCTAATGCTCTAATGAACACAAATATGCATATATTTACCAGTGGTTGTTCAGCTCCTGAACTGCATGTTAAGAAGTCTATGTTATTCAAAGGCAGGAACTTTTGTGGAACTGAACTTCCACTACTGCAGTTGTGAAGGGTCAGTCTGCCGCACAAGCTGGTGGAAGCAACAGCCATTATGGCGATAGCCAGCCCAGGCAGAAACGAGCCTTCAGTGGAGGCTGCTCCTGATCCAGTCACAAAGGACTGGACTATAATATCTCTCTATTTGGCTTACATTTTCAAAAATTGAACTATTCTGTTTAGCGTTTTCTATAAAAACAAAATGCCTTGGGGAAAGTACGTGTTGTCTTCTGGGCTTTGACAGGATTTATCTATAAAGAGACAGTTGTCAGCTACTTGCCCAAAAGCTAATCCAGTTTATTATGTTCATTTAATTCCAGGATGATTTCCTACCAATTAGTTTTATTTAAGCACAAGCCAAAACCAGTTTTGGTGTATAAGCAGAATTAGGTATTTTTAATAGAAAACGGTTGATGTTGTGGAGTTTTTTTTAAGAATCAAAAGGGAAAAATATGACTGCTTATACCTCAACATGCTACTGAGTTATTAAAGTACAACGATTAAGCTTTTTTTATTTCAACAGACCGTATACAGCTTCAAAATACCTGTGTGGGTCTTGCCTGTGCAAGCAAACAGCTACCAGTAGAGATCATAAGACTATGTGATTAAAAAACGGATATTACAATACACGAAAGAAACCGTCAAAGTCAACACTAACTTTTTCATGCCTCTTCAGCAGCTGGTGTCTCTGCATGAAGTACTGATCTTTGAGCTGCTGTTTGAGGAGCTGGTGCTTCTCTTGTAGATGTCGCTCTTCCAGCTCCCAGATTGCAGCTTCGCGAGCTGGAAAACAGAGGAAGGTTGGTTCAGAAAGTGCAGTACAGTACTCTCGAATCTGCCTGCTAGGGTGTGTTTAGAAGTGGCCTACAAGTGCACTTTAAGAACAATGCTATTCCGTAGCAAATATTTTTATTACAGTGCTAGAATAGTCATGAAGGTCTTGATTTCATAAATTTAAGGCAGACTATTGTTTTGTTAAAGTACAACACAAATCTCTGTTTTTAAAAAGAGAGTCTGACGCTGGATACCTCTCATGAGCTGCTGTTTGTTGTTGAGGCAATCCCGTTCAATAGTAGCTAGTTCTGTCTTCTGCTGCTGAATAATTTTCTTCAGAGATGCATCCAGTTCTTGTTGCTGCTTCTGCACAAATTCCTGCTCCTGGTAAAAACCAATAGGAGTAAATCAAATTGTGTTCTTCTAACCACATTACATTTTAATGAAACTCCCAGTTCTCTCAGTATTAGCTATATATGAAACAAATCCATCTACGAAAATTTGAGCTAATATGCCTTGGCTATAAAATTATGCATCTCTTGTATTTTCTACATAGAGAGTAATTAAGAGTATATGTAATATTTAAATAATACCTTCAGAAATAAGACTAAAGGTAACAAACTAGTGAACAATCCGCAATTAATTCCATCTCTTCTCTCTCCTCAAAACAAGCTGCAGGTTCAAAGCTAGCAGACAAGCGTGCTCAATATAAAGTTGATCTCATTACATCTTGTTTTTGTTCATGGATGTAAGAAAATAAAAGTATGATTATTCTGCTTTGGATGATTAGTTAAAGCCTGTTTATCTACACAGCTGGGTTTCAGATTTGTGTCTCAGTCCTGAGTGGTTCATCCTGTCATGAACGCAAAGATACTGAGGTTGGGAGTTCTGCAAGACCGCTACAAAGACACCCAGTGGCTTTTGCAGGAGCTGCATTCTGCAGGACTCGTAAGCTTGTCGCACCAGAGCTGAGCTGGCTCCTCACAAAGCGATTTGCCACTTGCCAGATGCAATCTCCATATCACTTGCGTCTGCCCCTTCTCCAAGGTGTACCTGTCTGTTGCACCACATCATGAAAAGCGGTCAGTATTAAGGATCCCCCCTCATGCCCAAGAGCATGTTGCCTTTCTTCTTTGCAACTATCAAAAAAAAAGCATCTACAAGCATGCAAGCATGCACACATACACTTTAAGTACAAGAAATCAATGGAGATGTTTCTACTGTGATATAAAGGTCAAAAGAAAGGATGATGGCAGTGTCCTATCAGAGCCAAGGTGGGCAGCTGAAGCATTTGCAATCATATCTAAGAAAGCAACGTTAAAAGATGGCCTGTTGGAAGGGAGATGGGATCAGGCAGGAGAACCATACTGGGCTACAGACAATCAGTGGAAGGGTCTCCTGAGCTATGTATTTTTGTTTTTCTTTATTGAACCTATGCTACTTGCTAAGAGTTGTCAGCAACATAAGGAATTAAATGTTCATGAGAAGCACTTTTTATTATGACCAGGAGAATCTTGGTTTTCCTCTTCACAGATAGTTATTAATAGATGAGGCTTTCATCTCTCCCCGTGGACAGCAGAGTTATGCTTAGGCAACAGAAACCCAG
>Ga0181612_162817_pt1 | contig 12347 bp, 5 predicted proteins | sample HoacroProtozoa21_FD_119630 | JGI IMG/M metagenome (GOLD analysis project Ga0181612, IMG submission 119630) | Hoatzin crop microbial communities from Cojedes, Venezuel. Combined Assembly of Gp0051906, Gp0051904, Gp0051908 | reverse complement strand
CTCCTGCCACCCCCGCCAGACCTTCGATTCCCGGTTCACTGAAAATAAAGTGTACAAGGTTGCACGGCATATGACTACGTTTGCGTCTTAATCTCATTTCCTGGGATCGCATCGAAACCTCCCCGATATTGGATCGGGACAGGGGCTGAAGCACTTGTCCTGTGAGGAAAGGTTGAGGGAATGAGACTTGTTCAGCCTGGAGAGGAGATGGCTTTAGAGAGACCAAATTACAGTCTGCAACCATGTGTGAAGAGGTCATTAAGAAGACAGAGAGACTGTTCACAAAATGCATTGTGGAAGGGTGGGGGACAATGGGCATAAATGGAAATCAGAGACGTTCAGACTATGTATAAAGAAAAGCATTTTCACCCTGAGGACAGTCAAGTACTGGAATGGGTTGCCCAGAGAGGCTGGTAGTATCTGCCCTTAGAGGTTTTCAGCACCTGACTGGATGAAGTCCTGAGCAGCCTAGTCTGACCACATAGGTGACCCTGCTTTGAGCAGGAGACTGGATTCCACGAATTCCAGAGGTCCCTTCCAATCTGAATTATTCCGTGATCCTCTGATTGTAAAATTAAATCACTTTGACATCACATTGTTTTCCTCATATTCCTTTGATCGCCAGGTTCTCCACATTTGAGATTTCCAAATGCCTTAGTTTTCTAAATGCTAAAATAGACAACTTTATATAGGTAGTATGATTTTCAGTTTTAAGTATTTAACTTGCAAAGTGCACTTTACACATTTGAGCTACTATTCTATCCTTGAACCATGAGAAATTAAGTGAGGGTAAGAAAGAAAGAGGAGAAGCATGGTAATCCAAAACCAACTAATTGCCCATTAAGGCATTTCCTATTCTTCATGTAGTTAACTTGGAAATTTTTTTTGGTTGGTTGGTCTGGTGCTTGGTTTTTTTAACGTTCTCTTTCCTTCCTTATATTACTTGCTTAGTGTGCTACCTGCCATTATAGCTAACAATAATAGGAAGATATCCTGGAGATTAAAGCCATAGCACTAAATTACAGGGGAAACATATACTCTTATCTGAAAGACTTACACTGTTTCCCTGAATGAATATTCCTTGGCTACGTACCTTTCCTTATAGACAAAAAAAGTTACATCATTGCAAAGGACAATTAACATTTTGCAGTGGTATGCAGTATTCTTTTTACAGGACTTGGAACTTTTATGCCAATATCTACCAAATAAAGCATCACATGCCACATAATGACTCAAACTCACTTCCCATTTACAGCCATACAACTATCAACCCAAATCCTTCAAGAATAAAGAATTCATATAATTTCAAAATAAATCTATTCTTAAATAAAGATGTGATATTATGAACCTGCTCGAGAATCTGCATTATAACCTGAGAGAAAGAATTCTTCTAAATAACTCTTACATGGTATTTAGACAGATGTTTAAGAACAACATAAAAATCCTGCTAGATGAGTTATATTATAGTTTCTACTTCTGCTTCCAGCTGGCTGATGCCTGGTCTGAGGGGAATGGAGACAAGAGCCAAAGATACACATTGCTCTGTGCAAGAATCAGAAAAAGGAAAGGCTGTGAGCCAAATCAGCCCCTCTGCTTCTAGGTGCCTTGGAGTGGAATTCACACAAAGACCGACCAGGACTGGCCTGGAATTCTATAAAGAAATGTAGACGCAGCTGTTATACTTCCATGCATGTGGCCCGAGACCAGTGCAATTTCTTTGTGGCTCTTAGGTCTTACACGCTGATGGATGGCCAGCCTCCCTCTGGGGAGGACGCTCTTCATCAGAGGGCTTTTGACTTCTCTGTGGAAAACTGAGCTATGCAAGCTTGTCAGGCCTCCACAAGCAAAAACTGACTTTAATGTCCTCATAGGAAACTTGGACCCTGAGTCCATAATAGGAAAATGTTGCGATACATAAAAGTTCATTCATACTTAGATATACATAAAGGAAAAATACATAACATCAGAGGGCTGGGTTAAACCATCTGAAAAGGAGAGTTCAGTTCATACAACTTGTTGGAAAAACAGCACTGGAAGCAAGTTTTATTTGAATATACAGATCTACTGAAGTCAACACTTTGTGAAAACACATGGATTTTATCTTTTTGTTTCAGGAGAAAGCAGAAAAACGTAGAAACGTATGTCACCGTAAGAACAAAACATTTTTATGTTTAAAATACTAAACATTTTTTCTTCATGAGAATTCTGAAATGCTAGCATTTTGTTCCACTCTTTAATGTAGCCAGACTTCAAATTTTCTGAATATTCCATTAAAAGAAACTCTGTCTTGGCACAGTTCCAAAATTTATGTTGCCAGTTCCTTAAGTGTTTTATGGTCTATGTCCTGCAACTATAATGGAGGAGAAAAAACATAGACTGTAAGCATGCCTCATGCCTTATTTCCTGGCCCAGTCTTGCAGCATATACTGGCTTTCATTTCTAATAATAGTGCTGCCATGTGACAGAATTCAATATCAGTTCAATCCCTCAGCTTCTTTTATACATAATCCTTGCAATATTGAGGATGCACAGAGACAAAGAACAGAAGCAGCACTGGGCAAAACCTTTATTTGACTCAACTAGGCTATGCGTACATTTTTAATTATGTGTGTTAGCAGTAATGGTATATTGAACCTCAAAATTATTTTGTCCTAAACATGAACAATGGTTTGTGGGGAGATAAAGGACGTCTAGCAGCTGATATCTCAGTACAGGAGCTCTGTACATGAAACCTTTCTTTCCCCTTTGCTCATCATACTGATTTATTCAGAATTCTGTCTGAATGCGTTTGCCTGATGTTGAGTGTCTGCATGATGCCTTCATCTTTAATGAATGTTCTGCAGAACCTGCTTTCCTATCTTGTCATCGCCTAGAAAGGGGTTCCCGGTAAAATGAGAAAACATGTCAAATATGCATTTAATATAAATCAGGTGTGATTTTATGTGCTTCATATGGAAAGCTTCTCATTGATTTGCATGTGTGTCAGATCAGGCCCATTGAATATTTTGCTTCAGAAGCCACATACCTGGGTATGAGTCACTTAATGTACTGCATGAACTGCAATGGCACTTCTCAGAAATAGCCACCTCAGGAACTGGTCTAGGTGAATTCATCCTATGCAATGCATTCTTATCATAACTGTCTGCCTAGGTTGCCAGTTTAATATTTTGTATAGAAGTATTTCTGTTCATTTGTAGACAAATTCTAACTAACATTTTGCAGGAACAATTATTAGAGTCATCACAGTTTAGAAAAAAAGTCATGGTACTTTTTGTAATTTTTTGTTACTTGAAAATTTTTTTACCATTAATGGAAGAATTTTACAACCTACTCAATTGCTTCCGCAACAATTTTTACCTACCTAAACTGTTTCTAAGTATCTACATGTCTAAGTCCATTTTGCATATTTACTTCAAGGGAGTATAGATTAGTTTTAGCACCAAAAATAATTAACAGAACCGAAAGTACAATGCACCCGCAGGGTTGGCACATTGATCTGAGAATATTAATACACACCTAATTTTCACAATATGTCATGTTTTTTAGGAAAGATACTAAGAAGTACTCCAAGTTGGGATGCAGCCAAAACATGCATCCCTATCTAGCAGTCAGCCAGTCATTTAGATACAGGCACAAGACAATTTACTACAACTTCAAAAATTACTCCTGAATTTAGTTCATTCTATCAATACACAAGGCCCTGGATAGTATCTGTATGATTATCAAAATTCATTTTACCCTGTTAGCAACAAAAGAAAAAAAAAATCAGTGAAATACCACCTTGCAAGATACAGAAAGAAACAAAAACTTGATCTAATTTGCTTCAGGAAGACATAGATTTTCTGTGAAGTGGGCTCTGTGAGTATCCTTGGTTTGCACACATCAGTATCACCCTGCAGCATAATTCCTTGCTGTTATGCAATTGATGTTAAATACATGAAGCCATATCTAATGCTTTTCTACTTTTAGAACATCTACTTCCTACATTTTTCTGCACCTGAAGAAATATACTTCTTTCTTTTACATATAAAAAAGAGAAGCAAGAGAAAATGAAAGTTAGGTGCTAGATAGAAATTGATACCATAAGTATTTAAAATCAAACTGTTGACAACTGCTAGCTTCTTCACCCAGCAGAAGGCATTACTTATGGCAGAAATCATGGGGCAAAATTCCATGCTGAGTTAAGCAAGACATCAGCTTAGAACATCAAAGTGATCTCTTCTGCCCTTGAAATCTGTAACTCTATCTAAACCCTCCATTTTTTGCTCACACTCCACACTTTTAATAATGCTAGCTGAGGTAGCATGTCATGTGAGACCCAATGGCTGAAAGGAAGAAGACTGTAACTGTGGTAGTTTTGAAGTTTCACAGCATACAGGAAAAAACCCCACAGTATAGGCCTGCCTAGCAACTAGTATCAAGAGCATTTTTATGAGATGAAGCTTATTTTGTGTTTTCCCATGGGTTAAGGTAGCATCTTTCTGAGTAGTGTATATGCAACTAAGAAATATTAATGATGCCATTTGAGAGAAGACCACTGCTGGGTCTGGACAGCTTGCATGATGGCTGTGATCTTTGCTGGGGAACAGGGTGTGGTGTTCAGATGACGGAGGACTTAATAAATGAAGTGGTAGGACAGAGATATGAATGAAACCAACCCATGTAATGAAGAAAGAATAGTTTCTGACATTAGTAAGAAAAGTAGATACCATATGAGTTGACTTCTGTGCTCATTCAATGAAGTTAGAATACCCTACATAGGAGAGGAAGATGCTTCCATCATCATGAGATGATTAGATAGTTAATCCAGAAGGTCTTGGTGAACATCTATTCCACAAGCAGCTTAATATCACCGGTCACAAAACATTCCCCAAAACCTTGTAACCGATTCACGTATTCATGTCTCAGCACCAGAAGCAGAGAGACCATTAAAGGCTAATGCTCTAAAATAATTTCTGTGCAATTATGTAAGACAAAGATCGCGTGAAAGAATAGTACAGCAGCTTTGAAGGGAGGAAGATTTGAACCACACTGATACTGAAGAAACCTTAGACAGAATATAACATTTGAAGTGTACATGTCTTTTTATTACACTGGAGAACATATCAAACCAAAGCGGGTTCAGGAAAACTCATACTGTAGAAAAAGAAATTTTAATATTGTTAAAATTGTTCTCACACAATAGTTCAGAGGGACAGATAAGCACAGATCACTTTTGGTGCTGAGAAAAAGCAAATGAAGGCAAAGGATCAAAAAGAAAATCTGCATTTTACTAAGGGTCTGCAAAGGAAATGTTTTAACACAATGACAGAAACTCAGACTTGTTCATACCTTAAACTAAGATATCATAAATAGAAAACTACTCAAAATAACCAAGCATCTGGTTTCAAATCCTAGTTTCTACCTTCTATAAAAAAAAAAAAAAAATTGCCTGCTTTTCAGAGGCCTTTTTGAGCCAAATTTAGTCTGAACTGTCCATGTGCTGCAGAACTTACAAAGGGCCAAAGTGTCCAAAGTGTAACCAAATTAGTGGCATAACCGAGGCAATACAGTATGGGCAGTCTATCTGCAGGCCTTCCATGAAAATTCAAGAGCATCTTGAAACACCATAACCTCTCTTTTTGACAGAAACATATGTCCAGAAGCACCATTTGTCCCTCAGAGCTCTTTATATCTCTAATGGTTGGTGCAGAGAGCCAAAGATGTTACAGTACAGTGTCTTGTGGTTTTTGTTATTTTTATTTCAAGGCATGCACTGAAGAGCTGGGTGGATACCCAAAGGACATAAAAAGTAGAGAAAATACAGCAGGAAAATTCTTTTATGTTATTCGTAAGGGAGTGTTTGCAGATCCCAAAAATGCATAGAGGAGTACTCTCAAAGCTGATTCGTGAAGTTTGTTGTTGGACTTTAAAAAAGATTACTTCCACTGAGATACGTTACAGCCAGTCTAGACTGTAAGAGAAATAATGGCTGCAGAACTACAAGAAGGGGAAACCGGGAATAAAAGCAAGATATAGACAGAGAAAATTCTATCACTTAACCTTTCTCTTTTTGCCACCCAGAGCGTTACAGACTGAAAATGTGGTTCTATGTGCAGAGCCATTTCTATCGAGAATGCTTTTTAGGCTTTAAAGAAGGGGGCAAGAGCATGAGTCTTTTTACCTGAAAGCAGTGCACACAGTTGTAAAAATATATTGAGATAAACTAACCCTCAAATACAAGCTATGTTTTATCATAGTGACAGAAACCTAGAGAAGAATATCTAGAATGTATCAATGAAAACAACAAGAAGCAACAGGGCAGATGAAACAAGATTGTTACTGAGATCATATATAAGAGCCATTGTAGGCTTTACAGTGAGCGTCCTGCTTGACTTTGGCATAAGCAGCCCAGACTACACATAAATTTTGGATTTATGGCAGGCCAAATAAACAACCAAGGCAGTATAAAAAAACCTGAGGATGATTGTGTCATTTTCTTTGATAACTCCAGCAAAAAGCCCCGACAACATTAAAGGTGAGACAGCAGTAACAAGACAAGAAAGCAAACAGGATAAAAACCTTTCTTTGTGAGGAAAGGCAAAAAACTACGCACAGATCTGGTTCTGGATTATAGAAGGAAGATGAAGAACAAACCTAATTTGTTTGCTCTGCAGTTCATAAAAAAATTTGCAAGTGTCTGCTAATTCATATAAGCTGGCTGCATACGGTGCACCTGAAACATTATGCAATACAGGGCTCTACTTTTCCTTTCTTTTGATTTAGGTTTTTGGCAGAATCTCTCATGCTTAAAAGCATCTGCAGAGAGCACAAACACACCTGGTGTTCCAGCAACACAGGTCTGCCCTGAACGATTTTCCACTCCAGTTTTCTAGTCTCAGCACGCTAGTTTCTGTATCTTTGTTCTCATAACATAGAGTGATAGGCAAGAGGAACCAAATTTGACAAGCTGTAACCCATCTCCTGCTCATATCTGTACAGAGGGGAGTTCTGAAACAGCACAAGAGCCACCTGGCCCAAAAGCCATTGCTGTAGGTTTTGATGCGCCATCAAAATTGTCCCTCTCTTCTCCAGAGTGTGTTTTTTGCTATGCTGGTGCAAAAGAAATCACAAAGAACACCGTTATTATGTGCACTTTGCTGATAAATGGTTCCTAAAGTGAAATTCTGTAATGACAGACTCTCCAGATGATAAGGTGGGAAACCAGAAAACTACATCTAAGGCAGCCTTATTCAGAAAACTCCTTTGTTCACCTGCAAATCCTTTGACACACACAGTTATGAACTGGTGGGGGAAAATGAATCTGTCTCACAAGAAACTATAGCAATTTTCTGAAGAGAGAGAGAGAGAAAAATGTAGCTACAGGATAACGACGTAGACTGAGAGTCTCACGGTTCTCCAAGTTTTGTGTAAGTAACAACCATGAAACTGTTTGCTTTGTCAGGGACCATGACTGCGTGACTGGCCAGGATCTCACATTTATTGAAAAGGGGCCGCTGCAATTCCTCCAGAATTCCCCCCCTCCCCGCACTCTGAGTTGCTTCTAGCATCAGCATCATCTTTTTGTTCAGCTGACACCTGTGGAAAATGCAACCCTGTTTTTTGGCCTGTGGTTTTATTGCTACTTCACTCCAAATAAAACTCAGCAGTCAAAACATGACACTTTCCTGGTAATTTTCAGACACGAATCAGGCAGCAAAAATTTTTTAACATCACAACTTTTTGTGTTTCCAATTTATTCACCAAATGTTTCTGGTATCAAGGCAGCAACTTGATGTTTTTGATAAACATGTTGTGTTAAAGTACAGGAATACCTGTGAGGGTGGAGAAGTGCAAAACCCCACAACCCAACACTCTGAAGAGACTGATACTGAACTATTAATGAGGAAATACGGAATGGAAGGTGCAGATCAGTGAAGCTGCTTGGATGTAATTCAAAAGCAATATGATGGCAGATAGTACTCCCTAATTTCTAGTTCTAACAGTAATACATGCAGAGCTATTCTTTTTGAATGACAACAGGGATGAAATTAAAAAAAAAATTTATATAGAAATCAGAAAGATTCCATAATCTGTAACATTTATTAGAGCATGCTCTTTTTGTGTAAAAGTCACAAATCACCATAAATCATTCCGTGCTAACATCTGTATCTGGTACAGAATTCCATAGGTCCTCTCTGAAGCTGTTTATCTGATAGGACCTCAAATTGTGCATTTTGCAAACTCTGAAGAATGGCAGAAACACAACACCACCAGTATGCCAACTCCTGCTGCTATTGCGAAGTAATTTCTTGGCATATCACCGGCTGGGGTTCCTTCACAAAGCCTGCTCAGTTCTGCTGTGATTATCTATTTTGATCATCATGATAGATTTATCCTGAAAATGGATGGAATGATGCTTTTTATGTTTCTTTCAGGCCAACATCTGAATGTTTGGTCTGTATTTAATGCAGCTAGAATGATTTCACCTCTGATTTGTACAACTATGCTATACTACAGAGACCTGTGAGAAGGACAAAAGGAAAGAACCTCTGAACTAAAATTCACAGAGAATTTTAGAGCCTGGGGTTGGAGAAATGAATCTGAGACAGACTAGGGGCACCGTATCTTCAAGAATGATTTTTCAATGCACAGACATCCTGTACAAATCAGTATGCTTCACTTCTGTTCAGAAAAGCAGAAAGGAGTTCAGGTTAAAATTGAAATGAAGTTCATGAGCTTAATGACATTTGCAACATCAGTTGAACTCTCCTGTTTGCTAAAAACCATCTGCATATTTCATTGCTCTTTAAAGTCTATTTTTACAGCATTCGAAACAAGAGAGTAATACTGTTGATATTAGAATTTCAAAAGCAAATCTGACTGCAAGCTTGGCATTAATTCTCACACCACTCCTTGCTGCTGTTGAAGGGAGCTACACCAGGAGTTGTATTTACACTAGTTACTACCAAATGACCAAATCACACTAAATAAACAAAATGAAAATGCAAAGAAATGCATGGAACCGTAGCAAGCTTTCACAATTCTAGTCTCTACTAGTAAGTGAATAACTTTGTATTTTAAGCAGCTAGGTTCTGGATTTGAACTTTGGGATTTGAAGACATTGTACTATCAGACTAAAATCCCAAGAGTCCAGTGAGGGTCAGTATCTGGCTGCAGGAAGGAAAGATACAGGTGAGTACAGGGCTTTACTCTTCAGTTCAGCAAAATACTGAAAAGTTCACTTTTTATTAACCAACAGAGTCACCTAAAACATTTTGCTTCCAGGTATTTAAATTGAAGGCTATTTTTAAAACAAACAACTGAACAAGATTCTTTCATGAAATATGAAAGTGAAGGTCTAAAAGAAGGGGACTTAGGAGCACTCTCCAACCCCTAGGTCCAGATTCACACATGGTCTGCATCTCAATAACATGCTGAAGCAAGGCTCAGCATGCAGTTTCCTCCTCTTGCCAGTCTACACAGAATTTAGTTTCCATGGGAAGTATACCTGAGCCTCCAGGGCTGAAGACAGCCATGGTATACTCTAGATACATCCTCAGCATGAGGGATAAAGCAAGCACAGCCTTGGGTAAAAGTACTGGAGTACTTCTGCACAACGGTTTAGACATACCAGCTTATCACAGATGCCTAAGCTTTAAACACATGAAAAGACATAAAACCGCACAAATACTGTTAATGCGAAAGAGACAGTTTTACAAATCTTAATTGGAGCAGCATTACAACACTGTGACAAAGCTGAAGTCTCCTACTTAAATAATGCCCTCCTTTTTTCTGATGGAGTTTTATTGCTTTAGAGGAATTGAACTTTGGTTGACATGTGTAATGAATTTTGCTATTTCATAATGTTTTATAATTCAAAGCATTCTAGTTCTCTAGTCACTTTTCTTTAGCAAACATCATCTATGTGCTCTAGCAGACACTTTACTGGCTCCTTTGTTCTCTCAATGCTATTATTCTCAGCACAGCTTAAACTGATGCTTTATATTGCCTATCCTAACTTTTCTATTTATTAATTTAAGCAGAAAACTATTTGGGAGTTAAAAATCAGAATATATTAGTTTTTGTATTCTTTGAGTTGCATTCTGCTTTTGAAAAATATCAGAATATCTACTTTGCAGGTTTTCTGTCTTCATCAGACAGAATAAGTTTACGTAGAACAAAAGCTGCTTGAAGGTGGGTGTATTTGAATACTATAGAAATTGGCAGATAATAATGACTTTCATGAAAGATTTATCAAATTCAAGGTAGTACTTGCCAAAGTTTGTTGTTCCTGTGAACCTTCTAGAATAACAGAATACCTAATTGTCAAAAAAATACACATCATCTCTTTCCATCTACCTGGGCCCTTCAAATTCAGGGAAAAAATAATCAAAACATTTATTGCTCTTCTGGTCACAATTTTTTCCTTTCATACTTCTAACACAAGACTGGTTTTCCTCTTTAAGTCAAGAAACCATGGTGAGTAATAATCAACACCTCAATTATTTATACCAAATAGTAACCTATTACTATAATTTAAGGAGAAAGTTAAATTTATCTTGTTTCATTACGGGCTCCTGAATAATCTGGTCTTACAACACTACTGTACTAGCTATAACTAATTCCCTTGATGTCAACAGAGAATTTTACCTGTGACTGAATGAGGATCAGGAATTCACTTAGTGTTTTTAAATTAAAGCCTAAACACAGAAAAGAAAAATGATTAGAGCAAAATTGATTCTAGCCAGGTTGTGTTCACTGTATCCTGGTACATATTTATACTGGATTTAAAGATGAATCAATGACAAAATAGTATGAAAATGGCTGTGCAGATGTAGTGGAGAAAAAAGAAATTTGTGATGTCTGCAGTTCAGGAAAGAACTGACAGCTGTCAGTATGAATTTTTCTTGTAATTTATAAAATAATTAAAGATTGGTTGCTGTAGTGGGAAGCAAAGGCTAGAAAAAGCTGTGATTCATCTTTATCTGGGGAGAGGAAGTAGAGGAGAATGTTCTTTTTTACCCCCCTACACCCTCAGGAGTAGTAGTTTCTGGTCTGCCCTTCTGTGTGTACTTACCTTCAAATATCTCCTTTCTCTCCTCTTTCAAATTCTGAAGAGTTAGATATTTTTCTCTTTGAAAGACAACCCCCATGTTTGTGAAGGAAAGCTTTTAGGGACAGAGAACTAGAAAGGAGTCCTCAAGTCTGTAACATAACTCAGAGCAGAGGTTTTTGCCTGTTCTCTAGGGATGGTTGCAGAGTCATAAGCCAGTCTCCTGCAGTCAGAGGCAACCATCCCTACAGAACAGGCACAGACCTCTTTTAGCTCCTATAACAGACTTGTGACCTTCAGCAAAAAAGTCCAGAGGCTGTAAAACCTAAAATGTTTGTATAGACACGGAAACCAGAGAGATCAAGGGCATTGCCCATGTACCTACAACATCTCATAATTGTTTTAAAGATCTAGCTGGACTAAAGTAGTAAATTGAGCTGAAAAACCTGTTAGTTAACATTTTCTACTAAACATATTCTAAATAACTGTAATGAAGGAAAAAATTCATGTTTAAGAATGAGTTAGCTGGTTGCTGTCAACTTAAAGCTGGACCACAACTAGATTAAGTGCTTTCCATTCATCCACGCGTACCTTAGTGCCAGAGCTTGTCGGAGCAAGGAAACTTTTCCTGTGTAGAATTCCTTTAAGAAGCCATTTGCACCAACTGTTATCACAAACCATTCTTATCTTCTCAATTTATGAACCCATCTGAAAAGCTCCTGCAAAACTCAGGGCGTTCTCAATACTCATTTTGAAGTGCTCATAACTCAGTCCAATGAAAACCAATTTTCTCTAGAGAACTCAAAAGCCTTTCTTTTTGGTGAGAGCAATTTCCAAGCCATATTTCAAGTTCACCCAGCAGTTCTGGCTGTAAAAGCATTTAAAAAGAAGTCACTCTCTCTATAAATATAAATGCATATAAAGTATATACATATATATCTTTTACTTAGGTATAGAGATTTTTATTATCCCTCAGTTTCATCAGATTCAGGAACAGCTGAATTGCCTTCACTCAAGACTTTCCAGGCAAAACAAAAATCCAGTTTCAGGAAGAGACAGGATGGAATATTTGCGAATCAGAGGTGAAACTTCAGAAAGTAAATAAACCTGAGGGACAGAAATGGAAATCGTATAGTTGTTTGTCCTGCTTTTCCTGTGGCGTAACAGAAAGCTCTCCCCTTCCAACACTTTTGGTCAGATACTATGTAAACATGTCAATGTTTAGAAGTTTATCCAAATTTACATAGGCCACAAATACTCTTGCATAAATATTTGATAAATAGCATGTCATTTACATTATGCTATATGCATG
>Ga0181612_170944_pt1 | contig 12348 bp, 9 predicted proteins | sample HoacroProtozoa21_FD_119630 | JGI IMG/M metagenome (GOLD analysis project Ga0181612, IMG submission 119630) | Hoatzin crop microbial communities from Cojedes, Venezuel. Combined Assembly of Gp0051906, Gp0051904, Gp0051908 | reverse complement strand
GGTGACCCTGCTTTGGCAGGGGGGTTGGACTAGATGACCCACAGAGGTCCCTTCCAACCCCTGCCATTCTGTGATTCTGTGATATCAGTAGTGTTTACAAAGGCGAGGAAAATACGACTGCAATGTTAGTGGTAAAGCCTATGAAATGATGACTTCAGTGGTCCAAGCATACGATAAAAGAGCATCCACAGTGCAGCATCCTTTCATTTTTTCTCTTCAGCAGTAGACTACATGTTTTTGATTCCAGTGTAGCTTTCTAAGGATAACAGCTTCAAGTACTTGGCATGTAGAGAGGGACAGTTCTTGGCACTATCTACATCCCTGGTCCCATGTAGTTCTCTGACTCCCAGGCTGATACCAGATGTAGGTAGTGATCTTCGCTGCGAAGTGCTATGCAAGCATTGACTAAGCCCCGCTTTAGATCTTGGAGGTTGTGTTAGCCACTGTAGTATTTGCCAATGCTATTCTTTGGGCTGGTGTCTGCCAGGCTTCATTCCCAACAGTCTGTAAAGGCAATCTTTAAAAGCATCCTCTAGTTGAGAGTCAATGACTATAGGCAATCTTTTTGTTGAGGGAAAATCTCATAGTTTTGGTGAAACTTGTTCTCTTTAAATGATGGTTTCACCTACACTTACAATCATGCAGAAGATGATAGATGCAGAATAATTCTAATCATGAAAAACTAACTTCTCATCTTGGTAGATCCCATGTTTGGGGTACCACTTCCCAAAAGATTCAGTGCGGAATTTCTGTTGTGTCGTGTAGGAAGTGCAACATGGATTGTAGCTAAGCAGATGGAGTACTGTCATTGTCTCTTCTGATTGACTAGAAATAACCACATCCACTGGCTCATTCTGTTCTTTTCACCTGCTAAGTCTTAGCTTTGAAGGCCCTTGGGATATAGGCTTGTACTTTCTCAGTCTGTTACCTAGATGATGGAGCCTTGCTCAGTTTAGCTAATAAATTCTGCTGTAATATATGTCATAAGCCTAGGTAGGAACCTAATTAAATTGTCCTCTACTTCCAATTGTCCTTTTGCTTCTAATCTTTCAATCATTGATTAGACTTTTATCCAATATCTTCTAAGTACCTGGAAAGAATGCAGGTGTCTGTACAGAATCTGTGCTGCAATACAACACACACCCAGCTTCTTCCAGTGTATCCAACCATACATGTGATAACTTAGCTTCATATCTAGATCTAAATACATTTTCTTGCTTGATATATTTTACACAAAAAGAGCATCTACACACTAATTTTGCCTGTATATTCCTGCTGTATTTTCTTTCCAGTAGGCTTGTTGAAATTAAGCCTGTGAAAAGTCTGTTGCTCCTAAAAATCAGAGGTTCTTGTCTGTCGTTCTTGTCATTACATGGGATAAAATCTATGAGAGATATTTACTACAGATCTGGTTTAATCCCATTACTTAATTTTGAAAATGGGGCTTTTTTGCTCTTTATGGCTTTTGTGATCTTAAATTCTTATATTGAACATTGCCTGTTTCACTGCCATTGCTGATGGCAAAGTGTTTTATTCATAATTTAGTATTTTCTAAATAAACATTTCAAAGCTGCCTTATTCCTAATGCTTTGGATACAACAGGGTGAAATCACATGTGATTAACCAGGGTGGTATGTCTTGTTGCATGCCTATCCAATGACACTACTTACATTCATCTAATATGTTGTGGCTCTGAGGCTAATTATCCAAGAGTAATAGTCACGTTTGGTCTAATCACATGTGATGCGGAGTCTATTCATTGTTGTCGCGTGATCTTCTGGAAGACCATTTACTATGATAACTTTGTAATTTAAAAATTGTTTAATGGTTATGTTCAGGTGAAAGGGAGCAAATAACCTATTGTGTGCCCTACTATATTTGAAATGTTTTTCTTGCCTAATCGGTGAATTTATTTCATATTCTAATGTAAGACTCCTCTCCAGTTCTCACCACAAAACTGTGAGGCTGTCGTACATGTTCATAGCAGCCTAGATTACCTGTGTTTTGGTGAATCTAGCTTGATAAAAGCCTGTTGCTGTAAAGTTTGGAGCAGCTGGAAGCGTTGTTATTATCTGCTAATGCCTGGAAATTTGTTTGCTGTGCTGAAGTCAAGGGAATGTAGTTCAATGCAAGTACCACCAAAAATAGGAAGTTTTTAGCATGGTTTAACAGTGTAGTCATCAGCAGCCTTTAGTTGTGTGCTGTTAGGTAGATATGGTGTGTTCATCACTTGAGCTTAAATCTGAAAAGGGTTTTGTGTACAGCTCTGTTTCTGTGTGTTCCTAGCAAAGATCATTAGATAGCAGCAAAGTTCATGTGTGGGCTTGTCTGAGAGTTAAGAGAACCTAGAAGTGACCACCAACCCAGCAGAAGGCTCTTGTGAATTTTGAAGAAGGTTTTGGAGTTCCTATTTTCAGGACTGACTTGTGTTTGGATAATGAAAGGCTGCTGTTGGCTAAGTGACTGACAGCTGTAAACCCTGTACTCTCTGCCTCTGTTACCAAATTTAAAAAAAAAAAATTCAGTTTTAAGCACTACTACCAAAAGATCCTGCTTAATTGGTTGTTTATTTTTTTTAAATATCTGTAAAGAAGAAAGATACGTCTATTCTTAAAATTACATGAAGAAAGAGAGGGAGAAGCAAATGGATTAATGGTCACCTGGACTGGAACATCTCCTGGTTGTTCAAATGAAGTGCTTTTCTCGTTATTTCTATTGATCAGGGCTCACAAAGGGTTTTCTATTCCAGCTGTAGCTCTATAAAACCTCTGACCACGCAGATGATCTTAATGTATCTGGTCAGTTGTCCTGGTTTTGCTTGTATCTGAGAAAATCCTGTAGGAAATAGCTGTAGAGTTGGGCTATGCTTGTGGAATAATGCAAACCCTTAATTACAAACTCAGCCACATAAAAAAAATTGTCGAGGGCTGACATTTGTGCATGAATTAAATGTGCGATGCATTTGTTGTGGAGGCATGAGGTTGTAATTAGGATTTTGTATGATACTGTGAAAGGAGATTAATGTATAGTGTGTTTTGTTATCAGCGGGAAGCAGGAACCAGTTCCCTGTGACAACACAGTGCTGGTCCCCATCCCTGGATGTGTGCTGTGCAGGCACTTGCCTGGGCTCAAGAAGCCCATCAAAAGGTTTTCCATTAGAGTTTAAAAATTCTAGAGGCAGAGGCTGGTGACGTAGAAGCTGGGAGTGCTTTTTTGGCTAAGTATTTCCAGTACTTCCTAACTTGCTGAAGTGGCAAAGTGCCCACTGTCTGACCATGACGCAGTGCCTGGGTGCTTCAGTGGGCCTGCCCAGGAGTACCTGGTGCCCCTTCAGAAAGGCCCCCAGGGCTGCTGTTGGTAGCCCTGTTCTCCAGGCTGCGAGTCGGTGACGAGGGGTGGCCCCATCGGCAGCCTGGTGGTCCAGCTGGCCCTTGGGCCAGTCGCATGGTGAGCAGTGCTAAACATGAGGGAGCTGTACGGGGGCACAACTGGGTGACTTCTAGTAAAGTCCGTCTGTCTGATTTTTTGTGGGTTGTGGGTTTTTTTTTTTTCTTTCTTCAGGGATCTGCTGTGGTTCCCAAGCTTTTCAGCTCTGCAGAGCTTGCACAGAAATTCCTGTTTCAGCCCCAACCCATCACTGGCTAATTTTTCAAAGCAATTTGCTCGTACGGCCATCTCTCCCTTCCCACACCCACGCAAAAGTCTTTCTTTTATTGTTTTCTTCCTCCTGCCTTCTCCCAGCTTCTCCGTATACGAACCAATCTGCACAGCGAAGGTGGTTATGAAATTTTTCACATATTGACAGGGTTTGTGTTTTCTACATCTGTCCTCTATTGAGTCAAAATGATATTTTTAATTTCATCTGCAAGCCTTGCTTTTTATGTCCGACACAATGGATGGGACGGACCCAGTCCTCTGTACACCCTCTCTGCTATTCTTTCTCGCCATGGATGGGAAGCCCCCGTTTCCCCATCTTGTTGACATAATTTCAAGATTCTTTAAATCCACCCACATGCGTATGTAAGTGGTTTGCTGAGCCGTGCATAATGTGGTCACTTGAATGCTTCTGGAATGCATAGGTATCATGTGAAGATAATGATCCATATAAATGCATTTCCTGGCAAGAGGCTCATCTATAGATGGTGTGCGTGTAGGTTGCCTTAAGCGTTGGAGCTGCTGTAGCGTTTTGTTCCTCTCTCTGCTTGCTCAGCTTTAGATCCCTTTTCTCAGCTTTATATTTTTTAAAAAGGCTTTCTTTTGTTAGCTACATTAGAGGTATTAATTGTACTCGGGCGAAGCGGTTGTTAGGTGCATATGTATCAAAACCCACTATGCTCTTCATCTAGGGGAAAATTGCAGATTGTTTTCTTTAGTGATTTGAATGGTTGGTTGCCGCTCAGTAGGAGAAGAAAGTAGGACTGTTTCATGCAATTTCTATATTCCTGGGTTATTTTGTTCAAGCAAAAGTGTCAGATTTTTCACACATAGTTCATCCTGGATCTGCGGCCTTCCAGAAAAGTTGTTCTGTTCTTAAGGACTGTAGAAACAAAAAGGTATAGGTTTTCAAAACTATTAATAAAAAAATCAGCTCCCGGATACATTTTTCTCTTAACGAGTCAACTGAGATAATTGACAATTTGAGGTGTCGGTTGGTGAGGGGTGGAACTTCCTTTTCCTGTCTGTATGTATGAAAGCGTGGCTTGTCTTTGATGTGCCAGAACCTCATGGTTGAGTCATCCCCATGGCCCTCCGTCCTCTTGCTCAGACTCCGCGTCACCCTTCCTCCTGCTGCACGGCCCCGTCATTTACTGCTGACACGGTGAATCGTGCCCTTCCGATGCCTGAAGCTGGGGAGCGATTTCTGCAATTAATGAGCATGAAAGGTAATATTGCCCTCACCGTGGCTGTACAAAGACTGCAGTCTGATGTCATGAGCCAGGTCTTGCATTGGAAAGGAATTAGATCTTTTCTTAATGGGGAGCATGGATACCGCCAGCATGGTAGTCTTAGGGCATCTTAGGCTGATCTCACATTAACTGTCAGTCTCAAACACGTTTACAGTGTTTTCTTGTATTAGTCTCCATATTGAACTTCTGTGAAGCCTGACTTGACTTGTGCCTTTAACCCTATTTTTTTCACAAGGGCTGAAAGTTACCGCTGCATCTGTCTGCATATCCCACATTTTGGGTAGTCAATGAAAACACATTAGCCAAAAGGTGTGCTCCTAGTTCATTAGATGTTGTTAGTCTGAAAGTGCTTCATTTGAAGCTTATTACAAGAAGATTTCCCAAATTAGACCAGTTCTTGATTGGGAAATCCGTATCTTCTCTGACCTCATGCCAACAGGAGAGCTCAGTGACTTCGTATTTCTATGTTCTAAGAAAAATCTCACTACAGACACATGAACTGGAGAATAGGGTAAGATTTAAAAGAATCTCCAGAAGATATTTTCTCAGTTAAAAATGAAAGCAAGCCTTAATTTTTGATCTGCTTATTCTTGCCTGCATTTTGGAACAACGTAACCTATGAAACTAGGGCTGTTGGTCACAAACCAACGCTTTCATAAACGTTTACACTTAAAAACCCCCACTATTAGCATAAATACGCTCAGAAATGTGAACAATAACTCAGTTTAAAAAAATCATATTAACATTGTTAATCAAAATACTGAAGACAGACTGCTGACAGCACTGATCCGTGTGCAGCATATTAGTGAAACAAGGAATAAGGCTTGTACTCTGAGATCATCTTTATACTGCAAAGCAAGAATGTATCCATCATGTCACTAAATGTCATTTATAATCCACTGTAGAATAAACTCCCAAGTTAACATTTTGGCACTGCAGGCTGCTGGAAAGAGGAAGAAAACTTTTTAATGCTGTTCGTGATTTGAAAAAATTCGTAATTTGGGATCAACATAAAAGTACTGATCGAGTATCCATATCAGAGTCTACGACTGAAGAGGATGCGCCCCAGGAGAGTCCCTGCTGCACAGCAGATTATTGGGTTTTGGGGAGAGTGAATGCGTAAGCTTTTCTCGTAGCCAGATAGCCACAAAGGCATTCTTCCTGGGGCTGAAGTGGCATTGGCATGAAATCAGTTTGTAAATCACATTGTGCATCACAGCGCTACCTCTAATTATTATATGTGTTCTAACTTCCAAATAATCTCTTCTCCAGAGCCTGCAAATACTGCCTTACCTAGTGAAGCAAGACCTTGTTTTAATGATTCAGCACATTCACGTGTGTAAAAAAAGAAAGCTGTGACAGGGTTTTTGCAGCTCCTGAGCAGGCAGCTTTCCCTCTCTACCAGTTGACCCAGGAACATTGAGCTGATGAAACACCCAACCTTTCCTGCCTGGTAAACCCTGGTTGCATTTCTTCTGGTGCTGCAACGTCAAACTTTTAGCTGCTGCTTGGAAATAAATGCAGCACCAAGAAAAAGTGCCTACCAGAGAGTAGTGGCAGGATTTTGGTATCGTCCTCTGCCGAGAGCATGGGGAAGTTGTGCTGGCTGCTTCTAGTGTGTTGTGCTCTGAGGAGACTGAAGGGATAAGCATTTTGTCTTGAAACAAGCAGCCTTTGCCTCGTCTGCCAAGGTTGCCGGCAGTTTTAGGGGCAGGGGCACCCGTTCCCCGCAGAGCGGTGACTTGTGGTTTCTAGCAAAGTGCAAGAATTCTGCTTTGTTAGGTAGAAGATGCTAAGATGTCATCACACTTCTTTTTTTCATCTTTATCAGTTCTGTAGGACATTTCTAAGCACAATCTGTGTGAAAAGTAATAGCAATTTGTCTTCCTTCTGTCTTGTCCCAGTGTACTTATTGTATCGTAGCACACTAAATTTATGTCGCTGAACATGCTCCTCATTCTCATTTTGGTCTGTAGATTCAGAACAGGATTCTGTCTCCTCTTGGATTTATTGTAAATCCCTTTAGAGAGCAAGTCAGCCCACAAAATTCATGGTAAATATTATCAATGAATGTTTGAAGGATAAAATACTTGCCTCAGAATGATGTTGGAACCCCTGTAAGAGATACAGTAATTTGTTCAGATGCACAAAAATGTTACTCAAATTATTGACATGTGAGAAAGTACTTCAGTGAAGGGTTCTCACCCGAGTTAATCACATCCACGGCAGTTTCCACATGACACTTACAAAAGGACGAGCCCTGAAGTTAGGCAAAGTGTGCGCAGAGGCGTGTTTGTGAGTTCTGGCACCAGTATAGGTGCTGGCACTTGATACCTTTGACGGTGTAGTTTAGCTCTTGCAGTGGTGGTGAACTTCCACAAACCTGAGGTGGGAAACGAATGGGACCTTACAGTGGTTGACTTACCTGAGCAAACAAAGACACTCAGGCACAAAAAGCCTTGTGCACTGGGCAGTGTTTGCATTACAGCCAGAATTGCTTCACAGGTTCGATTTTTATGCACTAATTAAGGAAACATATCTCTTTCATGAAGCAGGTCTGGAGTCTGTGTCTGCCTCCTTTGAGGTCGGTAGGGATTTTCCCGTAGACCTTGGGGCTACGTCAGAAGAGGTGAATGTGATGCAAAAGAGAATGCTTGGATTTACAGGGGAAAACCCCTGAGATTATCATTACCCCTTTTGATGTATTGTTAAACCACAAGCAGTAATTTCTGTGAACTGTTAGCATTGTTGAAGAAATTCACAACAAAGCGAAGGTTAGCTAAAAATATGCCACCTGGCTTTTTTGTAATATGTGTTATGGTCCTAAGTTTGTTTGGTTTTTTTAAACGGTATTAAATTTGGGTTGAAAACTTTGCAATAGGACAGATGTTTGAAAATGTGTTTTCACTTATATGCTAGGATTCAGTGTCCCCTGTTACAGCTGGCTTTATCAGTGTCGCTTAGGTCAGAACCCAGGCGTGTGGTCCCCATGTTACCTATCTGTGACATCATTTTCAGCTGTGAAAGAAATAGTCTGAAATGGAGGAGGAGGTGGAAGGGACTGCAGACTCTAGTCTATAATTGGGAATCTTTACTTTTATTGAAAAATGGCTTAGCAGAAGCTTTGTTGTTCAACTTTCCATATAAGTGGATATGCTTTCATTGTCTGCTGTTAAGAGGAATATTTTTAACAGCTGTGGAAAGGTCCTTGGGGTACATGTGTGTAATAATAATTTCTGACTTTTAAAGGAAATCATCTGTAAATCCCATTAGTTATCATTTTTCAATTTTCATCTCTCTAAGCATGATTTAACTTCAAGTGTTGCAGTTCTTAAATCTAATTAAAGAATCGCCTTTAGTTCCCATCTGAAAGTCGACCTACTGTAGATTGTTTGATTGAATGTTGGAGATGAGCAAATTAAAGCCCATGCTCGTTCTGATATGAAAGAGCTATGGGGACATTCCTTGGGCGCAGAGCGGGGCTGAACATGGCTGTCCGCACCTTCCGTGGGGAGGACCTGGTCTTGTGCTGAGGGGCTGCTGGAGGACCCGGTGGGACTGGCAGCGGCTAGATGGAGGAGGCACGTTTCCATCCAGTGCTGCCTTTCTGATGCCTTCCTGGGAGGTGGTCCATGCCGAGGGGAGAGGGCTGTGAAAGCAGCCTTAACTCTGCCCCTTTGGCCTGGGGTCCCTCTCCCCATCAGTGCAGTGCCCGGTCTCCCCCTCCCACTGCTGTCACAGCCCCGCTTTGCGCTCTGCAATATCCGATAGCAGCATCCATGGAAACCGCCGCTGACGGTGGGTTGCAAAAGAATTTGTTAATTAAAAGATGTTTAAAATTATAATAAAGTTGCTATCTTAAATCCAACAGGGATATTGGAAGCGGTATCCCACTCTGCCATAGCTCTCTGAAGCTGAAGGGCAGCTGGAGATGAAGTGCCCTTTCGCACCCAGTTCTCATCTCCTGTTACCTTAGCTCACAGTCAGAAGGGATGTATTGGCATCAAAATTTCTATAGCTGCAGAGGTGAGGGCTTGACCCAACCCTGTGACCACCCATAAACTCTGATATCTGTCCCCCAGTTTAGCATGGTGTGAGGCAGTGCAGGGTCTGTCCAGTCCTTGGTGGGGGATCCTCTGCAGTGGAGCCGTTCCCGAGAGCACAGAGAAGGTAAAAGGGGGCGAGCAAGAAGGGAAGGAAACTCGATAGCCTGGAAAACAGGGCAGAATCACTGTAAAATGCACGAGAGCGAAGATCAGACTAACTTCTCACAGACTGAAGGGAAATAAAAAGCTAAAATCTCGTTAGAAACTTGTGGGTGATTGAGCTGAGGAAACGCTGTGTGTGCTGAGTCTGGGGGGGGTCTGGCAGGAGGTAACAGACGCTGAGTTTGTGTTCGAGGGCTGGATCCGTGCTATGTGTGAAATCAAGCATCGTTTGCTGCCTTTGCACGCGGGAATCACACGGTGAGGAGGGTTGTGAACCTGAGAAGTTAGCAGCATTTGCTAAAAACAGCTCCAAGTGTCACTTAACAAGCACCTAGGCTTATTTCTTAAGAAAAGATTACGTTCTTTGTGGAACAAAAGCAGGGAAAAAGTAGAAGCCAGTAAGGGATGTCCTTGGGTTAGAAGATTTGATGCTGTTTTAATATCGGCCTCTGGCTGACCGTTTCCCCAGGGTAATGAAAGGTGACAGCCCTGCGGTTACAGGAGAGCCTGAGAGGAGACAGGCAGAAGTCCCAGCAAGTCAGCGCTGCCGCAGGAGGCAGCTTCCAGCAGGGTCTGTGAGACGCGAGACTCCACGTAAACTCTGAGGAGAGGGTATTTGACATTGCTATGGACAAACAGGCGGAGGAGTCCAGCCACTAGCTGTTTCAAGACTTCTGGTCTAAAATTTTTTGGCAGTTTTGCCTTTCCATCAACGAACAGGCTGTGGGTAGTCCTTGCTACCGTAAAGTAGCTCTGGTAGCTGACGTTCGGACTTGAGACGTTAAATGTGTGGCACACAGAACAGGGAGAATTAACTTATTGATGTTTTCTGTTCAGCAAGAAAGGACAACAAACCTGGACATTGAAAATGGTGGTTTTGTTCTTACATGAGTTTCCTATGTAAAAGAGTATAAAATAAAGGCGGTATCTAAATTTTTCCAAGAAAAATGTTAACTTATTGTAACATCAGAACTTCTCAACTACTTAAGCTATTATTTCATTCTAATTCTTATCACAAATTGATCTTTTCTCCCAGCAGAAATAATTGGGTCCAACCAATGACAAGTCCTCATCTCGATTTCATTGCCTTGTACCTTGGGCAACACAAGAGACATTCTGTAATGGCTCAAAATATCCCTACTGCATAATGTAAGTAGACCACCAAATTAATCTAATTAAACTTTTTAACCTCTCAAAGTTAAAAAACAAGGATTTGGACAGTGCTGCGAACAGAACTTGCATGCTCAAATCTTGTTACTGTGTGTCGTGCACTTAAATGAAAATGCAGTTATCTCTATCGGTTATTTCTCTTTACTGGTGTCACCAAGCAATTAATTTTAAGGTTGAAGCAAATGTATTAAAGTGAAGAATGGCATCCCAGCAACATACCTACAGTTAAGCAATATTACCCTTCTGTGTGCTGGGGATTCAAACCTGTCAATTCATAATTTGTTTCCTAACCTCCAGAAGGAACAAAAATGAGCTGTACAGAGAGGAAAAGAGCAGAAATAGTATTCACCTGTCTTGCTGAGTGAAGCGATGGATAAAGAGTAATTCTCTGTGAACAGCACAACTTATTTTATTGTGGAATGAAACAGTGTGCTCAGAAAATGGTTGCTCTCTTTCTGTCTCCCTGGCATGGTTGTTTTTACATCTAACGCCTACTGGTGCCACTCCCAAGGCACCGATGGCAGCTGAAAGTTGCATTGCGAGGAAGGAAAGCATTTCAAGCTGACTCATTTCAATAAGTGAACAAAATCCCTGGATCCTTTGACAACAGCACATTAAAAGTGCATGTTTGTGTTTCTCCTTTGCTAGCAGTGTGAAGTAGGAGTACAAGGGGGCTTTTATACCTTTTCCTCCCTTTTTAATGCGATGGGGAAGGTGAGTGAGGGAAGATGGCAGGGAGCTTGGGAGCACTGCCCTGTCTCGTTCGGACCACTGCCTGCTGCAGGTGCAGGAGCATCTTGTCTTCCCTATGAAAATGAGACTCTCGATCAGTAGCAAAATATTCTCTAAAAGTGTAAAAATTATGCATCTGAACTGGGTGCAAGTATATGTTGATTTGACCTGATTTTATGAAACTAAACAGAGTTTTGATAACTTTTTCTAATACTTCCAGTTACTCAGGTCCCATTCAGCAGTGCTGTTTCAGGTGTGAGATATAGCAGAGAACTATTTTGCTGCAGGCTCGGACCAAAGGAGACTCCCTCAGCATTGTGGCCTGAAGAGGGGTTTGCTTTTCAAATTCACTGTAAAAGTCAGAAGCAAGTCAGAAGGAGAAGGGGGGGAGAGAAGAGGGGAAAAAGACAATCTTTGGTGCCAGCCATCAAGGTTGTGTTTCAGGAAGAGCCATGGCTGACCCCTCTACAGAGCTTCTGCGTGAAGCAGGGGCCGAGTTGTATAGGTCTCGCATTTTTTGGTACCCGGGGAAGTGCTGAGCTGTTCAGTGGGGAGCAGTTGCTTTGTTGTGAAGGTGTGTTGGGTCATTTCAAGTCAGCGGCTGGGGGTCAGGTCTGGGGGCCAGGTGGCTCACTTACCTCCCGGCTGTGCTTGCCGTGGCCACCAAGGATGGAGCGAGAGGCTGGTGGTGAAAGATGGAGTTGAACGCTCCTTCGGAGTAGTCCATGCAGGTGAGGTCGCCCTACCACGGCCTTTCTGTGGCCATCAGTACTCAGCTTTCGCTGGGTGCCGTGCTCTCAAGCAGGGTGAGGTACCACGGGACAAGTGAGAAGGATGGTGTTTGGCCAGGGACAGTTCACTGTCCCAGCAGGGGACGACTCCGAGGGTTGTCTCTTCTGTAGTCTGAAAGTTAGAAAGTGTCACAAACCGGAGGCAAGTCGACAGTCGCATAGTGTTGCAAGATAGCTTGCTGGATGGTGAATGATGCCTTAATTAATCCTTTTGAGGTAGCTGGTACTGATAAGGACTCAGCTGTGCTGGCTATTTGTGTATCTGCTTTGGGCCACAGGACTTCAAGAAAGATGTAAGGGAGGGCAAAGGTTAACAGCACAAAGGGTGGGGAAATCAGAAAAAGGGATGTAGGACAGCAAGTTGGAATAATGCAAGCTGTCATCGGGTCTCTTGGCTAGGCTGTGCCACCCTGGAAGGTGTCAAAGCCTGCTGCAGGGAGGGGAGTAGCCTGCTGGGACTTGGATAAAGAGCGGTAAGTTGCAGCGAGGAAAATGTAGGTTAGGTTTTAAGAAAAAAAAAATAACTCTGCAAGAGTCACG
>Ga0181612_151090_pt1 | contig 12348 bp, 11 predicted proteins | sample HoacroProtozoa21_FD_119630 | JGI IMG/M metagenome (GOLD analysis project Ga0181612, IMG submission 119630) | Hoatzin crop microbial communities from Cojedes, Venezuel. Combined Assembly of Gp0051906, Gp0051904, Gp0051908 | reverse complement strand
TTTTTTCTTTGTTTGTTTTTAATAATGGTGTGCTTCTAGTTAATAATTCTTTAAAGTAGATCTCTTTTCTAGTTCAGTCAGTTATGGCTGGTGTTAATTACTGATACTTGACTGTGTTTAATTTTGCTTTTCCTGTCACTGACTGCTTTTGAACAAATGGACGAAACACATGGAAGCATGGGTGAATAGTGTCTGTTTGGAACAGAATGCTTTTCAGAGAGAGCAAGTATTTTCCAAAGTTACACAAATATTTGTGGATAAAAGAAGAAATAGTACTTCCCCTCCAAATCACTTTATGATATTTTGTTGTAATGTCCCCCCAAAATTACAAGGGCTTCACTGTAAAGTACCATTTCTTGTGTTGCTTCTGTACCTTCTTTTATTGATGGGAGTCTTCTATGCTTGACACATGAATGTTTTAGTCCAGAACTTTTGCTTCTGCCAAAGTGTCAGATTGTGCTAATTTATTTTTCATTTAAGCACAGAGTAGTTAGCTGTTATTAGCCTATGAGTCCGTGTTTCTCAGTAGGTTCTATCAGGAACCTTCTTTTTTGAGACTATTTCTTACTCCTTCTTTTGTCATTTTCTTTTTTAATCTGTTTGGGTTCCCCCCAGAGATGCTCTTAACCTGCATGGAGCATAACATCACTCCCAAAGGAAGAAATGGGGAGGAGGGGGAGACAGCAGGAAACAACTTTCTTCTCGACACCCTGTGTTTCTCTGTTCTGCACTACAAGTTGTTGGCCCTGCGCATCTGGCACACTTTTTCTGCACTGAGAACTCTGAGGCTTTTTCTTACCAGGCACGTGCTATGTGGAGCAATGGATCTGAAGCATAACTGACACTTTATTGCTACTGTGTGTGAATAACTGACAATGAAGTTTTGAAAAGTGAAAGTGCCTGTTTCAGACATACCAAACCCTCTCTAGCTGCCAGTGCTCCTAAGTAAGACATGTGGGCAGTCAGCAGCTCTGAAAAATGGTCCAAGAGAGTTTTTTGGGTTCGTACTACCTCTGTTCCTCTGCTCTGCTCTCTGTGTGTTCTGTCAGCCCCACACCTACCCTCAAATCCAGGCATTTGCTTTCCATGTGGGATGTCCTTATGATTAAATTTTTAAATATGATGGTAGTTTCGTCTGAAAATAACAGTTAATCACCTGTTTTAACAAAAACTGGGCATGGTGAGGAGTTGTTCTTGCTCCCTTTCAGATGAATAAGAAAAAACCTGTTGCTTTTGGTGAAAGAAATACTGCATACAGCTGCGAGCCTTGGGGCTGGGACAGTGAAGTTCTTCTGCTTGCTGTTCTGTCTCTTCTGCTGAAATCTGTGAACGCAGACTCTTTGCGGCTGCAGAAGCTGAAGCTTTTCATAAATTTTCTGTAATAGAGAATGCAGCCACTAAGGTGTGTTATGCAGGCTGATGCTGAATTTGTAATACAAACCGTGACCAATGCTGACGAGATAAGGGAGTACTTAATAGATCCAACATGTGGGAGTTAGAATCTAAGTGAGCATATAGTGGACAGGAGATGATGATGCCTAATAATGCCTTTTCATCTGAGATTCTTTCAGGGCATGAAAACCAATATGTGAAACAATCTGAATCCTGTGGGGGAGGCGGAAAAGGGAACTGAACTTGTTACTTGAGAATGACTTCAGCTGAGTAACTAGTTCAAGTGTCTGGGACTCGGCTTTGGGACAATGGCATTTGAGTGGATGGGAAAACAACTTTGAGTGTATTTTTCATAACCACTTTTAAAGTGTTCAGTAAAGGCATTACCGGAAACAGATATGTCCAGGTGGGGAAGTTGAAGAGTTGTTGTTTTCAGGGTTGTGCAGAAAAACTTATTTGTTTACCTGATTTATTTAGAGGGGAAAAAAAAAAAAGCATTCTCCAAGCTAACCCAAAGCAAGAAACAGACTTACTTTTGCAAAAACAAAATCCCACACAAATTGTAGGGAAGAGGTGGGAGTTAAAAGAGTAAAATGTGATGCTTAGCTTCTGTAAAAAAAAAAAAAAAAAAAAAAAAAAAGGAATTCAGCTAGCTTTGATCTTCATGTTGTTTAGAAGTGGGAAATGAAAACACTTCTGATAACATTTCTTAGTTCAAATTCACCAGTGTATCTTTACTCTCAGCTGAAATTCACTGAAGGGGGTGAAGCACTTCCTCAAATTTGGTGTGACCTTGCAGGTAGCTTTCACAGGCCTGATTTTTTTTGCTGGGCAAATGACTCTTCTTCAAATACCCCCTCACCTCTGCCCTGCAGCAGAGCTCTCCAAGCTACAGTTCTTCTAGCTATAGCGATGGTGAGACTCGAGGTGGAAAGCGATGCTCTACTAACGGGGCCGGTGACCTGTTCCCGGGGGGGCTGCTGAGGACGGGAGCCGGCGGGCCCCTCCTCCCTCGGTATCTCCTGCCCGGCCGCGGCACCGACCTGCGCCTGAAACCCGAGCCGCGGCCGGGAGGGAGGGAAGGACGGAGGGCGGGCGGGCCGGACCGCGGCTATAAAGTCCAGGGCGTGGGCGGGCCGGGACCGGCACCGGGCCGGCGGCCGCGGGGCCGGAGCGGCCGTAGGGGACCGCAGTCACCCAAACCTATGGGCGCAGCCTGGGTTGTAAAGGTAAGCTGAAACAACCACGAGGGGAAGAAAAACACAGCCAGAAATCTGTCAGAAAGAATGGCTAAAAAGAAACAAAACAAAAAAAATTTCAATGTCAGGTTGATTATGCATTTTGTTGTCATTGCTATTTTAGCCCACATCAAATTCATGCTTGGTTTTTCGCTTTTTATTTTTTTAAAACCTGTGTATGTGATACATCAGGAATAGAAGCCTGGGGGAACTTGGAGCATCAGTCACTTGCCGCCTCTAAATCTTGCTTAGCTGGTGTATGGCACAGTGCACACGTGTATCTTTAGTCTTTATCACTATAATTATGATTGTGTTACAGCTGTTCACTAAATTTTTATCAAATGCACGGTAATGAGGGAAATCCTCTGTGCTGTCATACATCATCCACAGTAGTTTTACGTGAATCATCTAGGGATTCAGCATAAAAGGCTACTAAAACAGTCTACTGAGTTAAGTTCCATACTTTGCACTGTTCTTAATATCTCATTAAAAGTAGTTCTTTTAATGTGCTGTTATGTATTTTTTTAGTAGTTATATTTAAGTACGACAATGTTAAGATCAAAATGTAATGAGCCGCTGAAAAAAAACCCAAATAGTTTGATGTGAACTCTTTAAATAGCTACACTTTCTAAATGTTTTGTCTTTTTTTTAATGTAGGTATTGATTAGTGTGACTTTACCTCATAAGCACACAGCAAAGAACGACAATGAAGAACCACTTTGTAAATTCCACAGAAAAGGACCTCTCCGATGCTGGTAAGCCGCATGCATGAAAGCGGTGTGTGTGAGTGAGGAAATACTCCACAGCCCCAAATCTAAAGGTGCATTATGAGTCTTTCCTGATTGCCATAGTGGTTTTATAGGAGATACCACAACAAGTTTACACTGAACTAAAGCCACCGCCTAGTCAGTGTTTGTGCATGAGTCACACCACCCAGTTCAACAAAATTCATTCACATGGGTAAAACTATTTAGGCAGGTCCTAGCCTCAGCATGAAAATGCTCCTAAATTAAGCTCAGTAAGGTGGAGGTACATTATTGCCTTCAAGTGGTTGTCTAACCAGTCTTTGTAGACTGACTGAGATCAAAAACAGTATGTGGAAAATTCTATTCATAGTGATTCAGCAGTTAAGGTAAATGTAAATTGAGGATGGCTGGTGCATGGAGCACTTTTCTCCCCATGTAATTCATGGCTGGCTCCTTACTGCGGTTGCTCATCAGTTGCTTTATCCATTTATTACATCTCATTCTATGCATTTAGAATTATAATCTTTCTGGGGTACGGTGCTTCTTTCATCTAGATTTCTAAAACCCCTAGCACAAAGGAAGTGGGACATGTGGCAGCTACTGCCGTACAAAGAAATAATGAAGATCATTACTACAAGAAAAGACATGATTCTTCAGTTAACTCCTATCTATTCCGCGTAACCTAGAGCAATTATAACCCTCACTGTAAGCAGTTCCACTTCTTTCTGTAAGACTTCTGGTTTGTATTCAGTTGTGTAGGCATTTGCAGAATTAATTAATTCTTGTTTTTAGTCTTCGGTAGCCTTTCTACATAATCATATTTTAATTGTAAAAATTGTCCTGGTTTTGGCTGGGATAGAGTTAATTTTTCTCTCAGTAGCTTCTGTGTTTTGGATTTAGTACAAGAAGAATATTGATAACACTGATGTTTTGAGTTGTTGCTATAAAATCAAGGACTTCCCAGTTTCTCATATCCAACTAATGAGCAGGTGTGCAGGAGCTGGGAGGGAGGAAGGCCAGCCAGACAGCCAAGCTGACCAGTGGAAATATTCCATACCATACATGTCATGCTCAGTGGATGAATGGGAGCTGGTTGAGGAGCGGGAGTCGTTCTGCACTTCTAGTTTCTTTGAGTTCAAACCCTCTCTTGTCCAGGAGTTCGAATTTCTTTGGGAATTTCCCAAAATTCATGGTTTCAAGAGTTCCTCAGTTGTCACTCGAGGACTGACTGAATCAGTCATGGGGTGGTGAGAAAAATTATATGATATATAGTTTTGTTTGCATATTCCTTAGTATTAGTATCAGTGTTTCCTTTTTTTCCATATTAAACTGTCTTTATCTCAACCCAGAAGTTTTACCTTTTGTCTATTTCTCCTCCACATCCTGATGGGGGGAAGTGGAAGGGTGTGCGAGCGGCTGTCTAGTGTTTACTAGTTGGCTGTCGACTTAATCTATGACAGAATGAAGTTTGTTTCTATCTTGGAAATGGAGCTGGAAGCTTTTTTCTGGAGTAGAGATGAACTGAATTGAAAGGAATTTTCAAGGAAAATTCACCACGCTGTTCCACAAACTGAGGAAAAACTAGTCTTTAAGCTTTAATGCAAAAGAATTAGCAATGAGAGCTGCAAGAAACTGGAACAAAAGATGGGATATTATGTTTAAAAAAAGTCTGTTTTTTATTTCATAGAATCTTCAAGCAAGGCATACGACAACCCTTCTTTCCAATGTGATGAAAATCTTGAACAAAGTGACCAGTTAAAGCCCAGAAAAAAAACGTAGGTCTTTAAACTTAACACAATGGCTACTGATTTACTGGGGGTGGAGGGTTTAATACAGCTTTGCTAGAAAAAGCTCGTCTTAATTACTCCTTTGTATTTTCCTCCAGAAAGGAAAATGAGAAGCCAGAGAAAAAGGTGGTTGGCATTTTTGAACTGGTTAGTGTCCAGTTTGATGGCTGGCTTTGTTTTCTTTATTTGTCATTATGAGTTGTTTGTTTATGAATTGTAATTAGTAGGCAGTCAAAAAATAAAAAAGACTGAGACCTGTTGATGCTAGACCTCTTTAAAACTTGACCTGTTAGGTCAGATACCCACCTAGGTGTATTGGTAGCACTTAGAGCAGTTCAGCCCTAGTGCTGTTGAAGGATGAAGCTCACCCCTGCTGAGGATGATCTAGGACATATATACTGCACAGGCCCTTGCCTTGGCTCTATTTGTACAGGATTTATCCTGTGTTTGACATCTAAGGGATCTGCTGTCTGAGACAGTCAGTGGTATGGTTTTGTGTCAGTTTTCTGTACAACAGCTATTCCCCAAACAAATCTTGCACATGGACTTATTTATTCTGGAATAAGAGAAGTTTAAGTCTTCTGGTTTATTCCATATCCATTTACATGTTGGAAGAGGTTTAGGACAGTCAGGAATAAAATGTTCTGATTTCAGATTAACTACATCCAGGAATAGCTATTGCAGTTTAAATTCACATCCTTCTTTAAACCAAACAAATGTTCAAGGGTAGACAAACCTTAAGATACAATCTCTGTTGCAAACATTTTCTACTAGCAGATATAACCCAGGTGCTGGTCCATAACTCACTCTTGTTTATATTTCAATGGCGTTATCTTAGTAAATATGTAACTTACTGGAACACAAAATGCAATATATTGTACAGTGAAGATCATCACTTAGAAACATGTAGGACGTGCACTTTGGTGTTTTTCCTGCTGAGTTAGGGGAGAACCATGTGTCCTGCCAATATTCCCTTAGCAGCCTTACCGAGTACTGGTTTAAAGATTTGTGGGACCTACTAAAAAATTCTTACATTCTTGGGTTTACCCTCAGTTAGATCCTTGCTGCTACTTAGGGTATGTAGGTAGAAACAAAGCGGGTTCTGTGAGTCTGCTGTGCTGTAGCAAATATGTGAACTGTCAGGTGTAACTTCACTCTTTTTTTCCTCTTTTTTTTTTTAATGCTCATGTAGTTTCGATATGCTGATCGGGTGGATGTTCTTTTGATGGTAGTTGGTTTGATCGCAGCTGTTGCAAACGGTGTTGGATTGCCACTTATGGTCATTGTCTTTGGAGAGATGACAAACAGCTTTGTGCTAAGCGGCGTGAAATCAAACATGTCAGAAGGTAAAAAGCTAAAATTAGACTTCTCTACATACCTGTTATGTTTTGCTGCAGAAGCTAAGATTTTTTTTTTATTTTTTTTTTTTGCCCCAGACTATGCACTGGTATACATCTGAACAAGTATATAATGAGGATAACTCATTCTGCTGCAAATTACCTGATAGTTTTAAGCTATCTTTTTAATGGCTTAAACAGGACAAAAGCAGTGCATTGGCTGTGCTCTGTATGAACGAACTTCAACTTTGTCAAGATATTAAGGAGCATGACCACCTTCTGTATCATCAGTTATCGGGCACTGTAATGACCAGAAGTTCAGAAAAATAAATGTGTATTTGCCAGATGATTTTGTATTTTGCAAAAACCCTTTTGCAAAAATTGATGACCTGAGATTGCCATGATTTATCTTCTACACATAATACTTTCACAAATATTACTACTTTTTCTTCCCCCACAGGTATTTCAGTAAATAGTTCCAGCTGTCCATCAATTCCAGGCATAGATATAGAAGCTGAAATGACGAAGTAAGAATTTCTGTAGTTATTCTGTTAAGAGAGTACTGGGGGATTTTATTTTACTGTGTAATCCCATGGAGGAGAAGCCAAATGTTTGCCTTCTCTAAAAGGCTTCCCAATAATGTATCGCAGGCTTCAGTGTTTACTTTGATGAGTTAAATGAGGACTAATTGTTTCTTTGTTTGTCTAGCTTTTCTCACGAGATGCAGTAGGGTTGTATGGTCTTTTGTTCCCTTATCACAGGTTTGCTTACTACTATGTGGGAATTGGCTGTGCTGTGTTGATCCTGAGCACCATCCAAGTATGGACATTTTTAATTGCTGCTACGAGGCAAACAGCAAGGATCCGGCGGAAGTTCTTTTTTGCTGTGCTCCATCAGGAGATGGCTTGGTTTGATACTACCCAGATAGGAACGCTGAACACCAGACTGACAGAGTGAGGGCTCTGTTCCTTTTTTAGCCCTTTAAGTATGACATTTAAAAGAAAATTGCACTTATCTTCAATGGAATAGCCTACAGAGAGTTTAAAAACAAATAAACAAACCCAAACCTGGGGTGTGAAATATTACAGCTCTGAGGGAGAAATTAATTTTCCATTTCAGCTTCATTTGTGCAGTTTCTGTGATATATGCTGAAAAATTTTTGCTGTGGAATGCCTGACGTTGGCTTTCTGGTGTCCATGAAGTAAGTGACAGACAGTACTAGATAAACAGCTCTGCTTTCTCCAGCTAGTTTACAAACACTGAAAGCCCTGACACTTTATTGAATGGAAATGAGCTTGCATTTATGTTCAGCCAGATCTCAGAAGTCCATCCAGTCCGTTAAAGTCTTTGGAGCTTTTCCGTAGGCTTAAATAGATTTATGGATGAGGACTGTATGCCCCAAGATGCAATTGGACTATATGCATGAACACAGATTTTTTTTTTTTTTTTTTTTGGGGGATTTGAAGGGAGCTTTGGACAGAGCTGTGTCCTCAAAAGAAAAGCTTAAATTAAGCCACTTTCAGCTCTAATATCTGTATGTGCTGGGAAGAGAAAAAGGGGATGGAAATCTGTATGAGAAACAGAGGAACTTGCAGATAATGGTTGTTCTGGCAGAATGGAGATAACCCTTGATCTGAGTCTGTAGCCAAAATTAAGGACATAAAATGCGTCGGAGAGCTGAGTGGAAGGAATCATTTGGAGATGGTCAGTGGAGGTGAGGAGGCGATTTGACTGTTTACTTGTATTACTCCGTTTGGATGCTGGATAAGGAAACTAGGTCATTTGCGACCCAGTGACAGGGCAGAGAAACAGCAGAGAAGATGGAAAATACAGAAAATGAGTCCTAAAAAAAGAAGAGGTTTCTGCTATGTTTTGGCCACACAAGAGACTAATGGTACCGTTCAGTAGCTGTGGTTAGAAATTTCACTGTGCCAGCTAGGAAATGGCAAAGCTTCTGACATTAGACCACACAGCATGAAACAGGGCAGGAGGGAGTTAGAATGAAAGGTATTCAAAGCTAACAAATCTTTTTTTATTATTATTTAAAGTGACATCAACACCATCCATGAAGGCATCGGAGACAAGATCTGTATATTTGTACAGTTTTTTGCCACATTTCTGGCAGGGATTATTATAGGATTCATCCACGGATGGAAGCTGACACTGGTGATTTTGTCAGTCAGCCCTCTGCTTGCTGCATCAGCAGCAGTTTGGTCAACTGTAAGTGTTTGGGGATTAATAAACAAATCAAACCAGAAAAATACGACAACTCTTACGCACAGGGAAATGGGAGAGAGAGAACAGAAGAAACCTAGTGTGGTTTCTAAGTTGGGAGGTTGACCCCATGCTTACTTTATGATTTCTGCTCTTCCTGTAGCTTTTCCCTGGGTTCCCAGGCAAGTGCTTTTGTGTCATATTCCTTCTGTCCACCTACTCTGTCCTCATGCCACGTGGCAGGAGGACAATCTGCATCGGAGCATCGTCCTTGCAGAGCGATATCCTGATGTGAGCACTGGGGAAGCCCAGGCACAGCCTCATGACCCTTGCTCTTACCTCTTAACACAGATGCCTTTCAAGCTCTTTCCATCTGCCCTTATATGATACTACATCTCTTCCAAATAATTTAGTAATTTTCACACTGGGTACAGGGCAGACATGAGTACATCTATACAGCTACTGCAGATTGGAGTCACACAAATTAGTGAAGTATCTGGAGAGGTTTCCCTTTCAGATAGAAACACATTTTCTCCTCATGATTTGTTGTAGCCCCATCAATGGGTACTCCTTGTTTTCCTGAGTGGTTACTTACATAATACTAGCAGGTTTTTTCTACTTTAAGCATTTCAAATAAGCTAGGAAGAAGAGCATTAGAAGCTGTATTGTGACTGCCTTGCTTACTTCAATGTCTGCTGTTGGTCTAGCTTCTGAACACCTGAAGACACCCCCCAAAACAGCCTGGACACACTTCCCTGACCTCACACACATCAGAACAGTTCATAGGCTGTCCTCAGCTTGGGAGGAAAGCGGGTCAGTCATGAAGCTCGTCTGACGCTTGCGTAGTCTTTCACTTTAAAGAGGATGCTATGAGAGAATAATCTGGATTTGGGGAAAATTCGGGGCACAGAGGGGAGTTGACCTCCTCTTTCCTGAAAATTCATCTTGTGACTTGAACTCCGATCATTCTTATTCACCAATACAGTGTGCATACTCTTTCAGTAGGCTGCAATAACATCTGTTTTTCAACTTTTCAGCTCCTGACATCCCTTACTGCTAAAGAGCTGTCTGCTTATGCCAAAGCAGGAGCTGTGGCAGAAGAAATTTTGACAGCCATGAGGACTGTTGTGGCTTTCAATGGACAGCAGAAGGCATTAGCAAAGTAAGTTTTTTGAAATGATGACTATATTTAAAATACAGAAAAGGAGTATGACTGTGGCTTAAGTTAGTAATTTGTTTTGGGGTTATTTGTTGTGGTTTTTTTTTTGGAAGGGCAGGGGAATGCAATTCTCCTTAGTGCCATTTTATCCTATAAGTGGACACCTCACCTGAAAATAGAGATGTAAATAGACCTAGTCAGTGAATACAGGCTATTTTGTGTTATCATTGCCGCATAGACTCAAATTTCTCCTCTCATTGAGAGCTGGAGTTGGATTTAAAGTGAAAGTGGTGGGAAGGTTATCTTTATCTCGCAGTCAAATTCAGCAAAGCATGTGATTAATTGCTTAACTTCTAGAACATGTGCACTGTTGTTCTGATTAATGAGCTTATATTTAAGCTTCACTGGATAACAGCCGTAAGTAAAATTGCCTCACTGGCTTTTATTACTTTAGTGATTTGCAGATAACAGTTGTAGTTGACCTAATCCAGTGTTGGCCCCAGTCACATGTAAACGGTGAGGTGGATATGGCTGATCAAAAATTGATTCACATATATATTGGATAATTCAACAAACATAAACAATAACATTCAGTATTCAAATGCAGGGCATCACCAATACCATGCAGCTGGAAAAGGCAAATCAGAAGACCTGATCCATACAATCCAAGAATCTTTTCTATCTTACCAACCGTCATGTCTGCTCTGGTCTTGTGTGAAATTTCTAAGGTGATCTTAGCCCTAGCTTGGGATCCCACAGCCTGCTCCTGCATTTGTCTGCCTCTAGGGGCTGAGATCTGGCTATCTTATAGCAATGTATTCTGCTTACTGGGATTTGTCCTTAGTTAAGTCTTAATATGAAGACATTTTCAGCTTGCACAGTAAAGACAAAAAAGCCCTAAGATTGCCTAGGTCAGTTGTCCCCCTTTCCCCTCCTTTCTGTCTTCTTGTCGGTCCCTGCAAATACCAGTGTCTGAAAAACCAATGGTAGGAGTTGCTTCAGACCACATTTTTTTCTTTTTTTTTTGAGGTCTAGAGACTAAGTAACTGATAACTGGGTAGCTCCATGCCAGTAAGGGTGTTTTTCTTCCATGGCTGAACAGTCAGCATCTTCCACGTCTCTACCTCCATTTAATAAAAAAAAACAAAAAAAAAAACAGTGGAACTGGTGGCTGTCATAGGAATATTTTCTATTAGGAACAGGCAAACTCCTACCTGTAACTGACTAGGGGATTTTGCAAACCATGGACTGTCATTCCTACACAGCTCTTGACCGACGGCCTCAGAGTTAGGAAAATCAACCTGCCACTCCACTGTGCCTCCACTGACCGCACGTGTTTATGCTTGCAAGGGACCTTCAGTCCTGTTCTGTCTCTGGCAGTGGCTTGGCTCTTCCTCTGTAGTCAAGCAATCAAGTGTACTTGTTACAATGCTTAAATCCAGCTCTCTTTTCCCTGGAGGAACTATGGTGCTGCTGACTCAAAGGTAGAGCTTGGATTTAAGAACACAACTAAGCCAAAATATTTAGATATATTTGACTAACAGATACAGTATTGGTAGCATGTGAGCAATTTACATGAACAAAATTAATGCACGTTGTTTTAAGATTCTCAGCTGACTGAATTTCATGTCTTCCTACTATGGGGATCTTTTGTATAGAAAATATGCATTAGGAAAAAAGTGCAAGCTGCTGAGCATGTTGCTGACAAGTAAAAAAGATACACTATTCCTAGGCTGTAGTTTCCATAATGGGCTTGAGTAAGTGAAAGTTATTAGCTGAAAACCATAGATGAATGAATGTAAACTATGCTTAGGATAAATAATTCTCTCCTTGAACTTGTCAGTCTTTATATTCGTATTCTGTGTTCACTTGTTTGCTATATTGCCATATTAATCAGTAACCTAACCTAAGGGAAAGATTCCTGACTTCCCAGAATGGCAGTAACAGAACAACTATGGCATCATAGGGAGCTCTGGCTTCTATTCATTTACCTGCCTTCATCCATACTACCTGGGGTTTGGTTTTGGTTTTGACTTTTTTAAATGTGGAAGACTAAACCTTACCTTTGACAGATAATGTTGAGAAAACATTTTCAAGGTTTCCTTTCAGGACTAATGCAAACAAATGTCTCGAGTAGTGTCTTGTCTTCCATCATGATAACAAGGTCATGCAACTGAATTATTTTCTGAATAACATGAATTTCTTCCATAGGGTATGAGAGTGTTGTCAGCATTCATTAGAGCAGATTTATTCAAAGGAATTATATCCCTACTAATCCTCTGTCAAAAAAAATCTTATTCTCTTTGAGACTTCAATTGCTTTCATAGCAAACAAAAAAAAAATTTCTAATTAAAAAGGGCACTGGGTCGTATTGATCAGAATGGCTTGTGGTACACAGAATCACAGAATATTCAGGGTTGGCAGGGACCTCTGTGGCTCATCTAGTCCAACCCCCCTTCCGAAGCAGGGTCACCT
>Ga0181612_134009_pt1 | contig 12348 bp, 4 predicted proteins | sample HoacroProtozoa21_FD_119630 | JGI IMG/M metagenome (GOLD analysis project Ga0181612, IMG submission 119630) | Hoatzin crop microbial communities from Cojedes, Venezuel. Combined Assembly of Gp0051906, Gp0051904, Gp0051908 | reverse complement strand
TAAAAACTTACACATTTGTTTTCCTATCTTTCTGTTTTTTCTATGTCACACTAAAGGCGATGTATTTCCACTGAGGCCTCCAAGACAGAATTTACTCAATTTTTAAAGTGAAACGTAGTTTTATACTTCTCTTTTTATCAGATGCGCTGAGCTAGCACAAAACCAGAAACTTCCAAATTTGCTAGTTGTTTCTGAGAAGTGATGCTTCAAGTGATTGAGGCAGTTGCCATGGGTAAACTCCTGGCCTTGCTAACGTTTCCACCAAGCCTTCCACAACAGTTTGCTGGTCTGAGCATGTTCCACGAGTACTGCTAAAATAAAATCCTTAAAGTACAAACTCACAGCTGTTTTCTGCAATCACTACTGAATATTAATAGTGTACTCCCTTCCTACTCCACACTTTAACTTAAAACAAATTTTCAAAAAGAACAAAGTAAAAAAACCCACGTGTGGCATAAGAAATAGCCAACTGGAAAGATTTTGCTCAGGTTTTTGTGTATCACATATTTCTTTCTTTATCTCAGCATCGCCATTCCTACTTCAATGTGTCTAAGTGGGTATTAAAATGAGTGACACTACCCATGACCCAAACCATTGAAAGCAAGTAATGATGGGCAGCTGAACCCCATGTTGAAAAGCCGTTGCCAACCCCCCCTGCTTTCCTCCCTCACTTTTTCCCAACCTTTTAGCCAGATCTAATTTAAATGTGAATACCTTAAGTAATTGCCAATATTTGTAAAGTCAGTATATGCAACTGCATTAAAGACAACAGATTTTTGTGTACTGTTTTGCAAGGGTGTTTTTGTTGTTTTTTTTTTAATGCCCTGCAGTGGCTGAGAAGGTGCTTGGTAAAACTTGCCTCAGTTGGTGTACAATTGTTTTATACACTTTCCCCTTACTTCATTCTTTAGTGAACATCTCTGGAATAAGTAATTACTGTGGGAACACTTCTTTACAGCAATTCTCAAACAGCAAAATTGGCAGAGGTTGGTTTTATAAAGTTCACAAACTGAATGGTGCCTTATTGCCATAAACAAAGGGATTTTAACTACTAGCATTAAAATACACTAAGAATAACAGATAAGTGAATCTGTGAATAAAGATAAGTCCTTAATTGACAAGAAAATGAAGGATTAAGCTAATGCAGCATTATAGCAATATGCCAGGGATTCAAACTTCGGCCTACATCACCATTTTGGACTAAGTGATTATAAAAGCTTTTTAAATGACAGAAAGCAGGACTCCCCTGAGAAATTTTCTGCCTAAAATTTGTCAAAATGAGTGCAACTGGTACTAAGCCTCAATATAGGCTCTCTAAATGAATACATAATGTATTTAGTTACTTAAGATAATTGAAGTTTTGCCAATTTAATTAAAAATAAGCCACTTGTTTAAATGAAAATACATTTCAAAATCTCACAACTACTGGTACCATTGGATGAATTCTATGAATTTGGTTTTTTATCTGCTGCGTACTGGCTTTTTCTGAAAAATCAAAGATCTTTTGCCTGAAAAGACAGCTAATGCAAAATTTGAGGAACAAATCTGGAAGTCTTCACAGGCTTAAATGAATAAGAACTGCAAGCCTGGAACAGCAAGTGGTGTACATAAGTATGTAGGTTGCTCTAAATCGCATCTAGGGAGTATCTTAAAAATCTCATTGCTTCTCCATTTGTCCCTGACATCATACCCAACCTTTGTAAAATAAATAAATAAAATTAAAAACTAAAAGGAAAAGCAACTTAATGGAACCCTACGAGTTAAAGTTTCAACAGGTATTGCAAGCTGATCTCCCTTTTGAGTGAACTAGTGGCTGAATACTCAAAAGAAGATAAATACAGTTTTTGTGGATTACAGTGAAATCAAGGATGTGAGAGAACAAGTTCAGGTTACTACCAGTGGGAAAGGATTTATTCAGAGACCCCTGTATAACTTTTATAACTACAGCAAAGGAGGAGATAAGACAGCCTCTGTCTACTAACACGTGCATAATAGCATAACTTACTCCACGTACAGTCAAAAAATATGACAGTCACTTCTTATTCAGACTGTTGAGTACGGACATGTTGCTCCTCTTCCTAGTCTCATGAAATCAATTCTAAACACTACAAGAGTGTCACGTTGTGGAGTGGCTCTGAGACCTAATTCGTCTGAAACAGAAACTGCTCATAATGTATTTTATCCTGAAAGAGACAACTAGTGCACTTCAGCGCAGAAAAACTAAAGTGCTTTGTTGGATGGAAATCAAATGCTCTTATCCTTAATGTTTGAAGCAATTTATAAAGACATTTCACTACACAGCAAGGCCTGGATGTCTGTGCAAAAGCCTTCGCTTACCCATAGCTCTTCCTGAGTCCGTAGGAGCTTATTGAAGAGAAGAGTCGATAAAGACAGTACTCAGCTCCAATACTGGTTGTTCTGCATTTTGATATATCTGCAATGTCATTCCCTCCCTGACAGAAGATAAAACATATAAAAAATAAAACTACAGCTGAAAAAGTCTACCTTATTTAATGGCACCTATTGAATGGTAGATTCAACTCTGACAATGGATTATGTTCATTTAAACAACAACCCCAAGAAACCCCCCAAAATCTATGCAATCGTTTTGAACTCTTTCATTACAAAAGAGGTCAGTCATATCTGAAACTCTTTATTCTTATCTTGAACTGTGGTAGAACACCATCAGCAATCTTCTTGAGTTTGTTAAAAATTATTTTTCATAGAAAGATTCTGAGATTCTCTTAAATTATTTTTGAAACTAAACAAAGCAGGATTTATCCGTGCTTTGAGGAGATGGTTGGACTAGCACATCTCAGGAGGTCTCTTTCAAGTTGTATTACATTATGTATCTATGATAGAATTATCATTAGCTGCAATGGACTTTAGAGGAAAATATAAAAGGGGCTGATCGAAAGTCACAAAACATCTTGTTTCAGTTTCTGGTTTTATACTCATTTTCAGACTTACTGGAGCAAACACGCACAAGTCTGTAATCAAGAGCAATGTCCTTTATAACCCTATATTCAATTCATGCAATTTTACCCATAATACAACTTAGCTTTTTAGGCAATATGTTAATTCATCTGAAGTAAACATGTATGCATCTTTTTATTTATTTGAAATGAAAAACAATCCAATGAATTTCTAGGTAATTTTACTGTTACTATCTTTCTGCAGTGGGAGAAATTCTTCAGAACTATCCAGAGACTTTAAGATATACAGACAAGTACTTAAGTGTCAACCAAGCAAACTGTTTTAGGAGTGAGACAGCCAAGGCAGAATGTTCTGCAGCGTATTAGCTATTCTCTGGCCCCTAAAGGGGAAAAAAAAAGGAAAAACGGAGAGTGGGGAAGTAATAAACTAGACATCCAGTTGCTAAATCTGAATTGCAAAGCACAGAGTCTAGAGAAGACCCCGGAGAAAAGTTACCCTCACGAGATACTTTAAATGTAGCCAGAGAAGGATGAGCTGAAGGAAGATTTCTAAAGAAACAAGAGTGACAAGGAAGGCAAGCTAAGGTTTAACAAATTGAGTGCAAGTAGAAACGGATCTGGAAAATCAAGTCACAGTAATTTGTGGGATCCATTTCATCCTCTGGAGACTGACAGCTTCCAAAAGCATGCAAGGTTGTTGTGAATGGAAGTCAAGGTAGAGCCATCTCTAATTTGTTGCATAGTTTACCACTAAAATTATCTTAGAGCCAGCGTTGGTACGTCATGCCACATATTAACACACATATTGTTTTTACTCAGAATTTCAAAATGCAGTGCAGAAATGGGAACACTTTAAATTTATGTTAAATCTAGTTTATTTTAGAGAAAAGCATTTATAGAACTTAAAATAACAAAAGCAAACACTCACTGAGAATCAAAAATTCACTATGGTAAAATGAAGAGCAGAATGCTCCCTTGCCGGTAAAAAGCAAAGTGACAGGGATATGGAGAAAGAGGTCCCCAAAGCAAGAGATTATCTCCGATTTGAAACAAGACTCTCACACAAAAATACTGGAGTGCAACTGTAGCAGGAAAGAAAAGATGGCAGAAATCACAGGTGGCTGTATTCAAAATCTGCGAGGGTTTTCTTTTGGATTTTACTAGATCTTTAGGAAGCTAATCTAAATAGCTCCTGTCATTCTCCCCCTTCCCAGCGTGGTCATTACTTGTTCACTAAGACATTCCTTGTAGAAAAAATGTAGTTGAAAGCTGGCCAAATCAGATGTAGTTAACTGCTGACAAAAAGTAACTTCAGAAAAGCAGAAGTATGATGAGAGGCCATGGGTTCATCTCAAGCGGATATGTCAGCTGAACTCACAGACCCTGCAGGTACACACAAATCATCAAAGTATGTGCTTGGACTGTGCATACAGGGACAATTAACCAACGTTGCGTGAATGTAGGCTGCAACAGGGAAATGAAGTTCTGGGCTCCACTGCTGGTCATGTCCTCCCCAGTGGGGAATCTGAATTTGAGCACTTAGTGTCCATTTCAGGGCAAAGTTGGAACCAAAAGTTAGATAAAACACCTTCAGTATAGCCACATGAGTTAGAGGACAACTTCTGTAACGAGAAGCAAGACGAATAAAGACAGAATGCAGTGGGTGACAGTCTAACATAATGAAAATCAGTGCAGATCCGTTTATATAAAGTTTGCCAACTCAGTTCCTGTGGCAGCTTGGTCTGGACACCAACAAAACAAATTCCTTTCAATTCTGTTAGCTAACATAAACAGTAGATATCCTGGTCATAATTCTACTTTTGAATACATCAGTTTAAATGGCATGGACTTCATCACAGGTCCTAATTTTGTATTTACATAGGCAGTTGTGAGAATAAAACTCACCATGGTTAAACCCTGACAGGCTGGCATCCATGTTTAGAAAAACAGAGGCAAATTTTCTTTATGCATTAAGTTTAGCATTGCTTATATCCATGTTACAGTTCCAAAGCAAAGGAATTTGTTTCATGGTTGCAGTCACATGTTTGCAATGTTTAGTCTTCATTTATGAAGTTTATGGAATTTAAACATTTCTTTAATGGTATCACAGTCTTGTGTAAGGTATTTCACAGTAGACTTTTTAACAGACTACTGCACATAATCAACATTTGGATATAGAGTCTTGTCACATTGTGGAAACATATTTATAAAAATTTCGGAACTTGATTAAAGTTTCACAGACCACATTTAAAACTGTACCGCTTAGACTTACAAAGCAAGTGGAAATTACTTCATTTCTGAGTCAAAGTACTGATTAAAAACTTTAAGGCGCTGTGGGTGGTCAGCATCTCTGAAAGTCAAACATTTATTTAAGATGTCTGCGGCTAACTTTAAACCTTGATGTTTTAAAAGTTTTGTGCATTTGAGGGTTTTGTTTGCCTTTTTCTTTCTTTTTTTTTTTTACTATTATTTTTAATATGTGTTGATATTTCTTATCCTTTCCTCGCAGGAAGGAGATGATCATAGAAGAGGGGTGGACGTTTTTCTTTTTCCCACTACTTTAGGAAGATATTTGGCTCTACAATTCACATACTTGTTTGGAAAACAGACTGACTCAGGTCTTCTGGCATTTCAGAAGAAACATTCAGTTCAGTTCCAATGCCATATACAGTACTACAGCACTACTATTGGGTTAGCAAATTAAGCTGGTATTCAGTACCAGTTTTGATATTGGAAACAGGTTTAATTCCACAGTGTGGAGCAAGGCCTGATTTGTTCTATTCCCTCCTCTCACTCATTTGATCTTGTCTAGAAAATGGCAGAAATTATTTTCTACCAGCAGACAGACTTTCCCATGGCTCAGGCAAGATAGCTGGTGGTCTCAGATCTACAACATGAAAATGATCACTGTCTGTGAAGTCGCTTTGCTTGCTAGCACACTCTATTCAAAAATCAAGAACTGAAAGCGCAGACTTCACTAACATCTCACTCCTAGCATGAGTCTCATGAGATTTGTAACCAGGCTGTCTGGAATTGCAAAACGAAGCAGAAATTCCATTGAAAACCAACTTCTGAAAGCAAAGTAATGTAAATGAAAAAAAATCCACGAATTTAAGCAAACTTCTGATGAAGCACAAGGTGATCTCCAGTGACTCCCCGGAAGGCTTCTATGCAAGCCGCACTTCAGTAACCTGTCCTAGGGTTTGAGGCTGTGGAGCAAGAAGCCTGGAAGACAATTCAACTCTAGCCTGACAGCCTAGCCTGTTGGCTCCATAAGAGAGATTTTGAAAGACCAAAGGAAACTTTGTATTACATCTTAATGGGAAAATAAAACCTGTCCTCTGGCCCAGAGGTCCAGAGGACAGAACAGCAAGGCTTACAACCACATAGTTAATTCTGTATCCTAAAAATAGGCTGCACATCCATACTGCCATATTTTATTACTTGGCCCACGGTATTGCTTCAGACACGTTCAGCCACAAGCCAAAATTGTGTTAGGGAGCATGCTAGCAATTAAACAGCGTGGACGATTGCATACTAGAACTAAAAATAATGACCTGATCCTACTACTTTTATTAATATGGTAATAAACTAGAAATGCTGAAAATTACCTCCTGTGCCAGCAGATCTCAGGAATTTCTTATGTACTTTCAGGAGTGTAATCACGACATCACTGGAGTGCCAAAGATGTTCAGCTTAGCTGCGGTTCATAGACAGCTGAGACCAGTCCACAGTCAGTCCAATAGGACTGAAGGGCACCAGTCCTTTAGAAGTCCTGAGTAAGCTGATACCCTGTATCCTATACTCTCGGGATCATTTTAGTTTGGAGATATCTGAAAGGAAATATTCTGTTTATTTAAAAGCGATTTTTCTCTCTTCGCACAGAAACACAATTTGACTTTTTATTCCAAAACACAACAAAACTCTTTAACTTCCTGCTTCTGGTTACTTTGACCTGAAGCAATCTGTCTGCCATACTGCAACATCACTTACGGGCACAGAAACTAGAAGAAAAATACTAGCTTTGATCAACTTTGTGTGGAATACCAAATAGACGATACATAGGTAGGGAAACTAACAGGAAGACACATGCCTTAGCAATGTCACAATTGGCAGCTGATGCTATTTCTACTGAACTCTGAAGTATTGGAATTCAGTATGGATTCTTCAGATCAGGTAGAAATTTTACTTGTGAAATTGAGAATACAAATAACTTCTTATTCATGGCATCAAGGCAGAGTAGGCACAAGCAAGAGCAGCTATTTCCAAAAGTGTTTAGATTGTATTTCTAGTGTTTAGATTCAGAAATTACAAGTGGCAGTATGCTTAATAAGCAACATGGGGTTTAAGCAACTTATCACAGTGAACAGGGGAAGATTGAAGCAATCACAGAGACATGTGCTTAAAAGAGAGTGCTGAGCAAAGTTTTTCAGTCTCTTTAGCAACTTTCTCTTTTAACTATGTGAAAATGCAATTTCATCTCTCCACATTTCAGGATTGTTGCAGTTAGAAAATAAATCATTGATGGAAAGTCCTTTCCAATCCATCAATTTGGAAAGGACACATGCAGAGCTGCTGAGTAAAGTAGAAAACAGTACTGGCAGGCAGATCCAAATGAGAAGTGTTGGAGCAAATGCTGTTGAAGCTCAAGAACTGCAAAGAAGTGCAGAAAAACAAAGGAGGAAAAGGTGTCAAGGGAGGGGGGGACAGTAGTGCTATCATGATTCATGGCCAATACTGAAACCATGACCTTCCTCAGTTCTGGGTCTACTCGGAAAGCTACTCTTGTGTCTAAAGAACACAGACATAATGAAATTATAAAAAAATTAAATGATCAGAAATACTAAAGCCTGACATTTACAGAAGTTTATTCAAACAACAACAAACATGTTATCACAGAAATTTCACTGTCTAGAACAGATCAAGGTAGTCTAGTCTTCAGTTTTCTAGCTGGCACTCTTGGTGAGAAGTCATGCCTTGAGACCTGTGCAACTTCATAATAAGCCAGAAAATAATCTGTATAACAGATTTATTGTGTTGGGAGTTTTCTGACTTTATTGGGCATTGCATTCTTCTTGGTTTGAGTTCTTGTTGAGATAAGAGCAGTACATAAAAAGAGTAATTGTTTTAGGACAAGAGTTATTCAGGACACAGATCGATGGTCACGGTGGAAGAGATTTATTAGTTAGGTTTTCTACTATCGGTATATGAAATATTCAGCTTGAGCAGTGGACAATGTTGGAGTCTTCCTCTTGAGCAAATGAAGGTTAATCAGGAAAGTGCCTGGTTGAGATGTATGTATCAGAAGGCTCAACTGCCACAGAAACTCACTGCTATTTATATGTCTCAAAACCAGATGCAGAAGTCAGAGAACATTCATTAGCAGTTTTTCCAACTCTAGACTAGTTCCTTTAATTAGGTCCATGTTATTCATTATTTTAAAGCACCGTTTGGTTGGTAGTTTGTAGGAGTTTACTCCCTAAATTTGAGCATCTTTAAGATGCTCATTGGTACACAGACCAAGCTGGCAACAGAAGAAATTAAAATTCACTCAAACATTTGAGTTCCTCTGTACTCCAATTCTACTGATGAACATATTCATAGCGATTTTCTTAATGACAGGTTGACTTTTCTGACTACATCATTTCTGTGTATCTGTCTGTAAAGTCCTTTTAAAATGAAACACCTTTGTATTCTGTGTCGTCTTTGTGAACTTCCCATCACACCGACTGAAAATTTCCATCCACGGGATAAATGAGACAGGGTTAGTAGCTAGGGAACATTAAATCTTTGTGAATAATGTTTGAATGTCTTTCAATAATTTATTGAATATCCTTTGGGATATGAGGGATAGTAGTGTGTCTCCGCAGTTTTTGTTGCACGAGAGCGGTAGCTATTATTACACTAGATGACGAGGTATTTTTTAATCATCTGATAAGACCAGTCAGGAGATCTAACAAAAAATGTATAGAATTTATAAAGTAAATACTAGAATTTATTTATAGTAATGATTTGCTTTTTCTTAAGAAGAGAGCATATGGAATATGACTGCAGGTACAAAAAAGAAACTCCGTGTTCCAGAAGACACTGATGAAGAGAAATGAAGACCAGGTTCCATAAGCAACTCCGGCTTTTTCACTGAAAGGTGTCAAGAAATGAGGTAAAGAAATATATTTATTTCTTTAGTCTATTTCTTACACTGTTTGACATAAAATGTGATTTTTTGGAACAAAGTCTCCATGCCTGTTAACTTATGGTTCAGCCACATGTGGTAGTTCAAACTAAGACTGTCCTATGAGCCAAGAAAATGGGTACCCAAGCTGTTGTGAAGTACAAGTACCTTGGTTTATTCAGCTGCACCAACAAGGCCACCAGAGTCTGTAAAAAGGTAAAAGGCTCACAGCTCCTGACCTGAAAATTTGTCAGAGAAGGAAGAGGCCTAGTCATTGCAATCTAAGGAAAATTTTAGATGTAAGGATTCAATTTGTTGAAAAGGTTTGGGTGTTCAAAAGGGAGTGGCTACAGAACCATGTGGTAAATGCACACGCTCCCACACACAAACCCTTGAATAACACTAAGAAAAAGTCAAAGTAGCATAGCTTAATTTATCTTACTAACACCCTGTCAGGTAGAAAGATGACTAAATGCCAGTACCTTCACTAGACCCGACTTGACTATTAAAAATTTTATTATTTTGCATATTATTTTTTCTTCGTGGACCACACGCACACACCCTTGCTGTAAAAAGTAAATTGCATGTGGTCATTCTTTGCTTACTTTTTTTTTTAATAACTGATTTGGATGTGTTAACAGTACTGTTGCTATGTCCTACTTTTGGTTTTCAAGAAAAACACACAGTATGCCCATTTCTTTAAAGAAAGAGATGGCTAGGAACCTCAAACCCTAACAACGCAATTTTAAACCCATTATACTCTCCCATTCTTGAAGAGACTATAGCTGAAGCTGCTTCAAATGCAGTCAGGGACTTGATACCAGTTCTTCCAATGCATATTACTTGCATATATAATTAAAGAAGTCACGTCAAAACTGCTTTTCATAAATGCAGTGCTTTTTTGAGGACCTAACACACTTTGTAACATTTCATTTGCAAAACTTTATGAATATGCATGAACAGAAAGACTATGAATTAACTTGATTTTGTACCCAAAGAAGAAAATGGGACTCCTAAGAGGACTAGGGCATATAATAACAAGGATAGCTGTAGGGCAGTCTGAACCTCAAGGGGAATACCTCCAGGCATCCTAGTTATAGTCATTTCCAGCACATGTTTAAGTCATTCTATCACCAGACTTGCATATAAAGTTGGATTTCTTTTCCCATAATGAATCCCCAGGAAACCTGGCAAAAACAGCAACATTACCCCCATAGACTGAGCTAAAATTGCTACGGCTCTGGGAGAGATTTCTGCATTACTATCAAATCTTAACAATAAAGGTCTGTATTTTCATCACTTTTATCACTTTGCACCACAAATTAAATTCAAAGCTAGAAAGGACGATAATCTCAGCACAGATTTCAGGAGCTGCTAAGGTGTTTTTAGAAAGATGGTGCTATGGAAAATCCAAGAAGCCAAAAATTGTGCCAAGGCTCTGAAAGAAACCAAAGCAAACTGAAAAAACTTAGCCACCTCTGACGGAGCCTAAAGCAAAGCCTTACAAAGCTAATAAATGTGGCAGAAGACTTTTCTAAAATTGACCAAACTTACCTTAGATTTAAAAGGGAACATTGCCTGCAGAACCCTAATTATCAGTCCATCACATTACTAAATAGCCACCATTAGCAACGAAAGTTTTCATGCAGCCAGTTAAACTTGAATGGATAACGGAAGTATGAGGCAGTTCAAGTAAGTGAAATGACATGTCTGCCGATGGGCACACATGAAAAAGGACAGAAGAATGAGATGTTCCATTTTCCAAAAATGTAACAGATGAATACAACTGCCATAACAGTTTTTCCATAATGCATTCAATATGCTGTAAATGTGAAAAGAAGGACAGCTTATTTGATTTCAATGATCATCAGTTGGATTCCCACTTCAGAACAAACAGAGCAAGACCAATGCTGGAAGCGTTCATGGATGGGTATCCCGTTGCCTTTCTAAGCTGAAGGCACTCACCTTCTGCTTTTCAAGTAATGAGTGCTTTAACTTCTCCATGATACATCTGTAAAATCTTTGCTACCCTACCCACCTACTCAAACATTTTCAAAGCACTTTATCTCATTATTCAAGTCTGGAGTCTAACATCCTTGTTCCCCGAGTACTTTCTTGCCATATAAGTAATCCCAATCACTGCAAAAGTAGAATTACTTGCATGTAAAGGCATGGTTCAAAGTGAAATGAAGTAGTGGAGTAAGGCCCTAAGTTACAAATCTTAATAATAAAAGCCGGGAATTTTTATTGCCTCTACATTATAATTAATTAGGTACAGCAAATTAAAGAGGAGAAAATAAATTATTCTAGTGGCAATATGTGCATTGTTTCACTTAATTGAGACTAGGAGTTTAATCATTTAATTCTGCTGTGATCTCCTCATGCACCCTTTCATCGACAAATACAAAAAAATCTGTGACTTCAACAAATAAAAGTGAAATCAGTAATTAAAACCAGTAACAGTAATTAAAACTAACATCTCTGGATCCAGCCAGGAAAGCCACAGTATCATTAAAGGCTGTAGTGGTTGGATTAACAGAAAAAAATTTAAGAGTGAATTCTTTCTGTGACTTCTCTTTTGGAAAATAAATAGTACTTATGCAGTCACTTATCTTGAGAAGAAAGGATAAAGTAATAGCATTTTTAGTCTAAAGCCACCGCTTTATCTGTTTCCCTATTCTCTTCCTCTTTCTCTCTCTCCTTTTTTTGCTCATATTTAAGAAGTCTTTTCCAAGGCATAAGCCTCTATAACAAAACAAAGACTTCCCCAAATTACCCTTTAAGAATAATAATTAATTTCGATCTAACAGTCTGTGAAGTTTGCATATCTTCTCCATCAATGTAGTTATAGAGCACAGACAGCTCAAAGTTCCCACATTTTCTTGCTAAATGGTATTAACTGACATTGATGGAGGAACCACCTGTGCAACATAAGAAGGTAATTTTGTGCCCCCAGAGACAGAGTCCATGGGTGCTTTGCTGAAACATCCATTTTATTGCCAGTAATGTTTGCATGTCTTGCACAATGGAAAAGAAGGATGTTCTCTATATGAGAAAAATGTGTCTCCCTCCCATTTACCTAACCTGATTGCCAGCATCTTTTCATGGTCTCAGCACTTTTTGCTCCTGAGTATGAAGAACAGATGCCAAAATCCCATAACGAGAAATTGCTTCTCACTAGATTTCTTGAGAAGTTCAGCATACTAAAGAAGGTTTGGACGAGCCATTAACAGAGTCTAG
>Ga0181612_159726_pt1 | contig 12349 bp, 6 predicted proteins | sample HoacroProtozoa21_FD_119630 | JGI IMG/M metagenome (GOLD analysis project Ga0181612, IMG submission 119630) | Hoatzin crop microbial communities from Cojedes, Venezuel. Combined Assembly of Gp0051906, Gp0051904, Gp0051908 | reverse complement strand
TGGGCTCCTGTTGGAAAGGGGATAAGTGTGATTATCCGCCTGTTCCCCTCCTGGAATCACATGTGTAGAGCTCCACAACGTGCACAGTTCTCCCCACCAGCACATCTGGAACCGGACCTCGCACGGGCTACATGGAGAGGCCACTTTTAGATGACTCATTCTGCAAACAGCTGGAGAGGCTAAGCAGTAAACTGGAGGAACCTGCGCCTGAAATAATTTTTCCGAGAAATGGGTCTCTTCCAACATCATATTCATGATTGCTGTTGCTAAAGCAACTCTAGTGCTAAAAAATATGTGTGCATAACTCTATAAAAGTCTTGGTACTTCTTACAGAAGGGAAAGAGTGCAGCAGATTGAGGGAGAAATTACACTTCGTTCATTGGATTCCGCTTCCATTAATCCGAAGGAAAATCTTAACTAGATGGTGGCATCCTTTCACAGGTGAACAGCACCTTTGGATTACATTGACTGCACGCCATAGAGAAACCTAACAGCCTTCTAGCAACATAATGTAATATAAAATTTATCACCAGCTGATTTTATGCTAAATTATATCATCTTTATATAAAGAGGCTGACTACAGAAACATGCCACTTACAGAATTAGATAAGACTGCCGTTTTCAGGAATAAAAAGCAGTATGACTTATTTAGGAATATAACATTATCTTGTTAGTACATGAGGTACAGATCCTCAGGCTAGACTGGGCATCACATTAACAATAAAGGATTAAGACATGCTTCTCAATTCAGCTAAAATATCTGTATATTCTAGAAGACTGAGAAAAACTAAAAATAGCATTCTTTGTTTTGGAAGAAGCCTACAGAGCATATTACTGGAATTTATTTTCTTTTTTCTAACTCACACTGCATCCTCAAATTTGGAACCTTAATCATATAAAATCAGAGGGCCAGATTCACCCATAAGAAATGGAAAGTCAGTACCCATGGATGTGGATCCAGCTTTGAGACTTTTTCTCTTGTGTCTTTGGATTGCTACATATACTGAAACGAGCATGTGGACTTTGACCTTCATTATATGTTTTGTCTGAAGGAAACGTCTATACTTAGAACTTGTGGAAGAAAAAACATGTAAATTAATTCTATTGCCATTTTCTCCTGAAATATTTTGTATTAAATGTCTGAATATTAAATGAAGCAAAAGCCCATAATAATCAAAGAGTCATGTTAATATGCAGTTTTGCAAGTTTATGCACTTACACTAAAATCCCAGAGTGTAGCGAAGTTCATAGCACTTGCTTCTTCAGCTCTTGGGACAGTTTTTCTAGGTAAAGAGCCATATGGCTTCCCCATCAAAGCCTGGAACCAAAGAATGCGATCAATTTATATTTTAAAATAAAATACCAACAAAGGGAAGGGACAGCGACCTCTAATTTCTTAGGAAGACTCATTTTATGCTCCTAAACTCCTTAGTGAGGATGACCTACTTCTCCAGTTCTTTTCACTGCTGCTCACATTAATGATTGAAACTATGTTTAAAGTATGCATTGATCATGTTTTCTGACTCTAAAGCAATGCTCCACTAGTATCAATGGATTGTCAAGCTATGCCACTTATATTCATAGGCAACACAGAAGTCTAGATTCCTCTGATGAGTGGTGTTTGTCTAATAGACAAGACCAGAAGATTAATTTTTCTTGCATTATGGTTTTTATTGGGTTTTAATTCAAATGTATGGGAAGATGCTAGGGTTAGTTTTTGGATTCTGAGAGTCCCACTGCTGGTGGCGAGAAGCTTGCTCAGCCACGGTATATGTCCTCATGAGGTCCTTTCCAGGATTTACCCTGGAAACTGTTGGGCATTTTCTCTGTTTTGGATTCAATGGAAGATGCATCATGCTATTGAAATTCTGTACTAGGAAGCTGTTCAAAATTCGTGCCTGACCCTTTCCCTTCTGCTTACTAGAAGATAAAATAAGTAAGATGACGAGAAACAGTGAAATCAGGGAGATGGCACAACACTTTTAATTCCATATAAGACGACTTCTTAGCAAGACAACACGGTGTCTCAAAGGAACTAGAAAAATATTACATTTCACAAAAGTGATTTCTGTCTGTATTACATCTGCTCTGAGCAGCATTACTAACAGTGATGCTGCACACAACGCAAAACATGAGGGGTCTGTCTGGTGACTTTACAGCCCTGTTGGGCTTTATCAGCATGTGAACATTAGGGTAACTGAAAAGGATCCATGCTGCCTCAGAGGCCTGGAATGTATCTTTCTACTGCAATGTGCATTGCAGTCAAGATACTCCACTTCACTGCTTCTTAGTCTCAGTTCCTCTCCTTAGCTCTCCATAGAAAATAAAGAAGTTTAGCACCATCCCAGACCATAGGAAAAGACTTTCAGGACACAAGTCTACATAAACTTTTCTGTAGTGTTTATTTCAAGACATGACTCTGCAGACAAAACTGTCCACAAAGAAAGTACATCTTTACAGCCTCAGTGCACCCTTATACATTTAAATGGAACATAAAGAGATTACAAATTTATTAAAAGGTCCAATTCTATGAAATGTCACTGCAAAAACAGAAATTCACATCACAATTCCCAATGATGATTTAAAAGATTCCCACCTCAGGCACCATTACAAGTCCAAAGGTCAGTCCAAAAAGAATCATGTTTATTCCATACATCCAGCGCAAGAATATGAAATAAGATGCCACTGATGAGCCAAAGTGACCTATGAAAACATGAGATGTCAAAAAGTGCAGATAAATTAGCCCTTATGTTATTTTACCTTATGGTGAAGTTGCTCAGAGTTTGTTTAAAATAAATAAAATCAGGGCTGTCTTTTCATTTTCTTTATTACCATAGTTCTAATAACTTTTTTCCAGATTACATACTAGCATTCACTGACCTGGCAGAGAAAACAGAAACAAAAAATATACAAGTATTATTTATACAGAGTATTTAGAGTCATACAGAAGCTGTCATATTTACTAAGTCATCTATCAGCAGGATTCAAAGAAAATCACACTTTTTTTATTTTGTGTGATGCGGATTGTAAGCATTCTTGACATGTTTAGCCAGCACCGCAGAGAATCAGCCAGTAGGCATAGTCTTACCAAGAACACAAATTACTTCTACATGCTGTTATTGGAGTGTTTACCAGAGTTGTTCAATAGGGAAGAATAAAAACATCTGCAAATGTTTGTACCCCTTCTTTCCCTTACTTCGCTATTTACGTGCTCCACCTGCACCCAGGTGTGGAGGTAGTCCCATCACCAGGTGCACAGATGAAGCCTTGGGCTTCACCCACTTTAGACCCCTGACCTAGACCCATGTGGAAAATAAGAGGCTGCAGGGGAAGCAGTGAGCACTAAAGGTCTGCTTTGACCAACACTGCGCAAGTGAGGCCAAACAGAAATAACTGTTCAAATTCAACCCCAGCTACTGCAACACTGCTCTGCTGAATATAGAACAGCTGCAGTAGTGTTCATCTGTCTGTTAGAGTCAGCAAAATACCAGAGTTCAGTTCTGTTACCAGTCCTTCACAGGAAGAAAAGTGAGCTTTCAACAGTTTTTTTCACACAGAGTGTAGTTAAGGAACCTGATGTACTCTGACAGCAAAAAATGACAAGCAAATCTCTCTGTTCAGAGGAGTTTACATGAGTATTTCCACACTGTTTTGCAAACCTTATAGCAGATTCTTCCATTCTGTAAAAGGTTAACATGGCTGGTGCTATATGGGGTGTATATATATATGCACATTTTACTTTAACAACAAAATCAGCAGAAAATTTAATACAGTTAAACTGATAGAACCCCAGAGTATAAACAGAGACCGACTGGTATGGGGAATTTATCAGGGTTGTGCAAAGGAAGGAAGAAGCCATTCTGTCAAGGATTTCAGCATTTCAAAATTTGCTTTATTCACAGTTCAGAATCAAACCACAATTTTGAAATTTTGCATGAAGAAGTAGCCAGTCTTAACAGTGGCCTACATACTGGGAAGTCTGAGTAGAAACATAAAGCAAGAGACTTTAAGTTAGTCAATCTGGCTGTAATATGCTCATTACCCAATTGCAACCCAGCTGGAGCCTTTGGGGATGTTACAGGGTCAAACAAATGAAGTGCAGGAAATTGGGAAGATTTCTGATTTCAAGACACTTCTAATACTGTAGACCTCTCCATGCCACCTTATTTCTCATGCTTGAATCCTAATACCCCCTTTCTTTTGTGAATGGCTTCTTGTCACGCATTGAGTTACAGTTCTTGTATCAGTTATCCTGAGGAAATCACTGCCATGCATCCATCTGGAACATCTCCATGAAGGCACTACATTGGAATTACACGCATTAGTATAGTTATTGCAAATAACAACACACAGAACGTGTATGGGCTTTATTCGTTTTCACAAATGAGGCAAGAACTGCAAACTCTAAGTTAAAAGTTTAGCTGGACATAAGGATAATTTAGGTGTGAATGCCCTTAACTACATTTCCAGAGTGGATAGGTCCAAACGGGGAGCAACACAGAGCGTGGAAAATGGTACAGTCTGCAGCAGCTTTAAACAAAACCAGTCCACATTTCACCAGTGTTTTGAGCCTACTCAGGGGTGCAATATGTTCCAGCTATGCATGAAAGAGTAACACTTTAAAGTAGACTGTAGACATCTTTTCCTGCACCCACAGGAAAAATTGGCATTTAAAAAATTGGCATAAATCGGCATGCATAGTATAAATTTCAGCAGTGGAATGAAGAGGTTTGCCCTGTCCCAACACAGCAATATGTGTTTCCAATAAAGTCTTGTTGCACAGATATTACTGAATGTCTATAAAGAAAACAAGCGTCTCTTTTCTAAATAGAACACTTCATATACTTATTGACTTCTATTTCTCTTAAACATCAAAACCCCAGCAGCAGATTCACCTATTTCTGACACAAGGATGCAGCACAGCAGAGCTTCATGCCTGCTTTCTGAAGCTGGACTCCCTGTGCTAGAAAGGACTCTCATCTTGAAGAAGGGAGCCTACCTGAGATAGCCCAACACTTCATAGCGTTTCTAGATAGCTGGCGGCCTGGAAGAGTCAGACCCAGTTGAAGAGGGCTGTGATAAAAAGGGCCCTCTTGGTTCTAGAAAGAGCACTATGAAACTAAGGAGAGGTTAAAGAGGAGTTTTATTGTTAGGGCTTCAATGTAGTTAGTACTTTCCTTTTTTCTTCTTCATTACTCTCTGTATTTCTTTATTCTTTTATTTATTATTATCAAGTGACATTATTGATTACAATTATACAGAGAAAAAACGTCTTTCCAGAGTTTTAGTATCTGAATATTAACAATCACTCTGCTGCTGGTCTATAGGCCCACCAGAAACATTCCCTGTGAAAAGTTTAAATGAATGGCTAATGTAAGTTTGTAGTTTAGCACACAGTATGAAAAATCTAAAACAGGTGTATGTCTTCTCATGCCAATATTAATAGCGAATTGATAACGATTAACAGTGATTTTTTTTTAATATAGTCTTCTGTAGCACATTTAAGGCGCAGCAGTGTGACTGCTGAATTAGCTGGCTTGATATGGTAAAGGTGGTCATTGGGTATCTAAAAATGGTCTTGAAATAAAATCAGAATTGTTTCTTCAAAGCAGATGGGAGTGCTTAGATTTGCCTATAACATTAGCTGGCCGCCTTCTTAGATTTGTCTGACCTATGCGAAAGGAGCCCTTATTTTATCAAAAGTATCTTCCTGAAGTCTGTTTAAATTTTCCAATCAAACTGAAACAATGTTAACAAAAAAAGCTAGATAAAATTTCTGTCTTACACCTTGGGAGTTCCCAGGCATACCAACACAACTCCAGATACAGAAAGGTTGCTCACTATGAAGCATTTTTTCCCAGGTCTTTCTAGTGTAGAAAAAATGGCCCAGTAGCACTGCCAGGCACATGTGTGTCACTTGCCCCAGCCCAATACATTGTCCAGTAGACATCTTTTTTCCTAAAGCTATACTATTTCTACTGCCTTTATGTGCATTTGGCAGTTCTGTTGTTCTCATAAAGTGTGTTTATTTCATTGTTGTTTTTCCTGTGAAGTTTCCAGCCTCATTTGGCAGTGGTAGGGCAGCACAGCCCCCTATCCTTTTCAGTTTGTGTGTAAGAAAACATTCTGTGTCATCTAACATTGTCTTATCAGTACACTATTTCTTATTAAGTCAGAGAAATCTTCCCCAGTAGTACATAATTTATCTTTTTCCACTATACAAGACCTCAAATCATTTTGCATTTGAAATCTGTGTACAACCCTGTCTACTTTTGAGAATGGACCAGCACCCAAAAACACTACTGTATAAGGGTCAGGTTTTCTAAATAAAAGCCTCTATTACATGTTAACTCCTGAACTGCATTACAAAGAAGACAGATCTTTGACATTTTATCAATATTGGCTTGATCTTCTTTGCTTTGTTGATTGTCTAGTTTTCAAAGTACACATCATGATAGTCCCGCACTAGCGCTAATCTATAGGGAAAAGACTGTTAGTGCTCTGAAACTGTTTTCTTTTGAACAAGTCATGCTTGGTTGTTCAGATGTAGTTTTTTAGAAGGACTGAAGAATAATCCTTAGTGTTTCTCAGCTGTTAGAAACTTACATTTATTTTCCCCATTTTCTACTGTAAACTGTTACTGCCATGTTTGTTTGGGATTTTTTCTACGGAAAGAGAAATAAGAGCTTATTTAGAGATCAGAAAACACAAATCATCTTCTTGTAAGACCATAGAGATAATTTACGCCAAGATTACTGGTTGGAAGCTAAAAGCTGTAAAGGTTTGCTGAGCAGAAACAGTTCTCTCACACAAAGTTATTTAGACAAACGAAGAAATTATCTGTATAGACTAGTACGCACATAAGTGTCAGGTTTTTGTTTAATTCATGCTCTTGCTGCTTACACTTTCCTTTAGTTGGGATCACACAAGATTCAAACAGAGCTTGAAATTTCATAAATTCTTGCCTTCTTTTAGGTGTTATTGACGTGATCTCTCATATACTGTTAATACTTACACTTCTGTGCTTAGCGCCTGATTTTGGAAAAAAAATAGCTTATAGCATAGTGTTAGCACTGATCATGAAGGATTATGTAAAAGCTCTACCTCTAGTCTCTTCGGGCTAAGAAGCTGCTCATCTAACTATAATACTGTCAGTTGGAAGGAGCAAGAGCTACCCTCGAACACTTCATTTTCAAAGATGTTTAGCTGGAGGATGAGATATACCAGATACTTACCTATGCGTATGCATGTGTCCTGGTGGAAAAATTATCACAAAAGAAACATTAATTCAAAAATGCTAAACTGTGTAGTGGCATGAAAAGCAGTTGTACAGACCCAACTCTGTGGCGGATAACTGAGCCAACACATTTTGCATCACAAGATTTCTGAGAGTGGTCCAGACAGCCTGTTTTGCCTGTCACAATCTGATGTCATCTGCTGCTTGTTTCACTGTAATGTGTCCTCCAAAAATAAGCTGCCATGTATACAGTGCTCCCTCTGATTTCCTTTATGCAACCATATTTTGCCTCAGGAGACTGTCGTCAATGGGAACTAACATGACTAAGGACTCACCACAAACAATGCTGTCCAACAATAACATCTTTTTAAATATTGATCCTTGTGTCCAAGCCTAGTGTTTACCCATTTGCTTCAACCACTCCTCAGTATTTTGGGTGAGTGGGTTGAAGGATCCAGTGGCTACATGAGAGGGGTTGCCTGGGCCAGCAAAATTCTCTAAGGTGTTCAATGTTCTCCACTGAGCAAGCCTCATGGAAAGTCTTGAGCAACCAAAGACATTTTTCTGCCAAATTCATTATAAGCAGTATCAGACACATCCTGTTCATTGTCTGATGTCATGCTGAAGTTATTAGCATTGCTGTCATTTTATAAGGGACTGATGCGAGCACCAAAAGACAAAAACTTTGGTGCTAGGAGTCAAAGGGGAATCAGTTTGGAGCCATTTGGAAACCTGCCTCACCTTGCAGAGTTGCTTTGGCTGCTTCTTTAACACAACTACATGTCTGAAGACTGCAATTGTTAAGAACATTGAATTCCCTGGAGTTCATGCATACAAGCTTGAAGCTGGCTTGAAAAGGAGGCTGCTGCTGCAATATGTTCTGTATTTGATGTCTGATCAAGTCCGGATATTTTGTTCAGAACTTGCTATAATAAATGGTTTTACAAATGAGCTCGTGCTGACTTTGCTAAACTGATATTTGGAGAATGCAGGGTAATCCTTGTCTCAGCACCAACAGTTTGTTAAAACTGGCAAGACATAGAAAACTCTTTCCCCTTTACTAAACTTGATACAACATGACCAATGCAGTACACATCCCATGTACATATAAATTGACAAGACCATTAGGTTTCTAGGAAAAGTTGCAGTTTTTTGGTCTCTGTGACTCTGTATATCTTAATCTCTACTCTTACCTTATACACAGACTAGATTTCTTCCATTTCAGTTTCCCTCACTTCTCCTTTTTTAAGATTTAAGCCCCCTTTTTTTCCTCGGACTTGGCAGTTTTATCAGTGTCATCATTGAGATGATCTTCATCTTTGTACAACAGATGCGTTAATATGAAGTACAGGTTGAGCACTACTGCTTGGATTAACCAGATTCAAATAAGTTACAACTTAAAATTCTTTTCCTCAGCATGATTTCAGAGTTGTTCTCTTGAAATCAAGTCTTACTCTATAGAGTTTTGGACCAAACTGTGGTTTCAGTGTACTTCTTAAATTACTGATACTCAGAGAGAGGATTGTTTCTGCAAGTAAAAGCAATTGCAGCTTGCCTTAGAAATATGATGGACAGAAGAAAATTAAATGAAAAAGAGTAAATTTCACAATATTACCCCTTGAGATTATGAAAAGGTACTACCCCACTGTGATTTTGGACTTTCCAGGTGACAGCAAACTGTCACTCATTTCAAATGAAAAAATAAATAGATACAAAAGCAGGATTGGAAAAATGACCTTGTTCTTTTTTTGCATTCTGATTTTACAAGGGAAGCAATGTGTGTGTTGGAAGTTATTACCAGTAGAACAGCTTGTGCCAGGATTACTCCTTTACAGAATCTTGTAGAAACGTCATTCTCACAAATCCTCAAGCTGTGTATTATGTGTTCAGACCAGTAAGAGACCATGTACATCTTGCTGCTGAGTTTGATTTTAACTACACTTATGCAGCAGCTTCTTTGTAAACTCCTCCTCAAGTGAGTAGATAATCTGTTCAGCAGTCTGTAGATCATATGTTTAAGGACATTATATAAATTCTCCTCCAGGGCTATTTTGCAGTCCTAAACTCCATGAAATTCACAATTTATCTTTTTCCCGTCCTTCTGCTGTTCTGGTTATTGCCTTTTGATGCAATCCACAACTTTTTCCAAGGCATTTCCTCTAAAATCCGTTTCCACTGCACCTTCATCTGCATTTCATCAATGGTAAAGCCTCAGTCAGGTACACATGCAATTAAGCCAAATTTCCTTCAAGGAGAGGGCAGCAGTTTGAATTTAACACTGGAACTGAAACACAAAATTGACCTGTGCAAAAAATCTACTCTCAGACATACCTGTAGTGCTAACTACAGTGTTTTGGTTATATTTGTGCCTAATATCTGGGGACATCCAAGACCACTATTGTTTTCTCTGTTTTGTATTATATGGTTGAAGATGAGAGAAATAATGACAAAATATCTTCTACATAAGGCTCAAGATTATGAAAAAAAATCACAGAAATAATTATAATATAAATGCAGGCAAAATAAAGTGAAGATAAGGAATAACTAAATCCCAGTTCCACTTTTTCAGGATTAACTTCAACACTGGCTCCTAAACTGTGGCCTGTATATTGAAGTTTTTTACCTATAAGTTGACTAATGCTCTCTCCAGGAAATTTTCAACTAGCTACGATATCAAGATCAATAAATATTAATGAAAAATTAATATTCATTTTTTATACTATGTATTGAATACATACATATTTCTAAAGTATCAAAAAGTAATGTATCATTTTGACACTCATCAGGAATATGATACTAGGTACTATTCTTTGTTACCTTCCATAAATACTTACTTTCAATCTCCTTAATTTTCATTTCCCAGGGTATGCAGGCTGTCTTAAAATTCTCAAAATCTCTTTGAAATTTCATCCATTTCTGGAAAGGGTCACAGATAAATAAACCCACCATCATCTCAGTACCCAGATGTTCAGTTTTTCCTTGAGATAATATCACCCCTTAATCATCCAGAGCATCCTTTGACAGAACCCACTGCAACAGAAGCACTAGCTTATGAAGAAGCATCTCCTTTTGTTTGTTCTCAATATGTTTCCCACTGTCTTTGTGTGAAGGCCCTACTTCTTCCACAAGAAGAATGATTAAATAATCTACTCCTTTCATACCATTTGGGTTTTTTTAGAATTCTTTCTGAGAATTTGATTTGTTATTGCCTTTGCTATTCACAATTCAGATATGGAGCTCAAGCTGTGTCATTTAATTAATATTACTCTACCCAGTAGTTTATCTATTGGATAAGTATTACTTCCATAATTGAGCTTCCTGTGCCCAGCTGAGTTTGAAAGCCTAATTATTTTTTGTGAACATTAATGCTTATGAAATGTGACTACACAACTGCTTGCAGGAAATCCAGTCTAACTAAGTCTAACAAGTAGTCCTGCCAAATATTCTTAGTATCATTAGATGCAAACTCAGCATTTTAGTTTGGTGCAAGTGTGCTTTTGATGTGAATCTCCCAAACTATCCCAATGTACCACACTTATATTAGTTACATTTGCACTACAAAGCAGTATCAGAGCATAAAGCTAAGTCAAAAGATGTACTTGAGGAGTGTATTTGAGCAGCATGCTAATCTACATCCACTGCTACTGGGTGTTTAGGCCCTGGGACCACACGGCACTTGGCTCAAAGAAAGACCTGCCAGAATACGTATTGTGCGGACATTGCGTCCTCAGCAACCACTGCTTAGCCTTTCAGCCACAATCCTACAGAGCCATATTGCTTCCTAGGATGTATGTGGCCTTAGAGCCTTGGATCAGTGGCGATGCCTCCAGTATTTTTGCTGTGAGGCAAAAAAGACACTTTTTTGATCCCTGATGGAGGGCTGTTTCAAAGGAAAGATGGAGTTTTGGATTCTGTCCACAGAAAATCCTATTCACACCAAGAGTAATTAACTTTCACAAGAAGTGAAATTTTTTACAAACTCTTACAAGACAATTGTTTTTTGTTTTGATGACAAGTCCCACTCAAAACTTGAGCTTGCATTAGAAAGCTTTTCATGCGAAAGCAGTGGAAATAAAAGTGTTAAAATGCAAAACAATATAAGAAACTCTGTTTTGGTAGATGGGTACTTATGGCCGTAATCTGCAAAAGGTTCCCCATTTGCATTACATGAAGTTGGTGAAATAATAAATTTACCTTGGTCATCATCACTTTATATGCATAGAATTTTTTTCCTTTTCCTTTTCCAAGAGCACCTTCAAACTTTTCCACAAAAAGCTGGGCTTCCCTGGAAAATGTAGGCAAAAGAGAGATACAGATGATGTTATGGTACATGTGACATTGTCTCTACCATACTAATGTAGTTTTTACGTGTTCTGACTCCTCATAGAGTTTTGTATAATGTTGTTCTCTTAACAATGTTTGGAAAGAAAAGCCCTGAGATCTTGTATTTCACAGAAGACTAATCATACATGATGCAAACAGAACAAGCAACTTCAGTCATCTTCTTTAATCCAAAAGCATTTGGAGCTCTGAGATCTGCCTACATCTAGCTAATGTTAATCAAATATTTTTAGTCACAGTGACTTTCTTTCGCAGTTCAGCTGCTGCCCATTTGTGCCACTTACAAGATGTGATTCCTTCTGGTTCCAATAATAGGTATTATTTTCCAGCTACCTCAGGGAAATTTATTTTCATTTTTTATTTTGAAGATACATATACACTGGAGTATTTGTTCCCTTGTGTCTGCCCTTCTCAAGTCTAGATTTAATTCAACTCTTCAGAATTTCTCGCATATGTGATCTCTTACTATACCATTCTCTGAATTGTAGCTTAGAAGTGTAGATTCAGTGATCCCCAGAAGACTAAAATTTTGCTTTAAAAGATATGGAGGTTAAATAAATAATATCCTGGTGATACAAATACGAAAGGAAGATCTTTAAGCTGTTTTAAAAAGGCATAATGTCCATGGATTTAGGGGGCCTAATATATGCTTACAAATATCTGAAGGGTGGATGACAGGAGGATAGGGTCAAACTCTTTTCAGTGGTGCCCAGCAACAGGACAAGGGGCAATGGGCACAAACTGAGGCACAGGAAGTTCCATCTGAACATG
>Ga0181612_152909_pt1 | contig 12349 bp, 10 predicted proteins | sample HoacroProtozoa21_FD_119630 | JGI IMG/M metagenome (GOLD analysis project Ga0181612, IMG submission 119630) | Hoatzin crop microbial communities from Cojedes, Venezuel. Combined Assembly of Gp0051906, Gp0051904, Gp0051908 | reverse complement strand
GGGTGTGAACAGCATCCTCATCGAGGGACTGCAAAAGGGCGGACAACTCACACAGACCACCACCATCGAGAACTACCCGGGCTTTCCCGAGGGCATCGACGGCTATCAACTGATGGAGAACATGCGCCAGCAGGCGGCTAATCTGGGTGCCGATTTGCGCTCGGGTCTGGTGACCGCCATCGACGCCAGCAAGCGGCCGTTTGTAGCCACGCTTGACGGTGGTGAACAGATTGAGGCTGACACGGTGATTGTTGCCACAGGCGCCACTGCCAAATATTTGGGCTTGCCCGACGAGACCAAGTATGCCGGTCAGGGCGTTTCGGCATGCGCCACGTGCGACGGATTCTTCTATCGCAAAAAGGTGGTCGCTGTAGTGGGCGGTGGCGACACCGCTTGCGAGGAGGCTGACTACCTGAGCCACTTGGCAAGCAAGGTCTATATGATTGTGCGCAAAGATTATCTGCGTGCCAGCGAGGCGATGCAAAAGCGTGTGAACGAGCGCGAGAATATCGAAATTCTGTACAACACCAACACGGTGGGTCTGTTCGGCGACAACGGCGTTGAGGGTGCCCACCTGGTACGCTTTAAGGGTACGGACAAGGAGGAACTGTTCGACATCGCTATCGACGGCTTCTTCCTTGCCATCGGTCACAGGCCCAACACCGAGTTCCTGAACGGTCAGGTGGCGCTTGACCCGCAGGGCTACATCATCACCGACGGCCGCACCTCGGCGACCAGTGTCGAGGGCATCTTTGCAGCAGGCGATGTGGCTGATCCGCGCTATCGTCAAGCCATCGCGGCAGCTGCCGGCGGATGCCGAGCCGCCATCGACGTGAAGCAATTCCTGGCTTAAAGCGAGATTGTACCAACCACACACTGGCAGGTTACTGGGGCACAAATGGGTGTCGGTAGCCTGCCGGTGTTGTGTTTGTTGGTGAGATTTTTTTTTTGACGAAAATCGTCATCATTGTTTTGTGATTTGGCGACAATCCAGTAATTTTGCGCAACGCTTAACAAACGGAAAACAAACGCATTCTCAATATGAAGATTAAATCAGCCGAATTTGTAATCAGCAATAGCGACGTGACCAAGTGCCCCGTGACCAAGTTGCCCGAGTATGCCTTCATCGGCCGCAGCAATGTCGGCAAATCTTCCCTCATCAACATGCTGGTGGGGCGCAAGGGATTGGCAAAAACATCGGCAACACCTGGCAAAACCTTGCTGATCAATCATTTCTTGATTAACAACGACTGGTATATTGTTGACCTGCCTGGCTATGGCTATGCTCGCCATGGCAAGGACGAGCGTGACAAGCTGGCGAAGATGATTGAGGCGTATGTGATGCACCGTGAGCAGATGACCAACCTGTTTGTCCTGGTTGACAGCAGGCACAAGCCGCAAGCCATCGACATGGAGTTCATCCAGTGGCTGGGCGAGCACGGCGTGCCATTCAGCATCGTGTTCACCAAGATGGATAAGTTGGGCCGCAACGCAGGCGCGGAAGCCGTGGCTGCTTACAAGAAGGAGCTGCTCAAGACGTGGGAAGAGTTGCCACCCATTTTCATGACCAGCAGCGAGGATGGCAGAGGCCGTGACGAATTGCTGGACTACATTGACAGCATCAACCAGCAATTCAAGCAGGCGTAGTGCCGTCGTCACCTTCCTAACTCATTTTGCCCGTTTTGTTGCCCTATGCCCGACGTTTATCTGTTTAATCCAGAACACGATTTGGCATTGGCGTATGGCAAGGACAACTATACGGCACCGCCGTTTGCGGTCAAGCTGAAAAAAGATTTGCAGCTGCTGCCCGCATGGCTTGCACCTGCGGGCTCGTTCATCGTTGTTGACGACGAGGCACCAATCGATGCCTGCCGCCAGTGGCTGCAAGACCACCGCTTGGCTGTCGAACCCGTTACGGTGAGTCAAATGGCAACGATGGGCGATTGCCGCTTGGTGCCGTGGGGATGGAATGCCACTTTGCGAAAAACCTTGCTCAAAGCGGGTGTTTCAGCATCGTCGTTGCTCAGTCTGGATGGGCTTGAGTGGGTCAGGCGGCTTTCGCATCGGTGCGTCACCATTGCAGTGCATCAGGCTGTTGCCACCACGTTGGGCAAGGCATTGTCACCTGTTCCCGTCGAGCGGTCAACCATGCAGGGCGTGGTCGATTTTATGATGTCGGCAGACGGGCGGCAATGTTATCTCAAAATGCCATGGTCGGGTAGTGGACACGGCATCTATCATGTGCTTGACCCCGAGCATGATGTCCACTTGAAGCGTTGGATACATGGCGCTTTGCGCCGCCAAGGGTCGTTGCTGTGTGAGGCGGCTCTTGATTGCGTTCAAAATTTTGCCGTTGAGTTCCAGTGCGCAGGCGGTCAATGTGAGCTGACGGGCTACTCGGTGTTTGTGAGCGACAGCCATAGCCAATATGCAGGCGGACTGGTTAACCGCAGTGAGGTGCTGCACGGCATGCTGCAATCTAAATATCCGTCTATTAATCAGGTTGTTAATGCGGTGAGGTTTGCCATTGAGCGATTGGTGGCACCGCATTACGATGGCGTGCTAGGGGTGGACATGATGCTTTATCGCACCGCTAGTGGCAGCCTTGAGGTCAATCCATGTGTCGAAATCAATTTGCGGCACACGATGGGAATGGTTGCTGCCGCATTGGGCGACCGCCATCATTTAAAGGGCGTGTTTGCCATTGCCCCCCCTCGTGCAGGCGATGAATGGCTCGTTCCTGCGGCATCGGCAGCGCAGCATGTGGCAGTGTTGCGAAATGCCGTTGTTGACTCTGGTGACTGATTCACCAATTTTTATGCCATTTTGCAGCAATTATTAAAAATAATGATTACATTTGCCGTCGGTTAATTCAGAGGTGTAGTCGATGAAGCATAACAAGATATTGCGGTGGTTGCCAATCTGCATGGCACTAGTGGTGGCACTGGCGTGCGGTGGTTGTCGGCAAGCCGAGTCTGTCGATGGCTTTCGGCAGTTGGAAAAGCAGGGTATCGTTGTGACGAGCGAGCTGCTGCTGGGCGACACGCTGGCTTTGCCCGACGAATACGTGCACATCGACTCGTCGTTAACCGCTGCTTGTGCTAAGCCCATGCCCATGCACGGCGTTGAGCTCACGCAGGCGCAGTGCGGCAGCTTGATTAACCCCGCTGGTCAGTCGTTCCGTTCAGAGATGGGCAAATGCCTGTTGCTGGGCGTGCGCCAGGTTGACGATGACCACGTGCTGGCGGCTTATTATATGAGCAATCCGCTGGGCTACAGTGTTTACCTGATGACCTACGACACCGTTGGCAACATTTGTGATGCCATCGATGCCCGCGAATTTCATGTGCTGTGGCCGGTGAAGCGGGAACTGGCTGGTGAGAGCCCCGATTTCACGCTCGATAGCTACATCACGTTTGCCGACAAGCGTTCCCTGACCCTGCATCGCCAGTTGGCGGTGTGCGACATGGACTATGAAAAGGAGATGAAGGGTGCACCGCAATGGCAACTGTGCTGGAATCAGGAATATCGCATTGATGAGAAGGGTGTGTTTGTGTTTGTGTCTCAGCACGATGTGCTCCGTCAGGGCGACATCGACCATTGTGCCGAGGTGAATTATAAGGCATGGGACTTGCTCGTTTGTTCGCAACACGACACCGCCATCATGGACGCATGGAATGATTTTGTTCCGCAACTGGAGTCATTCTATGAGCCCGACGATGTGAACAACCCTTACAGGTGGAACCTGCCTCACCTTTACCGCTCAAACCCTCAGCGTTTTGACCAATGGATGAAGACCCATCCTGCGGCAGATAACCACCTGGCTCGATATGCCGCAATGATGAAACGATAATTAGAAATAGATATATAACTGATTAAAAGCGAAAAAATGAAAACGATTAAATTATTGGCATTGGCTGTGGCTACTTGTGGCTTGCTTGCCGCTTGCAATCAGCAGCATGGGGAGAAGACCGGCATGGCGTTCCTCCAGAGCATTAATATTGATGCCCCCGTGGTCAAGGCTGGGGCAGAAATGACTTTTAATAACAATGGGGCAGAGCATAAAGCCGATGTTCTCGACTCCGTTCAAATTCATGCTTTGCACCTCGACAGCTTGATGTCGGTTGACTTGCACTACTGCACAGCCAACGTGTGGGGCGTGATGCCCATCGAGGGCAGCGACAACGTGTTGCTGCTGGGTCAGGTGGAGTATAGCGACACCAGGCCTTGCTTCATGGCTATCTATGACGGGGAAGGCAATTTGTGCGACATGATGTCGCTGGGCGAGTGCGGCGGCCTCAACCTCACTTATTGGGACCAGGTTAACGAGCAGACCTATCGCAAGGGTGCTGATTCGCTCAAGATGGTCATCGGGACGGGTAACCATATCGACCTGGACCGCTGGATAACGCTATATGAGACAAGCGACGAGGACAAGACCCATGCCGACTTGTGGTATATTGAGCACAAGATACCTGTCACCATCGATGAAAACAGCCACTTCAAATGGGGCGAGGTGACATCAACGCAAACTGTTGACAATGAGCTGCTCACGCCCTATTGGTCAGACAAACGTCAATTAGAGGTGTTCTCATGGATGCCTCTCAGTGACACCTCGTTTGCCGAGCGTCTCAACAACTTCCTAGACCAGGCAAAGAGCGATTTAACTGACCCGCGCGACTTGCTGGGTGATTTTACTGTGGCAGTCGGGAGCCGGATGCGGAAGACTCCAGATGCCTTTATGCAATGGCTAGCCCAACATCCTGAAAGTCAGCTGACCAAGGCGACCGTTAAAGAGTTGAAACAAAATTCCTTGCCCGAACAGTTGCGCTACGATGTCAACCAGTTGCAAGACGCGCCTACCCGCGAGTTCTTCTTGAAAAACTTGTTTGATTAAACCGATTTTCGGCGAAGGCAAATCGACACCGACTAGGTGAAAATAAAAATCCGTCACCCGCTTGGCACACACTGTGGTGCATCGGGTGACGGAATGTTTTTTCTCGACGCCAATGGCTCGGGGCCTGATTAGAATGGCAGGTCGTCCTCAGGGGCTTGTGCTGCAAAGCTATTAGCGTCAGGCGGCACTGGTGCTGCTCCTGTTGCAGGTGCTGCTGCGGCGCCAGGCGTTGCTGCTGGAGCAGCCGTTCCGTTATCTTTCTCAGCCTTCCATCCGCGGATGCTGGTGTACCAGCGGCCGTTGTATTCACGGCTTTCAATGTCAAAGCTCAGTGTGATTATATCGCCCACTTCTAGCGGGTACTGGCTAGCACGCTCGCCAAAAAAGTCGAAATGAACCTTCTTGGGATAAGAATCAAGCGTTTCAAGCACATATTCTTGTTTGTTCCACGGGTTGCCTGCCTTTGAGGTACCGCTCATGGGTTCAAACTTTTGAATGATTTTACCTTTAACTTCCATTATATAAAGTGATGATTTAATGGTTAATGTCTGTTCTAGCCAACAAAGTTAGCAAATGATTTTGTATCTGGCAAAAATAGTTATTAACAATTTGTCACGCTCTTGCCGTCGTGCCAATCATTTGCAACTGTTGTAGGCTTTGCGTATCTTGGCACTGTAGGTGCCCACCGCACGGCTGCCGTTATACGCTCGGGCAAACCCCGTCCAATCGTGCTTGCGGATGTACTTGACCATGCCTGTGCTCTTGACGAAGCGAGCAAACAGCTCAAGCTGCATCGCTTCGCTTTGACCCATGAGCTGCACCATTTCTTCCACATCTCGGCAGCCGCATTGCCGATAGTTAAAGCCTCCTATCTGAAACATCCCCCAGAATGTCGATTCCAGAGCGATGCGCCGATTCACCTTGCTGGCATCCTCGAGTCGGGCATACTGTGCTGCGCCATAGCTGCCATAACGCTTGGTGTTCACCCGGGCAAAAGCAATGGGGGCTTGTTGGCGTGCTGTGGCAGCACTGATGCCTGCCTTGGCAATGCGTTGCTTGAAAACACTGATGTCAAAGTTGATGGTCGGCTTGCCAGGCTCCACAAATCCCTTGCTACCGCCCTCCACTTTACTCACGGCTTTGATTGCAGCCACGTCAACCCCCAGCTCATGAGCCACTTTGCGGTAGTCGGCGTTGGTAAGGCGAGTGTAGCGGTCGGCAGGTGAGTCGTCGGCAAAGTCGGCTTGTGTGAGCGGCGTGTTATCTGATTTTTGAGGAGTAGATTGCTGTGCTGTCAATGCCAGTGATGGCATGAGTAATAGCAGGGTTATGAAGCAAATAATGGTTCGTCTCATGCGGCATGGTTTGGTTTTACAGATAAGAAAACAAGGGCGGCGTGAGCGATGGGTTGCCGTGCCGCCCTTGTTGTGGGGTTAAGAGTGGTGGCTAAGGTGCCGATTATTTCTCGGCTGCAACAGCCTCGATGACAGCCTTAACATACTTCCATCCCTTCTCTACAGCGGGGATGTGGCAACGCTCTTGCGGCGAGTGCACGTCGAGCAGGGTGGGGCCATAGGAAATCATTTCCATATCGGGGCGAGCCTTCAAGAACAGACCGCACTCTAGACCTGCATGGATGGCTTCAACGCGCGGGCGCACGCCAAAGAGTTTCTCCCACTGGTCGGCTGCAAGTGTCAGGAAGTGGCTGTCGGCAATGGGCTCCCAGCCCTGATAGCCGCCTTCGCTCTTGATTTCGTTTGCGCCAGCCATGCGGAACAGCGTCTCTACCTGGTGAGCAAGGTCGTCCTTGCGGCTCTCAACCGACGAGCGGTGGAACATCTCAATCACAATCTTGTTGCCTGGGCGCATCTTCACGCTAGCCAGGTTGGTAGAAGTCTCTACCAGACCAGGAATTTCCATGCTCATCGAGGTCACACCATGAGGTGCTGCATACACGGCATTAACCACGTTCTTGGCGGTCTTGTCGTCGATAACAGTCTCGGGAGCATCAACGCTCTTGCAGGTGATTTCCATCTTTTTCTCGGTGCGGCGATACTCGTTCTTCACGTCAGCGATGAATTGGTTGAGCACTACAGACAGCTTCTCTTTGTCCTCGGGCTTGATGCCGATAACGATGGTAGCTGCGTGGGCAATGGCATTGTGCAGGTTGCCGGCATCGATGCTGGCAAGCACATAGTCCATCTGGTCGCCTATGTTCCACAGCAGGCGGGTAGCGAGCTTGGTGGTGGTGGCATAGCCGGCATTGATGTCGGTGCCTGAGTGACCGCCATGCAGGTGCTCAAACTTGATTTCAAAGTAAACCTTATCCTTGGGTGCGGCTTCGGGCTTGTAGTCAAATGTGATAACAGTGACCAGTCCACCAGCGCAGCCCATGGTGATTACGCCGTCTTCCTCATTATCCAGGTTGAACAGGTAGTCGCCTACCAGCATGTCTGCCTTGATGTTGCTGGCACCCGTCAAACCGGTCTCTTCGTCAACAGTGGCAAGCACTTCCAGTGGACCAGCTTTCAGGTTAGGCTCGGTGATGGCAGCCAGTGCCAGAGCCAGACCCATACCGTCGTCAGCACCCAGGGTGGTGTTGTTGGCGCGTACCCACTCGCCGTCAACGACGGTCTCGATGGGGTCGGTGTCGAAGTTGTGAGTTGAACCGGCACCTTTTTCAGCCACCATGTCCATGTGCCCTTGCAGCACGATGCCCTTAGCCTTCTCGTAGCCAGGAGCGGCAGGCTTGAACATAGCCACGTTGCCCGTGTCGTCAACTTTATATTCCAAATTATGCTTCTTGGCAAAATCTACCAACCAAGCACGGATTTTGTCTAGTTTGCCCTCGTCGTTGCCTGATGGACGGGGAACCTTGGTGATCTCGTCAAAGATTGACCACACTTCTGTCGGTTTTAAATCTTTTACTTGCATTTCTGTAAAATCTTGTTTTAAAGTGTCGTTAAAGGGTTTATAATATGTGAAGTTAATGAATCCTTGTTAATCCATTTTGATTTCATCCGCTAATTTACAAATTTATTTTGAATTGAGGTGCGATTTTGGCGAAAAACCACCGATTTTATGCTCAATTCGATAGAATGTCCATGAAAGTCAAGACGCCGTGACTTGAAAATCAAGTCACGGCGTCAAGGCGCATAGAAATTGCTATCCCTTTTCGTTGTTATGATTTCGTGTCCATGAGCACGTCAACGCCCGTCTCGCGGCAGATGAGGTTGAACAATTCAATTTCTCGGTCGTCGTCGCAAGCATCGGCGTCGATGACGCGCGTCAGCAACTGTGCGGTGTGTATCTTTTGCAAGTCGTTCATGCGCTTCATGATGTCAAGGGCGACAATAGGGTTAAGCGAACGCCCGATGTTATAAATATCTTCAGGCACTTGTGTCTCAGCGCAAATCAGGTTAAAGACGCTCACCTCGCTATGGTCAATGCGCTCGTCAACATTAATCATCTCGATGAGCAGGCTCACGATAGCTGCCTTCTGAGTATCGGTAAAGTGGATATTGCTCATGTCGTTTGTTCTTGGTCGCTCGGCTTGGCTGCTGAATCAGTAGCATTTGAGGCCGATTCGTTGCTCTCGTTTTCAGCTGGGAACGGGGGCGGGGTTACCGTTACCGTGCTGCTTGTCTGGTCAGTGTCAGGCTCTGTGGTCTCATCTGATTGCTGTTGCGCTTTGATGATTTCCTCAGTGCGTGACTTCCATTGCCGTGGACCAAAGATGCGTTCAGCGTCTTCGGTGTAGATGACCTCACGCTGTTGCAACAGGTCGGCAAGCTGGTGATGACCGCTCTCATATTGTGCCAGAATCTCACGGGCGCGTGCATATTGACTGTCGATAATCTTCTGCACCTCCTTGTCGATGGCTTGTGCGCGTTCCTCGCTATAGGGCTTGGTGAAGCCGTAGGTGTCGCTTGATGAGTCATAATAGGAGATGTTGGGCAGGCTATCGCTCATGCCATAATAGGTGACCATGGCATACGCTATCTTGGTCGCACGTTCTAGGTCGTTGAGGGCGCCTGTGTCAATGAATCCCAAAAACATATCCTCAGCCACACGGCCCGCCATCAACGAGCAAATCTTGTCGAGCAAGGCTTGTTTGGGCTCAATCTGGCGCTCCTCGGGCATATACCATGCCGCACCCAGCGCTTTGCCACGAGGCACGATGGTTACCTTGATGAGCGGGTCGCCATAGCGCAGATGCCAGCTCACGGTGGCGTGACCAGCCTCGTGAACGGCGATGGAACGGCGCTCCTCGTCAGTGATGACTTTAGAACGTTTCTCCAGACCGCCCACTATGCGGTCAATGGCATCCATGAAGTCCTGTCGCTGCACTGCTTGTTTTTTGTGTCGCGCCGCTATCAGGGCTGCCTCGTTGCACACGTTGGCAATGTCGGCTCCCGAGAATCCAGGCGTTTGCCTTGCCAGCAAGTCCAGGTCAACAGAACCATCGGTCTTGACCTTGCGCAGGTGAACCTGGAAGATTTCTTTGCGGTCGCTCAGTTCGGGAAGTTCCACATAGATTTGACGGTCAAAGCGTCCTGCACGCAGCAACGCCTTGTCAAGGATGTCAGCACGGTTGGTCGCTGCCAAAATAATCACGCCACTGTTGCTGCCAAAACCATCCATCTCGGTCAGCAACTGGTTTAGCGTGTTCTCGCGCTCGTCGTTAGACCCCATGTTGGGGTTTTTGCCACGGGCACGACCCACGGCATCAATCTCGTCGATAAACACGATGCACGGTGCTTTCTCCTTGGCTTGACGGAACAGATCGCGTACGCGCGAAGCTCCCACGCCCACAAACATCTCCACAAAGTCAGAACCCGACATGGAGAAGAAAGGCACATCTGCCTCGCCGGCTACGGCTTTGGCAAGCAACGTTTTACCCGTTCCTGGAGGGCCAACAAGCAGAGCTCCTTTGGGGATTTTGCCGCCCAGCTCGGTGTAGTGTTGCGGATTTTTTAGGAAGTCCACAATTTCGGCAATCTCGACTTTTGCCTCGGCAAGACCGGCAACATCTTGAAATGTCACTCGGTTGGCGTTGTTCTTGTCGAACAGCATAGCTTTGGACTTGCCTACGCTGAAGATGCCGCCGTTGCCGCCAGCACCGCCGCCCGACATGCGCCGCATCATGAAGAACCACAGCAGCACCAGTAAGATGACGGGACCAAAGGTCCATAGCATCATCGAGAAGTCGCTGCCTTGTTCATATTTCACATCGCCATTGAATACGCCCTGTTGTTTCCATTGCTCAACTTTCTCGTCAAATTTGTCAGCACTGGGAATGTGGGTCGTGATCATCGCGGGCACACCCTTGACGGGGGTGTAGTTCTGTGTCTTAAACACTACGGCAGCAAGCGAGTCTGAAAGCGTGCCCTCCGCCTCGTCGTTGTTGCTGTAAACGGTGATAGCCGTGACGCCACCTTTGTTCACCCACGATTCAAATTCTGTCCAGCTCACCTGTTGCTTCACCCCGTCGCTATTCATGTAATAGATGGCGAGCAGAGCCAGCACAATGAGTCCGTACATCCAGAAGATGTTGAACTTAAAGATGCGGCGTTGTTTGTTGTCGTTTGCCATTGAGTATGATAGGCTTTAGTCTAAGTTGGGAATAGTGTTAAGCGTCGCGTCAGCCCATAGCTGTTCCAGATTAAAGCGTTCACGGAACTCTGGAATGAAGACGTGGACAAACACGCTGCCATAGTCAATGATAATCCATTGAGAGTTTTGGTATCCATCGTAGTTAAACGGACGTTGGCCGATGGTCTTTTCGACGTATTCACGCACGCTGTCGGCTATGGCATCCACTTGCATCGGCGTGTTGCCGGTGGTGATGACAAAACCCTGTGCCGCCGCAGTTTCGATGGCGGACAGATCCACGTGAACAATGTCGCGGCCTTTCTTTTCCTGAATGCCTGCGATGATGGCTTCAACCAATTGTTTGTTGTTTTCGTTCATATGATGTGTTTAAAAGATATATTGCAACTTGCAAAGATAAGCATTAAATTGCAAATCAAAGAATGATTTTCATGGATTTTTTGTCACTCTGTGCGTGATGGGCTTTTTGTCGCCGCGCCGAGGGGGTGTGATTTAAATAAGGAGAGCAGGTCGCCATACCGCTTGCAGTAGTGACGACCTGCTCTCAGGTAAAAGTTAGTTAAGCAATCTAAATATAATGATGAAAAATCAATCCGTTATAAATTTAGATGATGCCTTGGCCCATCATAGCCTTAGCCACCTTCATGAAGCCAGCGATGTTGGCACCCTTCATGTAGTTCATGTAGCCATCTTCCTCCTTGCCATACTCGCAGCACTGAGCATAGATGTCAGCCATGATCTGATGCAGCTTGTCATCAACTTCCTTAGCGCTCCAATAGATGTGCTGAGCGTTCTGAGTCATCTCCAGACCACTAACGGCAACACCACCAGCATTCACGGCCTTGCCAGGAGCGTAAACCATGCGCTTCTCGATCATGTAGTCGATAGCCTCGGCCTGGCAGCCCATGTTCGAAACCTCGGCAACCAGCATCACGCCGTTAGCTTCAAGCTTCTTGGCATCTTCCAGAGCCAGCTCGTTCTGGGTAGCGCAAGGCATAGCGATGTCAACCTTCTGCTCCCAAGGCTTCTTGCCAGCAAAGAACTTGGCGTTGGGGAACTTCTCAGCATAAGGAGCAACAACGTCGTTGCCGCTAGCACGCAGGTCGAGCATCATTTGAATCTTCTCGGGCGTGCTAATGCCATCGGGATCATATACATAACCGTCGGGGCCGCTGATGGTCACAACCTTAGCACCCAGTTCGGTAGCCTTCGTTACAACACCCCAAGCTACATTACCGAAGCCTGATACGGCAACAGTCTTGTCCTTGAAGTCGGTCTTCAGGTCCTTCAACATGCTCTGAACATAGTAGCAAGCACCGAAACCGGTAGCCTCGGGACGAATGCGTGAACCGCCAAACTCAAAGCCCTTGCCAGTCAGGGTGCCGGTGCACTCGCGACGAAGTTTCTTGTACATGCCATACAGGTAACCTACCTCACGACCGCCAACGCCGATGTCACCAGCGGGAACGTCGGTGTCAGGACCGATGTTGCGCCACAGCTCCAGCATGAAGGCCTGGCAGAAACGCATCACCTCAGCATCGCTCTTGCCGCGAGGGCTGAAGTCTGAACCGCCCTTGCCACCGCCCATGGGCAGAGTGGTCAGAGCGTTCTTGAACGTCTGCTCGAAACCTAAGAATTTCAGAATTGAGGGGTTCACCGATGCATGGAAACGCAAGCCGCCCTTGTACGGGCCAATGGCGTTGTTGAACTGTACGCGATAGCCCAGGTTGGTCTGAACCTCGCCCTTGTCGTCAACCCAAGTCACACGGAAAGTGAAGATGCGATCGGGCTCAACCATGCGCTCGATGATCTTGGCTTTCTCAAATTCGGGATGCTTGT
>Ga0181612_142330_pt1 | contig 12350 bp, 12 predicted proteins | sample HoacroProtozoa21_FD_119630 | JGI IMG/M metagenome (GOLD analysis project Ga0181612, IMG submission 119630) | Hoatzin crop microbial communities from Cojedes, Venezuel. Combined Assembly of Gp0051906, Gp0051904, Gp0051908 | reverse complement strand
CAGAGAAACTGTGGCTGCCTCCTCCCTGGAAGTGTTCAAGGCCAGGTTGGATGGAGCTCTGAGTGACATGGTCTAGTGGAAGATGTCCCTGCTCATGGCAGGGGAGGTGGGCCCAGATGATCTTTAAGGTCCCTTCCAACCCTTACCATTCTATGATTCTATGATTCTGTGAAAAACACTTTTAAGTATTTTATTTTAGTATCATCAAGGCTTGGAAAAGCCTAAAACACTCCTTAATGAAATGTGTCCATGTGATTCATAAAAATCCTGTGGATGAGAAATGCCCTTTTACACGTTGTAAACTAGGCTGAGCTGTGTTTTATGCTCCACTTCACTTTCGTTTGCTGCGTGGTTTATTCCTCTTCTAGATGGCGCCAGCGTCTCATTACTGAGGCGACTCCTTTCTCTTCATGGATCTTATTTTCGCAATTTCATGTTAATGACTACTCGTGTAAACCACTGAAATAATAGGTATTTGTCAAGATCCAGCTTTGCATTCCTTTCTACTCCCTTTGCCAACTGCTGTTTTTTTTTCACACAGTCTTGGCTTTAGGTGATGCAAGGCTTTGTACTCATGTCCCCTTTTTCAATATTTCTTTTACACCTGTTTTCACCTTTATTAATGTTACATGGAACATGGCAGTTTACATGAAATATGAAAGAAGATTAATGATGTTACTCTAATTTTTCTGTACTCCTGAGCCCTGAGGAGAGCAGCCCTGTAGTTTAAGAGCAGAACCTGAGCCTGTGTGTACCGAGGCATTCCGGTTCATGTGTAAGGAAGAAACCAGGGACGCTGTTTGGTTAACCTCCCTACAAAAAAGGTTTTGTGGTGTCCCTTCACATGTAGCTGGTGCAGTCCAGTTTGTCTTCTAATATGCCACTGTAGTTTTAAAACTCCTTTCTGCCTAACGTCGGTCGATCCTGCCTATGGGGTGAATGTCTCTGGTGGTGAAGAAAAGAGTTTTCCCATGCTCCAGCTGTTTAAGAAGGAGCTGATGCCTTTTACTTTCAGATGCATCATGGAAAGACTCAAGAAAAGGAGCTGTTAGCTGAAAAGAGCTTTTCTTTTATAATAATGTTTTTTATTACAAGGGTGATCTTGCTTTCTAAAGTCTGGACCAACTTTTCTATTGATCTACCCACCCTGGCTGATTATATTGATTATATTGCTCTGCTAGTCAAAACCTGCATCTGTCACAAGGCTTTCTACAGCAGGTGTAGAAAGTAGGTAGTAGAACTGGGATTTTCTGGCTTTTCAACTGGGAGTGCTGAAAGAAGAAGGAGGATTTTGCAGCATATCTGAAGGTTAATCACACTTTTTGTCACTGTGATTTCCTTCAGGATCTCATTCCCCATCGGCAACCTTGAACTGAAAGCGTCTGTCTGTGACTCACTGTTTTTATGCTGAGATTTGTTTCAGCAGCAAGCAGCTGCCTGGTGGTGCAGGGAGGAGGTGGTGCTGCTGCAGAGGGTGTCTGTGCCCTGGACCTGACGCTTTTCTCAGCTTCTAGGATGGGTGTTGCTCTGCACCTTCAATACCTCAAATACCACAGCCTTGGTAATGGTGAGAGCCTGCTGTTTGCAGCCCTGCAGCCTGCCTTTTACTCACAGATCTGCATCATCTCACTGAAGCTGCTGTGGCAGGATTTTCCAGAACTTCTATAGCCATCGTTTTCCCTTATTGGCCTCATGCTCTTGTCATTTTTCATGCTCTTTTCATGGCTTTGCACCTGCAAACCCAGATATTGTTATGATGGGTTTGCACAGGAAACAACAACAACAAAAAATACATACCTCTGGCATGAGACTGACACCTTATTTCCCTTCTTCATTACCTCTCATTTTGTAGGTTTTTAGTTTACAATAGAGAAAACCAAAATATAGTTTCTAATAAAGTAGATAGAAGTCATTTAAATACTCAGTAAATATTGTCCAATAATATACATGCAATGCTTGTGCCTAATGGGCATATTCCCATCAGCACTAAGAGCCTCATGAATGGGAACAAGTAGTGGTGAGTTTACGTGGATCCCAATGAAGCGTGTATAGCTGCAGGGAAATAACACAATCATCATCACTGCCACCCACTGCTTTGGGTGGGAGACCCAGAGAAGGATGCTCGTCTGGGTTGCCATCACTGCTCTTCCTGACCGATCACTTGGAGAGTTCTTACTTTCCCCTTTCTCTCTCCTGTGCATTTTTTTGTTGTTGTTGTTTCTTTCTGAAGTAATTTTCAGCATTAGAGTGATTGTAAGTGGTCAGCTTAGTTACAGCTACAGAGAGGTGCACGTGCAGCTCTTTGAACATCCTTTGTGCAACACAGGGAAAATACAGTCTTCTGCCATCCTGTCGTGACACTGTGGTGTTCCTAAAAATAGCCCACGTGCTTGAATCGTATGACAGAACAAGAGTCCCTGGTCTCCCTTTTGACATAGATTAGATACAGAGACAATACATGTGTATATAAAAGGAAGTTTTGAGTTCAGACTGAAAACGGCTTCACTGAGAGATTTTACTCCTGCAGCCACTTCAGTAAACAAAAGGTACTGTTTTAGTCCAGATGGCTGTGAAGTGTCATACGAACCGCTCTGCAGGTTACAACTTGCTTTCTTCCTTTAGCAGGACCTGGCAGGGACTTCAGCAAACTCTCTGCATATCAATGGATATCGAAGAATGTTCGCACCCACAGCTCACACAGAATTCAACAGATTACTCGAAAGGTTAAAAAACCTTTAATCAAAGAGCAAATGGCAAAATTATACGACAAATAGGCATCCAAAGAACTCATTAAGAGGTAGCGCAAGAACCAACATGCCTGAAATTCTGCTCTCCCTGTTCGCACAAGACCGATTCACTTTGCAAGTGGCATTGACACCTCTTGGAGAAGTAATTCCGAGTCAGGTTTTAGCTATTTTTAGTATTTTTATGACACGATCGCTCGTTTTCCAAACGCACAAGGGAGAAGTCTGACCTTTTCGAAGACAAGCTGAAGCTTTGCTACGAACAGGTCTGTCTAAGAAGCTTTGCTGTCCTGTGGGTCATGTTAGATGAAATCTGTTAAGAAAAGCTATTAAAGCCAGCTACAAGAAGGGGGAGAAGGTTTGTGGCTAATGAGTTGTCCAATTTTATGCGAGGTATTTAAGCTTGTGGGCACTATGTGCAAGCATTCTGGCTGTATTTACACTGGTACCGCACTGCCAGCAGCACCCCGAGACCAAACCCTGTGCCATCCCTGCTGTCCCAGTGCTGCAGCACACCGGAGTGGCTGAGCTCCCCACTGCTGCTGGTGAGGACAGGCTTTCTTGGTCAGGACACAGCTGGCACATCTGGGCTTGCTCAGATCCCGCACCACCCAGCCAGGGCATTTTCTGACTCAGTGCTGCCTCAGTGCCAAGGGACTCAAATTTACTGCTCAACAGGCATGTGCCTGAAGAGATTTTATGCTTGAGTAGCCATAGCCTGTCCTGGTTTGAACATGTGCCACCACCCTCTCCCCCCCCCCGTCTTGGCAAGGGTAGCCCAGATAGACAGGCCTTTGGGGCACAGAATATTGCAGCACACGATCAGATTTAGAGGACACATGGAGACAGGAAACCCAAACAAGAGGAATCTTAACAAGAAACCCTGATTTTGCCCTGGTGATTTCCCCTGGCGCATGGGTTGGGTGTGCAGGGGTCCGACCTCTCCTGTGTGTCCCACCTGGGAAGCATGCATCTCTCTTTGGGAAGCCTCATTGTACCACGGGCCAGGGGCACAGTGAGGTCTGTGGGGCCGTAGCCATGAAAGCTTCTCTAAGTAGCACCTGTCTCCTGCCAGATTGCCCTGGGCAGGCTCCTCTTGTGCGCTCGGTGCCTGAGGATGCCAGACTGCACGCAGAGGCTTGTGTGGCATCTGTAGGGCTTTCTCATGAGACTGCCCCACCTTTGCCCACCGTATCTGAGGTGTTAAGCCTGGCAGCAGAAGCGGAGATAAAATGTGTGTTTCTTGACTGCATGTGCCTTGCGTCCTGACTCATTGCATTGGAGCTCCCAAATCCCGCCCCGCTCCCTCCTCACCCCTGAGTATAAATCCCCGAGGACAGTCGTTGCCCCCCTCCCATAGCCTAGGCAAGTGGTCTGTAGTGTCTGTGGGTGCTCCTGAGTTGTGCTTATAAGCCCCTTCTGTGGAAAAAGGTGTCCAGGCCTTTACTCCATGCCAGAAGAAGTCCTCAGTGTGCTGGTGATTTGGCTGTGAAGTCTGTGTTATCTCATGGCCAGCTGCTCTTGTTCTCTCTTCTGTGACAGAAGGAGGCCACCCCAGTGAAAGCAATGAGCTCGTACGTAGAGGCACAACATGAGCTAACGAGGATGGAGTAAGTCCTTCCCCAAAAGAAGTTAGGGATTAGAATTTTACTCAGAATATGTACCTACTTCTTGTCAATGGTGTTGGTAAACGCTGGACAAGAGACACACCTGACTTAGCTATAGCGTGGACAGCTTCAACTACATTTACTTTCTAACATTGACATTATAAAGTTCTTCAGTAACTGCCTGATAGTAACAATCCACTCTTAAAACTGAGAGAGAAGAAATACACAATGACAAGAGGAAAGGTGAGGAAGGTTTGTAGTCTTCAAGTCAAGATCTTTTCTGAAACAAAAACAAAACATGCACTAGCTGTTAGGATATAAGGCATTTATTAACCAGGTCAGGAAAATGAGAGTTTTCAGGACTATCTGTCTGAGTAATCCAAAATCGGTTTAGTCTGTCTGTTCAACTAACCAGAATTCACTGCAGGTATAAATTATTTTCTTTTACATTTCTGGTTCCTGTAGAGGGTGTTGAAGTACTTCTTAATTCAGTCTCTGCATATATTTATTTTGCTGGTTTATGAAACTGCAGATACACTAAAATGTATCTCCTGAAACCACAATCCTGCCACCAGTTCTTTGCTCAAATCAGCATGGAGACTTGTTTTTCAAAATTTTTTCCTCTGTCTACATGGAGATATTATTGAACTGGAGACCTGAAATGCAAGGAGGACTGTATTAAGAAGTCCACCATCCATGTTTTTGGCCTTTTAAAACCGACCTGCCACAGTCTAGTTTCTTTGGAGCACTCCAGCTCTGCTGGGTGATTCAGTTCAGCGGGGTGCAGTGCTCCTAGGCTCCTTTCTGGCACTAGTAGAAAATACTGGCTTGAAGACTCTGTCCCTTCTGACAGACAGGGACTTGTCACCTCTCAGATCATCCTTGACATATAATCTCTCACCCACAATAAAACCAGCAAAGCCCATCACTCTTCATTAGCACCTGGCAAGGAGAGAGAGCAAACATGTAATGAACCTTTGCAACATTGTCCTCAAGTCTCGCTGTGATGGCTTGGGAGCTGATGTGTTGGATGCAGTATAACAATTACTTACAATAGAATGGTACTGGAGGGACTATTTAAGGTGCCGTATAATGTAGCCATAGTTAGTAACCAGAAATGCATACATTTAAAAAGAAAATACTGCATTTAAGAATCAGTGTCCTTTCGCCTCAACTAACACTTCTCTATTTTGCAGTCTTCATCTCCCTGGACACTTCAGATAGGCAGTGCTGTTACCAATAGACCAGAGTGTGGGAAGGAAGCGCTCTAAGTGAAAACACTTCTAGATACTTCCCTAAATAGATGTATTTTAGCTATTTCTTGATATCTTCCAGGCTTGTTTTCCATACTTTTATGAAGATGACTGCTTAGTAGAAGTTTCTTCCACCGGTAGACTGGAAACTTGGGTTTGTGCACATACTTTGATGAGTACAATACCACTCCATCACCTGACAGACACGCAGGCACAAAGACGAGACACAGAAGTGTCAGTTCAAGCCTTACGCTGGAATAAAAATAAAAGGTACGTAAATAAAACACCTGGTCTTGCAGCCTGGAGAGCCAAAGATGGGTGAGTTGTAAGACTGGCCATCGCTTTCCTTTGTGTGCTTTTTGCTAGTGCTTCTGGGATGCCTTACTCACTCCAGCTTCATAGGTTACCTTGGCTCAGGCAAATCGTTCTTTAACTAGACTCCAGGCAGTGCCCTATGCTAACAGACAAGTGTTTGTGCATCACCAGAAACAAAGTGTAAACAGGCACCCTTTACATTAACTGAAATATTGTCTATTGGTATTCTGATATTGTTGCTTGCTCTGCTGCAATGGAATCAAATAAGGTCATAGCCCTGATGGTGTTCTCCGCACATTCGTTGCACTGAGGGTAAAAGGGAATAGGAACTCACTGTCTAGTTCATTCATCGTCATTGATTTGAGGTTCAATTTAGTAATGTCTCCCACAAAAGTAACTGCTTCGGCAGAGTCTTTCTTTTCCTGGACATCACCACTTAATTTTTCTCTCTTTTACCTTTAATGGGAAATGTTTCAACCCCTGTTACTGATGAATCAGTATGCATGCTCTGCCAAAGTGGCAGTGGTTTTGTAAAATCTCTTTGTAATCTACTCCTTGGGCTGGATATTTATACCAAATATAGGAATGCTTGGTTCCTTACAATCAGTGTTGGTGCCTTGGCTCGGCAGGCAACTGTTCCTATATTTTTCAATATCTTTTCCCTGCTTCAGGAGCCACCCTAAATTGTTTCTGTGGCCAAGGAGACTTTCCCTCAATTCATGTCTGTCTCTTTTCTCATAAACTCATTTTTTATTTACTCAGAAATCTGTTGTTTACCAACCAGATCGCGCTTCAACTCTTGCCTTGAATCTTTGAATTACCAGAAAGATGAGTCTGTCATAACAGGTTTTAGTCATTCCTATTCTTCAACTCATTTCCCGGATCTATTGCAATTCCCATGGCTAGAGCTATACTAGTAATAAGTGTGCTGAACCATTCTCTCACATTGAACTGAATGGCCCAGGTCAATATCGTAAAACTTTGACCCTTTTAGTCTTTCTAACGCTCTGTCTTTTCCAAATGACCTGTTGCAATGACCCTGGTAACTTCCAAATCATGCATGGAAATTAGGAGACCACAGGTTGGCACTCCCAGTACCAGACTGTTTCAACCATTTAACACTGTAGTCTACCTGGGAAGATTTCTGGTGTCTGAGAACATTTCTGGGCATCTATTTTTTCACTCTTATAACTGTAGCCTGTATTTCTTAAAATAGCTGTTTCGTAGACTCTTACTCTTCCCAGGGATCTCTATTTGTCAGATTTCCCAGTGAGGGTTTTTCCAGTAAGTAATATTTCTACTGTAAATACTACTAATGTACTTTTCATCTCAAATCTTAAATACACAGTCATTGGTTATTGCTGTCAGAACCTCCTCATCCCTGTATTTGAGCAGATCCCAGGGATGGCTTTCAGAGGGCACACTACACTGATGACCCTTGTTTCCAGTCTTCCCTTGTCTCAGAAGCTGAGGACATTTCTTTGCTCACTGGATTCCCCCAGTGTACCCAGTCCTGTTCAGTTTCTAGAGGACTCTCTGCCAGCCAGGAACCAACACCAACATGCAGCACATGTTGGTGGAGTCAACAGGAGGGGACAATTTCCTTACCTGTCCAATGACTCTGTCTTCACTTTTGTTCCCAGTGGGCCTCACGTTTTGTCCGGACGTTTGTCCTTTCTCCTGCTGCACAGCAGCTAGCCTTCCCTGCTAGTCTCTGCCCAGCTGCTATTTTCTTGCTTCTGTTTATCTTTTACAGACTTTCTTTGATACCCTTCTCACAGCTGGATGAAATCTGCTAACAAAACCATTCTTTTCCTTTGTTTCTTGATTTAAGAGGACACCAACAACAATTTAGGTGCCTCTGGTCTTGTCCTCCTGGGGGCTGAATTTTACCCATGCAGCAATGGGATGCTCAAACCAAAGACAACCTTCAAAGGACCTGACTCTTCCTCCTTATAAATTAATCTGGGCACCAAAGGCCTCATCCTCTCCCAGAACTATTTTGAATGATAGTATCCAAGGCCTTGCCAAGCTCAGCTTTGCCAACCTAGGCCTTGGAGAAGAAACAAGCATTTGAAATCTCAGTATTTTTCCCCAGCTATGTTAGCAGCAGTCCAACTCTTTCTATTTCTGTCTGCATTTTATTAATACTTTTCAAAACATAAGTGGGCATCACTGCTATGAATAAACCATAATTCCTACAAGAGAATTCCTCATCTCTGTCAGTTCAGCTCTTAGTGTTGATCTGTGTGCTTTGCTGTTCAGTCTGTCTTTATCTATTGATTAGTGATGCCACTGGAAGAGATCTCTGCCTACCTCCTGAGCCCTTCTAGTTACAGTCTGAAAAGCACTAACCATGTCTAAATTAATCATCTTGTGCTATTAAAAAAAAAAAAAATCCACCATTTTCTCTTGATTCCTTTAGCCTCTCCCTGTGATTCATGAAGACACTTTGCAGCCCTTCAGAAAACTCTCTTAAAATTTCCTCATGGCTATCTTCCTTTTTTTTTCTATGGAGTTTTAACCTCACTTAGGTAGGCATTTCACTTCCAGTGTGGACCAGGTGTGGCCTGCTAGTGCTTCTATAAAAACAGATTCTCCTGCATCAGACATATATCTTTCAGATTAAAATTAATCCCCTGGTCTTTAAGTTAAGGAATTAAGTCCTTTATTAGTCCTTAAATAAATCCTTTAGAAGTAACTTAATACTGAAATATTTCTACCTTAAACTGGAAACCACAAGAAGTTGAATCTTTTTCCAACTGTGCTCTGATATTGTTATATTTCCCGTCCTAATCAGAGGGAAGTAGCTGCCTTCCCGCCGTCCTTCCCCCAAGTTCTGTATGTCAGAATTAGGCTGCTTACATAAGGTTAACCCTCTGGAGGCAGAGATACCTGCTGTAGGGAGGAAAAAACGTAGCAGTTTGATCATCACTAGTATAAATAGCTGAGACCATAGCAGTGACATGCTTGCAAAGTGAACCTCAAAATGCAGCTGAATCAACTTCTAGGAAATACTGGAGAGGTGTCAGTGCTAGTGACCTGTGTTCAGTAGGAAGATGAGTATCAGGATCTCTCTGGTTGTACTCTCCAAAGTGCTTCTGGCACTTCGCGCAAGACCAGAAAGAGACAGACATGTAATTCCAATAATTGCGTGAGAAAATGGTGTAAAGGGAATGCATAAAATTTGCTTGGGAACAGAGAATACTTCTAGAATAAGGTGAGAACATACCAGGCAGATGAACTTCATTTGAACCATAAGGTAATCATGCTGTTGGCACTTGGCTTAAGAAGGTCACAGATCAGTATTTAAATGGAAGTGCACGTGGTTTGAGATGTAGCATCCAGTAGAGAAAAAGTCATGGAAATTCTGTGTTGCTGAGTGAAGCGCAGGACAGAATATTGCACTATTCAAATAGGAAATGTGAAAGAACAGCTGGAGTCTAGAAAATGAGGCAGAGAGACTAGAGTGGAAAATGTCAATGAGGATATCAATATCTGAAACCTGATGGAACTCATGATGATACGGGACACAAAGTATTATTGAAAGATGAGGAGACCTGTACTGATGGAAGAGCTCTGCTCTATGTTACAGAAAACTTTCATCACGTTAGCCAAGTGTTCACAAAGGAACATTGAGTCTTTGTGGACTGAAATCCGGGTTTATGAAGGAAAAGTATAGTATTAGCATACAATATTATATGGCCATATTGTGAGTGTGATTATACTCATATGACATTATTTTCTGGTATATTATTGTTATTACATAACATTACATTATAAAATCGCAGAGCAGTTGTGGCTGGCAGGCACCTCTGGATATTGCTAGTCCAGACCACTTGCTTGAGGCAGGGTCAGCTGGAGTAGGTTGCCCAGGACTTGATGAAGGAATAATATTAGCATATAGTGACTGTTACCATGGAAGAGCCGTTTTCTAGTTGTGACCATGATGTACTTGGATTTACAACATTTTCAGGATCAAACGAAGCAAGAAAGCCCAATGAAACAAGTAAAAACCCCTTACAGCTGTTAAATTTTACAAAGCGGAACTATACAAAAGTGAGGAAGTTTATTAAGAAGGTGTTTACAAGGACATTGAATCTCTGCACACAACTTCGGGACCAGTTAAGGGTATCATAGTGGAGAAATAAAACAAATGCTTTCTGCTAATTGAGAAAGCATGGAAGGAAGGCAGCATAGATAAACATCATTGAAAGGAATGCTACTGAAAACAAAAAAGTTTCCTTCAAACAACTGAAGTCATGCCCAAATAGGGTGAATGGAAAGATCTGTAAGCTGTAATTAAAGTGTAAAAATGTAGCAAGGCAGGCAAAAAAATCCCATCATTAAAAAAACCCCAAATCCAAATAATCCAGGAAATTATTTATTAAAAACTGCTAATAAATCCTAAAACCACATTAGGAGCAGGAAGCCTGTCAGAGGATAGTTAGGGTAGCTCAATGATTGAAGTGTCAAAGATGCAGAGAATGAAAAACCACAGACAGAAAAAACAAATAGATTTGTACTTTTTGGATCTATCCGCTGCGGAAGAGCTTGGGTAGCCCTTCTTGCAGAGGATTTAGCAGTGGACGTGTCTCAATTTTAAATAAAAATGTCTTGGAACAAACATACAGAATTAACATTAATGAGTCCCCATTACTTGGTGGTTTTTATCCAAAGTGCACCAAAGGAGCTCCAGGTAGAAATTGCTGAATTTCTCACTGTAGTGTATAACTTCGCACTTACAGCTGTCTTAGCACCAAAGGAATGGAAGATAGTTAATGTGAAAAATGGAGCCACTAGTTCAGAAACCTGGTGTGTATACTGGGCAAATTACCAGTAACGCTGTTAAAGAACCACTGAGAATTAGCGGATGGATGCATAAACCAGACATAGTGAGGAAAGAACTTTTTTTGTGGTGAGGAAGAACTTTTTTATAGTGAGGCAAGAACTTTTACAATGGGAAGTTGTGTCACACAAATATATTGGAATCCTCTGAATGAAAAATCATGTGACTAAAGGAGATCTGGATTCAGCGTACCTGGCGAAGTTAAAAAGATATTAAAGAATTTAAATCTAAAGGGACCTTTAAAGCAATTGAGCAGCTATTGGATAGACGGGAAGATCCTTGTGTGAATAATCAGGGTAGAGAGGGTAGAAGCAAGTGATCAATTTTTAGAGTGAAAAGAAGTTGCTACTGGTGTGTTTCAGACATCTTTGCTGGGACTTTATTGTAATTAATCTAGAAAAGAAGGTAAAAAGTGAGGAGATAAAATTTGAAGATGATATGCAGAATACTTTCCTATTATGCAGAACAGCAAAGATGAGGGTTGACTTTGAAGAACTGCAACACCATGTGAGTGTGAATAACAGAGCAATTAACTGACACATAAAATTTAGTAGAGACAGATGCAAAATGATGCACATCAGAAGCCTCCTTGTGCAGCAGTTTTACCTTTATAAATAATATGTGGGCCTCTGAGCTGACTGCTGCCTCTAAAAAATGAGAGCTCATTGTATGAAGACCTCAGCTTAGAGTTCAGGACCAGACAAAAACCCCATGTTGCTATACCACTGTGTACATCTCTAATGCATCAGTGTTTTTAACATTCTGTGCAGCATCGACCTTCCCTGCTTAGCGGGTATTAACTCAGATAACTCAGTTTGGGGTAAAAATGGCCAAGGTGCACAACCTAGCTTCCATACACAGAATGAGTGTGTAGGCTGGCACTCTTCAGCCTGCCAAAGCTGACACAGGGTGTGGCAAAGGTCTATGAAACTACACGTGGCCTGGAAAGGGTCAATACACAATGACTGTACTCACATCGACTTTGGAAATGAAAGGAAATCTTTCACCTATGGTAATGCCAGAAAGCTAAATGTTGCCTTCCAAATGCACCACGTTTTTCTGTACAGGCCCAAGGGGCCAACAAATGAAGTCAGTGAAAGCCATATTCAGAATAAACAAACAAAATTCTCTCTGCTAAAAATAGTTGTAAGGTGGGAGAATACTAAGGGGAAGTACCATGTAAGTTCGCCTTGTTCCTACATTTCTCTGCCAGCCCTGCTGGAAATCGGATGCTGCTCTAGGTATATGCTCATTCTGAACCAGCCAACATTTTCTTTGTATGCAGGAAGGAACAATTTTTTCCTGTCCTTTTTCCATAAAAGAAGTAAGGAATCTCAAAGAAATGTAGCAGCCAGCAGGTTCAAAAGAGATGAAAGGATGTGATTTTCATACAGGTAGTTCCAATGTACATATGTACATATGTCTAATGTACATGATCTAATTCTGCAGCACATATAGGTATGTCAGTGATAAAAGAAAAACGTGGGCCCTCTCTGGAAGGGAATGGGAGGCCTGGTCCTGAGGGAACTGGTGAATGAAGTTGCTAAGCCACTATCCGTCATGTTTGAGAAGTTGTGGCAGT
>Ga0181612_180960_pt1 | contig 12351 bp, 5 predicted proteins | sample HoacroProtozoa21_FD_119630 | JGI IMG/M metagenome (GOLD analysis project Ga0181612, IMG submission 119630) | Hoatzin crop microbial communities from Cojedes, Venezuel. Combined Assembly of Gp0051906, Gp0051904, Gp0051908 | reverse complement strand
GGGCACTTGTTCCTACAAGGATGGGGACATCAAGGCCCCAAAACCACTAATTTAAAGACAAACAGCCAAAATCTAGGTAAGTATATATAATCTTATAGTGGCTTTGATGCAAACATCCCAATCTTCAATCCTCTTCATCATCAATACAGTTCCTCAGTAGCTAAGTAAGAAAAAAAAAAAAGGCACACCAGGAAGCAAATAAAGACAAAGAGCCATCTAGATGATTATCAAGAAGAGCAGCAGCTTTTCAGCTAAAAGACAATGCTGGCACAAGAACAAGTACAGAACTGGATAGAAACAAACTGAACCTGGAAATCAGGAGAAGTATCCTAACCCTCAGGGAAATGAGGGTCCAGAACACCTTTTCAATCAGAGCATTGCAGAGGTGGAGGGGCACAAAATCCAAACACATTTCAGGAAAAGGTATATTTGTTAATTGGTGGTGACAGTGTGATTGCTTTCAGTGACCCATGAGATGAGTTGCTGCCCTGGCTGCTTACCCACTTCCGCTTTAGGATCACAAGCATTCACCTCCCATCTTTGCTGCTTTACACATTCAGCCTGCTAGATGTCTGGGACAACACTGTTATTTAAATGCTGCTGATAAACTACTTGGCACACCAGAAGTCCAGGTTTCACTGCAGCTTTTAAGGTATGACCAGAACAAAAAGAGAAAAAAAAAAAGCACATATCTTCCTGGGTGCTTGCTTACATGGTTCTATAAATGCAGTATCTGTCAAGTTTAGAATTTTTAATGTATTTATCCTTGCAATGCCTCAGGTGCAGAGGAACACCAACATGCTCATCCACAAACAGTGAAGTAAGGAGAAAGCAAATTTAAGAGCAGACTTTGAAAGTTATTTCGACACTTTACAATGCAGTGTCAAAAGCAAACTCAATCAGATTGCAGTGTTTAGGCACTTCTGAAAAAATCCCCATGGGTGTTTTTTTACATCCTGAAGTATATAAACAACTTTGAAAAATTAGTGATGCAGGACTTAGCAAGTGACACACAGACACAGCTGAGCAGAGTGAAAAACTGGGAAACATGATCTCCAGTACAGAGGCTGACCTTCCCACTTCTCCCAACAGGAAGTATATGCTAGTCTTGCTTTACGTGAATTATTAATGCATATGGAAAAGTCTCCTGGCAATAAGACCAGAAGGCCTCCCTTAATTACTGAAAAATCATCATCTTTGTGTATTTGTTGGCCGAATATATATCACTGCCAGCACTGTGACACCTGCACAGTTTGTTCACATCACATGGTCATGTAGTAACTACACTGAACCTAAGTGATCTTTCACAAGCACATTTTTAGTTGTACTTCCCCAGAAAAGAAAACTTTACCTTATCTTTTTCAGATGTAAACAGCTTCAGAGTAATCAAAGTGTTTACCATGTCAACATGCCCTTTTTCAGATGCCAGAAGAAATGGCTTTTTACCTTTCTATAAAACAATTATGCAAAGAAACACAGTGTTATTCAAACAAAAAATACTTTGCTTCCAGTTACTAGATATATGGCATGCATATGTGTATGTGTATTCTGCATAAAAGTTTATATATAGTATGACTAAGTAGATTAACAAAAAGCAATATACACAAGAATAAGAATTTTAAAAAGATGCAGTATTTAGTTAGTGTAAAAAACTAGATTACACATCTTGCATATCCTGAAGAAAATACTTCAAAACTGTTCAGATATGGTAATGAGGTAGAAAATGTGCTCAAAATATTTAATTCTTAATTCTTCTCAGTATGAAAATATTGATCAAAAGAACCATGTCATTAAAAGTCTGAGGATGCTCAGAAACAGGCAGTAAAGAAGTTGTAAGATTTATTTTCATGGTGTAACATGTTTGATCTGAATTCTGAATGCACAAACTGAAACAACCATATCTCAGAAGTTTCATCCAGGAGGCCTGAATTTAGTGCTGTACATTGTGGGGTTTTTTTGATGTTGGTTAAACTAATAAACAAAAAGTTGAGTTTACAACTCAACTGCAGAAAGTTATCCTGACATAAATCCATACCACTGGTCAGACAGTAAGGCCATCTAACCAATTAGTTAGATGGCCTCACTACCTGACAGTTGCCTATATTATGTGTCTATGGAAAAAAAAGCAGGAAACTAATAGATAATTATGAAAACAACCTCAACATTAAGAAGATTCTTCTTCACCTTTCCTTTCCCAAGGCCTAAAACACAAAAGGTTTGTTTTGTTAAATTAACTCTAGTTTGTCAGCCTTGTCACGTGTAGAAAGAATTCAGAATTCTCCACCATTGGGTCAATACAGTTCAAGACTTGTAAAAAAGGATAAGGGAGCTTTGTTCTCTGGTGTCAAATCCTACAAGAATAAATCTTCCTCATGTAAAGATAAAATATCCTACTTAGCTAAGCAAGCCTTCAAAGCCAGATCACAACATTGTGGGAAGGAAAAATAAAACCACATTAAACCTGTCAAGGGCAAAGCACTGTTGACCTGATGCACCTCTGTAGGATGGCTGCACATGTATTTATGTTCTATGTTTGTGAAATACACCCGTGTTGGCCATAACTGGCAGGTTTTGGTAAGGGCAGGGGGCTGCAGAGGGGAGCTGTTTGGGAGGAGGTCAGAGACTGCCCTGTGGTGGTCACAGCCATTTCCACAATGGACAAAACTGACCCACCATGTGTCAGCACTCCACCCATCCATCAGAGGAGCACACGATACCTCTCTGAAAACATGCTTAAGAAAGAGTGGTCACTACTACGGGGAGTAGGCACAAGGGGACATACAGGAGGAGACATGAGAGGATGCAAGGGAGGAGACACGAGAGGAGGTGTACCCGCAGGGTGACTGCAGCTCATGGAAGAATCCTTGCTGGACCAGAGGAAAAGAGTAAGAAACAAAGAGCGGGAAAAAAAAAGGAAACCATTGTGGGCTGACCCCAACCTCTTTTGCCTCCCAGCGCCTCACCGATGGGACTGAGCATCACATGCAGCAAAAACAAGGGGAGCAGGGGAGAAGAGGTGTCTCGAGTGCAGCTGAGAGAGGCAAAGACGGAGGAAAGGTGTTTTCCCTAAGGATTTATCTAGCTGTTTGTCTTACTTGTTTCTCAATACCCAAATCAGTAATTAAAAGTTTATATAACTGGCATTAAATTAAAATTCATTGAAATTCCCCACATCAAGACTCTTTTGTCCACAACAGATGCCTCATGACATCAAAGAAATAAGCAGAAAGAAACAAACTGTACCCCATCAGGCTTGTTCAAGTCATTCAGATGTAGATCTTGGAGAAAATAATCAACTATTTTAACACTGTTGTTCTGAGCTGCAAAGTGCAGTACATTCTTTCCTTCCTGAAAAACCATAAGCAACTCTGTTAAGAAAAAGTTTTATTTTTTTCCAACATAAACATGTTTAGAGTTGGTAAAAATTTGTCATCAACAAACCTCATTCTTAGCCTTTTGATCAGCACCTGCTTTAACTAATTTTCGCATTATATCCAGATTGCCAGTCCAAGCTGCAAGATGAATCACTGTCAGGCCATGCTTCGAAAAAAAAAAAAGATAAAGGCAGAATTTCAAATTTCTTGCCAAATTTCTTTAAATATTTTTGATTAATTCAGTGTACAAATGGGTTCTGCTCTGAAGGCTCTTAGAAAATCAGTATTAACACCTGGCAGCATGAGTGGGATTCATCTCACTTAAATTAAGCTAAATGTCATGCATAAAGACCTAGCTAAATGTTCAGGTTCCCCCTCTTCTTGGCACAAGGTCTGGCATCTCCAGAGAAGTACTGATCCCATTTTAAGATGGGAGACTAAATATTACGTGGAAATGAATCCCTTTCTCCAGGAACCATGTAGCTAGTTAGTACTGGGTGCAGTAGATGACATTTCAGGTGATATGTAATAACTATATTTCCGTAAGTCATCATAACTTTTCAGTTAGCCTTCTTTTTAAGGTTCTCTTTTCTTCTCTCAAATTCTCTAAGAAGTTCTCTTATAGGACACACACATGCACACACACACACATACACACACTCATTGTTAACTTCTTAGCGCCAAAAGGAATAGAGACAAGGATGTTCCAGACACCATCTCCTGTCTTGGCCACACACCTCTCTAGCTTTTCCACATCTTCTCCTCAATTTGTGTGTACTGTGTCAAGGCGCAGCATCACAAATCATGGCTCATTGTCCTAAGTGCTGTGTAAACACAAGACATTCATACTCCACCATAAAAGCACTTGGTTTAAGAGATGGAGTCAGAAGAACCTAAAGGAAGCAAGAGGGATCAAGGCACTTCCTTGGCAGTTATAACCATTCCCCAGTTTCTCCTCTGTAAATGAGGAACAAATAGCTTGACTCCCATCTGTAATGGGGAACAGGATCAGTTTTTAAGCATGTTGGTATAACACTTTGGACAGCAGGATGCTTGCTGTGACAGGGACTTCAGAATACTACTCACAAACTATCCACCGAATAACAAAACAGTTCAGGCTGGAAAAGGCCTCTGAAGGTCAGACTTCTATGGCGTCCTGCTCAAAGCCTGTCCCACTGGGTCAGGTTGCTTAGGACCTTCTCTTGTCAAGTTTTGAATAGCCTAAAGGTTGAGACTCTACAAACTCTCTGGAAGATCTGTTCCAGTGTTTGACCACTCTGACAGTTAACATCTTTTCTCCTGTGCTCCGAATTGGAGGTCCCAATTAGGTAACTCAAGCAGCACTAACTACACTGTAAGCACATGCCCAAGCAAGGAACCACTGGTAACTGGATCCAATAGGTCTCTCTTGTCTTATTTTCATTCCAACACAATGTGAAAACAAGGCAGCTTTCTCCCTCCACCCTCCACAGCCTGAAACATCAAACACTGCTGCATATGGTGGATAAGGAGAGAGAAGCAAACAGGGGGAAAAAAGGTAAATGATTCATCTGTTTTCATGGCTCAGTTCACTGGAACAATCCTAGTTTGAACAGACTGTTTGTTAATAATATACCATTCATTTGATTTTAATATCTGCATCAAATCTTGCACTGTGGATCACCATCTGGCGTAACCAAATCAGCCATACACTGCTAAACTCTTAAAGTGTTGGAGGTTGCAGTGTAGCTGACAGTATTTCATCAAGTTACTCACATAAAAATGGAGGAAAAGAACACGACGAGTTACCTTCTGATCTCCTAGTGATCCCCAGAGCTAGTTTTTATATGAAAGCAATCACTAAAAGTAAAGTGGCCAATAATTAATACACAGCTACCACAGACAATGTATTTGCATGAGTGGCTTCAACCACTCTTGCACTCACTCAAGTATTCAACATAGCCAAAGCTCTGGGCAACGTGGTTTTCCTCTATCAATGTTTTTTCGTATAGAAGTGTGCAGTCTTAAGACAAACTGAAGCACTTACAGCAAGCGCTTAACTTTGCAAAATGTGGAGCATAAGGCAAATATCAACTTTCACTTTTCCCCTGAGGTCTTCCTGTACCATGTGAATGAAAACATGTAAACCAGCTTTACCTGATCCGCCATATCAAGTCTAGCTTTGTGGTGCAGAAGAAAATCCACCACTGATGTATGACTTCTGGCAACAGCAAAATGGAATGCAGTGCGCTTCAGCTGAAATAAGCAAAGCTTAGGTTGTCAGGTCCATAATACAGTTCTTTTCCTTGTGCAGATGATCAGGATTTCTGAATTCTCTGATTATTAACAAATGTAATTGTTACTACATGTTTCTCCGTCAACAGCCGTGCTTGGTCATTTATCTGCTTTTTGTTCCCTTGGGTAGGATTCAGATATTGATCTCAAAGATTTCTTGTAGAACTAGAATGATTTAGTTACTCTACACAGAATTATTCCTTCACTGAAATGTCAAAGCTGGATTACATAACCATATACTGTCTAGAGGAGATGCATGCAGTACAAGAAGCATCCATGTTTACTGTTTTCTTATATGGCTTGATTTGAAAAGCTGAGGACTTAATTTACACAACTAGATTTGCTTTTAGTATCCTCCTTGCTTTTGACTGTATCTGTGCAATGCATGACAAGATTGTGCCCTCCCTCTGTATTAGTCACCCTCCCAGACTGAGTCATTATCTGTGTAAATGAAGCTTCCACCTTGCAAACAGTGAATAATTTTACACAGGTGAATAGGCTCAATGCTTATCAGGAACACTTGATTAATTTTTCATTAAAGTAATTAATGGTGTGAATTTAAAAGGGATTGGTTAAATGGAATTAAACTTTAGTGGAGAGAGTTTTGCTTCCAGTTAAAATGAACGTAACTGGGTTTAACATAATTCACTGAGATTTTCCATACAAGGATATATAAGTAATTTAACCAATTAACTTTAAAACTCAGTTTGGATTTGTTCTCTTATGCTTCCACACAGATCAGCTGACTTATCCATGCATAAGTCTGAATTTACAGCTACTTGCGTTAAAAGTATGAAAAGGTGGGATTTATGACACGCATTTATACCAGAAAAAGCCTCTTACACAGAAACAGTTCTGTCAACAAAGCACACCTTTTGGCAGCCTTGTTTATTTCACTTGGTAGTACGGGGGCAGGAATGATCAACGTGAACAAAAGAATGGTTTTGGCAGTATAAGCTACGTCCTCACTAGGAGAATCAATCAAAGAACAACACCCATGCAGCCATGCTAGTAAATCTCTTATACTATAGGTGTGATTTGAGGATGACAGAGTAAAGATTCAAACTACTGGACTGGAAAAGCATTTAAGTTCCTGAACTCAGGAAAGCAATAAGGAAGTAAGATCCATTTTTTAAGTTACTTTTTAGAGTACTGTGTAATTGATAGGAAGACTGTCATTGTTCAAGCAAAGTTTACTCTAAATTTTTGTATCCCTCGCTTTTTTCACAAACAAACCAAGGAATGCACCTGTACTATCTCCTCAGTTCCCCACTGGGCAAAAATACACATGGGCATGGGAAGGAAGTCTTTTCAGAATTCATGATTAAGCAACATTGGATCTTCATGGGCAGATGATTTACACATAACTACTGAGGGCAAACGGTTCTCCACATATTTTGTTACTGTGAAGTATACATCCTCAGATTTTAGGCCTAGAGTTGATGTCAGCATAAGAAATGCATTTTCATCTGTCTAGGGTAAATCTGAACTCTGATCTGAGCCTGGAGCCAGAGGATGTGGTAGAATGCTGCTGTGGTTCCATACAAACTGAATAGTAACAATTCACACTTGAAATTTGTAACACTAGCAGCATAAATTCATTCTTAAAGTGACTTTAAGGTTAAGTCTTCCTGCTCTGAAAGACAGGGAACTCGAGAAATCAGTTACCCAAGAACACAGAGTAAATATTAGAGCAGGGACCACAATTCAGAAGTCCTCAGTTCCCAATGTGATGCACAGACCAGTGGCTAAATGCAGAGGCCTGTGAGTTTTGCTGCACTAATCCTACTGTCCACACTGGACATGGTTTGCTACGTCTCACTAGGAGAAAGGTTTGTTAATCCGGTCCTTGAAGGGACTCCCGCAGTCTCACCACTGTGCAGCTGATGGGGCTAGCATGCTGGGATTCCACCAGGGAAACCTGAGGAGCCACAATTCAGATCACTGACCTGCCAGATGCTTCATACTCACAGTATCTACAGCATTAATGTTAACATTCTTTTTAAACAGCTTTTCCATGGTTTCCAAATTGTTCATTTTAGCAGCATGTTGAAATTGTCTCTCATCTGGCAATACTGTGGAAAAACATGATGAAAAAATTGTATTACTAAAAAAATAGCCATAACCAACTTAAGGGATGATGATACTGTTCTTACCTTCTGTTATTTGTCCTGATTTCATGTTATGACAATCATTCGCTTCTCATCACAGAAAGTGTTCCACGACTACATTTTTCTCTTCTAGAGACAACTGGCTGATGTTTCTAGTTTCAGTTTTTAAGTGCAAATAGAGGTAGACTTTTCACAGCATGCATTAGCATTATTTGCACTGCTCACAGGAACAGGAGTTCATTTATGAAGCTCCCGCCATCTAAATGGGTCACAAAGCATTTTACAGGAGTAGCAGTGAACAGTACAAACCGTAGCATTTATTTCCTGTTCTTGGAAAAGATAGTCTGTTTTACATAAAAAATGTATAGTGGTAACCAAATGGTATGACCCAATTGAAAAAAAAAAACAAACAAACCAGGATTTTTACGGGGGTGGGGGGGCGAAGGTGTGTACTTGAACTCAAAATTTGGCCACAATGTGGAATTCACCATTAAATTGGGACCTTCCTTTACTGTCTCAACCCAAAAATGAACATCTGTTTGGTCAACTAAAGCAGCTGCAGCATGCGTTTAGACACCTAATACTCAGTAACTCTGCAAAATAAAATTCCAGCATCTGATAACTGGTTTAGCTAACCTAGAGGTCAGAGTATGTTTTATGTTTCTACCTTAACAGTTAATTAATCAGTTAGAAGAAATTAGTGTAGCAGTTAAATCAGTTGCAAAAATGTTAGTAGATATTTTTAATTTCCTAGGATATCACAATTAAAAAGTAAACCACTTAGATATGGTTTGTCTAGAATATTTTGGCCTGAGAGCCACTTGTCCAATGATATCACCAAGGAGGACAATGCTCTCCGTTGAACTAGAAACTGCAGCAATTATCTGTTTCTTAGAGCCCTCTAATACAAATTCATCCTACAGCATTATCTCTAAGCTCACTAACACCTAATGAGAATACAGCTTGAGGCAGTATGACTGCAGAGCATACTAAGGAAAATCTGGACAGCATTCACTTAATTGCATTTTACATGTTACCTGTTATTATAATATCAGTGGGAATAATCACAGTTGTACTGTACAAAACGAGTTAGCAATGAAAATGGACACTTGCCAAGCTGTTTCCAGTTTTCCTATGATGTTATCCAAGCACCTCAAACAACAGAAGCATCCTTCCAAAAGTCTCTGGAAATCACAGAATATTACTTGCTTGTTTTACAACATGGGGGCACAGCAAAAAGAAAAAAAAAAGGCAGCTGCAAACAAAAATGCACCCCTGGCATCTGTGACAAGACAAGGAGTGTGGCTGACAGCAAAATCAGCATCATAAACAGCGATCTCTGCAGAAAAAATGTCTCACTTGTAGTTTTTGTCATCTACACCCTAAAGAAATATCCAGCAGAGCTTTCCACTACCTTAATTTCAAACTCGGGTAAACCAATTGTCATGGGGTATCTTGCTCAAGGCAAATTTGTGGCAAACATGGAAACAAAATGTAGGGCACCAATTAGCTGCAATTAGTTACAATTAGGCCACATTCATTCCTACTGACTGCTGATGAACACACAGGCATGTATCTTACACAAGGATGCAAAGACAAATGCTGTTGCATCTCAGGACATTCAGGAATAATCCCAACAGTTTACTCACATTGTCTTCAAGAAACAAGAGAAAAATGTTTCTTTACTGTATCTGCATTGGCAAGGACATCTTTCTTGTACTTCTGACAAAGAATTAAAGACTGATCTTTTCTCTCCTGTCCAGACTACATATTTATGGAAGCTATCTATCCAAGCTGGGGTCTCCAGGATTTGGCACTCCTTACATTATTAGCAATAATTTTGTTTTCAAGTAATAGCAGCAGTTGATGACCTACTTGTGGCTGTCAGTCTTTTGGGGGGGGGGGGGAGAGTATTTTCTTTGGCTTCACACAAGATGCCTGGCTTATTGCCCTACAGGTTATATCATAGCTACATAATTATAACTATAAAACTATATTTATATTATAACTATAAAATAGTCATATCCAATTTTTCTTCTGAGCTAACCAAAAGTAGTAATTTTGTCAGTTGATTTGCCTTGTAGAGAGCCCTGTCTGCAGTGTCTTGAACATCCCAACATTTTCTCCTCTCTTGGAAGGGCAAGGAAGTAAAAAGATGCAGAAAAGTACACTGCTTTGCTGACCTGAAAACATGAAGTCTTCCTCAACAGAAACTCAAGCTTTGAGGTACCTTCAATTTTTCTTTCCTGGTATTCACGTTTTATTTTAGCGGCCTCAGTCTGTCTTTCAGTAATACCACAAATAAGGATGATGACTTTTCAGTACTCATAGGCAACAGAAATCTTTCCACCCCCTTATTTTTACTTTCCTGTTGTGGTATCCACAAGATTAAATCTGTTACTATCTCAGCAAGCACACGGAAAAAACCCAGGAATTGGCTGAAGAGTTCCAATAAAGTAAAACAGCAAAAATAATAACAATATTCAGATTAAAATGACAACAAAAATTATTACTATATTATTTCTAAAAATCAAATCATATATTTAACAGTTTGGTAATATTTTCAATGTTTTCTCTATGTTTTCTTGTTTGTTATTCAAAATAAAACAGTTAGGGCAAAGTAGGTATTTTTGTTAAGTCATAAGAATCTTTTTCTAAAATGATTGTTTTGCAGTTCAGGGAAGTCATGGGAAAAACTACCTATAGAGTCCAGCAGCAATATTTTGTTTCTTGTCTTTACCTGCCCTCTTTGCCAGCCTGGAAGCTGGAAGCACGGCCCAGGAGAACAGCTCCTGGCTGTCACGCTGTGACCACAGGACCGGGCCTCAGCAGGGTCTAACAATTACCGCTCGGTTTCCACAAATAACCCATTTTTACCAATTGCAGCCCACGCCAGAGCAGGCTGTTCTCTCACAAACCGGTCTGCGGGATGAAAGCTGGAGACCCCGCCACCGGGCGCCGTGCCACCGAGGGCGAGGAGGCCTGAAAGTCCTCTGCCTCCTGCTTGCCCCACAGAACAGGGGTCCCGATGGGCTACGAATCCACTGCCAGGGGCTCAGCCCGGCGGGTGCGACCAGAGCCGGCGGAGCCCCTCGGACAGCTTCGGGGGTGACGTTAAAAGCAGGGTGGGTGGGCAGTTTGCGGGACCCGTCCCTTGGAAGACGGACGTGCCAAACCCCAGCTCCCGATCCCACATCCCCACGTCCTCGCTAGCAGCTCGTGTTCAACCTCCTCCTGCCCCCGCCCCCATTTAGTTCTTCGGACAAGGCAGAAAGGGGGTTTGGGCGGGCCCCGCCATTCCGCTGCTGGGTCGCCTCGCCTCCGACCCCCGCGCACTCACGGCCATCATGGCTGGCTGCCACGGCTTCCCGCACGGCGTCCTCCTCGGCACCGAGCAGGCGGCTCAGCCCCTTCATCGCTGCCCTCAGCTTCTCTTCTTCCTCACCGGGGGGAAGGGGCCCCAGGCCTGGGCGCCGAGGGAGGTGCCCTGCGCCAGCGCTGACAAACCGGTTCCTGGGGTGAGCGGGGCCGGGGCTGGCAGCTCGCTCCCGGCACGCCCGCAGCAGCACCCCGGCGCTGGGCCGCCGTCCGGAGAGCGACAGGTGCGGAGCAGCTTTGTGAGCGTGTTTTAGAAGAAACCAGGAACTAAACGCACAGAATTTCTTGGTGCTAGCTAGGCACCAAACAGGGTCATCCGTGCACAACCCCCGCCAGGCCTTCTCTAGCGGGCAGCCTTACACGCACCCAGCAGGTTGCACCTACAAACGCACACACCCCACAGGTACGTGATCACGTTTGCTTCTCAAGTGCTTCCCAAATTATCGCACAAACAAGAGGCGCTTCTGCAAAGCTACGCCAGGAGAACGCGCACACAGACACAGGCAGGCATGGCAGCTCGCACAGCAGCCCCGAGCCCGGTGGCTTTGGCAATAGTCGCAGGGTGGTCATGCACCTCTCCCTGCAGGCTGAAGGTCATTTCAGGGGTAAAGTCCTCTTGGGAGTTATTCCCACCACTGTCAACCAGCGTTCACTCAACTGGAGACTGTCTCTGCACCCCTGCAAGCTTGACACAGCGTTGGGATGCGAAAGACTGAGGTGTTTCTGCTGTAGATTTGGGAAGAAATATGCACACACAGTACCAGTATTGATACAATCACAAGGCTCTTCAGCTGAACAATACTTTCATCTGCTTTTGTCCAAGTCCAGTAAAAATCAATACACTCATCCCCAAAGTTTCTGCTTTTGCGAACTGACATATTGAGATCCATCTAACCTACCTATTTCTCAACTTACTTTGAAGTCCACAGAATCACAGAATCACAGAATGGTAGAGGTTGGAAGGGACCTCTGTGGGTCATCTAGTCCAACCCTCCTGCCGAAGCAGGGTCACCTACAGCAGGTTGCACAGGACCTTGTCAAGGCAGGTCTTGAATATCTCCAGAGAAGGAGAATCCACAGCCTCCCTGGGCATCCTGTTCCAGTGCTCCGTCACCCTCAAAGTCCAGAAGTTCTTCATCATGTTCAGATGGAACTTACTCTGCTTCAGTTTGTGCCCGTTGCCCCATGTCCTGTCGCTGGGCACCACTGGAAAG
>Ga0181612_179508_pt1 | contig 12351 bp, 6 predicted proteins | sample HoacroProtozoa21_FD_119630 | JGI IMG/M metagenome (GOLD analysis project Ga0181612, IMG submission 119630) | Hoatzin crop microbial communities from Cojedes, Venezuel. Combined Assembly of Gp0051906, Gp0051904, Gp0051908 | reverse complement strand
ACTGTGGAAAATAGACTTCTGTTTTTCCCATTCCCTTATGACTTCGCCCTAACACCCACCCCCACACCCCCAGCCTGAGAATTTGAAATGAAAACTTAAATGCTGACAGAAAGCAAGACTTGGGGGAAGAACTGATACTATGTACCAAATCTCTTAGCAGGAAGATGGCATCCTGTGGGAGTTGATAGGCTACCAGCTCTTCTGCCTAAGAAGAAAATTGCGTTATTCCAGTTGCTACCACCTGTCGAGCCCCTTCCCTCTGCCTGATTCCTGCCTGCCTGCGACAAGCACAGAAAGGCCTTTTTCCCTTAGGACATCTTCAGGCTCTTGAGGCCTCCAGCACTTCTCTCCCAATCCCTTGAAGAGTCTTGGCCCATCAGGTTCATCACCGGGATGCAGACCTCTTGCCCAGCACTCCCCCTTCAACTGTTGCATGAGCTACATAGTTTCTGTTTGTTTGGTTTCTTTTTTTGTGAGACTGATTAAGAGATTAGCAGCTCCAACTGTTCACCTGCTCACTACATTTTTTTCCTCTATGTATATGGTTTGTACTTGAATATGGAGGCGTTTTGTCAGCCTCAAAAATTCCTGGCTTTGAAATTGGTGATGCAAATGCTTAGTTGATGTTAAATAGTGTGAAATTCAAGAGCTGGACTTTCAGAGCTGTCAGGAATTCACGTGTCGTGGGTTTGAGACCTATATTGACTCTTCCCATCTGTCACGTGTCCTCAGTAGCTCTAGTACATTAATTCCTGTAGGTATCCTCATTTGCAGCTAATTCTGTGGGACATGCAGTGTTTACAACAGATACTGCAAAGGTTTAGCAAGTGTCTTAAATGCCTAAAGCCTTTCCTTCAAGCACAGATGCTTAAACTAGGAAAAACAACAAAATCTGTGGCAAAATCCTTTCTCCAGTGATCCAAGAGTTCTCCTTGTAGTAAGTTTAAGCAATATTTGTTCATATCCAACAGAAAACCTGGATCAGAAAATGGAGAAGTCGTCCTTGAGTAAGAGCAGTTCCCAGCTGCCCGCCCGTTGTCAGGCTGGGGGAATGAAGATTCATGCGAACACCCTGCACATCACCTAGTTTGACAGAACTACTGCAGCTTGGCCAACTGGTTTCATGTATCTGTTTTTTCCTAATGTTGTTCCATGTTAATGATTCCGTCAACATGAAGTAGTTTCCAGTCAGTGTACATTAATGAAAAGCTGATTTTAATATGTGCGGAGTTTCCTCCTGTAGTGTGCTTGCCATCACTGAACGGATTTCCAGTTATTTCAAAAGCAATTCTGTTTTGTGGCAGAAATCCTTTGGAAGTAAATGTTCATTTGTATATGCTTCTGATGAACAAAAAATCCAGTTACCGTACAAAATGACTTTGCACACCCCTAGTTTGCCAGTCTGTCCTGCAGACTTTCCACTTTTGAAAATCACATTAAACTTAAATCATTAGCATCCCTTTAGCAACACCCAAGGAAAAGGGAACTATGCTGTGGAAATCATGCTTTTTGTCTGAATACCTGTGTTCATAATTCCTTATCTAATCTGTATCAGATTCTAGATTAATTCATGAGCCCGAGGATTATTTTTCACGTAAATTACTAATGTAGAGTTGGAGTCACCAGGACTCTTGGTCTTCAAATACACGATTTAGAGGAAATCCTTAGAGCTCGGTTTGGATTATGTTAAATGACAGAGAATATTGGTTCAGAACTAGAGATTTTAAAATTCTTTTCTGCTATCCTAAACTCTGCTTCAAACTTAAATTCTGTGGTTTATACTTTCTGTAATTTAGTGGCTTCTAACAGAAGAATTAATCAGAGACAGCTCTTTTGCTTCTTGTCCGTCTCAAGATGTAATATTAAGAATCGTTAATGCACACTGTAGGGAGGTATGTGTTTTACAGAAATTAAAACCCTGGATATATTTAATGTAATAATGCTGAATTCATAAAATTTGGCCTAAAACTAAAGATTATATTTTTCTGTAATAGAGAGATATATTCTTGTAACTCTTAATCAGCATCTGCAAAGCTTTCTGTTGCTGATCCGTTTTACCGAAGTAGAGTAAATTTATAGGGACCATCTGTCATCTAAAAAACAAAAAACCTCTTAAAGACACACAAAAAACTGTTGTCCTCTTAAAAACTCCACAAATCTCATGACCTTGGATGATGGATTGCACATTTTCTGAAGTCTTCTCCGCAAGGATTTGGTAACTAAGCATTCAGACTTCGGCAAATGCTTTTTCTGTAATTTTGGCTAAGGTACATTTGTGGTTTACTCACGTGTGAGTGTTACGGTTTCCATTGCAGAAGAAAAGGGAGGACTTTTGGGAGACCAGACCTGACTTCTGTTCCCCCGCACCTTTGGATCTCTGTCCTAATGCTTTCCTTCAAGTTACTTATTTTGCCAAAAAAAAAAAGCCCTGTAATTCCATTAATATTAGTAAGAAGCGTAATAATGCAGAAGAGACAGCAGTCATTTTCTACTTCCATTGCATTTCTAGATAATCAAGCAAAGTAATAAAATAAGAATTCCTTCTTAATTTAATGAGGCCTGGATACAATACAAAAAGGGAATTCATTTTTTTGAGAATCTAGGTCATCTCGTATGGAAAAGATTTCCTTGCAGTGAAGAAATATTTTTTGCCTTTTTCTTTTTTTCTTTTTTCCTTTTTTTCTTTTTTTTTTTTTTTTTTTACAGTTGATGCTACACAGTGCTGTCTGGAGCTGTGCACCAGTATCTGTACTTTTATGCTGGGTTTGCCTCATGACAAGAAGAGACCTTTTTGTTATGTGTAATTAACTTTCACTTATCTGCGGTGCGCTGGGGGAAGGGAATGGGCAAGGAGATATGTCAGTAACGTGGGAAGTTCTGGATGCAGCAGGGGAAGTTAGAGCAGGTCTCTTGAATTTCTGTACTTCTCTCACGAGCAGGTTGGCCGGGACCAATGCCAGATTAAAACTGAATCTGTGTATTCACATGATAATGCACACAAGCTAATAAGCCTTGTGGAATGTCGACCATTAGGGAATAGATGCATCAGCCTTCTCTGAATGGTCTGGTGGAGTCGGTGCAGGTCCCGTGTGGCTGGAAGCTAATAAGCTCTGATGACTCTGTGTAGAATTGCTTGCTTGTTCTTGAAACAATGCTGCGGCATACATGATATGCTTGCAAGATTTATAAATAGCAGCCCCATGCTGTGTGGCAGTGCTGTTTCTGAAGCCCTGCTGGCCTGGGAAGCAAAGTAGCTGTGTTTCTGTGACGCTGCCCTGAGCTAATGAAATTGCTAAATCTAAGGCACCTCTGTCGTCTCGAATGGAAAATGCGCTACCTGGAATATGTGGTCCCAGTTGATTGGGATCTGGTGGCAATAATAAGTTGGGGTTTTTTAGAACAGCTTTCATATTGGTAGTGCTTTGTCATTATTTTTATCTAATTTTCAGGTGTTTTTCTTCAAACTAGGCACTAGTCAGTGACAAAAGTGTCTGTTGGAGAAGATAAGGGTTTTTGCTCTTCCTTCAAAGTAGGCATCCATTCATTTACCCAGGAGTATGACGATGTAGAAGCTGCAAAATGAGGAAGAAATATGTAGGCTGGTATTAGCTCTTGAATAGTTGGTTTTTCTTACATTTTCAAAATGTCTTTTCAGTAGAACAGGAAGAAATACAAAAGTGAGAGGTTTCTGTGCTTATTGCCAGCCTGCTGAGCTACACATACAATTACTGTTCTGCCCTTTCTCAAAAGGTGAGGCTGCTGTTTTGTTTTGGTGTTCCTCATAAAAGTAGAGCACCACCAGCTTAAGACAAGGATGTTACTGGATGAGTCTTTATGAAATCAAATCTGTTTGTGACCAGTGAAGCCCTCCTAAGCACGTACAGAAAGTTCCAGGGTGTCCTAACAGAGGAATCTTGACGAGATCATTCTTGGCATTGGAAGCCTAACTCTCTGTAAAAACATTGTCTGCTCTTAGTGGCTTACTCATTTTTGTTTCCTGCCACCTAAGTGCTCAGCGTTTTCCAGTGAGGCGATCTTACTTTGCAACAGATTGCTGTAGAAAAAAGAATGTTGTTTATTTTTTATCACTGACAGCAGACTTTTCAAAGGTGAAACAACTATTTGACGTAGCAGGACAGATGTGAGGGCTGAAGGAGAGCTGAAGAGGTCTTGCTGCTTAAGGCAGATTTCCTTCAGATAAACTGTGAAATCCTCAGGATCATTGCGGATGACTGATGTTGCTAACATGTGAGTAGCAGCAATAATATGGCAGTGAACCTCACCTGTGTCTGTGCTGACTGGCACAGTCTGTCATCTTAGAAGTTTATTCACAGTGGGAAGTTCTTAAAGATGAATTTGTGTGTGTATGTAGAGAGTGAGAGGCACCCATCTGAAAGCTCTTAAAACCTGATTTAAAATACACTTTTGAGTCTGCTCATTTAGTCAGGGGTTTATTTTTTCTGCAGTGATGGATGAAGAGTGTATAAAAGTCATAGCATAATAGAAAGATCCTAAAATTTGTAGAGTTTTTGTACGGCCCTTATCCACTCTTCATATTTGAATAGAATGGCCCCAGCCTGTATGAAGGAGACCTTGGCAGTTGACCTTCGTTTGAGGGGACTACATTTCTGTACTACCAGAAATACAGCTGTGCCCTAGCCATTTCAAAGAACAGTCATATTATAAACCAGATCTCATAATGCATAGGCAGAAGCTTGGAGATAGTCTATCTAGTGTATGGATTGTGTATAAAATGAAAAAAGTTGAATGCTGTCATCTTAGTGCTTTGAGAAGGGCTTAATTTAATCTGCTCTACTAAAGAGAGAAGAATAATGGGGAATTTAGATATAATGCCAAAGGAAGCTGAAAGTGGAGACAGAAGGCCAAATGGAAAATTCCTCGTGTGATACAGCCAGAATCCTTCCTGTATGTCAACTTAATGCATGATTTATTGCCATTACAATTAGTTTTTGATATAGGCATATAACATCATCAGCTTTTATATTCTAAAGTAGGGTGCTATGAATGATATGTCAACTGAGGATACAAACACCAACAGCAGTTTGCCCAGTTTGTTTGAGATGTAGTATTTTAGCAATAATACGCAAATGATATTGCATGTGTGCTAGCGCAAAAAATTTTGAAGGCAATTTTTTCAACCTAAATATTTGTCAAGAAGCACACAGGTAGAAAGCATTGTTGCTATCATGAAGATACGGTATCTATTCTTCTATTGTTTGTCTTCAACATATGAATCTGTGATGGGTGACTCAAATACTTATGTGTCCCAGGTGACTTTGTTGTGCGATGATTAGTGCTGTGATTCTGTTGTTTTGATTCACATGCGAGTTTTCTTTTCCAAGTAAAACAGCCCTATCAAAAGGCTGTATAACTTTTGTCACAGACAGATTTTTAGAACACACTTAAATGAAGACAACTGAAAGTTGAACAGTACGTTATCTATTTGATTTGGATACAAACAAGTGAGTTTTAAATTGTTGTATTGTTTGGGGGATTATTAGGGTTTTTTCACTCTTGGAATCAGTTAGCGAAGTATATAGAGGCTTAATCTAGGAAACAGAGAATTTTCGGTTCAGGCGGCTTCCTGGCTGTTTCTGCTGACATGTACAGTAGTGGGATTTAGTACTGCATAGTAGTGATTCCTGCACGTAGTAGTGATTCCTGCAGAATATTTTAACTTCTAAATCTGTTCACATCTGTGCCTAGAAAGGGAAACTTCAGGCATTTTGGAGTTATCCCATTGCACTGAGGGGAAATTTCTTGGGAAGGGGGGGAGGGGGAAGGAATAAAAGATGTTTTGGTCTAAATTGAGTGCTCCTTCATGATTGTAAATAAAATTGTATTTTGATGAAAACAGAGTTCTGAAATGAAAGTTGTACAATGAAAAGTAGGTGGTGCAATGGGTCTTACTGGGAAAGCTGGAGGAAGAGAGCATTGAAAAACAGGACCATTAATAACATATAAACAGTAACAAAAACATTGCTTTTTTTTATTGTGGATATTTGATTATGATGATGTGTGTGAAACTTTTACATAATGTGGTCCAAGGATAAGATCTAGGTAGTCTAGAAGACAGTCTGTCAGCGCTGCTATGACTGGTGTAAGTGGGATGCTGCTATTGTAAATTTTGGAAATGCTCAGACTTCAGAATTTTGGACTGAGAAAGTTACGTTGAGGATTTTTACTAATAGTGGGAGCAGCCATTTGAGGATACTGAAGAGCGCAAGTTTCTTTTACGTGATGTTTTACTGTGTTAAATATATAAAGCATGGGATGCTAGAGGCTGTGTAACTCCTGAAGTTTGATATGAAGATTGAGGTATTATTAATACAGTGCTTATGAACTTTGTAGATTTGGTTCTTGATGTTTATATTATTCGAATGCCAAATTGCCTCTATGCCCTGAGTTAAACATGTTTCCAAGGATCTGTTTATTTTGTTGAAATCTGAACGTAAACATTTTGATCCAGTAGTAGAAGTGTTTTCTTTGAAGTTAAACCTACTGAAATCTTTTGTTTTACTTAATACAAGTGCATGAAATCTCCAGGCAGAGAGAAACAAATCAAAGCAATCAAATGTCAGCTCCAATCATGACAGTTTTCAAAACAGTGCTTTTTCATATGGCACCATGTAGCAAGCCTGTACATTGGAAATGGAAGGTAGCCTGTGACTCTTCAAAATAGTTGGTTTCTCTCGGGTTTCGTATTTTTAGTGAAATGAAAGTTTAGTCACAAGGTGACCAACAACCGTGTGCTTGGGAGCAGATTGCTGTGTGTCGGATTACCCAGTTTCTTGCGATAAAAACTGAGCGCAGAGCAGTTCGTCTCTGCAGGTGATCAACCTGTTGGCAAAGACCGCTGCGTTGTCGCATACAATCAAAGGAGAAGGGGAACAGAACCATAGGCTCCTGGAGTAGCTTGAATTGGAACAGACCTTTTAAACGTCAGTAATCCGGGCTAGCAGTGACATGAATACATCCTGTCCCATCCCCCCAGCTAGAGGTGCTTTTATTGCAGAAACCTTTGTCTGAGGTTTTTGTTGCTGTTCCAATGCGTTTTAACCCTGAGGGCTGCTGTGTTGGTGTGCAGTGCTTGGCAAACATCGCACGGGGGCTTTTCTGATTGTACAGACTGTAAACAGGAGGCTTAAATTAGGCATCTGAGAAAGGGGCAATGACTAAATAAAACTAACTAAATGACTAAAATGCTAAAATCAGCAATGAGCTGATACCTTTTGCTGCCATTATGATCAAGGGTGCTTAGTCACAGTGTCACAGCAAAAAAAAAAACACCCTTCTGTTTGCCCATCATCCTTCCATCAGCATCCACCAAAAAACTCTGCTTGCATCCTGATTTGATTCACTTCCCATCTTTCTACACAATATTTTCTTCCTTTCAGTCTGTTTTTTAAAGAAGTTAGAGCAGTAAGATCCGTAGAGTAAGAGCAGGACAAAATCTGGGTTTTCTGGTGAATATGGTGGGTTTTTGGTAAATTTTCATTCTTTGATGTGATTTTTTGTTTGTTTGTTTGTTTTGAAAATACAGCAGTTGAAAACAAACCTGTGAACTTACACAACTGGAGCAGGACAAATATTTAGAGACAGTATTCTTGTTATCTTGAAAGCAGATTAAAATGTACACTCTTCCCAGTTTGGGGGAATTGCAGTGTGTGCTTAACTGCAGCCTATGCAAATCCAGAAATCATTAGACTTTCATGCTGGACTAAGAATTTTGTGGAGTAAATTACTGTTCTGTTTCTAACTTGCTTGTCTGATGCTGTAGAGATGTCTCTTGTGTCTCAATATTTTGTCAATATTTTTATTGCCAGCACCCAAGATAGCACATCTGCTCTGTCTCAGTGGACAATTTGTTGATATGAGGGCTCTAACAGGTGTTTTGCTGGAGATTTACCACTGTGTTTGCAAATGGCACAGATAACTCGTATAAATACACTTTTTTTTCCCCTTTTTACAGTACTTTTTGTTTCCTGTATGTACAGTTGCTATCACTTAACTTTGCTGTAGCCAGTGAAGCAAGTGGGTGTCCACAAGACTTTCTTGGGGTGTCTTAGTGTACAGCTCACAAAGAAATATAAAAAGAGTTAAGAGGAAAATCTGACATAGCATAAATTTCATTACCAGTATTACTCAACTGACTGCACGGATCTGTACTTTAGCACTACCAGTAGCCTCTTCCTGTTATAACAGGCCTCAAGATCATCACCTTTTGTGGTTTAAAAAAAATACCTACTCTTCTGCAGCTGAACCTGGGGAGTAGATTAGCTGGTGTTCGTAAAGGAGGAAGCCTGGAGTGCCAAGACAGCCTGCAATTAGAACATTTTTCTAGACTTTTCCCTGGCCTGTGACTGTTCAAAATAGCCCTTCCATGTCGAAGTGGTTATAGTCTGTTGTATTCTTACAATCATCACTGTCATCGCTCAAGCCCTCTTATCTCTTGGCTTGTTTATTACAATTTATTATAGCTGCAGCTAAAGCTTTTGATCCTGAAAAAGCTCATGCTGGTTTTGAACTCAGCAGCTACTTTTCTAGGCAACACAAACAACTAAGAGTTCATCACTCCACTGTTCAGCTTTGTGCATTGACTCCTCAAGGAATCCAGTTTCAGGATTTTCTCCTGATATTTTAAGTCCTCCAAGGTGATTACTTGGAAAATTGCTTTCATCTCTCTGGCCATGACCACCCATGATAATTATGTTTTCTTGTAACATAATGTAATATGTAACCATAGTGCTGAGATTGCTAAAGCTGGTAAGGTACACAAGAACAATATTAAAACTTTTTTCTTCAGTGAGTAGAAAGGAGATGAACACATCAGGATGCGGTACAACTGGGAAAAAGTGGTACTGGATAATTTGTTGAACAAGCAATCACGAAAAAAACTAAGGTCTTTAATAGCTTCCTATGTATTAGAATTTTAGTATTACAGCAGCTCCTGTTGTAGCAACAAGATTCAGTATAACCAAGGGGAGTCTGCTTCAGTTTGGGATTTTTTGGAAAAAAATTCACACAGAAGTTAAGAATCTATCTGTATTCATTTAGGCACCTGCAGAGCTTTTAAAAATATTCTTCTGACCTGAAGCATTTCATGAGTCTTTACAGAAGTTGCAAAGGAGCCTTTCTGAGTTTTTTGAAGCCTTTTCCTCTGCAAATTTATTGCTCACTGAATGCAGGCGTAAGTGGAATCTTCCCCTTGCTCTGTACTGAGCAACATTAATGTACGTGTGACTGTTCCTTTGAATACCATTTCCAAAGCACGATCTTGAAAGTTGGAGACTAACACATTAGCAAATTTTAGTAAATTTACAATTGTGCAAATTCCAGTTCTGTTGAATCCATGTGATGTGCTCTGATTTTAGTATACAGAAAACTAGTGGTGTATAAACCTTTGCACCTGACATTTGAGAAAGGTGAAACAATCCTTTTGTTCTCAAACTGTGTTTGTCAAAAATCTTCCTGATTGCCAAGTAATGCGTGTGAGGCCAACTCAGATAATTAACCCAAAGGGAAATAATTCTAGGTAAAAATACTGTTTTAGTGATACCCAGTTCTGGCTTTTCATGCATTTCAGGGGAACAAGTCATTTAAATAAACATAGGCAGGCATTGATTAAAAAACAAACAAAAAAAAAAAACAACAAACCACCCACCAAAAACACCAACAAACCCCAAGCAAACAAAACCTGTGGAGTTCTCAGGATTAAGAGTTGTTGGGTTTTGATTAAAACAGCTTATCCCCAGGAAAATGGAAGTGCTTGCATGTTTAATCTGGCTTTGTCGCCAGCATTCCTCTTCAGCTCAAAATTGCTATTTCAATAGCAACAGTTTGAAATTACACGACTGACGTAAATTCAAGAGGAAGATTTTCATTTTGCTGGTACTTGTGCAAGGATAAACATGGGAGGAGCTCTAGCACGCTTCACCGAAGACTGGTCAAGAATGTTTTGTAATCTTAGCTTTGGGGATAACACTGAAGTTTTCAGGCCTCTCGGTATTTGTAGCTTTCATTAACTCTTCCCAAAAGCATCTCCAGTAATTTTTATTATTATTATTTTAGCATATTTATGTGGTTTTGTCTCTAGTTGTTCACTCGTAACTACAGTTTGCATTGAGACTCTGTTACGATTTGTGTTGCTTAGAACCATTTTCTTTGCAGGACCAGAGTATCACCTAAGCTATCTATAAGCAGTCCAATTAATTCGATCATATTTTTCCATGTTTAAGACAAACTTCTTTTAACCTGGTTGTAATAAACAAGAAATTACAGTGAGTATTTTTCATGTCTTTCAATGACAATGGTCCCCAGGCCTAACCTGCTACTGAAAAACCCGTCAGTCCTGTTCTTTCTTATGTTTTACAGCGTCAAGGTTTCAGAATTTGGGTAGTCTTGTCAGTTTTAATTCTATAATGGATTAGTAAAGGACCAGATTTGTAAACAGAAGCTAATTTTGAATGCTGTGGAACAACAAGTATTAGTATTTCTAAATTTCACTTAGGCCCTTGATGACATCAGCAGAGTTTTAGTTCTGCCGCCCTCCCTTGCTGCTCCTTCCTCCCGCTCCTCCATCATTGTAGTGCGGGACTTGTTCACAAGAGACTGTCTGCATCCGATTTCCTTACACTTGCGAAATTTGTTGTATGTACTAACTTTAACTATTTTGAAAACGATAATGAAATTTGCCTTATCTTTGTAAGAAGATGGGCATCCAGGGTTTTTTTTTCTTGCAGCTGAATCTGAGGATTGGCAGTCTTCCAATGGTATTTTTCTTCAGACTATGCTTGATAGGACATGATCATCAGTGTAAGCAGTCTCATGTTTTAAAATAAATATGATTTATGTAATTTTTACTAACCTCTTTTGTCACATCAGTTTTTTAGATGTCAAAGTAGGAAACAGTGAAGGTATGGTGTTATTTTGCTTAGGCAGTTGGTATCAGAAGCCTTTGATAAATAATGGTAAACTTTTTCCCTTTTTAAATTAACTCTGTATAAATATCTTTAATTTTGCTTAAACTCCCACACTCTTTTCTAGACTATGGGGAAGTTGAAACAATGTAAACAGTAGAAATGACCTTTTTATTAATATTACGAGCAATGGAAATTAAAAAGACTGTGGTATTAGCAGTATTTGCACAATAGTTAAGATCCTCTTATCAAATTCTATTTTTCTACTGCATAGTTTAAAATAAGGAAGGCAGTTTAAAACTTGCGACTTATTATTTAAATATCTGTCTTGGGGGCTACATATGCAGATTTCTGTGCATAGAAGTATGCAAATACACTATACCAGTTTCATGTGTAAATAAAATGATGATCTGAAACACTAGTTAAAATATTATTAATATTTTCTAGCTATGAATAGGAGTCAGAGAATGACTAGGAAGACTGCAGAGGCAGAGCAGCTCAGATTGTTTTCCTTCGTTCTTTGGAAGATTCCCCCCACCCCCAAGGCTTTTAAGGGCTTTAAATGTTTAGAACAAAGCCCTCTGTTTTCAGAATCCAAGCTATTTACACAAAATAGATAGACGTTTCTGTCAAGCTTAAAGTAGGGCAGCTGGACCAGTCATTAGATACCTGGTTTTGAAGTCGTCTCATTGTTTTTGGCTATTTGTCATACATTGATGTATACAAGGTTGAACTTCTAGAAAAAGAATATGCTTTTTAAATATGCAGTTGGTTTAGATTTCGCCGTAGTTCTTTAGGCTGGCTTCACTAGAATTTTCAAAGGTTCAATACTTCAAATCACTCAGGCAATGATAGTATAGTTGCTGGTAATTAAAATGAGTTCTTACGGTCTCTTCTGCCCTGAATTGAATAGATAAATTGAAGTCTGTTCTTAAAGATAATTTTACAAGCTTACCGTCCACCTGTGTTTACTTTCTTTCTCATTTGAGATCTGAGTGTTACGGTTTTACTACGTTCATCTTTTATGAACAGAACAGTCTTTGGTTGAATTGTCTTCCGTCATGGATGGTGAATCTGAAAGCTGCTTGATGCTTCACAGGCAGGCAGGTGCTAATACTGCCGGCAGAATCAAATTTTACTTTTTCCTTCTACTACTTCTGTGCAGGAGCATGCAAGTTACCTAATAATTTTTAGATTTTTGGGTAAAGATCTTGTACTAATTTAAATGCTGTAAAGGAACGAGATAGAAATTAAATTTGCTAAATTAAAAAAGCCACAAGATGGCATCAAATTGTCAGTTCTGTCTGTTGCTCCGAACACTTAAAGGTCAAAATATTAGAGACTGTATAGGTGTCTCTAATAGACACCAGTTGGGACAGTGAATGTGCAGTGAATTAGAGTTTTTGAGTTT
>Ga0181612_160186_pt1 | contig 12351 bp, 4 predicted proteins | sample HoacroProtozoa21_FD_119630 | JGI IMG/M metagenome (GOLD analysis project Ga0181612, IMG submission 119630) | Hoatzin crop microbial communities from Cojedes, Venezuel. Combined Assembly of Gp0051906, Gp0051904, Gp0051908 | reverse complement strand
TCAGGGAACACCCACCTAATCCATAATATCCTGCTAATTAGTCCTTGCCAAGACTACTTTATCCATATGAAACTTCCACCTGCCACTGGGACAGAAACAAAGCATAAATGCCTGGCATAAAGGCATAAGATCTAGCAGAAGCTTATAACATTTTCTTGACAGAACTGTCTAGTTTAATTTGAATTTCTAGAAACAGCACTCTGTTGAAAAAACATCCCCCCCTCCAAAACCCATTTCGTGAATTCTTTATCCATATCCACCCGCAACACAGCAAAATTTTGTCATGAGTTTTAAGAGACCGCAAGCAGCAATAAAAATCCATCAATGCCATGGATGAAGCTGTCAATGTCAGGCTCCCGAGCAGGGCTAGGGGTGCCAGGGCCTGTTAGCTCTTGCTGCCCTCCTGCCCCTGCCCTTTTATTCTCATGGAGGCAGGTTTTATAACCACAGCACATAAAAACTCTGCAGTGCCAGGCTAAGGAGGCTGAAGCAGCCTTCTGGCCCAAGGAAGGACTGCGGAACAGGGGGCTCTAAGAGACTTATTGCTTGAGAGAATATAACCTCCCACGTTTAGCCCACCTTCCTCTCCTACTCTCAGTTTTGCTCCCGAGTTTCTGTCAGAACGAGCCACAGGAGCCACCAGCTGCTGCCACAGCCCCGAGTACCACAAAAATAGCAGGCACCATGACAGTGCCAAGCTCTTAGCTGCACCTGAGGCCATTGCAATGCCAGAAGAGCCACAAAACAACCCCTCCTTAATTAAAAAATAAACCTTACCTTTTCCTGAGTGCCTTCTCCCCCTGAGGCCTGGGATCCTCCTAGCACCGTGCCTGCTCCTCCTGGGCACTGCACCATCTGCCAGGCTGCTGCAAGCGCGTCTCTCGCCACCTCAGGGACAGCCATGTTGTGCTTCCCCTGGGGCAGCACCTCCTGAAGGACGGGCTCACACGTCCTGCACACATCTCCAGCAATGGCAGCTGCTGCTTGACATGGTGGGGTGGCCCTCGGTGCTGTTCTCTTGTCCCAGCTGCACAGGGCAGAGACAGGAGGCCTGAAGACAGAATAACAGCTTCCCACCATGCAACGCCCACTTTACCCCATATTTTGGTGTGTTTTTTTCTATTTCTTCCTCTCTTCCTGGGCATTTTTCACTTCAGAGGTGCCACACACTGCTATCCTCCCCAGCCGCAGCACTGGGCTCCCATGTTCCCCCTGAGGTGGCCATTTTCTTTCTCCCACCTCAGCCCCTTCGCTGTGGTGCTGGGGCAGGGCTGGGAGGAGGGAGGGTCCTGCCAAGGCACCAGGGCAGGCAGCTATGCAGGGACCCCTAAGCAACCCCAACCCACACACAGCAAGCAAGCTGCCATGAAAATCTCCTTCGCCTTGCCCTGCGGAACACATCAGTTCCTCGATGCCAGAGAGACTCAGCTGATGGCTGTGGGGGGAATGCTCCGCCATCACACCTCCTCCTGCACAGCAAAATGGCGGCTGCACTGCAGGGCAGGGAAGGAGCACCGTGAGGGAGACAGTGGGCAGAGGGCAGCAGGCAGAGCTTTCTGCTGCTACAGTGCTGTCTTCTTTAAATGAAAATACTGTATTTGTTTAATCTAGGCTTTCATTATTCAGACACAAAGAACGGCAGAGAGTGAGGTGACCCAGGCAGCAATGCAATGACTTGAAAGGCAGGAGATTTTGAGGGGCTGAATGTGAGAAGGAGTCACCTGTGCTTATGGTTTCCTCCACAGCATTTTGACTGAAATTTCCAGGTAATCTGTGCCACAGTTACACGTTTACGTAGAAAGAGGCTTGTCTTTCAGAAAATACCACAGTTCGGGATGTTCCTTGTCTTTACAATCAAGTCACTCTGATATCTGAAAAGACTTAGTGGGGCACCAAACTTTGGAAAAAAATATCTGAGTATACTGAAACCCTCCTTTTAAGTCTTCTGGGAAACCCAGTTATGCTTTTAACAGTCATTGTATATGGCTGAATATCTGTCCTGTACATGTATTACGTATGCATGCCATCTGCCTCCACGTGAACATCTGTGAGCCAGATTCTGCCCTGCTGAAAAAACACACTGGTATGATTCTTTTAAGAGTTTTTCTTTGCTGTTGACCATACTGATATCAATTTAGTGTAATTTCATTAAATGAAGCAGAGCTTTGGGGGTTTATTAACTTTGGTGAAAAGTCAGAGCAGACTCTTCTGCATTACATCAGTCTAAAATGATCATAAATAAGGCCAGATTTTGTCTTTAATTATTTTTGCTTCCAATAGTCTTTTGTGAAGGAGATGCATATCAACCAGTTCAAACTTTGAATCTTCGTTGGAAGAAGTTTATCCTCGCTTCTGCTTGGTTTAAGTCTGCCTAAACTGCACGTGTAAACATCAACAGCACGAGGACTGTTAGCGCTACATTGCTGATTGCTCTGTTTGGACGCCAGGTAACAGGCTTTAGAGGGCAATTCTTTCTGAGCGACAAGTCTATTGTTTCATGACTCGCTAGAATGCTTGTATTGTTATCCAGGTCCATGTGACCAATGCAAAGGCTTTCTGCCCAATGAATTAGGATCATCTATAGTAACTTTTATTAACAATACATTGCTATACACTGGAAGCCTTATTATAAGCATAAAAAAATTAAAAACAGAAATTCCCTTCTCCTTCAGTGCCCCACATAAATTTTATTTTTCTGTTAATCATCTGCTGTAGGACTGATCAAAATCAGGCTGAAACCCCTCAGCACAATATCTCTCATTTTCACTTAATTCTGTAAATCTAACCTCCATTCTTTTTTCTGCTCCTACACATATTCATTCCCTCTTTTTCATTTTTTTCTCAGGCATACATTTTCTTTCTAAATTATTCCTCATTCATTCCATTTCTGGTCTGTCTTTCTTCACCACATACTCTGCTCTTCACCTTTTTGTTTTCATGCTTTTCTCCCTGTGAACCCCACTTTCATCATGGAAATGAATGTAAAAGGGAGACACTTTGCTTTGTCATTTTTCATACACAAGTGCACAGAGTTCAAACTGAGAAAATTAATAATAATAATTTTTTTCCTTAATATAATTTCTTTAGATCTTACTTTCAGACTTATGTGTAATTTTCTCCCAGGCAACATAGTCTTGCAATTTTCCTTATTTCCTTGTTATTAGATACACAGTACATAAACTTTGTACATGATGTTATAGATACTCAATAATTTGCACACAGAAAATCAGATACAGGCACAATTTGAGAAAAAATAAATCAGGATATCCCAGGATCTCCTCATAAGGCCTGTATCTCATTTTTTCTTTATGTGGGTTTCTCTGCATCAGGTACTCTGATAACCCAAGGCTGATGGAGTAGTCATTTGCCCACACCCACTTTCTGAGTATCTAGGGCCAGTACGCAGGTAGCTCAAGGTGAAAGCTAGTTATCATATGACAAATACAGAAGAAAGAGACTGTTTATCAATTGTCCATTTGTTAGGACAAATTACTGAAAATTATACTATCCTAATCCACAGCCTTAGCCCAGGGGCTCTTATCAACCTTACCCTGGAAAACCCTCAGAGTACTTATAACCGTTTCCTAAACAGCCCACAGGAACTCACCCCACCTGGGAAGTATCTCACTTTAGCCCCGGAGAAGTCACCCACAATGGTGAACTCCCATCTGTGAAGTTTTCTAATTTCCAAAAACCCTGACTCTGTCCTGTGAAGCTCAGATGGATGCGGTGCAGGCTCCTGAATTAAATAATCTGATAACAGACTGAAATCCCTAATCCTGCAAGTCATTTAATTGCAGTGTTTTCTGTTCAGTTCTGCCATTTCCACTTCACAAATCCAGTTATGTTCAGATCCATTTGTATTCTAAACAGTGCATGGTCTGATAGTAGTAACATTGTGATAGCACTATCACATGCGTGGATGTACAACTCTTTCTTTCCTTTCACAGTAAAGTTTATGTATAGAATTAGCTGTAAAAAACACCACAAGCCCCTAAACTATAGGTTTTTTTATTTATTGTGGCAAAGCCTACTAATTCACATAGAATTGTGATTTATCAGAGGAGCTTTATTATGAAAATAAATCCTAATAAGAATTGCTTTGCCAGGCACTTTGCAATTAAAGATAAAACTATCCAGAAAAATGTAATATGTAAATGGAATGAGGATATAGAAATGGAAATTATCATATATGAAGTAGAAGAAAAACTCAAAGAGCTTAAAGCACTGAAATTGGAGGGACAGGATAATCTCTGTCCCTGGGTTCTGAAAGAACGGGCACATGAAATTGCATCTCCAGCAGGAAGGATTTTTAACAAAGCTGCCAACTGGTAGCATGTCACTACTCAGAAGCAAACCTCTTGCTTGTATTTCAGAAAGTTGAAAAAAGGATAACCAGAAAACATTAGAGTGACCTCAACAATATTCAAGGCTCTAGAAAGTATTTTTAAGAAAAACATTTACGTAAGTAGACATAAATGGAAAATGGGACAAAATGCAATCTAAGTTTACCAACGGTAAAGCAGATTGAGTGACTATATTTCTGTTGATTAAAAGCACTGCCTTTAATCAGTAGAAAGTGCTGTAGATCCTATCTATTAGGCTTCTGTAAAGTAAGTTGTGAATAAAATGCCAAAGCAGGAAAAATCTCTGGTTGTGCTAGAAGAGAAACTCTTGTCTGGAGGGAGGTTATTACTGTAATTCTTAAAGGATCAGTATTGGAATCTGTCTTGTTTAATATTCCCAGTAATGATTGTGACACAAAAAGAGTATACTGATGAAATTTTGCTGAAAGCAAACACTGAGAGATATTACTAATACAGAAGAGGATTAAAGGCTCATATAGGGAAAGAAATAGAAACTGTGACAACTGGCATAACAGAAATGGAGTGAAATTTAACAGCATACAATGTATGTATGAAAAACCATTAGCAGGAGCTAAGCACTTGGAAACCAAACAAGGAAGAGATACATTAGTTGAATGCAGGTTACCTGTCAGTCACTACTGTGAAGACATCTGTGGAAAACCTAAACGTAACCCTAAAATGTTCTAGGTTTGGTACTGCTAGTAGATATATGAAAATATTAATACCACTGTACAAGGTATTCCTGAAATCTCATGTCAAATACTCATTCTTACTCTCTGTGTTTCAGTGCTAGGACAGGTGGAAAAGACTGCTATAAAAATAGGAAATCTTGTCTTACTGAGATAGTGAAGACAGTTCAGCTTCTTTCCCCAGGCTTATTATCATCAAGTCACTAGCAGTCTATAATATTCATCAGTTCACCATTTTGAATCACAAGACTGTAGATCATTGTTATGATAATGTAGCCAATAAATCAAGTCTAAAATATATAATTTGGGGATGATGGTTGCCTAATTATCAGCCGTGTCTAATCACCCATAAATATCCATATCATACCTTGTAATCTCAACACAAATATTCATTATAATATCTATTGTTTACAATAATGGAAACTCAGATAAGATTTCCTGTGGGTAATGATGGTTTTATTTTCTTTTTCACAATTTATTTTTAAAACTCTAACACTTAACAAATAACACTTGGGAAAATAGAGGACTGAGATTATTTGTAGTGACTGGGACTTATCTGAATGAAGAACATATAGAAATTTTTAATTTGAGTTAAGATGTTGCCTTATTCCTTTCTTAAAGAAAATTAATGGCATTGTTTTTAATTTGTACTTCTAAAAAGCTGTGATTTTTTAAGATAGCTATTGTGTCTAATTAATGCATATATTATACCTAGTCTTCTATCCCTGGCTAATCCTTTAAAATACAGTACAGATTTGTACAGTACAGACATGTACAGATTCTCTAAGTGCAAAAAAACCTTTGGATATCTTCAAGTAAATATTCTGCAAACATTTCCGCCAACTGCAAATAACAGTAACTACCATTAACACTTCAGCCTTTAACTATACACTGTGCTCAAAAAATATCAAACTTGTTTGCTTTTGTATGAGTTCTGAGACAAAGAATGCTAAAATAAAATATAAATATTGCAAATATGTGATTTCAATTAACTGTGTAGATACACACTTTAGTCAGGAACACTTGTTGTTATGTGAATTTATTAATTCACTTTATTTTATGTAGCCATGTTAGTGTTTTGGTTCCATTAAATATTGAAAGTCTTCTGTTATATACATATGAGAATTTTTACTACAGTAGTAGAATACAGCATGTTCCAGTTGAACATTTTCAGATTCATTGTCCATGGAAAACAGGAGTCATATGTTAGAGACTGGAGTCCTGATAGACTTTAACACAACAGTCACGTATAAGTTCACGGCTGTTTGAACTGAGTAGAGTGCCAAATCGTGGGTTCAATCTACTTTGAAACCAAACTGTCTTTCAGGAATAAAGACATTTCTGGTGGCAGAGTCTGCGGAAGCCTGAGGTAGACCTCAGCATACCCCGCAGCATGCTATGCCCAAATGGGACGCTATGCCTGAAACACGCTCCTCATGCTGGGGTTGTACTGATATGTCAAAGCAGGTGTACCTCACCTCCTCCCAGAAATGCAGCTCCTGTCCTCAATTTAAATGTGCAATCGAAGTAATTTTGATGGGACTTCAATCCTCTAGTATTTTATTTTCAATAAAATAACAGCTGGTGCTGTTATTTTAAAGATTAAGGTATTTATGTAGAAAGACAGAGAACTGCTGTCGTTCAGCCAGAACTAGGGATCGTTAACAGGGATCATTGCTCACCATCAGCCATCAGGTAGCAACAACTTCCCACTACTACTGACTTTGTATTTCCTTTTATTTCATATGTATATAACAGGCATGGGGAATAAGCATAAGTCTGACAGGTTTCAAGTAGCTACACAAGGCTGTGTGATCTGCTGCTGGGCATTCAGCTGCCCTTTCATTTCTTCTTTCATGTTGTTGAGAGCCACAGCGCACTGACGGCTGCCACAGCTGCCCGAAGCACGGTGTTTCGGAGGACCTGGGTCTCAGAGCAGAGCAGTCGCCCAGAGAAACAGCGTGCTGCTGAGGAAAAAGCTAAAGAGGGGACTGCCCAGAGGAGCCACTGCTGTGTAGGTCAAGCTTTCCAACAGCACAACTCTGCAGCAAAAGGCAACCTTTTGTGACAGTTAGGTCCCACAGCTTCAGGGAAACTGAAGAGATGATTTGGTGTCTTTTTCTATTTGTTTTCTGGAGTTGATCAAACTAAACTTTTCTGATTTAAAATAAGTTTTGCTTCAGATTTGAAGGAAATACTGGTAACAACCTATGGTCTGATTCTGCTATTTTTATGCTTCATAAAAACTTATCCTGCAAATTGTTCCATTTATTGTGATGAAAGACAGTCTGATTTTATGATCATAAAGTATGAAATGGCAAGAAAATCTGCCTTTCTGGTTTCCCTCTTGCTTCCACGGTGAAAACGCCTTAGTATGGCTTCACACCAACATCCTCATATCATTGTATCTGTCAAAGCTGCTGGTCAGCCCTCTGCTACTATCATGTCTTCTTCGTCCATAAGCTCTGCTACCACAGGTGATTTACTGTCCAGTGTTGAGTAAGTCTCTCCTCTTTTCATTTGCTGCATCAAGGAAGTAGAAGAGGAGGATGCCCTATCAATGCATACATTTTATTTTCAATTTCATTTTTTACTTTCTACATCGTGTTAGTGGACTTTGAAGTTCCAGGAGCCAGTTGAGGTAGCTCATCGACACATTTTATGCCAGAAAGAGAGAGAAATGCAAGTTATCTTAACATAGCAAGAAAGTAAGTCTGTCAGGGAAGGAGAGCTTTACTTCCTCAGTTGGGAGACAGGCAGGCATTCTTTCAACTTGTCTTCTTATGTTTATATTTGCAGAAGTTCTCTCCAGTGAAAATACACCTCGAATATACATAGCATATATATATATTCTAGAAGGTTCAGCTAAATTGGAAAGATTCTGTTGTCATTGTCCACAGGAGGATTTTATGAAAATAACATAGAAGGAATCCTTCTGAACAGCGTCCTTCAGTATAGCTGGCTGGAATCAGCTAACACAAATTCATCAATGCTAGTGCTTGTTTCTTCTTCCTCACTACAAACCACGCTTTCTGTCTGACATATGGGGTTAAGGAGCCAGCAAGAAGCTTTGCCACCTCACTATCAGTTTCCAGAATCATGCTCAAAGAGCAGATGGTGTGCTATTGGTATGAATACCAGAAGCCAGTTCTAGCATGCTTGCCAGAGGTTAATTGTCACTACTCTTGTCTGTTCTCTCTAAAAGGTAAACATTTTGATGATAGTCTTCATGTTATGCTGATAAGTAACTGCTATTTGGTCATTTCATTATTATTTGCTTTATTCAAGTATCTGTGAAGATACATGCTGAAGAGGAAGAAATTATGGCAGAGGAAGAAATTATGGCAAACAGCTGTTTTCATTTCTTTTGCATTGTTTAAGCTACTTCAGATATTCTGAAATCTAATTCAGACGTGAGGTGGAGAAGTGCAGTTAGAAAATGTGGGACATATACCAGTGTTGACAGTCACAAATGGAATCCTGCCCACAGCAAGTACACTTGATGTTTGTAGTAGTCTTTCAGCCATCTCCCACTTTATCCATCTATTAGCATTGCTTTAGGCTTGCTGACAAGGTAATCTGACAATTTCAGCACAAAATAGGTGCTAAGCAAAGATGACTCTAAACGGGCCACCTACTTTCTGTGGTGTGCGTGACTCTTTCTGCATAAAATCTCTTTTTTTGCTGTTCGGGAGAATTCAAATGTGATTTTGTGTTTTTTTGTGTCTAAGAGAATATGACAAGAATTATAGCTGAGGGGAAAGAGAATGAGGACTCTGGATTAAAAATGTGTTTATTTCTCCAGGCGGAAGACTGATTGACAAGCCTAGTGGTATCCAGGCTAAAACCTGCTAAATTTGGGAACTTACTAAAGTAAAATGGTGTTGTAACTAAGGCATCCCTGCAGCTGCCATAGCACTAACAGAGTGGACTACTCTTTTGGTTTTCAGTTTCTCTTTTAATGTCTACAAAGGTAACCTTCTAAAGAAACAAAAGATTTCTTCTGAAGGGATAATTATGAAGTTTCTTAGCCAGCACAATATAAGGAAACAATTACACTTTGATGATACCGCGATTCATATTTATTGCAGGATAAGAACTGTTCTGTGTTCTGTTTCCTTGTTGGGGTTGATTTCTCTCCTGGTACACCCTGCCCTTCCGGTACTCGTGAAATAACCAGATCAGAAACTTTCCAGCTGAATCACTATTGCTTTTCTCTTAAATAAAGATCTTGTTACAATAAACAAACATCAGTCATAGTAATAAAGTCTGTATTGTTAATATTTGAGAACTAAGTTTTCCTGTTATATATTAAAAAGATCCACAATTTTAAGTACTCAAGCTTTATTTTAGTTGTGTTTGTTAAAGAAACCAGAAGTGCTTTATAGAACTTTTATAATTTTCTCTGATCATAGCACAATTTCACATTTTTGATACAGCAGATGAAAATCAACATCCAGTTGTGTTCCACCTAAAACTTGTGTAACAACAACAAAAAATTACACTCCAGTGGGACTCCTGTTTGAATTACTAAAGAGAACATTTTAAAGTAAAGGAATTGTCACTAAAAGAGAATAAAAAAGGTGATTCTGTTTATAAGAACTTAAACAACTTTACTGGAACCTGTTTTAAAAATGGTGTAATCCAAACACATTTTAGCCATTTCTGATCTGAAGGTAGATATGATCTAATCATACTGAAGTGTTTCTGTGCTGCACTTTTCCTTACATTTAAATAAATATGTTTATTACAGTACAATTTCACAGTGATTAGAAAGGTGGAAAAAATAGTCTACGGAAGCAACTCATACAACTTTCTTGCCTGTCCTGTGGGCTTGCTTTGGGCAGGATTAGACAGCCTCATAAGCATGTCAGCAGATAGCTGAACCTTGCAATTCTATGACAGGTATTGTTGATGGATATGCACTAGTGTTAGCTCAATGGTGAAAGGGAGATTTTTGTCATACAGGCCAGTCAGAGGATGTTTTAAAGGCTTTGATGGTTTTTATAAGGACCTCCTAAATGTGACGATGACTACAGAAGAAAGCGTGAAGTTGTGTTGTCAATGCTCCATAGTAAAATGGTATTCTGGACCAGGTGAAGGTGAGAGTCCGTATCTTGACAGTGAACATGAGCTCATAGGTGTGATGGGGATAAAATATGAAGGGGATCTTTCTTCTCTTGTGAAAGGGAAGAGAAGCAAGATGTAATTAATACAAAAGAGAAGTGTAAGGAAGGGAAAGGGATGCACGACAAAATCCAGAACAATTGTTGCTGAAGCCTTCTGAGCGTGTAAGAGTGGGAAAAGATTGCACATGTGGAGTTCAGAGGAAAGACTACTGCAGCATCCTCATCTAGACAGCAGGGGAAGGAAGCCTGGTTTTCTAGCCATGTGGATGGACAGAAGAGACATATATGACTGCAGAGCAGTGTCAAGATAGTTAAGCTATATTTTAACGAACAGATACATGAACCGCATGTAAGGAGGTGAAAACAGCTTCTTCCCAGCAACAAGACAGGCAAAGGAGTACTGATGTTCCTTGGCAGTATAGAGAAGACTTCTTGCCAGCCTGTGGGACAGACCTGACTTGAGATGTCCAGCAAGGGATTGAAAACTAACCTGCAAGCTCATCAGCCAGTGTAGGAAGCTGCAGCGGTCTCCCTGTAAACCCAAGAGTGAGCGATACCAGGAGATCAATTACCAATCCACAGTTAGAACTCGATAACAGAAGAGGCCAGGGTGGGGAGCAGTGGGGAGCACCTGAAGCCTGGCTAGTCCTCCTTGGGCAGTTCTGCCTGTACAGGTAAATGTCCTCATGTGGAGTATACCATAACTGATAGCCATAAGCATGGGACTAATCGGTTATAATGTAGATGAGCTAATAACACTATCACTATATAAATGTTTATGTAATGACTTAAGGCAGTACATAATGGATACTTCCAAATTACTAAGATAATTTTTGAAGAGAGGATTTTATCTTCATATATGATGTCTTAAAAATCTAAAAGATATTCTGGATTGTCATGTATACAAAACCATTTATTTTGACCCAAGTTTGCAAATGTTTGTTAATAGAGATCTTAGACTGAAGAAATTTCTTGAATATGTTACTATTGCTCTGTGAAATGTCAGGTGTAAGCAGAACAATTTCCTTGCCAAAAAACATTAACTGCATAAAATGTTAGCTGGAAAGTCTGAGAAGGAGGAAAAAAACAAAACTCAATTTTCTGCTGCTCAGTTTAAAGGCAGACAGTCTTTTGATTTGTTCCCTTTTAGCTAAATCATTGTTTTTCTTCACTGTTTCACATACAAAGCAAACTGCATACCAAAACCACACACTTTATATGATTCAGAATTTGGAAGGAAGTAGACATTATTGCTGTTGATTTCAATAACATGAAATCAGCAGGTTTGTCTCCTTTCATTTTGGCAAGATAGTAGTTCTTATAAATGCTACTTTAATATAGAACTCTATCTGTACACACTTTATGTCACAGTCCCACCATATGTTACATAAAATGCTAGAGTGAACTACGTTTTAGAGAAATGAGACTTTATTATGCCTCATTTTCTTTCAAATAAGAATAAAGGAGAAAATGATAATAGACATGAAGCTGCATCCACCTACAATTCTACATCTCATTCCAAAAATTCATTTTGAAATTGTTCTGCCTTCTCTGTAGGATGGTCTTACCAATGGTGTGTGATAAGCTAAATCAAATGTACGTATAAACATATAACAGGATTGGAACAGCAGAATTCTTTGAACTGTCTGCAGAAATAAATATTTACCTCACAAGCAAAATAAAATGTTCACTTTTCTATAAAAATCAAGTCTAGTTATGTTTGAAACAAACTGTATGGAGACTATAATAAATCTGGATGCTTAGGTGAAAATTGTTCAAAAGAAAAACCCACATGACTTTGAAAGACATGATTTATTAATGGAGAAGGCGTTGCAGCCCATGGCTGGTATACCTTTTTTGAGAGAAGAGAGATAAATTTAAGTATGTTTGAGTAAATATCTTGACTAGTGGTATTATGTGACTCAGAACAGAGTGGCCAGCAGGTCGAGGGAGGTTCTCTTTCCCCTCTACACTGCCTTAGTGAGGCCCCACCTGGAGTACTCTGTCCAGTTCTAGGCTCCCCACTTCAAGAAAGATGAGGAGCTACTGGAGAGAGTCCAGCGGAGGGCTATGAGGATGATGAGGGGACTGGAGCATCTCTCCTACGAGGAGAGGCTGAGGGAGCTGGGCTTGTTCAGCCTGGAGAAGAGAAGGCTGAGAGGGGAC
>Ga0181612_104540_pt1 | contig 12351 bp, 6 predicted proteins | sample HoacroProtozoa21_FD_119630 | JGI IMG/M metagenome (GOLD analysis project Ga0181612, IMG submission 119630) | Hoatzin crop microbial communities from Cojedes, Venezuel. Combined Assembly of Gp0051906, Gp0051904, Gp0051908 | reverse complement strand
TCAATTTTGTAGAAAACAGTTTTTAAAGAATAATATGATTTTCTCTTGTCTGTTGTCTGAATTTATTTTACTGTAATGCTCTTTTGAGCAATATCAGAATTATGAACAGTAAGATTCTTAAGGAATAACACATTTTCATATAATTCCTCTCAAGACTAAGTCTTTGTCAAGATACTTCTGTTTCTGAATAGCAAAGATTTGATGAGCACTACTAAAAATAATAATAATCTAACAAAAATTTTAGGATTTTATAGCAATCTTTTTTTTTTTAATATTGAGATGATTTTCATAGCTTTAATTTGAAAAGCTCTCCTGCGCAGTAGTATTGCCTGTATTTCATCAAGAGGCAACTGAGATGACAGAAAGTATAATTTTCTTGCCTGGCTTCACTTTGTGCCAATACCTAAGTGAATGTGTCCTGAGTCCTGATAGATTGTTTAATACCTCAGTAAGTTAGTATTTTGTTTTTCTGTTTCACAGTTCTGAGTAAATTTTCAGTTTTCTTGAAGATGCTAAAAATTAGATAGAGGATATCAACCTTAGATGTGGGATTTCTCAAGCAGCAATGGAAAGTGTATCATTAGCATTTGTACTGAATTATTTTCTTGCTGGTGATTTTTGTTAAAAATGATCATTACAATTCTCTTTCACAAACTCAAAGCAAATACGTACCAATTTATAAAATTTTTGGCTATAACTCATTAAATTTACTTTTGTACTTGTTTTAGTTAGCTTATGTATTCTAACTTTTATTGTACTCATTCAGACATCTCTTAGTAGGAACTGCACTGCATAGGCAGAAGCTGGTAACATATCATTACTCTTTTTGGTTTTCTGGTGTGTCTTTAAAACTAATCTAATTTGGTAGTAATCAAAAGTCTTCAAAGAGCAGCCATAGCTCAAGTAAGCCGTTTTCTGTTTATGGAGACTTTTGGAGAAGCTCTACCAACAATCCTAGACGCCATGTTATTAGATGCTGAAATTTATCTTTGGTAGTCTCAGTATAAGGAGTCAACAGTTATGAATTTTGATCAGCTTACAGTGATAATCAATGAGGCAATGAATTGCCATTTATTTCTGATTTTTGTGAGAAATTTTGTCAGCAGGTTTCCAAAGTTTCTCTTCATGTAGCAACATTTAAGAATAACACAAGCTAAACCATTAGAAACGTCTATACTTCATATGCACAATTACATATTTAGTCTAGAAAATTTTAAAGAATGAATAAAATTGTAAGCCTGAGAAAAATGTAAATGGCAGAAATGGCAAAAAAAGTATTATTCTACTCAAATTCTTTTGGCCTTTTCTATTTTTCTAGTGCCTTTCATACTGAAACACTGAAATTAATTGATGTGCTAATATTTTGTAAGCTCTATGAAAACAAGCTTACAGTTTAAGAATTTTGAAAGTGTGAATAATTAATCCGAGTTAAACATTCCGGCTTGTTAAGAATAGAACATGATGTCATAGGTTATTATAAAGTATCTTGCCTCCAGACTTTAATAGTGTTCATTATGTGATGTATTGAAAGACTTGGATCTCACGATAATTTAGTCATCCTTATTTTATTTTTTAGATTACTGCTTGCTGTAATTTGTATGTAAATTTAGCTGAGAGTATTTACAATATGCTTTAAATTCCTGTTGGAGAGGTATTATTTTAGATATATTTTCCACTTGGTAATTTTCATGCTGCAAATTTATTTTACTGCATAACATTTTAGAGGTTTTATATAATGTGTTTTATTATTGCATATGCATTATATAGAAATTTATTGTAATTACTTAGATGCTAATTAAGTCATATAGTACATTTTAATTTGTATAAGATATTTTTACACACAAAATGAGAGCTTGAAGTTGCATATAGAAGAAGATGATTTGATAACGCACTGCAGTCACCGTTGCCTGAGGTTTTCTCTATTGTTCTTGCTCTTATTGCCAGTTGAGCAACCTGATCTAGTTGAAGATGTCCCCGCTCACTGCAGGGGGCTTGGACTAGATGACCTTTAAAGATCCCTCCCAATCCAAAGTATTCTATGATTCTATGATAGCAGAGTGTTTTGTGTGTATCTTTGTATCGTTGCATAACTTTGTAGTGACTGTTTTGTTTTTGGTTTTTTTTTTCAGAAAACAGTTGACAAACGGAAGACACATACAATTACCATAGAAGATTTCAGGGCAATTTATCGATCTATTGTACACAGACATGAATTTCAAGAACTTTTCCGTGTTTATGCTCCAGAACGCAAAATTCTAACTGCCACCGAGCTCATTGAATTTCTCAGAAAAGAACAATATCAAACTGAAGATTGTGAAACAACTGCCTTAGAAATTATTTTGAAGTATGAACCCATTGAAGAAGGTAAGAATATTTTAAGTATTTAATTTCTAGCTCTTATTTATTGTGCTTCTGTCAGTGACTGTGTTTATATTTTTGAATACTCATCTGACTAAGCAAATTTAACTTTTTAAAGAAAACTAGTACATATAGAATTATGTCTGTTGTATAATATCTTCTTTAAGCACTTGTAAAAAATGCTGATTTTTTGAAATTCAGATCTTTAAACATTGTGAATGTAATAGTACAAAACAAACATTAATAAAGCACAAGAATATTTACACAGCATATTTCTCAGTGATAACATATTAGATTATTTACTAGACTTATCATTCTTACTGCTTGTTACAACAGACTGGTCCAAAACCTACATGTAGATTGCTTCAAACAAAATACAATCTTCATACAGTAGATGAGCTAATATAAACTGCATTAAATCTTTTTAATGCCCACTGAAACCTGTGAATGACCACTATTAGCAAGACAGACTGAATTTTTTTTAGCTAAGTGTTCAAAAATAATTTTGCTTAATTAATTAAAGAAATATAAATATTGGATTACAAAGATTAAAAAATAGAAAATATGTTTTGTTAACAACTGGTCTGTTCAGCACAGGATAGTTCTCTTCGAGGAAATCAATTATAATTAAATCAATAATAATGGATGAATTTTACTTTATTTTAAATTTTCACTATGAAAAACTGAAGACTGAGGACAGCATTTGTGAAGACCAGAAAATGTCAGAATTTAATGTTATATAATTTAGTTTGGTTTAACTACTCAGTACTGAGCCACAAGCACAATAAAGTGAAAATAAGTTTAGTTAAACCCACTGTATTTCAAAACATATTTTACAATTTTTATAGTAGTGTTTTTTGCTTAAAGATTATCTTACAAATGGAGGAATACATGCTACTAGCATTTGATAAAGTACTTTCATTTCGTACTATTTAAACTTGCAATTTGTTTTAACAGAATGCTCTACATGAATCATACTTTTTGCACTTGGTATGTTTGTATTTGAGTGTCATATGGCAGAAAATTTAAATGTAGAAGGAATCTCTTAACAGAGGTTTCACAGAGGAAAACAACTTCTAAGGATGTATCTACTGAGAAGGGTATATCTCTTCTGTTTACTGAGAAAGTCTGAAACCTTAAACAGTTACATTCTGGTTTGCCCTCAGCTGGATATGGCTGGTAATGATATCGGGGATGCATTGAAACAATCTTGCAAATTTGGTGGATCCTCGGCAGCTTCAGTGGACGTGGGGTCTGATTATTAATCTGTCCCTCTTATTAATCTGCCCATCATGTGTCTACTGATGTCATTATACATCTTATTGGGTTTAAGCTATAATTAATTATTTACGCTCTCCCAAGCTGAAACACCATTTCCATTTTGTTCTCTGATCAGCTTCTAAGAGTAGGTTTCTAAACACAGACTTCTACTATCACAGAATCATGGAATTATTCAGATGCAAAGGGTCCTCAGGAGGGCAGCTACTCCATCCTTCTGCTCAAAGCAAGGTTAGCACTGAATCCAGAATGGGATTCTCAGGCCTTTTTTTCGGTCAAAACTTGAAAACCTCTAAGGACAGAGAACCTGAGCCTCCTTTACGTGTCCAGAAATTGCTTCTAAGAGTTCTTGCACCATGATTTTCCCGGGGATGAAAGTGAGGCTGGCCAACCTATAGTTCCCTGAATTGAATCACAGAATCATAGAATCGTAGAATCACAGAGTCATAGAATCATAGAATAGTTGGGACTGGAAGGAAACTTTAAAGGTCATCTAGACCAACCCTCCTACAGTGAGCAGGGACATCTTCAGCTAGGATAGGAATGGCTTTGCAGTGATATCAGCCAACAGTCTTAACATCTCAAATGCATCTCATTTGATCTCATGGACTTTTATGTGTTGAGTTTTCTCCAGTAATCTCTATTTTATATTAATCTCTACCTGCTGTTAGTTTCTTTTCTCCTTGAACCCTGTCTGTAGGCGCAAAAGCTACACCTTGGTGATGAAGACTGAGAAAAAAACAACTCTGAGCACTTTAGCATTATCTGTATTTGCCATCATTAAATCACCTGCCCTATTCAACAGCAGACCCACTTACTCCTTTTCAAAAAACATAACCAATACAGCAGTAAAAGTGCTCCATATTGCCACTAATGTCCACTGCCAGTTTCAGTTTTGGTTGAGCTTTGGCTTTCAGAACACCATATCATGATGTCTGAACAGTGTTTCTATTTTCCTCTTTTGTAGCCTGCCCACGCTTTGACTAGCAGTTTTATAGTTTCCTTTTTTACGGTATTTCACTTTTACTCTGTCTCAGTGAAACCGTGACATTTTTCTTGCAGTAGAAGAAAGCTATCTAAGCAGCTATCACTGGTAATTCAGCCTAGAATCTGGAGCTCAGGCTGGGTTCTTCCAGATTTCAGTAATAATTTGCAGCCAAAATATTCTTCTAACCAATAATTTCTTCTTCCTATTCAGTTGGGCATACCAACAGACCTCATCATTTCTTCTTTGTTTAGCTACCATGGAAGCATTTGTGTGTGGTTGCAATTGTTTTTTAAGGAAAAGCTCCAGTTTTATTTTGAGGAGTGTTTAAAGACATCAGAATAATATTCTGAAAACTTTCTGAAAACATTCTGAAAAAACCTCATACATTTATATCTTTAAATGCCTTGTCTTAATTTTTATATGTTTTAAAAGCCGTGTCTTTTTATATATTTTTTTTTCATTCTTTGTTTTAATTTCTTTGTTTTCATGGTGCTTTCCTTTCTCTTCTCTCTTTATTTCTCTGTCATTTATTTATCATTTTCCCTTGTCCTTCTATATATTTTGTTCTTCAACTTGTCCTTGGTCAATACAAACTATTTTTTATTTTATTTTTCTTTAGCATACTGATCTGCCATTTTAGTTGTCTGCTCATTGTACTGTCTTCTCTCAGCTGAGTCATTTAGTGATAATGCATAGCCCCTCCTCTGCAAACCCAAAGACCTATGTGTCCCCTTGACTTACTTGCAGAAGAAGCACTGTGTAAGATCTTCATAGGTGCCTCATCACCTTTTCTGAATGACGAGAAGTGTGAAATGAGTGGACATTTGTTAAAGCTATAATATGTGTATTCTTCAGCTATTGAAGGCTGCTTCAAGTTGTGGTGGAATATTTCTGCTGAGTTTCACAGAGCATAACTTGAGGCAAAATTTGCCACTAAGCTAAGAAATCAGAGCTAACTGCATTTTACTGCATACTGTTGCTTTGTTCAGTGGTACACGAATCTTAGATGTTTAAGTTTGTTAGTTTCCTTTGGTTCCCAGTATTTGATAATAGGTAGAACTGATAACCAGTTAAGACAAATACAGCCAAGAAGGTGAAAATCTTCTTTTTGCAATAATAACTCTGGAATATCTATGGTGATAATTCTCAGTGGGGTGGGAAGAAAAAACTGGATCACTCTTCCAGCAAGAAATAGAAGACATCTGGTGTGTTTTAAGAGTCACTCACTGTCCAGTAAATAGCTCCAAAACCTTTGATTCCTTATGCCATTACTCTCCGAGGTTACCTTTTAAAATAGAACATATTTTATCAAATATATTCTACTCCTTCTGAAAAATAACATGTTTACTAATTAATTATATAATAAGTTTTCAGTTTAAAAGCTTTCTTTTGAGTTGTCTGTTTTGATGGGAAAGTTAATAGCTATAAAGCGGTTAAACAATGAAGAATCTGTAGTCAGTTAGAAAACACAAATGTAAATATCAACTAAAGTTTCTTAGTTTTTATGTAATGTCTGGTTTAAATTTCAGATGCTGAGCCAAATTCTTCTTTGTTTCTTCATCTGTGATAAAATTGTTTGTCTTGTAATTGCAAATAATCTTACTGAATTAAATAATAGCTGTATTATTCATGCTCCTTTGAGTGAAATAATACTCCCACTCAAAATTATTTATTGGAAAATTCCAGATGTGATTGATGTGATAGCTGGTTCGTAAGGTCTTGTGATAGACCATTTTGTGTAACTGTCATTCTGAATTTGCTATAGAATGTTCTTCATCAGGATGACCTGTTGGACTCATCTGCCATCCTTGTCTTGTGTATTGTGGAAAGAGAAAAGGGCAGTTTTTAACACTTGATTGACAGCTTTGCTAATAGTAACAACCATTATCTGATAAACTTGATGCCACTAGTATGTCAAGATTAAGATGAAAACAGTGACTTGATTTTATATACAATATTGATGAGTCCATCTATAACATTTAGTGCATCCCTAACATTTGTGTGCAGAGAGAAGACACTTCAACACTATTGAGTGAGATAACTCTGAATTAACTCTCTGAGGGTACTGTAGCTGGTTCAGGAATGGTATGGAATACCATTCTTTCATTTTTATTGAACAATTTGAATGTCTAATGGCAAAATGCGGCATTAACAGATTGTGTGTGTGTGTGTGCATTTCTGGCTGAAGGAATCATTTTATGGTAATGATCATAAAAGTGGTGAATATGTGATTCACACCTGACAGTTGTGTCTTACAGACATCCAAATGTCAGTTTTGTTCTACACAAACATTTGATTATCCATTTTATTATTAACTTTGAATAGAAGTATTGAGTCAGTAAATGAGATTAAAGAAAACATGCCAACCAAGTGCACTTGATTTTTTTTAAGCTAGGTATATATATCTTTTTAAAAAGAATTACTTCTCATTAGTCACTGTTTGCATGGATAGGATTAGAGGCACAGTAAGGATAAGAATGTGCATCCCACCGTTACTTACAGCGTAGTGCTATTCAAAGAGTCTGCTCCTGTCTCTGTATTTTCCTGCTAGGCAGTACAAAAACAGGTCAAAAATACAATCCTGTCTTGAAAAACTTGTTTACTTCGTAAATAACAACATAAGCTTGGTGCCCCTGTCAGACAAAGAATTTGAATAATCCAGAATGTATTTGTGAATCAAAAAAAGTCTTCAGTTTATTCCTAGTATATACATTCTTTTAAACTTGTTTTTTGTGTGTGCATGTGTGTGTTTGAGACAAAGCGAAAGGGAGAGCATGCATTTGCAGGAGAGAACTTTTGATCCAACTGGCCAATGTGAGTTTAACAGAGTAGAGACCTCAGTCAAATTCCTACAGATTTCATAAAAAGTCGCACGACACACAAGAAAGACAACTTAAAAATCTCAGATAGATGAAACTGGATTTATGAGACACAAGAATTCAGATGTGTGAAAGAGCATGTAAATATCCAGTTTTAGGAAAAGAATTCACCAGAAGAAGACAACCGATTATGAGATGCAAGCCCTTAGAAAACTAAACTGCAGCCCAGACAGATACTTTATTCCGCTATGGACCAGTATTAGTTACAAGTGTGGGCCAGGTGGAAAATAGACTCCCTAGAATATAAACTCAGAGTAGAAAAGGAATGACTGTTTTCTAACTTCATCCAAAGAAATAATTCCATCCTTCCTGTTCACTTAGAGTATAAATATTTTGGTCTGACATTAAGTAGCCAAATTGCATAGTATGAAATTCCATCTGATAATGTTTCTGCCTTGAGGTTATTATTATTTGATACTTTTAACAATTATAGAAAGCTTCCTTCTTCCAATATAGCAGAGTGACACCTTTTTCTCTGATTGCAAGTACTTCTCATGAGTTCACCCCGAAAATTCCCAGCAGATGTATTTGTACCTGTTTCAGTATCTATGGTGGCCAATTAAGATAAACATTTGATTACTAATTCGGCTGTTAAGACCCGAAGAACACAGACATTTAAAAACAGGGAAAACACCTTTCTCCACATTTCCTGGGCACAACTTCAGGCTCTTCTCCTCCCCACATCCTGGTCTCCACTTCAGTCCAGACACCTCTTCTCCCACCTTGTCATTGCTGCAGGTTGTACTCAGTCCCTTCAGTGAGGAAACAGGTGCTGCAGGAGGCTGTGGTCAAGGCATAGTGATTTCTTTCTGCTGCTCCACCTTTGTCACACTTCTCTTTTGCTACTGATTCCTTCTCGTTTTTTCTGCTTCAGCATGGATCCTCAACAAGCCTCATTCCCTTCAGGGCAGAAAATATCTTATGAAAGCTTTCATTTTTTCTTTCCATAAAGAAAGAAAAATAATTTCAAAGGAGTTCCAAGATAAAGAAGAAAGCAGAAAGTAATAAACTCTAAAAAGCATAGGCATATAATGTAATCCAAGTCTTTCAAATACTTGAGTTATATCCATAATTCCTCTCTGATATGGCAGTATTTGTATATATGGCAGAGCTGGAATTTATCTTAGCTGAAGGAATGGGGAAATTTTTTTTTTTAAATTATGTTTGGAAAAAAAGAGTATTATTAATAATCTGTATTCCAGACTATCCAAAAGGGGAGGGCAAGAAAAAAGCACTGAACTTTATGAACAACAAAAAGCTGCAAGACAGAAATATTTTCTTGGTTTCTCTTTTTCTTTCCACACCAATGGGATATGTGCACACACTAACTACTGCTAAGGGATCCTAATGGAGAAAAAGACTGGGGCTTCTCTAGGGAAGAAATGTGAGGCCTTAATGAAAGTATCTTTTCACTATGAAATAGTTATGGAGATAAATCGCCATTTCTTTTAATGTAGAAGAAGAAGAATATGTCTGTAAATGGTCAGAAAATAGTATCATTGTGCTATTCCTCAGAATTTAAAAAGCAGCCACTTCCATTCCTAGCTAGTTTTGTTATCTTCATCTGGCATGGTAAGAGAGTTCTAAAGAAACCCGGTAGGTTTTCTCCACTGGTAAGAGAGGGGTACATGAATAGTAGCAATAATAAAAAATTAAGCCTACCTTCATCTTAAACTCTCAAAAGTATGATATATTCTACCAAACACCAGATTTTTGAAAATTTATTTTAGCAGGTGGTGTGCCATTTATGTACATGTGATGCTCTTTTGCATATCTCAATTCACAGAACTGCACATGCTTCCAGAACTGTTAGTGCAAAGCCACTCTCTTCCTGCTTACAGATAGGTCTTCTCATTTTACAAACTTGCTTGGAGTTTTGGTAGTTCTCCAGAAACATTATGTTGACTTTAGCTATATGCAGTTCAAGGACAGCAACCATAGATCCCTGAGAAAAAAATGTATAAGCCAATGTAATGTAAGAACCTGTAATAAGCTATATAAAAATACATTTTTTGTCGATTGATGAGAGACAGGAGCTAAACATTTTACTGAAGTCTAAGAGCTTACAAGTTGGCTAACAAAGTAACAAAATTTTACTTTATAACTTTTTCACTTTTAGGGGATTATGGTCATGAGCGTATTTATATAAACACAAGTTATCTTCCTGAGAACACTGTAGTAATCTTTTATGAATGGCAAGAGCAGCCAGGAAAGAATCAAAAATAATTCAGAAAATAAGAAAATCTTTTGAAACTCAGTATTTTTCACAAATTTAAAAGATAAATGTTAAAACAAATCATGTAAGATTTGTTAGTAAATAAAAAACCAATGCAAAACAAGAAGAGTTACTGGCCCAACTTCCAATTACACAGAGATATAAACAGAGCATAAAAAATAAATTAATCAGAAATGAAAACAAGATACTATTGATGAAAAGCATTCTCTTCAAAGGGATTAAGTCTGCAATTCATGTAATTCATTAAAGATAAAACATACAGAATGAATGTATTCTGTTTCGAGCAACATGTAAAAAAAAAATGTTTTTTAAAGATCCAGAAAGTAGAAACTTAATCCTATTGCTACAAGTATAAAACAACATAACATGTGCACGTGGATAAACCAAAATGTCAAGATAGTAAGTAAGATACAAAGATCAAGAGTCATAAGGGTAACAATAAGTCATTCTGCAATATGTTAGTTAAATGAAAGACCAAGGAAATTCTTGATGCACTACCTAAGTACAATCAGCTGGCTAATATTGTTAATGAGACCAGAGTAAGGTCTCAGTCAAAAATACGGAAAAACCAGGGTAGGACATGCTTAAATGACTTCCTCGGATCAGTGAAGACAGGTTGACAAATCCAAGTTCTTAGAAAAGTGACTGTAACAAGCTTGGCTAATACAGGTTACCTTTGAAAACACGTGGAAAATGGATGATGAATTGAAAGACTGGTAAAGATCAAATGAAATATCTATTTTAGAATGGGAACATCCAAGGAACTAAACAGCAGTCAGTTGCCAGAAAAAAGTGGAACAAATAACAACTATGTAATCACATCTATGACAGTAAGAATGAGTAACAGTTCATCAGGACATTCCATGAAAAAATAGTATCCAGTTTTCTTCTATGAGGGAGTAACAACGCCAGTGGATAGAAGAAAAATCTTACCTTTTAATAATGTTTTGCATTCTAAAAAGTAAGTTGAGGAAGCAGGCAAGATGACTACATGGTACATAAGCAAATCATTGGATAATTACTCTGAGAAATTAGTCAGTGACTTAGAGTCAAAATGAAAGGCTACATCAGTCTACAGTTTCACTGAGCATTGTGTTAGGATCCAGACTTCAGTTGTCATTGATAAGATGGATGATGGAGTAGAAATTAATTCTATTAAATTCAGATCTGACATCAGAACTTCAAGTATAATAGGGAACAAGATTAGAAGTCTAAGTTGTCTTGGCGAATTAATGAGGTAGAAAAGAAGGATGGAGTTCGATAAGGAGAACCGCTACATTCCATTTAGGGCGTCAAACATCAAGAAGGAAGTTCACCAGATGGAAAGAGTTGTAGAAGAACAATGAAAATTATCAGAAGTCTAAGAAAACCTAACCAACAGCAAAATGCACTGGACTGGATTTATTTCTTCTGGAAAGAAGTGGAATGAGGGCAAGTGTAATAGCAGTCTTCTCACATGGATAAGACTGTGGAAAAAAAAGGAGAGGAATAGTGCAAATCAGAACAAATATTCTGGATAGCAAGGAAGTTTCAGGGTAAACATTACGTAAAATTTTCTACCAGTAAGGTTACTTAAATGCTGAAATGGGATTACTAGCATGTCTGTGGATTCTTCTTCAATGAAACTCTTTAAGCATAGCAGGAATAGCATTTGTGTGGTTAAGGACAACAGTGTATGCATGTATGATGTCTGGAGGGACTTCATTCTTGTTTTCTCTTTCTGTTTAGCATTTTAAAACATTGTGAAGTTTTCTAGTTCAAAAAAATGTGTAATTTAGAAATAGTTATTTTCTTTGTGTTGCCATCACCAGAATGATTTTCATAAATTCTGATTCAGACAAAAAACTTCCAGTCTGTACACATACTGAAGATTGATAATTGCAATTCTGACTTGTAAATTGTGATTCTTATAGCTGTATTGAGAATTAACAGGTCAGATAAGTGTTCAGGGTTTTACTGGGGGGGGATGGTGTTTGTCAAAAGTTTGTATACATTGACCTCTGTAAGTTATCGTTAACAGGAATTAATCTTGGACTGCTTACTGCTTCATTAGCACTAGCATACTATAGTGACAATAATAAGGTTATTTTAGAACCAGAACTGGGAAAAATCCCTGACTAATTCAAACTAGATTATGTTTTGAAGCAAAGCTGACTTCTGAGATTATATAATTTGCAAAATTATTACATTTGAAGCATGACTTTGGAGCAGCAGTTGGCAGTATAATGGATCTCTTTGTCATTAAATCAGTTAAAAACAAAACAAACGGGATGACTATCACTGGTAGGGATATAATTAGCACATTTTGTTATAGATGCAGTAATATAACAAGATTGATTTGCAGTTCATCTTTGTGAGCATTTATTTTGTTAAGATGCTATTTTTATTTTTAATATCTCTAATTTAAACATTACTTCATCAGTATTTATTTTGAATTTTCCACCACTGAGGATATTTGGTGCTGGAATTGTAGTTTCTGCAAGATTATTTTGACAGATTCTGACGGACATTTTGTAGAGCAGTTCCTGTACTTTCTACAGAGAAAGGAAAATTCTCTTTCTGCATTGACTGAGATGCTACTTTCCAGTATTAAACAACAAATATTTTCCGTT
>Ga0181612_161387_pt1 | contig 12352 bp, 12 predicted proteins | sample HoacroProtozoa21_FD_119630 | JGI IMG/M metagenome (GOLD analysis project Ga0181612, IMG submission 119630) | Hoatzin crop microbial communities from Cojedes, Venezuel. Combined Assembly of Gp0051906, Gp0051904, Gp0051908 | reverse complement strand
CTCGCGGGGTGGCTGCGGCGTGGGGGAAGCTGGGGGGGTCGGGGGCTGCCACGTGCCGAGCGACCTGGAAACCGTGTCACCGAGCACCGACAGGTCCTGCTCGCCCGCTCCAGGGTGAGAGCGGGGACTGGGGCAGCACAGCCCGGGCGTTGCGCTGGTCAGGAGGCTTCTGTCCTGCATGCCAGGGCCGGGGGTTGCATCTCCACCCGGTGTCGAGCACGCCCGAATTTCCAGAAACTGGCCGAGAAGAGTGGAGAGGCCATTTGGGGAGACGCTCCCACCCTGTGCTGTGCTCAGGGACCCGCAGGACCTGACGTCCTGCTGCTCAGGGACCTGTGCACACGAGCTCCTGCATTTGGGGTTCCTCCTCCCACTGTGACAGGACCTGTCGGTGAGACGCCCCATGTGTGTTCCCACCAGAAACGGGGCGAGGCCGTGGGTCGGGGGAGCGCGTTGGTAGCTGGCTGGACTTTAATGGTGGCCCGTGATTTACGGAGGCGACGTGGCCGTGTGAAGTGGCCTGAACCGCTGTGTGGCGATGCCGTACGTGGCTCTGCCCAGGTTGTCTGGCATGACTTGGGAGTTCAACCACAGTAGGTCTGGGAGTTGTGCGGGGCAGTGATTGACACGGCCACGGATCCTTATCTAGACGAGATTTGTTGAGTTTGGGACTGAGAAGGTGCCTTCTGCGGAGTGCTGTGGTTGGGGTCTCTTCTCTGCGCTGGCCTTGCCTTCGCTGGGTGTGGGTGATGTGCGACCAAGCTTGGTCAGAGCACAACGTGGCCGAGTCCCTCGCCCAGCAGAAAGCTTGGCTCTGGAGGCTGTGATCTCACCCGTCTGAGCCGTTGGCTTTTGTGATCCGAAGTTTCAGTTAATTGGAGGTGTCCTTCCAGACGAAGGGGTGGAGACGCTTGCGTCAGCCCAGAGGCACAAAGTACTGCTCTGCCTTTTCGGATTCCTGCAAGCCCCAGGGTGCCGGCGTTGCTGGCCTCCTGCCCGGGGCAGTGGTGGTCACCTCCCCGGGACAGGAGCTGTGCTTCCAGCATGGAAGGTCCTCCTGCTCCTGCTGCCCCGGAGCTCGCCGCCACACCGGCTTTCTGTTCCTTTCATGCTTTCAAACTTGCCCTTAACCTTGTTTTTCTTCTCCTGGAGTTTTCTTCCTCTCGGTCCTCCATTCTCCCTGACCCACCTGAGAGCTTCCCTTGCTCTCAGAGGAGGACCTGGGTTGTTGCGGGCTCCTGCCCATCCGTAAAACGCATCTTCTCTGTCTGCTCTTTTGCAGACTGTGCTGAGAGGGTTGCTGCTGAAATCGGTAAGGTCATGCAGAACATCCCGAGTTTTTCCCTGCTGTCAAGGCTTTTGGCGATTGCTTCTTGGGTTGTGACAGCTGCCGTAGGAAAAGGGGTGTGTGATTTCCCAAGGACTGCCGAGGTGCTGCTGTTTTACAGCCACAACTGAAAAACTGCAGGGAGCGAAGCAGAGACCGCTTCTGCTTTGCTGTCCCTGGCCCCCTGCGATGCCTTCAGCCCCGGGGAAGTCCGCGGAAAATGTGGAAGTGCTGCAGCAGGCAGGCTGCGAAACAGACGCCGAAATCTGGGCAAGGGAAGCAATTTGCAAAAGCTTGTCTTTTTCTAATTAAAAAAATCCCCACAATGAAGTCAGATAAACCTTTTGCAGACATCTCTTCTTGCTGAAATACATCACAGTTTTCTTGATGTCTGTGATTTTACCGTAAGTTATAAGCTCGTGCTCCAGGTGGATTTATATCTTACAAATCACGCTGCCGGCTCAGAGCTGGTGTTCAAGAGCCAGACACAGGCTGGAGTAATTTTATGGTGATAGACGAGAGGTGTTTCATAGCCCCTAAGCTTCATTTCAGTGTTTCAAATGAGGCGCCCGTGTCTGAGGTGCTCAACATTGAGGATGATTAAATGAACAATCTTGTTTCTGTTCTTCTCGGGGGCTGGTGGTGGATGTGGCAGGAGCTTCTCTAGAAGTTCAGTTTCCTGCTGCTTGTTCCCGCTTGGCCCCTGGGTTGCGTGGGTCTGAAGTGCCGGTTGTCAGGATGCCTGCAGTTGCTCGCTAAGTTTTGCGTTCCTTTTGGTGCCCAGACTAATGCTCGCCTGGGGATCCCCTGCGCTTCCGTTGTTGTTACATGCCGAACAGTAACATATTAGTCTTCATTTAAACCCTTACCTCGGAAATGTTCAACAGCACCTTATAAAGAAAAAAAAAGCCCATGGGCTTTTGTTCTCTTTAATGAAGTTGGGAGAAATGCAATGAGAATAATCTCTTGCACTTTGCATAAAAGAACTCAATTAATTTACCAGCTTTGCCTTTAGCTTCGCTGCTCCTTGCAGCTTTCGGCTGGCAGCTTCCTCGGCGTCAGGTTCCCTCCACCCTGCTCCCTCCCAGGGCTCGGTTTTGTAAAACTTCTGGCTGCGAAAGCGTGTCGATACTGGCGGCGCGGCTCACGAGTTGCTGCTCGAATGGCCCTTCAAGCACCGAGAGAAGCTGAACCGTTTCCTACGAGACCTGCGGGGTCCCCTGGGCTTGGTCCAGGTAGCCTGAGCCCAGGACTGGGTTTGGTGTCTGAAAAACCTTGGCATCGGAGTCGGGTTTGTCCCGAGTGCCCCCAGCGAGCATCAGTAGGTGGGGAGGGCTGAGGAGAGACCCACCGCTGGGCAGGAGGGGCCGGTGGCGGGGTCATCGTAATATCGGCCGAGTAATTGGCTTTAAGCAGCGCGGTAAGTAACCGTGATGGTATCTCTGCGCCGGGAGCCGCGGGCGCGTTGCTGGCTGGTTCGCCCACCGCGAGCCCTGTGTGCGTGTGTGTATTTGGAGGTGGGCGTCTTTTCCCACCCGGGTCCAGGGAGCTCTGGGAGCGTCCCAGGCAGCGTGTTACAGCACAAGATGAAATGCCTGGCTTTTGGAGCCCCACGCACAGCCGTCTTGGCAGATATCGTAGGCTCATTACGTCCCTTTTCCCTTATCCTATTCCTGGCCGGAGCGGGAATTCGGCTGTGGCTGGCGCGTGGGGCCGGGGACAGCTGCCCGGGTAAGCGAGACGGCGAGGAGGAGCAGGGCTGCTGTCAGGTGTAGCGCTGCTTGGGGACGGGGATTAGGAGCGGAGAGGCGGGTGAGTCAGGATCCTTTCTGAATTCCCAGCGGCGATGTCCGTCCGTCCTGCCTCTCATGTCAAAGCGCTGAGCCTGGGCGTTGAGCTGGGTGGCTTTCCAGCTGACAAAAGACAGGCAGCTGCTGCTGCCGGGGGTTTCTGACTCCCACATGAAGCTCTAAAATAAATATTTTTTTTTTTTTTTTAGAGAAGACTTTTAAAAGCCACCCCAGGTAGCTCTGGAGGGCTGCAGAGTGTGGTGTACCTGGTGCTGTAGAGGGTAAATGAGGTCTCCAGTCTGGCTTTCCTCCCTTTCGTTTGAATTCTCACTGTAACTGTTTAAAGCTGCTTAGCAGTCATAAGCAGATGTCAATAACCCTCTGCAGCTTGCTTTATCCCAGCGAAGAGTTTTTCTTGTCTCTGATGGTACCTCGGGGGTCGTCATCTGCTGGGTGAAAGGAAACCTGGGTGTTTTGTGCCGATGCTGTGGTGCCATGCCCCCGCCGCCACATGCTCACGTGAAGGCGTGCTGTGGCATCTCAGTGTTCTTGCCTTTGTTTCCGTGCTTTTATTTCCAGAGCACTGGAAGATCACAGGAGCAAAGAGGCTAGCAGGAAAGTAAGCAAAAGGATTCCTCTTTGGTGTCCCCTGGTAGCGTCGCTGGTGTAAAAACAGCTCTTGGATGCTCTGCTCAGTGTGATGTTCCCTGGAGCAGCTCTCCTTGCTGGAGCTGACCATGCACCAAGAGACCTTTTCTGTTGCTGCCAGGGCGATTCTGCACCGATGGTGCAGTGCGGGATAAAGCCCAACGCACGTGATGAGCCTGGCCGTACGTGGCTGAAAAGCATCGGTCGCTTTGCGAGAGCAGCTCTGCTGTGCTGCAGAAGGGCCCTGTGTGACCAGGGACGGGGTTTTGGGTGCAGCTCCCAGGTCCGTCAGCCTGGTCCCTGGGATGAGCCGTCTGCCTCACTGGTGTGGTGCGTTGGCAGCGGTGAGTCCCTGTTTGCCTCTGCCCGTGGCCTGGGTGCATGCGTGATGGCCCTGCTGTGCATGGCATCCCCTGCGACGGGAGGTGGGGGCTTTTCTTCTGGCCATTGGCAAAGTCAGCAAATCTCATCCTGGAGAACCGCTGTCGAGGGAAGAGAAGACAAAAACCAGGCGTCAGGTCGGGAACTGGCTGCAGGGGATGCTGTACGTGCTGGGGCCCTGCAGTCTCCAGCCTGGCCGTGGCGGAGCTCCTGCCCAGGCTCTGCTCCCGTGAGATGGTGCTGGAGGAAGAGTTTGGTGTTCCCTTCCATCAGGGTTGTGCCCTGCCTGTGGGAAAGCACAGAGCAAGATCTTAATTAAGGCAACCGTAAAGAAGCAGGAGTGTCCTGGGAGGCAAACGGAGAAGCCTTCTGAGCGTTGCGGTCTCCGTTTAGTTCCCACAGGTCTGAAAGCTCTGCATAAGTGTGTGGTTCAGAGATGGGGTTGAGATCCGGGATTTCTGCGGCGGCTCAGTGCTGCCTTCGTCGAGGAGTTTCCAAACCCTTTTGTGCTGAAGGCTACGTGGAAAGGTGTCTTGTGGGACATCCCTCCTCCCCAGCCTGCAGAGGTCAAAAAGCTCTGCCAGGAGAGCACGCGGCGCGGCGTGCGGGTGAGCGGGAGCCGGAGGAGCCTGCACCGTGTGAATGCTGTTAATCTGGATGTGAGACCTCGGAGCGCGGCTCATCGGCTGCGCTGCAAACGAAAAGTGCCGTATAAATTGCTGGCTGGCAAATTAACCCCACGGTACTCCCGCGCAGCAGCGGAGCCGGAGGCAGCGTCGGCTCGCGGGGCTGCCCTGGGGCTGCTGCTTGTGGTGCAGAGCTGAAGCTTGCCGGTGGCGAGGAGCAGACCTGCATGGTCAGCCTGGAGTGGGAAGCTTTTGTGGATTTTATAAAATTGGGATCACTGCTGTGCGGTGTGAAAGCTGCCGGGGGTGGGAGGAGGCTGTGGTGCTGCAGCGTCGTAGGAAGGGTGCTCACTGCCCTCAAAGCGTTCATGGTGCTTGCTCGGTATCGTTCTTAATCCCCTACCAAAATGAAGGGTTTGGTGTGTTTCTGTAGTGGTAGAACGTGCTGCCGTCAGGTTTCCAGGTGCAACGTGCGCAGTTTGGGCACGTGTGAGCAGCGCCTTGCCCGGGTCCCCAGCCGTGTGCCAGCAACACCAGGGTGCTTGCCCTAAGAAAATCGGCGTGCCCTTGGTGTCGGCTGTTCGCTGCACTAGGGCGAGGTTCTGACTGATTGTTGAGCAATTAAAAACCTTCAGGACCAGTCCGTGCCTGGTGTTAGAAGGTCAGCACGAGCTTGGAGCATTTGCGTGGCTCATGGGAGGATGCGGGTGGTTTAATGTGGGCCGGTATCTGGATGGTGGCTGGGAGGACGCGGGTGGTTTATTGTGGGCCGTTATTTGGGTGGTGGCTGTGCTCAGCGTCTGCGCAGAGGGTCAGGATCCTGGCGTGCCTGATGCTGCGTCTGTGCTCGAAGACATCGTCCCGGGAGTTTGCCACAGCTCATCTCACCGGTGCGTGTCCCTCCGCAGGGGTCCTGGTCGGCGTGGTCCTGCGCTACGGCATCCACGTCCCCAGCGACGTCAACAACGTGACGCTGAGCTGCCAAGTGCAGACCAGTCCTGCCACGCTGCTGGTGAACGTCAGCGGGAAGTACTACGAGTACACCCTGAAGGGGGAAATCAGCGCCCAGGAGCTCAATAACGTCCAGGATAACGAGATGCTGAGGAAGGTAAGGGAGCCAGTGACTGGAGAGTGGAGCGATGCTCCCCACTCCCTCTGTGGGATGGGTCCTGTGTCTGCTGGATTAAAGGATGTATTTTTTTTTTTAACTTCAGTCAGATTGTGATCAGCTATAACTTATAAGTTGAACACGATATAATGAAACTCTACTTTCAGTTGATCTTAGTTTAAGCTGTTTAGACTCTGAGCTGTGTCTCCAGAAGATCCCAGACACATCCTCGGCATTGGCCCGACAGCATTTTGTCTGGCGGGCATACAGGCTTCCCTCCCTATGTTTTATATGACTTTCTTATTTGTGTTTTGTCTTGCAAAGTCTTAACAAACCATTTTACTGTTGTGGTTTTTTTTTTTTCTTAACAGGTGACTTTTGATCCTGAAGTGTTTTTCAACATTTTGCTTCCTCCAATTATATTTTATGCAGGCTACAGCTTGAAAAGGGTACGTGCCTTTACAGCACCTACGTTTTTAGTTCCTCTGCCTCCAGAGCATTTTTAATACTTGAGAGTGCTTTAATGCTTGCTCAGCAGGCCAGGGCTGCGGAGGTGGGTATGGTTTTCCCCAGGACATGCGGGATTGTAGGAAGCAGGGATGAGAGTGTCCCAGTCAGTCTCGTCCGTCCCTCTGCCCCGGGAAGGGTCAGCGATTTCCACCATTTCCAGCATGGGTTTGTGCCGGGATTTTTGAGGTCAGCTGGGCCATTTCAGCCATCCTTGCTTTCGAAACACATAGGAGGGTGGGAAGGTTTTGGAAAGCAGCAGCTCTCCGAAATGCTGATTTGGAAGGAGAGGAAAACGATCCTGTTTAGCTTGCGGGAGAAGGAAGGAGGAATGCTGCTGGGTTAGGAAATCAGTTCCCAGGACTTGGAACAGCGCCTTATTAAGTACACGGGTACACGAGAATGATACGTTCGTGTTTATTAGTGCTGCATTAACATCTGCTGCTCTGGTGGTGTACGCTGTTGTGCTGGGCACCCTTCAGCCGTGCTTGTCCAGCTCGTGGCTTTTGAGCTAGATCCAAGCTGCTACGGACACTGTGGGTGCCTGTGCAGGCTTGAAAGAAATTGTTAACGAAATACAGTTCACGCTGGGGTTTTTTTTTGTCTCCTCCTTCTAGAGGCACTTCTTCAGAAACTTGGGCTCCATCCTGGCGTACGCTTTTCTCGGCACGGCGATTTCGTGCCTGGTGATCGGGTGAGTAGCTGGAGCGGGTCTGGTTCTTCCGCGGCGGTTTGAGCCACACTGGGAGCAGCGCTCGGAGCCCGGAGCTGCGGCCGCTTATCCCAGCCCTGAAGGATCACGCAGGCTCTCCGGCAAACGATACTGTTTACTGTCCCGACTTTCGCTGTGTGGGCAGGGTGCTTGCTGGCGAATTGCACAGCGCTTGCTCAGGATCCCGAGCAGAATAGTTATATACATGGCAAGGAAACTGTCACACTTCTCTGAAGATTGTCTTGAAAAAACAGGCAGTGACTTCGAGTTATTGAAAGCGCAGCCCTAACAAGCATGAGACAAGGGACGGGCAGGATCCTAAATGCGTGTCCTGTCCTTACTCGCTGGAAGCAGGTGCCTAGCGAGCACGGATTGGCTTTCAAATTATTTATCCCTCTGCGCAGAGGGAGCTAGATGATCCCCGCGCTGAACAGTAGCACGCAGGCCGGCGCAGGTTGTTCTCCACTGGAGAGTCTGGCAGATTCAAGCAAACTCAGCATCCACATTATCTGTTCCTCACTGAAAGTTTTGGCCATTTCAAAGTCAGGCCAAGGTTGTCCCACTGGAACGTGTTAATGTGAAACAGTGGAAAATGATCGCGAGACCGCACGAGCCCGGCTGCTGCTTTTCTTTCGTTGTGTTGTGCTTGCGGAGGAGTTTCGGTCCCAGTTCCTCACCAGTGCTGTGTTTGTGGCCTGCTGTGGCGGGTGCTTTGGTGCGTGTGGTCCAGCGTTCGCCTCCGAGACCACGACCATGGGGTTTCACCAGGCTCAGCTCAGCCAGCACAGTTCTTTGGTGTTTGGCATTTGGGTAACTTTAGGGGTTGATCTGGCAAATTCAGGGGAACTGAGCTGGTGTGAATGTCGTTTTCATTCACTGCAGAGATGAGTAATTGCCTCTTCTAATCACCAGCTCTGTCGTGTATGGCTGCGTGGCGCTGATGAAAGTCACGGGGCAGCTCGGGGGAGACTTCTACTTCACCGACTGCCTCCTGTTTGGTGCCATCGTATCGGCTACTGATCCAGGTATGTTAGATGGTTATTTTTTCCCTCATTGTGCCTACATTTGGATCTGTTTTGAGTTGTGATGAAGAGGGGAAGAAAGTCTGAAACCCCTGCAAGTTCCCTCCTTCTGATTTTTGGAGTTTATTTGTGACATTCTTAGAGGTCGAATTTGTCTCCATGGCTTTTTATTTCCTTCTGGTTACGTGTAGTGCACCCTCCAGACCTCTGCTTTCCTGAATCTGTGTTCACAGTGAAGTCCTAGGCCGTCTCTCGACTTCACTGGGCTTTGGGACAGGTCCACTGTGTCCCTGCCACCCTGTGCCGACAGCTGACGCTGAGCAAGATGTGGAATGTGGGGAGGGGTCAGTGGATAGTTCTAGTTAGTTTAGCCATTTTCTTCCGCTTCCATTTGGGTGGAAATTTGGGAGGTGCTAATTTAATTGAAAATTGATCTTAGTGAGCAGTACTGAGGACAGGAGTGACATCTTGGTTTACTGATGCTCTTCATAGATCAAAACTATGAAAAACATGCGTTGTCGAACTGAATTTTACTTAGTTCATGATTGCTTTTACACGGTGGCTGTTTATTTGCACGTTCAGCTTCACCTAAAAAGACAGGACCATGAAAAGGCCTCTCCTTCCTCCTGCCCTTTGCTGAACAGGGCTCGACCTTCTTCCTTTGCAGCCTGGCTGCTGCGTTGGAGACCAGCGCTGTGGGCCTGGGGGGCGGCAGCATCGCCCCCCTCCCGATGTTACGGTAGCTTTGGGGGATCTTTTTACATCCAGATGTTGGTCAGTTTTGCATGGAAGGGAGAGGTTGCATGTCTGGATAAGCCAAATCTCCTGCCCTTTTGAGACAAGTGCCAGTGGCTGTCATTTCCAGATGAACTGGGACTTCTGCCTGCTCGTCTTAACAATGAGTCGTTTCTGTTTTCAAAGGCAAAATGAGGAGCATTGTGTGTATATGCATAGATGCAAGAACAACGCTGCAGAACATAACCTGCAGTGTAAAGTGGCAGTAGCCACATCTGTCTGCCAGGTGGAGATGCGAGATGTGCATTCCCCATGAGTTTTTAATAACTTATTTTTTACCTTTCCCTAAGATTTGCCAGGTTTTGGTGTGGCTATTACTGCTGATATTTTTATTAAAACCAAAAAAAAAACCAACTTGAAAAATAAGGTACAATGATTTCCCAGCTTCTCCGAACGTGTCTTGGGTGGGCCTGCATTCAGGCCACCGGTTCCTTTAGTGGGGAGCTGTTCCCACGTGGCTGCGAGGTCGAGCATCCTCCCCGTGACTTCGCCGGGGTGTTGACATCAAGGGGGGGCACATCTGCAAAGTGGGGAGCACCTCACAGACGCAATGGTGGCGTGGTAGGTCTGATGGCAGGCGGGCAGAGGCCAGGCAAGGACCGTAGGTAGAAGTAATGCTTAAAAATGCTGCGGATAAGCTGTTGGCGTCGCGTCCCTGCTTCAGGCTTGGTAATAGGAACAAGAAGATTTCACAGGTAAAAATGGAGCATTTCTCTGGGCTTAAAAGGGTTAAACTCTTTTCAGTGTGCACAGATGAGTCCCTGAATGCTGTTTTAAAGGACGTTCAGAGACGTTGGTTGGAAGAAGCTCATCCCACCATGGCAGATGGAGATGTGCGCGGTGCACCATGTATTCTATCTCGCTTGCTTTAGATGTTGTGATTTTTTGCAAGGCTGATACACAAAACCTGCCACATTATTATTATATTCTTGGAGGCACTGGATTGCGGAAGGGCTTGAGGGTCCTGTGGTCTCAGCCACATGGCTGTAAATCACAAGAAACTCCTGCATGGAGTTTGAGACGATGCCTGGCTTTTTCCGGTTAGGTCTGACAAGTCAACACATCTATGCTGGCATTTCCAGTGTGTCAACCTGTGTTGAATCCAAGGATTTCTCCTGGCCTTCTGCAAGTGGATGAAGGCTCTCCCTGATGCTCTGAGCTAACAGCGTCCCAAAAGCTGGGTGGCTCATGTCAGCACGGTACCGTGGTTCAGCCCACGAGCTCAGACCCTCAGGAACCTCAGAACAGAGTTTGTTCATGTCTGCCTGCTAAAGACTGGATAGACCTAATGCTCAGGACGTGTTTTAGTAAAAGGAGGAGGAGGGAAATGATAAAGCAAATCCAAATCTGAAAGGGCAGAAGGGAGATGATCAAAGTGAGCGTGGGGGGCAGCTGGCACCATTGCAGCAGAGTGGCACAGATGTGCAGGCAGGCAGCTTTCTAAAAAGGGGCGTGTTGTCTTTGATTACACCAAAATAACGGCACCTTTTTGAATGTCTCTCTATTTTTCTATTTGTCAGTGACTGTTCTTGCCATATTCCATGAACTCCAGGTTGATGTTGAGCTGTATGCCCTTCTCTTTGGCGAAAGCGTCCTCAATGATGCCGTTGCCATAGTGCTGTCTTCGTAAGTGTGTTCTGTTTTTATTTTTAATTGTATGTTACATGTCAGGCGTTGTGGGGAGCCACTCGGCCGTGCTTCTGTATAATGGGAGCATCGGTGTTTGCAAGACCAGATTTCCATATTGTGTCCCCATATGCAGCAGCGGCCTTCTGATGCATGTCCTCACTGCAGACCGCAGCTTGGGATTGCGGCTTGTCCTTACGACTTCCCCTGCATGATGGATAGTTTTGTTTTGCTTTTGTGGCCAGTGACCCAGCCAGAAGGAAGTTTTTATGTCCCTCTGAAAGGAGATAAGCACCGTGTCAGCTTTTCAGCCCCAGGATCCCACTGAAACCCCTCGCTGATGGCTTTGCTCCCACCTGTCTTCCTTCCCATCCACAAATACCTGCTTTTGTTGAGGTGGAAATAGTTGGTAAAGCAGCTGTTTCCTTTCTCTCCCCACTTTCTGTGCATCAAGATGGTATTTCTAGCAGCCAGAGTTAATACCCTGGGCTGAACGCATGGGAAACTTGCTGGCTTTCTAAGGAATGTTTTATATTCTTTAATATTTTATGTCCTCTGCACGAAGGACGTATTTTATCTGCGTTTTCACTGTGTTGTCATCACAGGAATTTGTTTGGAAATACATATTATCTGCACTGGTGGCAGGTTAATGTATAGCTCAGACTAATGCAGAAGATATTTCTAGAATACTTGTCACTCCGGCGTGCTGGTTGCGTGGGTTTTGCTGAGGTGGAGGCAGCAAGTGACATACTGTGAGCTGCCTATCGCCACCCGCATGAGCTGTATTTACTGAAAGGAGTGTTTCTGTTGAGGTTTCTGGAACTGTTTGTATTGCTCGCTCTGGCTTGTGTGCCGGATGTGTCACACTGAGAGTAAGCGCTGCACAGCCAGGTTGTGTTTCAGAAGCGATCCCGACTGAGGAGGAGACAGGGTCTTCCAGCCTCTGCTGGGACGTTCTGGGCGGGAGTGGGTGGGTTCAGCATCAGAGTAATGGGATTTGTGGTGGATCTCCACACACGCAGGTGACTGCACCACGCGTGGTGATTTGCCTCTCGCGCTGTTCCAGTACCAGCTTTGTAGCTGTTGTTCTGATTTCCCACCTTCCTCTTTCCACGAGCGGAGTTCAATCCACCTCTATCCCTGAAATAAGATAATTTGCACCAAAACCGCTGCTCCGAGCTGCAGTCAGCAGTTATTTTGCCGCAGGGCTTTTGTGCAGACCAGCCCAGCAGCATGCTGACATCTCAAGGGCTTCTCAGCAGTTAACCCGTGCGCGTTTTAAAGCTTGCTGTGGTCTTTGTCTTCACTGTCACCATAAGCAGCACGGGGCAGCCCCGGTCAGCACAGCGGGTGTTGTTCGGTGCAGGTACCTCAGGGACAGCCGTGAATCACCTGGACACAAGCACATCTTGGGTGCAAGGAGGAGATGAGGGCCTTTTGCTCCAGGGAGGAGAGCTCCTCCAAGATCAGTCCAAAGCTCCTATTTATGGTTCCCCTTTTTTAAATTTAGTTTGGCATTTGCCTGTTTCGCAGCAGAGGTGCAAGTCGGGGAACCACGTGGGGACGGTTCTGCTCCCACAGGCAGAAGACCTGCTCCCCTATTAGGAGATGGCCTCAAGTTGTGTCAGGGGAGGTTCAGATTGGATATTAGGAAAAATTTCTGTACTGAGAGAGTGGTCAGGCACTGGAACAGTCTGCACAGGGCAGTAGTGGAGTCCCCATCCCTGGAGGTGTTCAGAAAATGTGTAGATGTGACACTTCAGGACATGGTTTAGCAGGCATGGTGGTGATGGGTTGGCGGTTGGACTTG
>Ga0181612_148748_pt1 | contig 12352 bp, 6 predicted proteins | sample HoacroProtozoa21_FD_119630 | JGI IMG/M metagenome (GOLD analysis project Ga0181612, IMG submission 119630) | Hoatzin crop microbial communities from Cojedes, Venezuel. Combined Assembly of Gp0051906, Gp0051904, Gp0051908 | reverse complement strand
TTTTTCTCTTTTTTTTTGGTATACTATTCATTGGGTTGTGGTTTCTTGCACATCAAAGATTTGCACTTTCCAGCTTTTTTTCCTACAACAGCTTGAATCATTCTACAATAATTATAGAAAAACAAGAAATAGCTTTCTGGTGTCACCTGGCTTCCGAAATCCAGCTTAACACCCTCACCATCACGAGGCGTGGGTGAGCTGCCGATTACCATGCAGTGCTTGCTGCTTAATGCTAATCAGACCGAGCTACACATTATAATACAGATTCTTTTTTAGTACATCTTAATATAAACACAAGAGTGGCTCCCTCTGTTTGGCGTTTCCATAACATTATCATTCCCATACTAGCCGAGCGTCTTTCAATAGTAAGCACATCAAGAAACATGACTGGCCTCTGTAATGCGAGATTTACCCCATCTTTCCCCAGAGGGGAGAGAAGTAGTGCAGCAAAGCACTTGTGGTACATGTTGGCTTGATATTTTTTTTTTCCCTAAAGGCAGGACACGATGATGCTATTTCTATATGGGCACTGTGCATGTGAAATGGAGAGTTTCCTGAGGCTTGTGACCATCCTGACATCCCAGGGACGTTACTGTCCCTCTCCGGCCTCGTGACCTGCTCTTCTACAGGATGCAACTGGCTGTTTATCACCAACCTAATCCTCTCCCTCCACAGAAGGAACCACTCCCTTCTCACAGCTCTCCTCAGCAGATACCTATTGTGCTTGTTTTGGTATAAAAATTACCTCAGTCACTTAGTCTTACTGTGACCAAAGACAAGTGCTGCCTCATACTTGTCTTGCAACAGCTGCTGAGGCACCACCAGCTTGTGGGGCAGGTTTGTCCTTCCTGCACAGTCCATACTCTCAACAGGACCCAGCTTTGCCTGGGTAAGCCTAAAACTATGCCTGCAGTGTTGCAATGCCCTGAAAAAACAGCTTGACGACACATACAAAGGCTATGGCAGAGAAATGAATGGACAAACTTTCCAGGGTCTTTGGGCTGCATTTATCCTAAAATGCCATGACTGAACGTATATGCGTGTGTTAAAATCAAGGCAAGTATGATGAACCCCAGTCTTGGCTTTATTTACTGGGCTGAGTTAGTCCTGCTATCTGGACTGTAGGAGCAACGAGACCCCTGCACGCAGTCATGGCCTGTCCCTGCGATCTGCTGAGACTCCTCTTCCACTTCTTTGACCAGAAAAGAGTTTTCTTCGCTCATTTTATGGTTTAGCAGAATCAAGAGCCCCTTGCACAGAGCTCATGTTACCAATTCCTTTCTAATTTATTTACTGTTTATAAATAATTTAAGCTTGTGAGGACTCCACTGCTGCTTCTCTCTCCCCAGGCATGCTTTTATAAGAGAATTTGATCTCTGCTGGGACATGACTGAAAGTATCTGAGGAAAAGAAAAGGCCTTTTTCTTTGCTCAGCGGATGGGGCGGGCAGGGGAACGTATCTTAAAACTCCAGACGGACGCTGTCTGGTGTCGAGGTCTGTGAGTGGTGACTGGCCCAGCCAGGCTAGTCAAGTCTCTTCAGCCTGATGAAGAGGAGGCTAAGCACTGACTTGATTACAGGGGATAAGTGCTTTCCTAGGAAGCAACTTTTTGGTAACTGAGTGGCTTTTGGGGACTAAACACATTGCAGGAGCCAATGGCTCTACAGCACCATTTTGAATGTCACGCCTTCGTAAAAGCACTGGGCTCGTAATGCAGATGGGGTGGGTGGTTGCTCCTGGGGCATCAGAACGAGTAATTGGAGGCTAGGGTCTGTGGTAAGGTGTCAGGGCCGCCTGAAGGTGTCAGTCCATGCCGCACCTACAGCTCCGCTTGTGGGCAGGCCGCTGGGTGTGGGGACTTCGGTGCTTGTGCTGGTCTCGGTGCTGCAGAGCTCCTGGTGTGCCAGGCCAGGGACCAGCTGGGCACCTCGCCTTCTGCTGCCCTGGCCCTTCAAACAGGTAGTACAGGGACACCTCCCTACACATCATAACAGGACACGCAGATTCCATGATACAGGGACTTCTAAATTTCCACACCACGTTTCCCTGTTTAATTTCAACAGCTGATTAATTCTGAGCAATAATCTAAACCTGCTGGCAAGTTTATTATCTTTATTTTCGAAAATGATCAGGCTTATTTTTTTTTTTAATGTCAGTCATAAATACACAGTGTGGGTCCCCTGCTTCCTGACAGCACTGTGTAGGTTGGCTTGCTTTCAGTGTAAGTGACAAAGGGCACAAAATAAAAATAACTTTCACTGGAACGGCTAGGAACAGATAAGCTTTGGGGAGAGGAATGATTTTAAATTAGATCCTAAAGTTAGCTGGATATGCTGCAGTATAGCTTCAGGGGGAAGCTTGCTGCGCGATCTGCAGGCTTTTGTGCTAGAGCTGTTGTGAGCTTTAGCAACAGCAATGGCTGGATTGTCCTATTGGATTCCTATTCCTACGGAAAACTAGCCAGATAGAAATCTTAGATGTTCTAACTTACTGATATTTCTCTTTGTTATTTTCTAATTTGGGCTTCTTTATGTTACAAGACCTGGACCTGTGTTCAGAAGTAGCTGCTGTTTCTGGTTTGTGCTCTGCTCCTGCATGTCAGTGCAGAACCTCGCTTCTCCAGAGCTCTTGAGGTTTGCTGGAGGACTTGGGCATTCAAAAGAGAAGCTGGCAGACCTTTTCAGCACCATCATTTGTGATGCCACAACACCTTCTGCAACATGTCCTGCCATCAGGAACTGCACATTGCGCTGCATTTACAGCAAGTACGGAAACAGTCCGAGGGACCTGGCCTGATGCAAGTCCCTTTCTGCACTGTGTGGCCTTGCATTCGCTTCAGCGTGTCCATGCTGCGGCTCTGCTGTGGGTTTTTGTACAGAAACATCTGGCTCAGGCTGTGTGTGTCCATCTTGCACCTACGCACCTCTGACTGCCTTTCCAGTACTGAAGAGTGGGGGCTTTGAAACCTGAGGTTTGGTGCTCCGCGATGGAGCCAGGAGAACTGTAGTAGCTGCTGCACTTGTTTTCTCTAGTATGGAAGCCTGGAGTAACTGTTTTAACTTGGTCTAAGCTAGATCATGTCTCGGGCACTGCAACCCCTGGACACAACTAACTGACAGCTGTGACAGGGCAAGCAAAAGCAAAACCCTGTATGAGGTTTGTCAACTCTAAAAACCCCACCAGCAATACCATGGGTTTTTTAAAGACGAGAGTTTTCAAGTGAAGAATTGAGTGCACACATGTTTAGATGCCGATTTTGTTTTATAGGACTATTTTCATGCCAGTGATTGAAGATCCAAAAAAGATATTCCCCCACAATCTCTTCAAGACATTTAGTCTTAAAGCGATAACAGCATTAACAATACCTAGTGATACACTGAGGCTTCAGGTGAAACTCATTCCATTGTATTCAAGCCCATAAAGTCCCCTGTCATAAAGACAAGGAATAAAACCAAAAGGTGAATGCTACCACTGAGTTATCTAGGTGTTTAAATAGTAAACTACCCCCAGGTTTTTGCTTTTTTACATTTGTTAAAGATAGCAGTAGTCAGAATCAGCAAAAGTAAAAGACTTGGAAACAGCTGAGGTCAAATTAAGAAAGTATTTCAAACTGCTGCTCCACAGGCATTCAAATAATTTCCCAGTCATCTTCTTAAAGGATTATGGAAATAGAGGCAAAAGGTACAGCAGCCTTCGAAACTGAATTGCTTTGGCTGTTGGGAGAAGTGTTTGTGGGAGGTAATTAGCCTTGAAAAGTAGAAGCAGCATCTCAGAAAATGTCTCTGCAAGCTTTGATGTTCCTTGCTTTGTGATCCTTTCCACTGGGCTGGGGTGTAAGTTGGGGGTTTGAAGGCTCAGCAATGGGTGTGGTGGGGGAAAACCACACCTATGACAAACACACGTCAAACTAGCACGTCTCCATGCCCTTGCTGACGTGCACAGAGACCGCTACTGCTGAGGGAACGAGAAGGAAAAGGTGAAAAGGCAATTACCTTTCATCTTGATGCAAAACTCCCCCAATAGGTTTTCCAGCTCTGCCTCTATGGTACACATGTTCTGTGTTGGAAGAGAGAATGGTGAGGTCAGACAAACCCTCTTTTCCTCTTTTTGCCTTTTTTTTAAAAAAAAAGAGGTTTATTTAGAAAGAAAAGCTTCTGTTATGCAGACAAACGATAGCTTGCAATAAAATCAATCTGCCAGAGCCACCCTTGACGTTTAGCTAGGTCTGGCCATAAAAATGGCAGCTGAGCTACGCCTGCTCACACCAAAGCTGAACATAACCCCGTGCTCTTCTGCTGCTGTGCTCTAATCCTCCCGTTGGCAGAGGGCAGCTGTGGCCCTCGAAGCGTAGCCTGGTCACTGTCCCAGTCCTCTCCAGCCAGAAGATGTACCCGCAGCAGCAACTCCATGCCAAAGTGGCTCCCAGCACATTTTTAACCCCTCAAGAAACTGGGACTACATTAAGAAAAAAATATTGTAGGAGACAGGTACCAGACCCTCTCCACTTCCTCCTTCAGATTTCGGAAGGCTGTCACAGCTTGCGTGCTGGGATCTTTGTGACACCGTTAGACGCCTCTTTATCAACTGCCTGTTTAAAAACTCAGATGTTGATCACAGCAAGTAAAACTCGATAGGATGCAGCAGATGTCTGTACACACATGGGTTCCAGCCAAGCTGCCACACCAAAATCTGCAGGGTGGGAATGAGTTAGTCGGCATGTAGTAGGTTTGGGGCAGATTTACGCTTTTTTTGTTGTGTAGCAGCTCCTGGATATAACCCTCCTCTCATAGAGCATAAATATTATTATTTCAAGGAACTCTTTAGGCCTGTGTCCCCCATCTCTGTAAGTCATCAGGTATTCATCTGAAGATGAACAAAGAAATAATAATTCTTCCTCACTGATGTTGCTTTTAATTCTTTTATCTGGATGAAATTCTCCCTGACATCATTGGCAAAGTTCCCACAGCCTTCAAACAGCGCAAGAGCAAAAGACTAAACAGATGAGGATGTACCTCTGTGTACTCCTTGTAACTCCTGTTGATTTCGGTTAAACTCTCTCGAGCTGCTTTGCTGGCAGGAGACATTGCAAAGGCTTGCTTCATTTTGCTGGCACCATCACAGAGACGTCTTTGGATACAATAGGCTTCATAAAGCTCATCCACCTAGAGGGAACAATGACGACGTATTGAAAAAAAACGGAGAAAACCCAACCAAATAAAACCAACAAATAATGAAGTTATTTGCATTACAGGGAAACTGAGTCAAACTATTGTATCCAATGGAGGGGCTGAGCAAATGAAGCTGTGATACTGTTACGGTCTATGAAAAAGAAACATAAGATCAAAATAACTTCCACTGCAAACATCTCGTTACAGCAACACCAGATGCTGCCAGCAATTCACCCGCTTGCCCTGCATGCCTTCAACCAGCACTACTCCCTTTTCCCCCTTGGCTGGGCTACATACAATCGTAACGGTAGGGCAGGCATGCAGCAAGCTTCTCAGATATACCAGTGTGGAAAAGCTCTTTCACAGGCACCTGCAAAGCCCACACTGCTAAAAGGGACTGGACACGTTAAATGGCACATTTAACAGGGCCAGCAATGTCTTCGGTATTGCTAACGCCAGCCGTGGATCGGGACTGTTGCAATATTTGATTAATAGGTAATATTGGAAGCAGGAGGTGACTTTTTTGAATTCTCACTGCCCATCCTGCAGAAACTGGGAGTCATGGTCAGAATCAGCACAAGCAAAGCGCTTAGAAATAGCTGATGTCCAATTAAAGAAGTATTTTGAACTTCAGTCCCCCAGGCATTCACGTAATTTCCTAGTCATCTTCTTAAAATCCTTTGGCATGACTTAGGCACCCAACATTTAATAAAAACTCTGGAAGTTTTGCAAAATCTGCTCATGCAGTTTAAAGTCTCCCCTGGATCTATCTTCAGAGTGCAATGGATTTACGTGTGTCTCATGCTTTGGTTTCCCTTTTCCCTCTGATCTCTGCACTGAAAGTATGCACTTACTCTGTCCGAGCTGTTTGGTGGGAGTCTACAGTGCTATAGCTTCTTTCATAGAAACTCCAGATACAGGAGATGTAGCTTTTCTAACTTGACTTTGTCAGGGTGAAGAGAAGGAAAGGAATAGAAGATCAAATTGTGTCAGGGGAGATTTAGATTGGTTGTCAGGAAAAATTTTTTTACTGAAAGAGTGGTCAGGCATTGGAACAGGCTGCCCAGGGAGGTGGTGGAGTCCCCATCCCTGGAGGTGTTCAAAAAACGTGTAGATGTGGCACTTTGGGACATGGTTTAGCACACATGGTGGTGAGGAGTTGACGGTTGGACTTGATGATCTTAGAGGTCTTTTCCAACCTTTATGATTCTGTGATTAATTGGTCATGGGTTGCTGATTGGTAAAATATTACTAATAATACCAAAGTCTTTCTCCTCTCACTGAGGAACTGCTGATTGTCTGGCACTTGTTACTTCATGGATCAGAAGGGTGCTTCTCTTGTAGGAAAAGCCTGCCCAAGGTTTCTCTCCACAGAAACAAACTTTTGTCCTCAAAGTGCTTCAGCGTGCAAGATCTAGTAGGAACTGTGCAATTCCATATCAAAAAGTATATCCAATGCCTGCCTTAGTTAAAGAATGCCTGAGTTACCACCTATTTTCAGATCTCCCCAGATTCTTGATTGACAATGAAAAGTCAATCCATTTTAATACGTTAAATTGCTTGTAGGTAGTGTACTTTGCTGTCTCCATGCCAAAGATGAGATCCATCCTCACCACTGAAAGAGCTTTTCTGGTGGCCGGTGTCTGTCTGCCTAACGTCAGCATCCCTGCGTCACTCTGCGTGTATAAAAGCCAAGACCCTGTTAGTGTGAAGAGCATGACACATTCAACACCCCCTACTCTGATCTGGCTTGAGTCCAGGGAACAGGAAGAAATAGGTTCTGACAGAGGTAGAAGTCGAAAACTCCTTCTTTTTCTCGTCTAGCTTTCTTAGTAATGAATTTATTGGAGATTCTTGTCATCATCTAGGGCCGTAACTGTAGTGAATGCGTAACAACAGCTGCCAGCTTTTATGTTGGGGAGCCTGCCAGCAGGCAGCCCTACGCGGAGCGCGTACTTCATGCTGGATCAGAAAGAGAGCTTTACCTGGTTTGGGCTGAAGGATACCACACTGTCAATATCAAGTCTCAGAAACTTTTTTTTGGGGAAAAGTGTGCTCTTAACGTGATTGACAACACAGCAGCAGGATCTATGTAAATGGCACAGTTGTGTCATTTCAAGAAAGGACAAATGGTGCCTTCTCGTGGAGAGAAATCCTTGTCTACGAGCTATTCACACCAGAAGCAGGCAGATCTCCCAGGCAAATGGACTCTGCACTGAGAAGCTGGATTAAGGGGACTGGAACCATGTCGTGGCCGCATTCAGGAAAAAATTAAGCCTTTGGAAGCTTGAAAAGAGAGTGAGTGCTTTGTTTCCAGGGGTGCAGAGGGCCGGCAGACTCCGTCGCTGCAAGTGGTATTGTAACTGTGAAAGTTACTGTTAAAGCATTTGCTGTCAAAATAAGCGAAATCTGGTTTATTTCTGATAGGAGATGTGTGAAGTGGAGTAAAAATTTACTCTTTTACAGTAGGGCCACTGTCTTTTGGTATGCCTGTAATTGCTGTAGTTCTGGCAACAACTCGTAAGACCCACAAATGTTTTCTCCTAAACCTACTACTGGAGTTTAGTGACTGCCTAAACTGAAAGTGGAACTAACCTGCTATAGCTTGTATCCCAGCAGACATCTGTTGTTGCAAGTCTCAGTTCAACCACGTTTGGCTGCACAGGTCCTACAATGAGCAAACTGAATATAACATAGATGTCATTTTTAGGGTTATAATAAAGCAAGATGCACCTCAAGAAAAAAAAAATCAATGAATAGATGTGTGGTTTGACATACGGAGTTTGGAATTACATAAAAGGATTGATTAATTCCATATAGTCCCTATTTCCTCACATGTCGAAGTCACAGCAACAGATAAAGTAAAAGCATTAAGCCAAGGTTCCTATTGGTGTGGCTCCATCTTGACATTCTCCCAATTTACAACTAGGTTAACTAGGTGAATAAAGTACTTCAAACCTCTATTTTCTGCCTGGTTGAGCCGCTTTATTCAGTATCTCTGCTTCTGAAGACTTAAGGTTTCTTTCTACATAACATAATGGTAAGGAGGATTTTGCAAGATTGGGCTTTATTAACTGAACTAATGCCTTCAGCAAGAGTACAGATACAGAATATGGATCTGTAATGAAAGTATATTCAGTTTTTATCACTTATAAGACAGTTCTGCTGTCTTTTGTCTGGAAACAAAATGTATGAAGAAGAAACTGGTGCATATTTGATATGAAATGTAATACTAAGGTATCTATATTGTGATTTTTTTCTAAGTAGCAAGTAGTGTGATGGCTTGATACCTTGAAAGAATTGGAGAATTTGAAAAGAGAGACCCCTCTTTGTTTTACATTATCTGGCTGCGCAGAGGAAAAATGTATGAAAAGTTTCCATTGTGAGGTGACTGAAATTCTTTGTATCAGAAAATATCAGTGCCCAGGGCCTCACTCTTAATGACATTAAAGCTAATTCAACCTGAAGAATCCCTGTTTCATGGGCAGGAAAATACTAGATTCCTATAAAGAGATGTGCAAAGCTACAAAATGATCAAATGTTCAGTTATTAAACAGAAGACCTGTAAACAATGCAATAACTGGCAGCTTCTTGGATAGAAAGTTTGTCAAGCTCCAGAGATTTTGAGAGTTTCTTCTCATTAGTCATATAATTCTGAATACTCATTTTTCCCAGTCCTACTTGCCATTACTATCATTAGACACCACCTTTGTTGTGATTATAACAAGGAAACTCCCCACAAAGAAGATCAATGCCCAACCAGGTAATTACATTTTATAGGTATGTTAACAAGCTTTGATTATTTTTGTAGTCAACAGGTGCTGTAATGCAAAATAGAGGGCTTCCTTAAGTTTTAAAAAAATCTCGGATTTTAAACTGTCTCTGTGGAAAAAGTGGAGATCTTTGGTTGTAGAGAGCAGGAGTTAACAATAAACCCGAATGTTGGGTGCGCTAGCTCATGGGGTCTGTTGTTGCAGAATGAGCCTGTCTGAATTCAGTTTTCATAGAATTATTATTCAGGAACATGCCAAAAATTTTTCAAGACTGAGGAGAAAATCAGTACATAAACTATATCTGTTTTGCTTTATTGTGTCATCGTTTTGTAGTTGTAAAAATTCAGTGTTGAAATTTCAACATTCATTCTGTGTTTAGGGCTTTGACAGCTGGCCTTGCTGGTTGTTCTAGGTGTTTTGACCTTTCCTAGATACTTCCCCTGTGAACTGTCAAAGGTGTGTATGTGTGTCAGTCTTCATAGCTGGCAGTAATGAGTATGATTGCTTTGAAAATTGCTGTAGATAGGTAGACAGAACAGTTTTGTTTCCTGGGTTTACTGAAGAGCAGAAAAAAATGCCCTTTTTTGTCAGCTTCGCTTGCCTGTGCTGAAGGATTTGTACTGTTAATTGTTGTCTCAATAAAAATTAATAAGCTCAGGGATACTGAAGTTTTCCATTCTACCGTCTATTGACTTGAAAGACAACAGACATCATTTCAGTTTACCCATTACAAAGTTACCCTCTTCCCCAGTCCTTCCCCAAAGCTTTTCTGTTTGGATGCCTGCAAAACACAGAGCCAGAGGTTTGGCAACAGCTGTGCTGCAGCCAGGGTTTATCATACCAAATGGTGCCCTTGCCGAGTCTCTGTCTCATGCAGGCAGATGTCCAGTGTGTGTGCTCGTGTTGTGGGGAGAGCTTAATCTGTGGATTGGGAGGGAGGCCATCTTTTTGGTTTACATTCATCCAGTGTGCAGATCACCTGCTCATACTAGCAATGGATGGTAACAGTGTTTGACATATTCTGTGTGGAAAAACTACTTGAAAAAAAAAACTGCTGTGAGAACAGAAATCCTCTGTTTCATGTCTTGTATTTCCTCCCTCCAGTGATTAATTATTACAGATGCCAGTATTTATTTTTCTTTTTCGATTGGTTGTTGCCACTTCCTCCGCTCTCGGTGATTTCAGATCAGGCACCTCAGCAGGTGACTGGTATGGCCAAGTGCAAAGGCTCTGTTTCTGTGAAAACAACACTAGCAGGTGACAGAAAAGGTGAGGAGCCCCAAAACCTGTGTTTTGGATCTTTTTTCCTTAATGATGTATTTTTTAGTTTTCCTTAAAGAGCGTTCGACTGTCCCCAGCCAGTAGTTGGGGTGGGAGGCAGAGAGGGAGGACGGCTGAGCTTAGTTCTCTAAACTTGTCTGGTTTTGCTCTAGTCTTACGTGGCTGTGTGGTGATAAACATCACAAATGATTCGCTGTGCACACTGAGGAACCGGCCTGGCTCCGTAAAAGAGCTCAAGTGTTGTATGCAGGTGGTGTGTTGATCTTTAATTCTCAGGGTGCCATCATCAAAACCCAGGCTCAACCTTTAATGTATCTGAAAGGCTTCAGGTGCTTAACTTTTTTTGCCAGTAAAACTGTGTAGAGAGTTGGTGCTTGCACATGCCTGGAGTTTCTAGTACCTTGCCTGGGCTGAAGCATTGGCATCCCCTTCCTTCCGGTTGCTGCTGACACATGATGGATTGGCTGTTTCTGCACCTGCCTCCTGTGAAGGACTGGCAGCGTCACCTGTGGACTGACCAATGCTGCTTAGCGTTGAGTTCAACATGAGAGCTGGCAGCCGCTCTCCCTTCTGCTGGTCTCGTGTGGTGGGGAGCGCTCAGAACCCTTCTTCTGTTGAAGCCTTACTGGTGGAGTGAGGAATGCAAGATTCATCAGGCTGGAGACTGAGTGCCCCAGGAGGAGCAAACTTGCAGGCTGGCCGTGGGGCTGCGACGCTGGAAGAAAGGGAGCCTCAGCCTGGTTTCCACTTCTGGGACTGCTCAGGGTTAGCTTAGGTTATATGATCTCGCAGTAAGTAAAGTATAGTATGGCAAGTAAAACAATTTCTGAGGGAATTATATATGTGTATATTGCTGTTAATTTATCAACATAAAAGCTACACTTGTTCAACATTAAGTTTTAAGAATTACCTGAACTAAATACCATTTTTTTTTCTTGAAAGTTAAATATAGCATATGTTTAAAATATAACTTAAGGTTTGTATCGGCTGAAATCAGCTGCTCCACTTCTTGCACTCTTTCCAGTTCTAAAAGGACCATCCTTTCTGCAGGGGGATGAATAATGCAGGTTAGCTTGTTTCTGTGGGCATTCATTACAGCCACACAGAACAGTTCCTGGAAAGCTTTTCTATTTCTTATTTAGCAGCAGTGAATATCGCAATTATTCTATTTACTTGGCTTGCCACTATGGCGAAGAGGAATTCTTTGGACTGCGAGGAGGAAATGTTTGTTTTCTCTGGCTGCTCTTTGCGTATGCTGCTCCAATTAGAAGAAAATACGAATATTTGCTGATAAAATACAGCATTTTTCAAGTTCAGTTAAGTTGCGTTTTAAGATCCAAGATACAGGCATAGGCAACCTGTCTTGTGTTTTGTATAATGGTATTCATTATATGAAATTAATAGAGTGGCGAATCAATAAAATATCACCATGCACGTCAGATGAACATGACGGCTGTAAATTCTTCATCAGGAAGAATCTGTAGGGGGAATAAAGGAAACAAAAAGCTAGATCAAAAGCTATGTGGGGAATTAATGTGGAGAAGATGAAAGGGAAGGAAGCGAACAATAGGGTTGATGTAAGTGGAGGATTAAGTAAAGCAGAAGCAATCACTTTTTATGGGACAGATGTAAAGAAATTGAGAATAATTGTTACAGGAGGTGCAAGTAGTAGCAAGTTGAAAATGACATGTATTTAATGGCCATATGAAAACTAGGGCTTCTCTGTGATTTTTGCTATCATTCGTTTCCAGGAAGTAGCTTCCTAATAGCTCCCGTAGTATCATGTGCCGTTCTGTCAATGGTATTCACAAAAAGCTTATTGGATTCTTTTGGAAGTTAAAATACCACACTAGCATTGTTCAACATTGATTAGCTCCAGATAACAATTTTATTTTAAATATTGAAGCCAACCAGATCTTCCATTTATGTCTGCTGACCCTTTGTATATGCAACACCAGGTTAACTAGCTTGCTTAAAGGAGTGTTTACAGACATAGCTCATTATTTGGTACAGCTGATAACATGCATAGAACAGAATCATAGAATACTTTGTGTTGGAAGGGACCTTTAGCGGTCATCTAGCCCAATCTCCCTGCAGTGAGCATGGACACCTGCAACTAGACCAGGTTG
>Ga0181612_139789_pt1 | contig 12352 bp, 4 predicted proteins | sample HoacroProtozoa21_FD_119630 | JGI IMG/M metagenome (GOLD analysis project Ga0181612, IMG submission 119630) | Hoatzin crop microbial communities from Cojedes, Venezuel. Combined Assembly of Gp0051906, Gp0051904, Gp0051908 | reverse complement strand
TGTCTTATTCCGCCTGATGAAACCACGCTCCTACGGTCTTTAGTTCCCCATAGAAGGCAGGAGGGGGTCAGAGAATGGGTAGAGAGAGCTTCTTGTTTCCGGACATGTTTTCTGGTTCCTTGTGGAGTACTGTTTGAGGGTGTTTGCTTCTTGAAAGCTGGGAGAGGGGGCTCTAAAAGCTCATAGGAATAGTGACTGAGAATGCTTGGGACAGTCTGGTAAGGAATGAAAAAGGAAGCTTATTTATGTACCTTTTTTGCCTTGACCATATGTACAAAGAAGCCCAGAAATACTTCTTTGGCATTGATTTTGTTATTCCACGGGGGTTTTGTTGTTCTCTACTAAATACTCTTGGTACTAACAAACCAATTTGATATGTACAAAGAAGCCCATAAATAATTCTTTGGCAGTGATTTTGTTATTCCACGGGGGTTTTTTTCCTCTACTAAATACTGTTGGTACTAAAAAATCAGTTTGATACTTCCCTTTCTTTACAGAACCACAAGAAAATAAGGTTCTTGGTCACCTCCACTCAACGGAAATAACATTTGTCTTCCATTAAAATTGGAAGTCCAGTGGATGGAACAAAAAGCAAACAGAAAGAAGATGCAGACATGGCAGAGAAGACTCTACGGAAGAACAAAAAAAGACTGTCTAATTTTCCAAAGCCAGTTGTGCGCCGGAAGATGCTCTATCTGTTTCTGAACTTTATAATGTACACGACTGTTTGTAAAGTCATCAAAATTGTGTGGATTAATAAAAAGAAAAAAAAATGTAATTTGTAAGAGATAATTTATATAAATTATTGTAAAATTTCATAAACAAATGGTCTCAATAAGTAACTCCATATGGAGTGTGATTTCCTTATTCTCTGCAGTTTTCTATTTTATATTAAGAGTTCTTACATTTATATAATATGTAAATACAGCTTATTTTAGGAATGTTCAATACAAATGTATAATTCACGGTGTGCTTAATGTCTGACGGCTTTTTGAGGGAATAGTGGGTTGAGTGGCCTGTATTGCTTAGAAATTATGCTGTTGGTTTACAAGAGTTGCTGACCCTCAGAAGTAAAGCCAAAAGCTTTTGAAGCTTTTTAAAAGTTTGCGTAGAATTTCTATAACAAGCCAAAATTTAAAACAAACTACTTCCAGTTTTATAAATGATGTTGGACCTTCTGGCACAAAGAACTGGGCTGACGATACAACCTGGTCATTCCTCACATTCACGGTTAAGTTGTACTAGGCTGAAGTCAGACCGTAAACAGTTGTCTTTGTGGCTGTGCAATATTTCTTTGTATTTGTCTTAAACTTTGGGAAAGCTGCTCCTTAGTTCATAAAACTCGATCACACCTCAGACGTTTCACTATTTTTTACAGTTTGTTGTCAGCAAAAATGAAGCGTAGAGAGGGTGTGATGCTTAGAATAAGATCTCAAATTTAAAGGGATATTACCCACATACTTTGAAATTTGAGCCAAAATGATTGCCATAAGGTTACTAGGAATGCTACTCTAGTTGAAGTAGTTCTTGTCTGCAATACTGGAAGGCTGCATATCACAGCACTGAAAACCTGATGGTAAAGCTCACGCAGTAGTCTGAACAAGGTACAAAAGTGTACAGAAATCTTAGTTACAAACCATATTTTTGAGTAATTATTTCTTTAATAATCTTGGGTTATGGAGTAAATGTCCTTATAAAGCTTCAATCTGTCAAAATAAATTCAAAAAATCTATTCTTTTAACAGTGGACATGGAAGTACTGTTTTGATGTGCAGTCTTTTAGACTATGGATTATTTTTATGTATGTTAATTTATGTATGGATGCAGCTTTGAAGACTACAGAATGGTGGAACCTGACAGCTAGGGAAGGAGCACTGATGGACTTGTTGTTTGTGAGCAGAGAAGGACTTGTGGGTGATATGATGGTTGGAAGCCGTCTTGGGCATAGTGATCGTGAAATGATGGAGTTTTCAATTCTTGGAGAAGTTAGGAGGGGTGTCAGCAGAACTGCTACAGTGGACTTCTGGAGGGCGGACTTTGACCTGTTTAGGACACTGGTTGAGAGAGTCCCTTGGCAGGCAGTCCTGCAGGGCAAAGGGGTCCAGGAAGGCTGGACATTCTTCAAGAAGGAAGTCTGAAAGGCACAGGAGCAGGCTGTCCCCATGTGCCGAAAGATGAGCTGGCAGGGAAGCAGTGGCCTGGCTGAACAGCGAGCTTTGTCTGGAACTCAGGAAAAAAAAGGAGAGTTTATGACCTTTGGAAGAAGGGGTAGGCCACTCAGGAGGACTACAAGGATGGCATGAGGTTATGCAGGGAGCAAATTAGAAGCGCCAAAGCCCAATTAGAACTTAATCTGGCTACTGCTGTAAAAGACAATCAAAAATATTTCTATAAACGCATTAGCAACAGAAGGAGGGCTGAGGATCCGTTAGGGGATGCGGGGAGAAACATAGTGACAAAGGATGAGGAAAAGGCTGAGGTACTTAATGCCTTCTGTGCCTCAGGAGTACCCAGCACCCTGAGCTGCAAGACAGGGAGCAGAATGAAGCCCCCGTAATCCAAGTGGAAATGGTTACCTACATCACTTAGACTCACACAAGTCTATGGCCCCCGGATGCGCATACCAAGATGTCCGCTCCGAAGGTGAGTCACACGGCTGAGTCCCGCTTCTGACGACACGACGTTCCATGCCAAGAGCCAATCGATACACAATAATTGACTTAGTCCCACCTCGCAAAAACATTTTCAAATATATAAAATTGGCACTTGAAAACTCTCTTTGGGATGAAGAGCCAAGCGAGAACTTTACCTGACAGACGGGTTGACAGGCCTGAACCTTTCTTTCACCCCCAAGAAGGGATGCCTTCTTGGTAAGAGTCGTGCCTCTGACTTGGTCAGACGTATCCCTGGGAACACATTGTTAGCCAAAGCGCTAAACCATTACCTTTGAGCTCAACTTTTGTAGACAGTGCATTTATCAACGGCAATTCTAAATCTGTGATACCTGTCACTTGAATAAATTAACTATTGTTTCAACTTTGCGAAACTGCTTCAGTGAAAGTCCTTGGAGGGGCTCTGACAGGCCAGTTGAATCTGGTAAGTGGCCACACACTTCACCCTTTAGACATAAACTGTTGCCCAAGTCTGGGAATAGGAGTAGATCCAGCTACACCTAGACTCTTCGCTGAGACAGAGTTTAGAACGCAAGGGGGTCTGCTCTGCACCTCGTGACTCAATGGGAGGGCTCTGCTTTTGCCGCTTATCAGACTCCTTTATCCCTTTTAACGCCACACAGACATACAAATCCTGAAAACTTATCCCACGGGACTGGGACCCCAGAGTGGGAAGTTCAGGAAGGCAAAAGATGGGGACTTAGCAACTGGAGGAGTAGGGGTTTGTGATGAGAGGATTAAGGAGGGGGTGGCACAGTCTTTCCCTAGGCAAGTGTAGGGGCTAGCACAGACTAGCACTGAGCCACTGCTGCTGGGATCCAAACTGAGGTGTAGAGAGTTCTGTACAGAGCCCTCATCCATTTAAATTGAATTTGAGAGCTTTTACAGAACCAGATAAAGGTTAAAGTTGGTGTGCGAGCAGTAAAAGTAGTCTGAAAAATGAGAATTGCATTTGAAAAGGTATTTCAAAATAACATTTAATATTACTAGAAGAATTACATTCAAATAATAGTATCGAATACACTTAACCATTACTTAATGCTCCGTATTTCAAGTTCTGCAATTCTTTGGCAGCTACCTTGGTTGCACTGACCATTTTTTTTCCTTCAGGAAAATGAAGTACTTTTGAATATTTAAATATGTCTCCTTCTGTGTATCATGCACCGTTGCTACACTATCTCAAAGCTGAAGTATCCAAAAGAGAAAGCCAAGCTTGGTTATTCTGAAAACAAGCAAAGAACTACAAGCAAATCAAAAGCATTTTCTCTCATGTTCTTGATACTGAGTTCTAGGCAAAAATTTTTCAGATTCATCTACCGTTACGTATTCTGCTTTGGCAGTACCAGTGTTAGAGCAGTATAACCCTGTGGATTTAACAGCAGTAGCATAAGAAGTAAAATGACTACAGGTACTCTCATATACAAGAGGAATAAAGTTATGCTGCTAGAGATACCTTTAGGGCTGTGTAACTGTGCCTCGCCACCACCCAAGTAGGACTTTTTTAGTTGGAGCCTTTTCCTCCCTATTCACATCCTATTGATAATGATACAAGATCTGCTTATATACTAAATTTTAAAGAACTTTTTCTTATTAAGAAGTAGATTCTGCTTCAGTGAAAGGATTCTGCAAGTCACAAATACCTGAGGCCATTTAAAGCAGCCATCTGCAGAAGCACAGGGCAAAGGGAAGTGTAGGTACGAAGGCAGGAGTTAGAAGCAAGTGGTATTTCTGAGAAAGTTAGGATCATCTTAGAAGTTAGAGAGTTATACAGGCTACGTCACAGATTCTGTTTTTAAAGTTCACCACCACAGCTGTGGGAGAAGTGACTGACGTCCGATCCCCTGCACATCTGAAGTATGGGCAACCACAATGGGACATTCCCGTTCAAGGGGAAGGATGACAAACCCCTCAATCTAAGTTACTGGTTCACCACCTCCAGTTAGCGAGGAAACTATGTGAAGACACAGGTTTAGAGCTTATGGGAGAATGTAAAACAAAATGTTCAATGGCAGAAGGTTGTCTTAGATTTTAGTAGCCCATTTGACAGCATCTCACCGGGATTTTAAGAGAAATAGCCAAGTATGGAATGCAACCACCAGAAAACTGAAAGTAAAACTGCCAAATCATCCTGAGTATTAGCAATATTCTCTTCAATAATTTTTAATGAGAAGTAATGAACACGAACATTTTAAAAACATCCTGTTCCAATTTTCAAATAATGCTTTAAAAGGGTAACTTTTCACCTGTGCTCATTCCAATAGTATTAGAGATCATTAATAAATTATATTAATACAAATAATTCACATTCTTTGTGACTACACAACATTACACTTCAGTCTATCACTTTCCTTAATGGTAAAAATGCACGTAAGCTACTTAAGTTTAGCATAAGCCTATTACAGTATTCTTTTCATAGAGCATTACAGCATTATCATAGTCAAGCATATTGTTCAGTGTTCCATTATTTTAGTTTCTAATCCAAAGATGAAAAATTCATATATCTGTAGGTAAAAAACACTGCAGAGTAGTCTTCCATGTTTGTTGTGTGAGTTTTGGAAAAAAAAAATATACCCCTGACCTCACAACGTGGTGACATTAAACCATACATTTTGTATGTTCTTTTTTAGTTAGCAAAAACAAAAGTGGTGAAGTTCGATACCCAGCACATTCACCTCAGTTGCCATGTTCCAAATAACTCAAGTAGCACATACCAGTCTGCAGGTATATCTTACAAAACCAATTTTTCAGAAGGCAAAGGTGTTTAAAAAAAAAGAGCAGGCAAAGCTTTTCACCACGAAAAGTACGATAAACTTCCCCTCCCAGACAAATCAGCATTGCAAATTCAGGCAGATAATGAAAGTTCAACGGAGTCCACCTCCTCCTTTAAAAACCGTTCCGCTAAGCCTTTTTTTGTACGTGTTGCTACGACGGTGCTTGTCCGCTGGCTGTCAGAGCTGTGTCCTTCAGGCATGCAGCTGCGCTCTTTGGTGGGAGAACCCGTCCCTCTCGCCCAGGTCCAGGGCGGTGGTAGCAATGCAGTTCCAAAACAAGCTGCACCTTGAACATTTACTGTAGTCATGGCACCTAGGAACAGCCACATACATTCTTTTGTACAAAAAGTATTCTTTAAAAAAAAAAGAATTTTAATTTTAATTAGGCTGTTGGTATACAGCGATTCATATTTTTACAGAATTATCTTCATTTAGTTACATTTCAGAAGTTGCAAAGTGACCTTAGTCATTGAAGCAACAAAGTTCTTTAATTTAAAAAACTGAATTAGAATATTTTTAGTCAATTAACTAAAATAAAACTCCCTGAAGTAATGTACATTACAAAATGTTACTGCATAGCTTAAGCTTTTATGCATGCGTTTGTCTTTTATTTAGGAATCACTAATCCTGAAGAATGCTATTATAGGGCAGAGTTGAAATTACAAACAAGGTAAGTCTGCAGTTATTTGCACAATGCTAAGGCTTATAAAATACATCTGATCACAAATTCAGGTGATTTGTTTAGAAGTTGATACATTTTAGGATAAGTTAAAGAAAGGAGGAGTAGAAGCGGGCTTTGACCTCAGGAAATGGCTTATCTGCAAACTGATTGTACACTGACATGCAGTATTAGCTTTTTCTTAAATTTACTTTCAGAACACAGTTCCAAAAGCAGCTTAAAATACTCAGTTGAGAAGCTGCTAGATAAATGGTATGGTTGCTACTTTCACCAAGTTAAAAATATTCTTCCTTTATTTACAAAACCTCTTTAATCCTTCACATTGAAAACAAGTAAAAGAATACAGTAACTATGATAAATTACCACTAAACCATACTTCCCCCCTGCTCCCAGGAACTGAAGAATCCTGCTTTTTAAGACCAATTCAGAAGCCTGAATTATTGAAAAACATTCCACAACAGCAGGAAGAAACCCCAAAATGTAGTTTCAAAAACTGGGGAAAAAAGAGGAGAAGAATTGCAGTAAAGTTTTCCCTTTTTTCGCTATGTATTCACCACGAGCAAAGTGTGAGTCCGATGTGCGGCTTAACTTTCCATGTTTTCAAGGAAATCACATTCAACACTCTCTTCGAGCTGTTGCAAGGTCTTTATGCCGCTACTGCCCACATGACCCACAGAGGGAGATGCAGCAGTACGTGAATCCTGGGACTCACTCCCGCGTACTGTAAATGCACAACACAGAGTCTTGAAGAAGGGCATAAGCTGGGTGATGCTAGATATAGAGCGAAAGTTTGAAAGAGGACATTTGTGCTTCTTGGAAATTCCTTCAGTGTTGTTTGTTTCCTGTAAGCAAACAAACTGAGATTTACTAAGGGTTTTGCATTAAGACACAATGTTGTTATGGCTTGCCTGAACCCTGTACTATGCCCTTTTTTCATGCAGAGACCCACGGCCTACAACTGAATCACAATATAAATTGTATTGATGGTATACCGAGTTATTTCAATGTTCAGATTCGAGGTTCCATTAAACGGAAGTCTCACAAGTTCAGAAAATATCAAATTTGGACTAGCCTTCAGAATCAGATATCAAACAACAACAGAATACAGAGATATTTCTGAGAAATACTAATGCCCCTATTTCCTTTTCTGGAAGAGTTACTATTAAACTTTAAAGGTAATTTAAAATGCTATTACAGTAAACTTCTCTGACAAAGTACAGCATGCTCTTTTTTATAAATACCAGTGCTGCCTGAGATAAATTGTTTTAACTGAGTGGTTATGGGCAGGTTTAAGGGAACAACAGGAAAACTGCCTATTGTTCCCTCACTCAAAAGCAATCTGACATCTTCAAGATATATATATATATGAATGAAAGTATGCAGACCGTTTTTAAAAGCCTCATGAATCTTATTAGAATATCTAAAAACCTATTGCCTAACTTAAAATCTTGACACTTGTTTCGAAAAGCGAGTTAATGGATTAAAAAAAAAATTGAAGTATTCTTTCTTTACCCCATATTTCATCTTCAGCAGATCCATGATTCTTATAATGTGTGGTCTGCATTCCTGATGATTTTCTACCAGATGAGATGTCACAGTAGATGACTCTGTGTCCACCTCTGGGACAAATGCCCATTTGTACCTGAAACAAATGGGTTACTTGATAAGAAGCAGACAGAAAAATTCTTGTTTGGATCATACACAGTTTAGTAGAGCACTGGTTTGCTTACAGAAAGAGCTGTCATAACTATAATTTTATGCTATTACCAGAGCCAAAATTAATGGACAAGGATGTTACTATCATGTCAGTATTTAAATGCAAGCGGCTTGAAAAAACTTCCCAAGTGTGTGCAATGGGAGAACAAAGAGCAGTCTCCATCTTTCTCTTCTCCCAATTTTCCCGAATTAGAGAACCTCCTAATGAGGATGCTGAAATCCTCCTACACTGACAAGACCAAATTGTTTCCCCAAATACCCCAAATTACCTTTGTGTGAGTATCAACATCTGCACTTGTAAAAAGAACTGATGGCAAAATTAAGAAGAAAGCATATCTGCAATTACTTTGAAGGGTAAGAATGATAACAACTTGGAGAACAGGTAAGTAATTGGAGGACTTACATTTGAAACAACTGCATCCTGTCAGGTGGAAAGGAAAGCGCCGTGTCCAAAAACTTACAAGCTGATAAGTACAAGGACAGCTCATTCTGCTGTATGTCAGGTCCACTGCCATCACCCGAGACTTTCTGTTTGCTTATTTTGCTGTTGCTCCTGTTTTAGTTACAATCAAGAAATGCACCATTAAAACATAAATCCACTAAATGTTTTTCACTCAGCAAAGAGAAACGAACACATTTACACAAATGAGCACCTGCACCTGTGTGCAACAAAAACTGTTTTTATTCTGTATGATCACTGTGATTAATATAAAAGTCTGTTAAAAAGTAATCTAAAATATTCAGAAAAAAATGTCAACATGTTAAAATACTCAAATGCTGACTTAGCACCTCTTCTGTTTTTGTATGCGACTAATTCGTGGTACCTATGCTTTTTGAACGTATCTCTGTTTCAGCTGCTGAAAAAAACACCTAAACTATGATTCATCAGTACCAGAAATCCACTGGTGCAATAACAAAAAACCCTGTTGTCTCCTCCCTATCCCAGAGAATTAAAGGAAGAGGAGAGGAGAGGAAAAGTGAAAGGGGAAGGGGAAGGGGAAAGGAAGAGGAAAGGAAAAGGAAAGGAAAAGGAGGGAGAAGAAAGATTTGGAGATACAGAACAAGCACAATCGTTACCAGCTTTCACAAGCTCTCTATTAGACAAATGGTAATTCTTACTTTGATGGTTCATCTTCCTCAGTTAAATCTTCTTCTAGCTGTAGAAATGCCTGAATCTTTAAAGAAATAAATTATTTATGGGGATGCTGAAATGTTCATATAACTCAATCACAAAAAAGATATGCTTAGTTTACTCTTATGACTTGCAAGAAAGGAAAAATAATGCAAGAGATTACATTAGCAACAACAAAATTAATCAAAAAGGTATTTCCTAATGACAGTGTTAATTCTTTTCCCAGATTATCAGACTAATGTAAAACTATGAAAACTTCCTTTTTCAAACAGCAGGTGTATTTGGGAGGAAGAAGAACGTGAAATGGGAAAAAACCCACACACCTATTAGTTTCAAATTACTATTTATTCCTTACCAATTCAGTTACCATAATTGGCCACAATGAGGTTAGATGCTGAGGAGAAATCCTTAACAAAAGAACTCTGAAGAAGAGAAACATCTGTGCGGCAACTATAGAAGTCTGCCCAACACGGAGGTTCTCAGTTAGTCGTTCTGAAATAAATATAAACAAAGGAAAAAAAAGTAGTATTATTTTGGGAAATAAAAAACGTAGAAGGTGGCAAAACAAAATTTGTGCTTTATCATCAGTTTTGGGTTGAGTCCCTTGCACTCTGTTAACAAAACTGTGATTCAGAAAAAGTCTGAAGACATGGTGGTTTTATATTGGATAAAATTTTGTCAAAATAGACATTTAAGGAAAACAACAACAGCCTAAGAGTGGCTGGAAAAAAATAATGAAGTTTCCAGTTATATTTCCGGACCAAAGGTTTTGCAACCCAGATTCCTGTCTCCCTCTTAACAAGATTATTTATTTGACAGAATTCAGAGATTCACAGCATCACAAATTTTGTTAAACACTTTTAAAAAAAGGGAGTATATGTTGGAAAATAGGTGACATTCCTTTCTTACAGAATTTATATATTTGTTACAGCTGAAGAAAAAGGCAGGTGAAATTACAAATCTTACCTTGTATTAAGGGAAGATAGAGATGATACTGATCAATCTCTCCGCTAAAGACAGCGAAAGCTTGCCTCTTTAACAACATTGCTTTTTGCTCAAAACTTGGGTACAGTTTTAAGGCGCTGCTCTGCATATCTATAACAGAGATAAGAATTATCTACCATATAAAGATGTTTTGTGTTTTGGGATGAAAATAATTCCATTGTACTGGAATCTTTTAAAAAGAAAAACTCTCTTTGGGTCTACTGAATGGTGAATTAGTCTTGCGTTGCAAACCTTCAATTAGTCCTTTACAGGATCTGAAAAAGAGACTAAAGCTGCTTGTTCTTTTGAAGCTCTAGGCAAATTTAGGGGTCTTATCCTACCCTTTCCCCCAGGACTTACTCTCCTACACTCTCCTCAAGCCTCAATTAGAGGTCAAAGCACATTGCTCAAAGGTTCGCTGTAGTGGCGCACTACATTCCTACGGCTCGATGCCAGTATACAGACACCTGCAAAGTTAGCCAAAGTCTCCTTGCTTTCTGATAGGAAACAGCTGCAAAAGGTCACACTTCAGCAACTTAAAATTATGGCAAAATGTGAATCTGGGAGTCCAACATTAGCACTTCTTGAACAAAAATACTTACAGCGTGTTTTAGACGTGACCAAAATACAGAATTAACTTAGCACAGCTTTTAGTTGTGAATAGTTGACAATATAGTCAATTATGCAGATGCAGCACTGTCTGCATTTTATATTTATATTTATTAAAATGCACCCGACAGCTCAAATGCAAATAGATTTCAAATTAACGTAGAAATAAGTTATCAGTAGCTGGTACTTACTCATCAAATCTTTAAACATAGTTTTCTCATGTGTTAGAAGATGATCAATAATGGATCTCCAGCTGAATGAGATATAGAAGGAATTAGATAACCAGAGAAAGCTTTGGTATAGATTCCCTTTAGAAAAGACTTTGGTCAAACATTTCATACAAGGAAACAGTTTCCAAATGGTATTCAATATGCAGACTCTTATCTGGTTTAACACATACTGCATTCTAGGTCCTCCAGCTCTACTATATGCAGTTCTCTAATCACTAAGGGGAGTATCAGCAAAAGACAAGTTTATCCTTATGCACTATAATGAAAACTTGAGTGCTTATAATGCATTCAGTAGAATTAGTGGTTGGGACCCATTTCAAACATTATTACATTCTGTAAGAAAGTACTAAACAGAATTTTCTTTCCAGTATTAGCCATTCTCCTTTACAGCCTTTCTTTGCAAATTCAGAATAGAATGTTGGAGTGCTACAGTCTTAGGTCTTACTGAGTGCATGAAGTGTCCATCTGGAAAAAAGCAGGATCCATATACAACTCGAGAACTTCTTTTTTCCAGGCTCGCTTGGTATAGGCATATCCACTCAATGAGCTGAGCAACTGAGCACCAGCACGAAAACTAGGAATGTTGTAGGCGCTGGGGGAAGAGAGCGATAATGATAAATACATTTATTTTTCAAAGTTAAGTTTATGTAACCAGAAGATAAACTCTGGGGTTCCCCAGAACTTCTAACCAATTTCTCTCAATAATAGGCTATGTCTACATTAGCTTGAAACTCAGAGCAGCAGGAGGTTCAGTAGATCAAAGCAGTTTGTGCAGAAGCTCCTCGCATTTCCACTGTACCTGGTTTGGGGAGATCACAGCACAGCACTGCCTGTCTCCACTATGGATGTGGTTCAAACTTCCTTGAAAAAAGTTTCCAATAAGCTTTGCATCCTTGTCAGCCAACCCTTTTAGAAGGTACCACAGTAGGCTTCATCTGTCACCCAGATAACACTTACATGTCAGTTCTCACGTCATCATCACAAAATCTCACACACAAGCTTTTTTCTCCTTGTGCTGCCCTATGCACCATCCCACTCCAAATCTGGACACCGGGCTCTGCAAGGCACAGTAGGGAAGGAGTGTTGGACTTAAGGTGAAGGGACCCTGTGTGAATGAACACTTGTCCTCTGGCACCTCAGCTTCACCGAGGACACAGATACTGAACAGCATCCTGCTACAAATCCTTGCTATGGTAACTGCTTTGGCAATGGCTGAACAAAGGTTTCACGTTGGGGAGGTGTTGCTCAGACTGACAGGAACATGACTTTTTGTTGAGGAGGGATGCTGTCAAGGTCTTCTGTTGTGAGCTGGCACCGCACCTTCACAGAAGGCTTCAGCAGCCCCTGTGTTTTCAAGGTGCAGTGGGGAGGCTAGTGCCTTTTTGTGGAGCCCTGCAACCAAACTCCTGCCAATCTGGGGAGGACAGTGGCATGAAGACAGTCTTGGAGGTTATAGTCCAACTGCTGAGCAGCATGTATGAGTCACATAAAAATCACGAGCCCGATGGGGGCTCCACATTCTTAACTGGTGACCATCTTGTTACGGTTATGGCTACACAG
>Ga0181612_100071_pt1 | contig 12352 bp, 9 predicted proteins | sample HoacroProtozoa21_FD_119630 | JGI IMG/M metagenome (GOLD analysis project Ga0181612, IMG submission 119630) | Hoatzin crop microbial communities from Cojedes, Venezuel. Combined Assembly of Gp0051906, Gp0051904, Gp0051908 | reverse complement strand
CCGACCTGCTCGGTGTTCAGTATATTTACAAAAGCCTTATCGTCTATTTCATTTATCGCCTTGATGACTCTCTGTTTGTCAGGGCTCGATATAACGGAGTAGACGATTTTTCTTTCAGTATGTTCATACGCACCCTCGCCGTCGAGGATCGTCGCGCCGTGGTGACAGATTTCATGAATTCTCTCGCTCACCTCGTACGGCTTGCTCGTGATAATCAGCATCGTCATCTGGCGGTAGCGCCTGTATATGGTGTGGATGACCTGCGTCGAGCAGAACTGGAAGATAATCGAATACAGCGCCTTGTCCCATCCGAAGATGACTCCCGCGATGCAGAGTATCACGGCGTTCAGTCCGAGCACGTAGTTGAACGTGTCTATGCCGTGCTTCTCGGAGAAATAAATCGCAAGGAAGTCCGTGCCGCCGCTCGTCGCGTTCTCGACCAGGCAAAGCGAAACGCACAGTCCGTTGACGAGTCCTCCGAATATCGCGATGAGAAGTGTGTCGTAGGTTATCGTGTAATACGGTATGAAATCGGTCAGCACGTTCGTGACCATAATCATAATCAGCGAATATATCGTGAACTTCTTTCCGATGTATCTGAATCCGATGTACACAGGAATCGCATTCAGCGCGACATTTATAACTGTATAAGGAGGTGTGTATCCGGTATACATCGCCGTAATTCTCTGTATGAGAACCGTCATGCCGGTGACTCCTCCCGGATACAGACCTCCCGCCTGTACAAAAGTATTGATATTGACTGCCATCAGCAGTCCCGCCAGACAGATAACCGCTATCCTGCCGGCGTCTTTTTGAAATATGCTTCCCTTGTTCATTTTCAGTTTTACCCAGGTTCTCCCGATCGTTCTAAGGCCTCCGCTCCGAGGCTGTCCGCAAGCAGTGTTGCCGCAAGCAGATCTGCGGCTCCGCCGGGACTGATGTTTCTCTTTATGCACTCACTGTTCATCTCTGCAAGTGCGCGCCGCCTTTCAGCACTCCCGATTTCTGTTTCTGCAAGGATTTGTAACGCTCTCTCCTTCAGCCACTCAGAACCTGCATATCCTCCTCTTCTGATTACGCACGTATCGTTAAGATTCGCCATCAGATTCAGCAGCACATGAAGTTTTGCATCCTCCGTTCCGGCTCCTGCAGCTCTTGCCTCACACAGTGCCGGAAGACCGGTTTCTGTGATTGCCGGGAACCCCGAGGCTGCCTCACCGCGAATACCCGGGTTCCCCCGGTGTATGAGCTTTTCGCCAAATGTAACCGGTTCGCGGCCCAGCGCCGCTTCAATTTCGCTGCCTATCGGTCCTCCGAAAAGCTCCCGTACTCTGTTGAATAAATCCCTGCTGACCGGCCTGCCTGTTCTCAGAGAGCTTCCGGCAGCCGCCATTAACAGCCCGAGTGTGAAAATCGCGCCCTTATGGGTGTTGACGCCTCCCGTCGCTTCATACATCGCACGTTCAGCCGCAATGCCGGTTTTCTGAATCTCCCGGAAGAGTATACCACCATCGGTCGGCACAATGAACCCCTGAATGAGCATGATTCCGAGATAAGGCGCCACTGCATCCGCGCTTCTCATGAACGTATTGATATTCATATCGCGATGGGCTCCGCTGTCAATGCTGTCCACCAGACCCGGCTTAGGTGAGGTTTTCACTTCTTCAGTCAAAGCATCATACGCAAGTATTGCTCCCGTTGCATGAAGCTCTTTCTCAATCACTCCCACCTGAAGATTGTGCAGTATATTCTGCTGATTCATGCTCCTCTGCATATCAGTGATGTATACAGGACTTCTTTCCATGAGTCGTTCTCCCGGTTTTCTTCAGTGTCAATCATTTCTTTCATACGAGCGGTCAGTTCTTCTATGCTGTGTCTCCTTGACCGTGAGCATTCATGTGCAGGTCTTCCGCATATAAGGCAGCGGCGCTCCGGCAATCCGAGTTCGCTTCTGCTCACCGGGCATCCACTTTCATCGATAACATCCATGTCGTACAGCCGCCCGAGCGGTGCGTATTCCTCTGCTCTCGCAAGCAGCAGTTTGGCGTCAGCTGCGCTGCAGTCTGTAACACCATAGTATTCACAGCCTGTTTTGGGTTTATAAATCTGCGACATCAGAATTGTGATTCCCTGCAATGAGAACAGTTCCTCAATGAGAGCAACGCCGTCATCAAAGCATTTCTCAAGCCGTGCACTCACCTTTACCGGTCCCGGTGTATTCAGTGTGAAACTGATTACCGGCTTCCCGAAATTCTCAATCAGTATTCTCTGATTTTCCGCTCGCCTCTCTCTGGCTGCAAGCATTTCTTCAAGTGTCACTCTGTCTTCTGTCCGCATGTTCATTACCTGTTTTTCAAATAATTATATGTTGTCACGGGAACCATTTCCTCAGCGTCTTCCGGTCTTCCCATTGCCACAGCCTGCCTGACCGCAGATGCACTCACCGTTCTGCCATCGACGCACAATCTCCCGATTTCTCTTAATTCTATTCCGTATCCCGGAAGGTCCTTCTTCAGTATCTCGTTATACGCCGCGGTCACCTCGTCATCCGGTTCGGTTCCCACATACCTCCTGGTTATCCCGAGGGCCTTCGCGATTATCCCCCCGAATATGGCAACATCCAGTCCGCAGTTTATTTCTTCCGTACGCGCCTGTTCCTTTATGAAATATGTAGGAAATGTTGCCGGGCTTATCAGATAATCAGATGCCTCATGAAGTATTACATTCGGAATATCCGCAACGCCTTCCTCCGCGAGGCGGTAACGCTCTGCAGCCGGTATCTCGCTGCCGGATTCAGAGAGGATGAAGATATGCACCCATTCGCACTCCGCCGCCGCTGTTTCTGCAAGAAAGCGGTGCCCGAGGGTAAAGGGATTGGCATGTGCGACTATGCATCCGGTGCTCCCGCCATTTCCCGGCATACCGTCAGCCTTCGCCGCGTCGGTCTCCTTCCTGATCCTGTTCAGGTACTTTTCCAGACCATCCTTCCTGTTCTCGAGAAGAAGAACATCCTTCGTTTCTGCAACCTTGTAAAGTCCAGCCCCGCCGAAAAGTTCTGCATTCTCCGGTTTAGTGAATCCGAAGTAGTGAGTTATCCCTTTTCTGAAAAACTCTGCTGTAAGTTCTGTCATCACTTGTCCGAGAAGGTTTTCTCCTCGTCTCGACGGATTCACAGCTACACACTTGATTATGTTTCCGTCTATTGAACCGGTAGCAAGAATGCTGCCCTCTTCAGATATGATTACTGTGTCAGTGATACCCCCGTCATATCTCAGGCCCTGATCTGCAAGGAATTCTTTGAGGTATTCAAGTTTCTTCCCTGTATAAGGTCTTCCCCACTCAGTGTTCATGGCAGCACCCTCCTGTCAGCCGGCATATACATTTTATATTTATTATTCTTCAGGATATTCGTAGTCTTTAATCTCCCTGACTACATCCATAATCGTTCCGTCTCTCGCTTCAATAACGCCGACAACTCTGTCACCGAACTGTACCGGCTGTGGCTCTCCCGCGATACTGTATGCAATGTCTCTGAGTTCCTCTATGCTTTTGAGCGGAACGCAGTCCGCTTCTTTAAGGGCCTCCAGCAGATCCTGACGTGCCGGATTGACCGCAACTCCATAATCCGTAACCACAACATCTATCGACTCTCCCGGTGTTGTGACTGTTGTAACGTTCGTGCAGATTGCCGGAATCCTTCCCTGAAGCAGCGGCGATATCACTATTGTGCATTTCGCGCCCTGTGCGGCATCAGGATGTCCGCCCTGCGCTCCTGTTATAATGCCGTCACTGCCCACCACGACATTGCAATTGAAGTTTACATCTACTTCCAGCGCCGCAAGAATAACATAGTCAAGTTTATTTACGAAGGCTCCTTTGTTGAAAGGATTCGCATATGCTCCTGCAGAAATCATATGGTGGTTTTCGTGCCTTACCGATTCAACGGCGGAAAGGTCAAAATCCTGCGTGTCCAGGAGTTTACCGACCAGGCCTTCATCCAGCAGGTCAACCATACCCTTGCTCATTCCTCCTACGGCAAATCCCATCCTTACGCCGCGTTCTCTCATAATCCTGCCCAGTGATTTTGCAGACGCAATTGAAGCACCTCCTACACCGGTCTGGTATGAGAATCCGTCCCTGAAGTACGGAGTGTTTACAACGACCTGCGTGCAATAATCAGCCATCGTGAGTTTACGCACATCCGTAGTCGGTTTTGCCGCACCTGTTGCAATCTTCTCGGGAATACCGATCTGATCGACAACGCAGACATAATCAACTTTTGTACAGTTGATATCTGCAGGATAGTTCGGAAACGGCACCAGACAGTCTGTAACCGCAACCAGCTTGTCCGCGTGATTTCCGTCAACAAAGGAATACGACAGTACACCGCAGTCGCTCTTGCCTCCGACACCCTTGAGATTACCATAGTCGTCCGATGTAGGCGCCCCTACGAATGCGATATCTATGGTGGTCTCTCCTGTCTGAATAGCACGGACTCTGCCTCCGTGGCTTCTCATGATTGCGAGCCCCTTCAGCTTGCCGTGAGAGATTGCCTCTCCGATTTTTCCTCTTACTCCTGAGCTCTGAATGTTGGTAATGGTTCCGTCTTCAATGTACGGAAGCAGTGCGTCATGTGCCTTGCCGAGTGAGCTGGCGCAGATGGTTATGTCCTTCAGTCCCATATCATGGCACTCCTTCATAACCATATTCACCACCAGGTCTCCTTCTCTGAAATGATGATGGAAGCCCAGAGTCATACCATCATGCGCGCCGCACTTCTCAAGAGCCTCTCTTATTGAACCGACAAGCTTGCTTGTATCATGATTCATGACCGGCTTAACTATCGGTCCGCGCTTTCTGAACTCTACGCCATCTTTGTAATTATTGCCCTGGAAGACCTCTTTTCCGGTCATCTCCAGAATTTCCTCCGGGATATCCCGTCCTACTGCGTTAATCATTACAGATCCCCCTTATACACACCGGCTGCCTTGGCCAGCTTGATTGTTCTCTTCGCACCGTCATAGAAAGCGATGTCTATCATCTTGCCGTCAACAGTGAATACTCCGATTCCCTGAGCGCTCTTCTCCTCAATCTCCTTAACCACCTTCTCCGCGAAGATTATCTCCTTCTCAGTCGGTGTGTAAATCCTGTGCACTATATCCAGCTGCCTCGGATTTACAATTGATTTGCCGTCAAATCCCATGGTTTTAATCATGCGAACTTCATTTTCAAAGCCTTCCATATCATCGAGATTGGTGAACACGGTATCAAAGCACTGTACCTTAGCCGCGCGCGCCGCGATTATAAGCTGCTGACGGGCTCCCATAAGTTCAACGCCTGTTCCCGATATTGAAGTCTGAAGATCCTTGGTATAGTCTCCTCCGGAAAGAGCGATTCCGATGAGTCTGTCAGAAGCAAGACATATCTCATAGACATGCATGACGCCCCTCGCACTCTCAATAGCCGCCATGAGAAGCGTTTGTCCCTTCTCAACTCCGAATTCTTCCTCTGCCGCCTCTACTGCTGCCTCGATAGTATGAACATCCTCAGCTGTCTCTGTCTTAGGAATACGGATTACATCCGCTCCTCCGGCAACGCACACTCTGACATCCTCCTGCCAGTGCGGTGTATCAAGCCCGTTAATTCTTACAACTCTCTCGACGCCTCTGTAGTCGATTTCTTTAAGCGCATGGTACAGTGAATATCTTGCTGCATCCTTTTCCTTTTCTGCCACAGCGTCTTCAAGATCAAGCATTATGCTGTCCGGTTTGTAGATATACGGATCCTTGATAAGTCCCGGTTTCTGACAGTTCAGAAACATCATTGTCCTGCGCAGGCGATCCTTTGTTGTACTCATCTGATGTCACCTCCCCACGGCAATCCCTCTGTCTGATCATTTGAACGGTATACCGCGCATTCAACTCTTGCCTTGAGCGTACAGTCAAGCGCCCCCTTGTCTACAACTGTTACTCGTCCGTTTGTCACACCGAGCCTCTCAAGTGTTTCCATAACAGTCTTCCTGATTGCGGCTCCGTACTGATGCATAACCACGCTGTCCAGTTCAAACTCGATACCGCCGTCTGATGGCTCAACTGTCACCATGGCATCGCTTGATTCCAGTGTTCCGGCAACAGCCGGTTTCTTAATCTCCATTCGTATGCCTCCCTTTAAGTCTAAGAATTCTTCAGCTCTCTGATTGTATCGATTATGTAGTCAGTGAACTCCTCACATGTAACATCTCCGTCATTGATGCCTACTGTCATCTCAGCGTCAGGTCCGTTTGTAATGTCGAGTGCCTTCTCGAGGATCTCGTTTTGACTGCCATATCCCATGTGAACCAGCATTTGTCCCATCGCTCTTATCAGGCTGCATGGATTCGCATTGTGCGGCTTACCGATTTTGAAGAAGTATGGGCCTACACCATGGATTGCCTCGAACAGTGAATATCTGTCTCCGATGTTCGATGATGATGCTGTTCCGAGACCTCCCTGCAGTTCTGCCGCAACGTCTGTCACGATATCTCCGTAGAGGTTAGGAAGAACCACCACATCAACACCCTTCATGAACTCCGGATCACCCACCTTTGCTGCTGTTGCATCAACGAGCTTGTCCTGAACCTCAATGTCCGGATAATCCTTCGCAACCTCATGCACCGCAAGCTGGAAATTCCCGTCAACAAGCTTAACGATATTGGCCTTGGTTACTACTGTCACGTTCTTCTTGCCGTTCTTTCTTGCGTATTCAAAGGCGGCTCTTGCGATTCTCCTGCTCTCATCTCTTGTCTGAACCTTGAAGTCGATTGCAAGATCATCATCAACCTGAATGCCCTTGTCACCCCAGATATATTCTCCTTCAATATTTTCTCTGAAGAATGTGAATGCAAGATTCTTATCTTTGATATTGACCGTTCTTACTGCCGCGTAGAGGTCAAGGCTCCTCCTGAGCATGCTGTTTGCGCTGATCAGGTTAGGTCTTCCGTCTCCTGCGCTTGGTGTCGCCATAGGTCCCTTGAGCAATACGTGGCACTTTTTAATCTCCTCCAGGCACTCATCAGGCAGTGACTGCATCTTCTCGGTGCGGTTTTCAATTGTCATTCCCTCAATCTCTCTGAGTTCAATTTTTCCTGATTCAATCTCATCACCCACGAGTTCGTTCATAACACGAAGTGCCTGCGGCATCAGGATAGGACCAATTCCGTCTCCCGGCATGATGCCGACAACAATCTTATCAAGGCCGTCGAAATCCAGCGGTTCGTCTGCCTCTTCCATTGCTGTGATTCTGGCAGCCTCTCCTTCGATAAGCTCAGCAAATCTCTCTTTTGCTCTGTTGATATCTTCCTCTGAGAACTTCTTCATGTTTTTCTCCTTCCATAGCCTTGCAGTTTCTGCCGCTCCCCTGTGCGCGGTTCTCTTCTGCTGTCAATAACATTCTATAGTCGGATTCCGCAAAAGTATAATTCATTGACTGAATGCAGATATTCCCAAAACGAATGCGCATAAAAAGGGCGCGCGGACATTCATAATCCGCGCGCCCGAACCAATGGCCTGTTGAATTTAATCTTAAGCTCTTCTGTTCTTATTGTAGTTAATCAGGCATCCGGCCTTAACAATTTCTCTCTCCTCAGGTGTCATATCCATAACGTAGAGGTGGATTTCCTCAGCCCTGCCGTCTTTTATAACATAAGCCGGAATATCCGAAAGGTCTCCGTCAAGAGCTGCCCTGATTCCCGGTACATAGATATAATCCCCGACATCCAGAACCGAAGGGTCATCTTTCAGATGGAAAGGTACCATGCCCCAGTTCATGCAATTTGAGCGGTATCTCTTGGTTGCATACTCTTTGGTTATATTGGCAAGTGCACCAAGAACTCTCTGGCATGACGCTGCCTGTTCTCTCGCAGATCCGTCTCCCGGTTTATTTGCGTAGACAGTTGAACCAATCTCAACGTCTTCAATCTTAACAGATTCCTGTCCCGGAATGGTTCTGATGACCTCAGCAGCCTCCGCAACCTCAGCCGCAGTCTCCCCGGCAAGGCGCTGTTTTTCGAGTTCGCGCACCGCCTTGGCTCTTCCGACATACTCAGGATCCCTCCTCGAAAGTGTGAACTCAGCGAGCCCGAGAGGGTTCGACCTGAACGACGATGTCTCGCCCGAAGGAATAAGCTCGTCTGTAGTTGTAACTTCGTCAAGAATCTTGGAGGAAACCTTGAGCAGAATGTTATCCGCAAGCGGCTCCATTTCCGGCCAGTCCTTGATATTCGGGCCGAATCTGAGATCCATACCCTCATCTGCCTTGTTGTAACCCCAGTAAACTCTGGCCTTGTACGCCTTGTCATCATAGTTATACTCAGGAACATCTCCCCAGCAGTCGAATTCCTCTGCCGATGTGAGCTTGCCTCCGTTTGCAGCTGTTGCCGCTATTGATCTTGCGTCCATAAGAGCAGTCGCGGACATCTGTCCCTGACCCGGCTTGCTTCCCTCTCTGTTCGGGAAGTTTCTGGTTGTGTGCCTGATACTGAATGCATTGTTTGCCGGAGTATCTCCTGCACCGAAGCAAGGTCCGCAGAATGCTGTTCTGATAATTGCTCCCGCATCCATCAGATCCGCGAGGAGTCCCTTCCTGTCGAGGTCAGTGTATACTGGCTGAGATGACGGATATACTGAGAGATAGAACTCATCAGCTCCGCAGCTTCTGCCTTGGAGGCAATGTGCCGCTTCAACAACATTTGTATAATTACCTCCGGCACATCCCGCGATAATTCCCTGTTGTACCTGCAGCCTGCCGTCACTTGTAACCTTATCTCTCAGAGTGAAAGTTGCACGTCCCTCCGCAACCTTTGCCGCTGCCACTTCCGTCTCAGCAAGAATATCGTCAAGGTTGGCGTACAGTTCATCAATTTCATATGCGTTTGACGGGTGGAACGGCATTGCAATCATCGGCTTAACAGTCGAGAGATCAACGTATACACATCCATCATAATATGCAACATCCGCAGGATTGAGTTCTTCGTACTCGTCTCCTCTGCCGTGCTTTGTCAGGAATGCCTTTGTATCGTCGTCCGTCCTCCAGATTGATGAAAGACAGGTGGTTTCTGTTGTCATTACATCGACACCGTTACGATAATCTGTCGACATTGTACTGACTCCCGGTCCCACAAACTCCATGACCTTGTTCTTAACATAACCTGTCTTGAACACCTCTCTGATAATTGCAAGTGCAACATCCTGAGGTCCGACGAACGGCTGTGGCTTACCGTCAAGGTATATTGCAATTACTTCCGGGCAGTTCACATCATAAGTATCCTCGAGGAGCTGCTTAACGAGCTCTCCGCCTCCTTCACCGATAGCCATCGTTCCGAGTGCTCCGTAACGGGTATGCGAATCGGATCCGAGAATCATCTTGCCGCATCCGGCGAAATTCTCTCTCATGAACTGGTGGATTACCGCAATGTGAGGCGGCACATAGATACCACCGTACTTCTTTGCTGCCGAAAGTCCGAAAAGGTGATCATCATCATTGATTGTTCCTCCGACCGCGCAAAGCGAATTGTGGCAGTTCGTCAGTACGTACGGCAACGGGAATTTCTCCATTCCGGACGCTCTCGCCGTCTGGATGATTCCGACAAACGTGATATCGTGTGAAGCCATCGCATCAAACTTAATCTTCAGTTTTTCCATGCTGCCGGAAGTGTTATGGTTCTCCATTATCTGATAAGCAATCGTTCCCTTTCTGGCCTCTTCCTTGCTCGTTTCCTTATTGTAATGCTCCTTCAGGCAAGCGGAGTTTTCTTCCTCTACAATATGCCTGCCGTCAACGAGATATACTCCTGTGTCATACAGTTTAACCATGCTGTTTCCCCTTTCATGATTCCCGGTCTGGCAACCCGGTGTTTACACAGACTTCTTGTTTCTGTCTGATTAGATTGTATATTTCCTGTCCCCAAAAGTAAAATACCCTTAGCCAATACATTCATTCAAAATGGGAATTGCCTGAGGGTATTTTACGTTTTCAATCTTATTTACAGATTATTTCAGAATATTGAATAGATTCCTGTCAAGCTTATGAGCGCAAGTATAGCAAGCGCCACGAAGCTGACGACAAAGAGTTCCACGAACATGCGGTTCTGCGGGAATCTTTCCTCCGCATTCTCCTGCTGTGATACGCCTGCCATAATCAGCGCACCTGTAGTGGATATCGGCGTGAAGCCTGCAACGGTTCCTCCAATAACTATTACTGTAACTATTGCGACAGCATCAACCCCGACTGCAGTTCCGATACCGGTTGCAGTAGGAATCAGCGTCGGGAATACAACTCCGAGACCCGATGAGAAGAAACTCATAATGCCTGCAACGATTGCCATAACAAGCTCTGCAGTTCTCTTGGTCATAATTGCCTGAAGACCTGTTACCATCAGGTCAATTCCTCCGGAGAGGGAGATGATATTCATCAGTATTCCGACTCCGAGTACCATCAGAATTACGCTCCATGGGATTGCCGCAATCGCTTCTTTCTCTCTTCCTGCTCCCAGTACCAGCAGAACAGAACCGATAAGGAATCCTGCAAGGCCGCAGTTGAAGCCGAAGAACAGTACTCCGACCACCATTATCACAAGCCCGATAAGTGATATGATCTGCAGCTTCGTGAACTTAGGCAGTTCCTCTGCTTCGGCAATATTTTCCTTGTCAATCTTCCATCCTTTGTAGTAGATATAAACAACCGCCATGATAACCAGGCATGTCACTATCATTCCGTACATGATAGGAACTGTATTGCCCTCGAGGCCCTGCTCTTCCATCAGCTCTCTTACAACCGCCGCTTCCGGAGTCAGCGGGCTCATACGTCCGCTCATTACACCGAGGTCTCCGATAATCGCTGTCATAATCGGATTCACTCCGGCACTGACCGCAACAGGGATTGCAATTACCGGTATAATTGCCAGACACGGTATTGATCCCGGTCCGGATGCACTCAGAAGAAATCCGAGAATAAACATCACAAACGGAATAAGATGTGCATGCTTTCCTGTGAGTCTTACCAGCTTCTTGGCCATGAGTTCAAGAGAGCCGTTCTTCTGCAGGATAGCGAAAAGATATGTGACTCCGATCATCTGTACGCACAGACTGCCTGAAAATCCTGCGATGACTTCCTTGCTGTCAACTCCGTATACCAGAGCGAGAACAAGGGAGAAACCCATACACAGAATACCTACATTCACGTTTCTTACGAAACCAATCACGATTGCCGCGAGAAGCGCAATCAGCGATACTACTGCCAAACTGCCCATATCAATCCTCCCATATTCAATCAGTTCTCAAGGAACGTGATGCATACCGGACTCTCTGTATCGATGATTCTGCCCGTATACTCCATGCGTCCTGTCTCTTCATCCAACTTCATCTCAACGATTGTGTCACTGTCCTCATTCGCCATGTAGAAGTGCTCATACTCCGGATCAAAGCAAATGAATCTCGGTGTGAGCCCCAGACATGAGTACCAGTCGAGGGTTGTCATATATCCGGTTTCCTGATTGATTCTGTATGTGACTATTGATTCATGAATCCTGTTGGACCCGATCAGAATCTTTCCGTTTTCAGAAAGGATTGATGCACTCGCCTGTCCCTCACCGGTGTATGTCTCCGGAAGTGACGACAGCCTCTGCAGCGCTTTCATCTTTCCTGCCTTCTCATCAAAGGACAGGTATGTCATGACATTTCCCTTCTCATTGATGAGATAGAGATATTTGTTGTTCGGATGTACCGAGAGATGTCTCGGCTCATCGTATTCTCTTCCCATATATCTGTCCGTCTCCGTAAGAGATCCGTCTTCCGGATTGAACTTCAGACATCTTACCTGTCCCCAGCCTTTAATTCTGCCCTGTGCAACCACAAAGAGATATGTGCCGGTCTGATCCCAAATGCACTGATGTGCGAAAGAATTTCCGTCTTCAGTCTTTCCCTCAAGAAAGTGTTTGTGAACTATATCTCCTAAAGTTCCGTCCTCATTTCTTCTGATGACATAAACCGTACCTCCCTGCAGAGCTGCTACGATCAAAAACTGATTAGTCTTATCAGGAACGATGAACACCGGATTCTTACCGCCTATCTCGACCATATTCATAAACTCGAGCGTTTTATCTTCCCTGATTCTGTATCCTGACACTTTGGTGAAGTCTCCGTGTACCGAGTACAGATATTTCCCTTCCGGATCCAGACACTGGTACGATGGATTCTCCTCCGGTGTCTTCAGGCACTGAATCTCATTCCAGTCGCCGGCATCATTGATTTCATACACCTTGATGCCTTTGCCCCTCGCATTCCTCTGCTCTGTCGTGCGGCAGCCCACATATGCATAT
>Ga0181612_122625_pt1 | contig 12353 bp, 8 predicted proteins | sample HoacroProtozoa21_FD_119630 | JGI IMG/M metagenome (GOLD analysis project Ga0181612, IMG submission 119630) | Hoatzin crop microbial communities from Cojedes, Venezuel. Combined Assembly of Gp0051906, Gp0051904, Gp0051908 | reverse complement strand
GTTTGGACGGGGCTCTGAGCAGCCTGATCCAGTTGAAGATGTCCCTGCTCACTGCAGGGGGGCAGACTAGATGGCCTTTAAATGTCCCATCCAATTCAAACTATTCTATGAATAAGCTAAAATTGAAGCCGTGCACTAGAGCTAGGTCTTTGTGCAAGGCTTGTTTGATGCTAATTTCCAGTCTTTATCTGAAGTCATGCAGTACATGTTCTTGGTGTGTGGGCAACCTGTTATGAGACCTGTTACGAGACTATTTTATGATTGCACTTGTCAGTTATGTCTAACCTTTCATTTATTAATCTACCAGGCCCATAGCTCCAAGCTCTCTTTATTATTATCTTTTTCTTCCTTTAATATCTTGAAGTATAGAACATGTTCTCTGGAACTATATTCTCCAAGATTATGTCTTTTCCTGCTTCCAAAAGGCTGGTAATCCTAAAGCATTTCCATCCTGGTTTGTTGAGGCACATGTAGGCTTATGCTGTCTTTAAATTAACAATTTATCATAAGAAACTCCTGAATCTTCTTGAAGCTGTAGCCGTGGCTCTCTTCTTGATTTTTGCCAACTGTCTCCAAGCATGTTCTTTTCCTTAAATATTTTCTTTTAGTGTTTGTCTTATAGTGTTATTATTTAGTGGACTGCTTACCATTCACCTGAAATGCCTGTAAATAATCTGGTTTATGGGAATATTTTGTAGTAAAATGTACTACACACGGAGGCCTTTTGGCAAGGGTACAAAACAAGAGTGGTAGTTTCATAATCTCTAAATGTGAAAAACAATAGAAGATAAATTATACAAGCAAGTGTATCTCAGAACCTGAAAGATTACTTGTTCTGTGAAAAGAGATGTTCTGAGTCATTCTTGGTGTGTCTACACTCTAGAACCCCAACGGTGTCTGCGACATTCACCACAGCAATGCAGAGTTCAGTCCCGCTCCAGCACTAGTGTTTGCTCCCAACCTCACACTGCTGCTGTGCACCCTACAGAAAGTGCCGTACAGAGTGGTTGGCACATGGTTGAGAGTGCAACACGATGAACCAGGAGAGCAAATCACAAGACTGCTTCTTCACCTTCCTGTTCATGAGCAAATAGGCCAACATCTCTTCCAAAGGCACATGCATTATAATTCTAATTAGTAATATATATAAAATGATTTGCATACCTAAAGGAAGAAAAACTCCCTCTGAGAAACGCTAGAATTACCAGCTTAGGAATAATAAAAGATGATTCTCTGAAGCAAATCTCATCTTTTCTGTTGCAATTAGCTGAGGTTTTTTAAACTGTTTATTCTAAGCCTTTCAATGTCTTGTAAAGTATCAAGTGGCTGACTCTGTACTTGGAATCTGTATACAGCTGATTTCAAATCAAAACAATTTTAAGTTTCTACTTAGATCCACCAAGTTGTTCTGATGATGCAAACTTTGAGCTGATGTTATGTCAAGATAAACTGACAAAAAGCAAACCAGTACCCTTATTTTTTTACATATTTCTCTACATTATGAAGACTGCAAGGACAGAAAATCTGTCATTTTGTGTGTCTGTGAAGTATCAAACACCTTTTCATGATTCATAAATAATGAATAGGAGGAGTATTTGTTAAAATTATGTTGCAGGAAAAATCCCTGGCATTCATGTAATGTCTTGCATGATCAAGTACTTTACACACGTAAGAGTTTATTTGAAACAGAAAAACAATATTGAGACAAGTCTATTAAAGAGCCCAGAGTGAATAATTATAATATTGAAATTATACATACCAGTGTTTCAAATTGCATTGTAAGAATGGTATACGTGATCCATGGCTATTAATAGAGTTTACTGGACAGAGCAATACCCTGAGTTCCACTTCTGTGCAGTTAAAATCTGGCACGGAACATGAGTGCTGCTATAACTGTAGCTGTTTGTTTTCTGTTATGAGATATGGAATGTTTAACATATGTTGAAACAAGTCATATTTGTAATCCAACATGTATTCAGTCTTTTAAAGCAAATTTGTGGCAGAAATATGTCTAATCTAATGGCAAGTAACTCAAAATTCAGCAGGAAAACTGCAGATTCAAATACTAGCTCTGGAAAGATGTTCAGAAAATTGCTTGAGGATCTTTTCCTTCTAAGCTTTTTACTGTGACAGTAGTCTTTAGTCTATGTTTGACAGCCTTGGAAAACAGGGTCCTGCTCTGTGGCTAGCACTCTGTGGAGCTATTTTCATATAAATAGACTATTTAGAGGTATGATTTCAGATTATTTAGATATTAAATTATTTCCTTTTAAACCTGTATTGAAATCTCACAACTGAAGTGCTGCACAACAGAGTGCATCAAAATTCCCAGTGACCAAGTTCTTCCAGAGCGTAATGGACATAATGGATGAAGTGCTTTAGCCCATAGTACGGTAGACAAGGTGTGTGTAATTTATAAATTAATGTGTGTATACATCTACAGTTACATATGTGTATGTATAATAATTCTTCAAATGTAAATGAAAACTCAATTAATGTGCTGTGACTGTCCATGTTCTACCACGCAAAATACTAATCCTTGTCATAATACATTTTCATATACAACCATTGTTTTACCCACTGATCTGTGATATATAATATATAGCTTCTAATTTTAATATAATATTTGGGATCTGAAAATGCAGATAAATAATTTCCATTGTTTCTTACCAAAATATGCAAGCATTTTTGCAAGAAATATAGATAGTTTTCTTCATCCTGATTGCCGACATGGGAGATAATTTTCTAGCTTTGCTATAAAAAATGTTGCTAGGTTATTTGGTTGTTTTGTTCAGGGATATCCCTTGAAGTTAATTTTATCAGATAATATCTATGAGAAGACTGAGTATTTATCTTCAAACAAACAAAAAAAAAAAAAACAACCCAAAAAAAACCCAAACAAACAGCACAAATACCAAGCCCACCCGCAGCACATCCATAGTTATTTGTCATAGTGATGCTCAAAACGGGAAGCAGCCAGTGACTGAGCCATCCATCAGTTGGACGCAGCACATATTTGTCATTATTATGAAAATGTGGATTGATGGCCAGTGAATACATTTCCGAGTTACTGAGTCTTCCACTGCTCATACCTTTGTAAAAGGGAAGCGCCAGTTTCTCAAGGTCGTTATACAGGGGACTATCACCATGGTCCGAGGTTTGAACTGGCAGAGAAAGCACTCAGATGATGTTGACACTGGATGCAAGTTTGGGAGGTATCACCGGTCCTGTACAAGGGGAGAAAGAAAGCAGAATTACCTGAAATTAAGTTGCTATTGTTCCAAGTGCCTTACTGTGTCTAGTCCTCCGTGAATGGCTTTTCTTTTATTGGGAAGTTTACTGAGGAAAAAAATACGTAAAATGTAACTTCTGTCCTTCCGCAAAAAGAGGCAGTGCCCAGGTCACAGTCTGTGCAGCAATACAGTTTAGCCAAGATGCTTGTGAAGTAGTACAGTTGTGTACTTACGAGCTTGTCATGTGCTATCCACTCTTTCCTCTTAGTTTTTATTAATTCAGGGGGACGAGCACAAGTATTTCTAAAACAATGGTGTTTTCCTATACATGACTATTTAAAATACATATTGTGATAAGAATAAAGCCAAGAAGCTGTGGACTATCTAAGATCATAGGAACAAGAATCTGTAAACAAGCTCATCCAATATATTGTCAACAGGAGATGTATATTTATGGTGAAATGGCTTTCAGAGTAAAAACTATTGGGTCCTCTTTTTTTTTTTATCTGCTTTCTGGTAGAGGAGTGATTTAAAGTGAACTTCAACTCACATTTCAAATAATAGATGACAGGAGCTCATCCATTTCAATATAATTCATTGCACTGCATATGTATGGGAGATATTTTAAAAGAAAACTAGGGAGTTATATTTCCAAGTGAGCCACTAGATTTTTAAATGTTGATTTTCCTCCTCACTTTCCTTCTATTAAGTTTATTGGCTTCGCTGAGTAGAAGACTGCACTTTTGTGTTAGATATTGCTCTTTGTCTCGTCTTTGCCACACCAGCTCTAGAGCTGGGGCTGCAGGGTAGGGTGATTTTTGGTTGATTGGTTTGGTATTCTGACTGTTGTTTGATTTTGTTGTTGTTGTTTTCTCAAGTATTAGTTTCCTACTTTATTCACATAATGTACAATTCACTTACTTGAAGAGCTGTCAGTGTTCAGCGCTCTCCTCTTCTATGTGTCTGAAATACCTGATCTCTAATTCTCTTCAATATCATAAAATGGAAAGTAATTTTTTTTTTAATAGATTTCAGAGTTGGGTGTTTGGGGAGGGAATATTCTTATTGATCTATTTGATATGAATCTTGGATAACGACATTCCCTATTGAAAATAGTCCTTTAAGTGTTTGAGAATCATGGATGAAAGTCTTCCAGGAAAGCCAAGCCGAGGGTTCTGGGTGCTTTCACAGCCTGGTACTCTGCTTGGGAGTAGAATCTGGAACCTTTAATTTTTGTTGGGGACAGTCGTCCAGACTGAAATCCCAGATGCAGCAGAGGATGACTGCCTCACTTGAAGTGAGTCAGAGGCTGTTCACAGGTTTTTGTCCTAATGGTCATGAGGTCCTCGTCCATTATTTCAGAGATGCTTCAGTATGATTTGGACATGACATACGAGGTCCTTAATGCATATGCTGCATATAAACCAGAGCAGATGCTAGCATAAAATGTGTCAGAGTTGCTCTAGGAGAAAAATCAGTCTTTTGTGGTTCCAGGCAGTTTTCCTACATGAACTGAATGTTTTATTTTTGGAGACGACTACTCTATGACATGAATGACAGATATGCTTTCTTTTTGAAGAAAACAAAGTGTGTAGTCAGTGTTTTACTTCCTAGTGAGCTACAAACTTGTAGTGATCTTCGGCTGATGAAAGCAAAAAGAAATTATTTTAAAACTATGAGGGTCAGGGCATTTTGGCACGGTCGAATTGAATGATATCGCCATCATAAATTACTGCACATTAGAGTTGGCTGGAAAGGCTTTCATAAAGACATTCACAAAACCGAAAGACATCAGAGTAAACAGCAACCTGAGACCTGGCAGCCAGTGAAACTTGGGGTAAGCAGGATATAGGCATCAAACCAGCTTAAGTGACAATATTCTCTTCGTATCCATTTGTTTATCACCTGTTCTTCTTAATTCCTCTTTCAATTCATTTCCCTGCTTTTGGGAAAATTCAAATTTAATAATGCAAACCTGTACAGAAAAATATATGAATACTCATGAGAGCTCATGAATTATTGGCAAAATCGAATTGAGTCAACATTGATCATGGCAAAAGGCAAATAAATGTACTTGTGAAAAAATCAATCCTAACTGAACTTTTTTTTTCCTTGATCACACATAATTTGAAATCATTTTGATGAAAAAATAAATAGTTGAAGGATATAGATTAAGGAACACAAATTTCTTGTCTCTACAGTTCTATCCTTGGTCATGAAAGTAGTGTATTTTAAAACTCTAGAAATATGAGAGGCTTTAAAAGGATCTCTAGAGTTAAAATTTAAATTCAGGGATCTCAGAAAGTTTGCAATGCGTTCAGTTTGTGTAATTCTAGTCAAAGTGTCTTCTGCCTCCTCTTTGTTATTCCGTGGGAACTGACTCACTGTCTGTAGGGAACATTTCCATGACTGTCACAAGATGTTCAGAATGTGATAACTGGCACTGGTAAAAAACTTTGACACAACCATGTCCTGTCAGAAAATACAGATTAATCAAAATTTAAGTGTTTCTCGGGGATACATAAACTTCTTCTGAATTATAGATGGAAAAATGTGTAAGTTAGTAGATTCAACTTCATCATTGCATTTCACCTCATTCCACTTAGACTTTTATATATTGTCCCTTTTTATTATCCTTTCAACGAAATTATTTCATGCTTTCAGGACTGTATTGCTGACAATTTCTGCTCACCTGAAAAAGTTGAAATTTTGTTGTTTGTTCTGGTCTGACACACAAGTTTTTCTCCATTTCTACTGGAATGGAAGTTCTGATTTCCAGTTGTGGTCTGGATTTCCAAATCTATTCTCAGTTTTCTTGTGATCAAACCTATCCCCATGGAAGATTGATCTAAATCAGTGCAACTGGAACCAATTTAAGTCCATTAAGATGTTGCAAAAACTTTCTGCAATAATCTTATGAGGAATTTTTGCCTCACATATGCCGTAAAAGGTCATGTTTCTTGAGCTAAGTCCTGTATTGCAGCAGTCCTTAAATCAGACTCCTAAAATTAAAGTTGAACTCGGAAGAAGTGAGAGAATTTTTCTAGTCCTGCCAAAGGAAGAATATGATGAATCGTCTCCTGAGGTTTTGGAAATTTCCTGTGCACACATAACCCACATACCAGTCTTTTTCTTATAGAAAAGAGCATACGTGGCTTGTACGTTTTTTTTTCCAATCATATTTTTGTCAGCATACACATTTCAAACTCAAAAGAAGCTGCAAGAAGTAGTCTATGAACATGTTTATGTGGGTAAATTTGAAGTAATTTGCATTTCAGATATTTGTGTGCAGCTCTTATTGATGTTAATGGGATTTGCGCACAAAAATTTCATCACAACAGAATGGGAATACATTCCTTGCTATAACTCTCACTCTCCCTTTCATTTGGGACCTTTTTATATTCAGCCATTTATAATTTATTGTCCCAAACTGGCTTTGAATCTCATCAATGGTAACTTGAAAAATTACATTAATCTGTTTGAGGTGAATTAACCTCTTTTTTCCACACTGTTGGCCCATGAGTCAAATTTCCTTGATAAGACACCATCACTTGAACTGACTGGTGAAAGCACTAATGGTTTTTTGTCAGTTGTAGGATTTCTGAAGCAGATATTTTTAAATTCAATCCGGGAGTCTCGTTTTAAAAGAGAATTTTTAATTATTTAGCACTTTTTCCACCTAGAGAGAGCCATGGGAATTTTTTTATTATTATTGTCAAATACCAAATGGATTATGTCAGTCTGCTGAATAATTTTTTTCACTTCTCTTTCATGTGTGCACTCATTTCTTGACTGGGGATGTGATCGGAAGTTGCCTGGGGTCGTTCACTTGAACAAAGGTTGCTTTAGGACTACTGAATGTGATTATTGGCCCATGCACACTCTCCTCCTGTGTACAAAGTCGCAGGAAATGAGATGAACCTGAGGAAAGCCCAGCGGCTCTCACCTCCAGCCTCTCTCAGCATTTACCCCACTCCAGCGGCTGACAGAGGTTGTAACTAAAACCACAAAGAGATTTAACCATGGGGAAAAAAAGGCCTTCTTTAACTGTTGTTTCATAAACAGTTCCTAAAGAAGGAAGTCTAGAGTGTATTCCAAGTTGGTGTCAGAAATTATGGCCTTGTCTTTTTTTTCCTGAGTACACATTTACCTCCAAAAAATATATAGCTACAGCTGGGAGGACTTCTGTAATTTTGTGTAGGCTCATAACTTTTGAGGTACCGAAGAAATGTAACACATCTATTACAAAAGCATTCAAATCGTCCACACATATTCTAGTCTTGGATGTAATACACTCATACAATCTTCAGGGTTTTTTTCTATTTTTATACCAAACTTTGCTATTTGTCCATGTCCTTCACATTCCTCAGACCTGCTGCTCTTCACCTCCTTTTTGTTTCAATGTCTTTACTCTTTCCCCTTATTTTACCCCCTACTCAGTGGACTTAAGCCTTTGGCTGGTGGGCGTGTGCGCTGGTGCAGTGAAGGAGCTGCTCAGGGAGCTGTGCAGGCACTGGTGGGTTGTGCACAGCTGGGGTTAGGTAGCACTGAAGTGTGGGCTTTCTAAATTGTCATCTAAGATTTGGGTGTGCCAGGAGTCTTCTCAGGTTGGCATGTTATTGGACGCATTCTGGAAATATTGTACTGTAGGTTTTGAAGTAATAACAGGAAAATCAGTTTGTAGCTTCCACTTCTAGTACCGCTTCTTCAGGAGGATCTGTTCTGTTTAATCAGGTAAAACCACCCACTCCTGCTGTGTTTCCATTTGTAGGATAGAAGAAAGCAGAACAAAACACATTAGTAACTTCCCTGGGAAAATGTGTATAGCAATCTTTTCGATCTTAGTACTGTAGCTTGCAAGTAAATCTGGGAGGCATGGAAGGAGTTTACATAGGGTATGATCCCAATAGTTCATGTAATTAGCAAGAATTAACATATATTTCCATTAGGCTGAATTTTTTGTTGCTACTTTTTAGACAGCCTGTATTCTAAAGAAAACTGAACTCTATAATTGAGCATAGAAGTGTGGCATTATATCATATTCAAGGTATCTTGGTGTTTGACAGAAAGATAATTTTAATTGCGCAAGCTGGTATTTGTTAGCCTTTCGAGAGCATTCCTTGGGTTTCGAGCCTCATTGTTTTTCCTGCTGCTGCTTTCTTTGGAGGAAAAGCTCAAGGACTGCATGCTAAAGGACGTATTTTCTGCACTGATAATAGTTACGTTTCTCCCATATAACTGAAGATACATTCCGACAGAATTGCTTTTATTTTAGCTGAGGAGCATCACAAAATGAAAGCGAGCAAAACTACATTTTTTTCCCAAAAGAACATGGGATGAGCCAGGTTCTTATCATTGTGCACTTGACAGTATTGTCTGGACTTGGGTAAAATGCATGTAAACTACTCAGATTAAAAAAACTATAATTTGCATCTGTTTTGAAAAGAAGTAATTTGCCATCGCATAAGATAAATGTGATATGCATATCTCTTCTGCAACAACTTCCACTGCAGTCAGTACAAAATGGCTGCTTGTCTCTGTAACTGAGGCAAATCCCTGGTTATTTCAGTGTTTAATATAGTGGAAAAAAATGAACTAGTTAATCAGCTACACTTATTTTTCTAAAACAGATTTTAAACATTTTCTGACTTCTTGTTATAGAAAAGAATAACTTTCCCAATAAACAAGTAGTCAAGCAGTCCAGTGATAGATTTCCTTCTTTCTGTGTAATTTCTGCTCTCCACTCAACCTTACTGGGGTGTTTGATCCTGTATCAATTATAGTAAATGTCCGGCTCTCTTTTGGCAAAGTAGAGAAATTTGCTGAGTCTCTTTGTTCCTCGCCATTTCTGCTTTTAAGAGCATCCCGTCGACAGGAGCTGGTGCTCCTCCATAGTGCAGAGGGACCAGCTCTGTGAGGGCTGGCATGATTTCTGTGTTGACTTCAAGGTTTCCAGAGGTAGAAGGGCTTTCACTGTGGGAAGGATCTGTCAAACTTTCTTACACTTTGAGATACATGACCATCCACCTGAGCAGTACTGCATCTAGGCTATCTACAGGGGACAGAGGCTTGGTACACCTGGAAATTGCCTTTATAGCTCTGTTTCCTATTTCTGGTAGTCCCAGGAAGGGAAAAATGCTAACCTAGAGGAAAGCCTCTCTGAGGACTGTGCAAGGTTATGTACGAGTAGGGGAAAGCGCAAAAGGACAGAAGTGACAGAGGAACACAGAGGCTAGAGAGCACTGTAAATATCAGTGACATGTTAAATATCAGGTCTGAAAAACAGTAGCCTCACTGTTTTGCAATGTGCCCTTTCTGGACCCGAAGGGATGAATCGAGCTTTCACGTAAAATGCTGAGCTCTCTTCTTTAGCAAAACTTCAGCAATGCATAGATCATTGACGAAGTTATGAGACCTAGTTTAAAGGTGGTTGAGTCTGTCTGTCATGCACTTGTGGCTAAGCCATTTTCATACGGCCACAGTCAGTGTCTGACTCTTATCTGGCACACTAAACCAAGTGAAACAAGAACATGAGCTAGGAATGAGAATGTAAATGTGATTTCATGGCACTGTGATCAAGGAGACACAATTCTTTATTCATATAGGCTTGAGAGAAGGCAATGTCAGAGGAATGAAAACAAAAATACCCTCAGATTTGTTTGCATAACATTGTTTCACCTCTGTCCATCAGAACTACTGTTCCCTATGCCAAACCACATCACTTGATTACTGCAGACAGGCTGTGTCCATGGAAAAGCCATTCCGTGTTCTTGGGTTTTATTTACTCTTCTAAAAATAGAAACCTTTTATTTTTATTTTCCATATAAAGATGGCTATTAGATTTTAAAACTTTATGAACAAAATTCTGCCCTCACAATTCATTCTAGTACTAAATATGTCAGTTTTTTCAAATGTATGATTTAAACATTCAAAGTATTGAAAAGTATATCTGGGCTATTACGGGACCTTTAAAAATCTGTTTGCAACAAGCTGATTTTTAAAATATTGCTTTAGTGATGGGAATATTCAATTTCTTTTTAAATTATTGACATTATTTTAGGGGCAGTGAAACTCTTGGCTGTCTAAACTCAGTATGTTAGGTTCAAATGCAGCAAATGTCAATAGTAGACATCGCTACAGCCTCAGTTGCTGAACGTTTGCGTAACAGGCATTTTTAAATAGGCCTCCTTGGTATCAGGAGAAAGGCAAGAGCCACAGGCATCAGAGGAGGTGAGTGTTGGTGTTGGTTTGAGCATGTCTTGCTGGAATGGATTTCTGACGCACAGAAGTCCTGTGTGTTGGCTAGGGCTGTGGCAGGGGCCCTTTTTTGCCAGTAAATGGATTAGCTGGATCAGGACTCAGTGGCATTTGTTTTGGTCATGTTCTTCGCAAATGGAATATTGGAGTATACAAATCTTGGAGATTGTTAGGCTGCTACTTTTCAGTCACGCTAAACTCAAATGGAAAATGGATCTTTTTCAATCCTGTGCAGTCAGGACTCGGAGTGTACCAGCTTCCTAATGTGGAGATGAAACAAGCACTCCAGATTATTCAGAAACAATAGAGACTCCGCTTGTTTAACACATTGATAAGAATGTGTTTAAAAAATAAATTATCTACTAGCTGCTGGGATTGCTTGAAATTCCATTAAACACTAATGAGAGAAGGCATCACAGACAAATTAATAAACACCCTACGCCCTAACCTAGAAAATACCAGCCTAAAACCTTTGATGCTAAACTGATTAAAATGAGAAACATATTTCATGTGAAACCACTCAGCATATTTCAGTGTATTAATTGAGGCATAATGAAAATGGAAGATATGGCATAGAAAAGGAAAAATACACATCATAAAGCAGACAGTAGTCCTGCAAAACAATCCTACGCAAATGCAGCCTTAGTTTCATGCATATAAGTAAATCCATAGCACTAGAAAGAGCATAGAAAAAAAGAATATATCGAGATTTAAGTGCATTTTGTTTGATGAAATCAAAGAGGGGGAATTTTTTTCAGTGAGTTTGTGCACGCATTATAAGATCATCTATTCTTTATACGTATGAAAAATCTCCCAGTTCTGCATCTCCTTTTGGTTCTGAGATAGGTTTATAAGACAGCTTGCATTGGGATGAGGGGAAGGTTGAATGGAAACAGTGTTGGTTTTAAAAGACAAATCTAATGTATTATAGCTTGCTTAGATAAGCATAAATTTAGAAACAAAAGAAAGAAAATAAAACTGGTTGCAGTAAAGAAAAAGGAAGATTCTGGTGCATCTGTCTAAGGCTTATGTGTGTTCAGTACTTTGCCATTCAACAAAAAGCAGTTACCATAACAACCATCATACCTTGTGGTAGCTAGAGATGACGGAGATATAACACAGCTCCTAAAGAAACTCAGCACCAGCTTGTTGCACAGCACAAAAAATCATTCTGTGTATGAGGATTCCCAGCCCAGATCATATCATCTGAATCCTCATGCAAAGGAGTCCTGGGCACAGGTATTTGTCCCTCTGATGGAGAGGGAGGTGGTGCCTGCATTCATGTCTCTTGCAGGAACGTAGCTGGGGAAGTAGAGATAAGCTGGCAGGCAGGGAAGGGTTATCTTCTCCCGCCTGGAGCAAACAAGACTATGGCTCCAAAGTAAGTGTCTGCTTCCGCAAGATGTTTAGTGTAGCCATGGTTGGAAAATCAGTTAGTCTGGCCTGGCTAAAGAGCTGTGAGAAAGAAGGGAGGCCCTTGGACTAATTCAGAGTCAGAGCTCCCTCTTGGACACTTCTAATGCCAGATGCACTTCTGCACATCTCCTTCACTTCAGTTTGGCCATCGCAACCTTTTCAGCAGAGAGCTCCCTGCCTCTCAGCCCTGTACAAAACCTCATTCGGGCAAGAGCCTTCCATGAGATTTCGTGTGCGTGTGCGATGATCTCAAGCACAGGTGCTTTTGCAGTCGCAGCACTGTAGACCATTTAGAAGGGGTCTTTGGCATTCACATGTCTATTCATCCAACATCTGTCACCTCAAAAAAGTACTGCTTTGTGTTAAACTTCATCCAATGAGATATATGTGCAGAGATAGTGTGTGATTTGGTATGGTCATGCCCTACAAGTAAAAGTGTCATCAGAT
>Ga0181612_110388_pt1 | contig 12353 bp, 11 predicted proteins | sample HoacroProtozoa21_FD_119630 | JGI IMG/M metagenome (GOLD analysis project Ga0181612, IMG submission 119630) | Hoatzin crop microbial communities from Cojedes, Venezuel. Combined Assembly of Gp0051906, Gp0051904, Gp0051908 | reverse complement strand
TCGAGCCAGGATGCTGCCCACTCCGAGTGAGGAGGGACTTCCAGAGAGTCTCCAGAAGTAGGGGAAGGCAGGCAGAGGAGGATGGGGACTGACGTGGTGCTGTCGGTGGTAGCTGGTGCCACTGCCTGCTGCTGCATTTTTCATAGAGAACTTTCATAGAGAGGGAGGCGACATCACCAGCCTAGGCAAGGGCAGATTATTGATATTTAATGGGGACTCAGTGGAAGAATTAACCACTTGCCAGGAAAGAGAGAGTGAGAGAGTGTGTGTGTGTGTGTGTGCGTGCGTGCGTGCGCGCTGTGATTCTGCTGTTTGTAGGTTGTCCCACTCCATCCCAGTCCCATGCTGCCTGCGTTTCGGAGCAAAGTGCTGTGAGGCTCATTCCTTGCTGGGCACAAACACTCTGTGTAAATACTCAGTTGCTGTGATCTTCCCACAGCTGCTGTGGTTAACAGCGATGTGGTCTCCTGGATAATTGCACAGGTCAGGCTTCGCTCGCCTGGGGTTTAAAAAATGTAGCAGAAATACAGTCATATTTTTTAAAAAGAGTTAATTAATGGAGATTCATGTTCAGCTTCAGGCCTCACAGCACGAGCTCCAGCTCTCATGCAGACTGCGGAGCGCTGATGCCTTGATCTCTGCCACCCTGTGTGCAACCCGGGTTTAGCTGATGCTCACCACCGCGCGGGTGTCCGGTCAGCCTGTTCTGTGCTGCACCCCTCCCAGCCTGCCACAGGGGCTTTGGAGAGGCAGAAGCTGCTTGGGATGGTGGGGAAGCACTGAACCCACCCCAGGCATGGAGCAGGCTCGGCAGGGTGTGCCGGGCTGCTGCGGGCAGGGAGCTGTGCCGTGCTGGAGGAAGGAGCCTCTGCTTCTGCGAGGAGTGATACATCATTTAAAGAGGGTGATGACAAGCATCCTTGGAGAGGATGACATGCATGGCATGGGGAGCATGGCAGCGCGTACCCCACCACGCAGCATCCAGCAGTGCTGCTGGGGCTGCCAGCGTGGCCAAGGCTTTGCCAGCCTGGCTGGCTCGATTTGGAGCTCATAAAAGCCCCTCAGCCCAAGCCAGCAAAATGCTCCATCAGCCTCAGTGTCTCCACTTGTGCTTCAGAGCGATGCCCTAGGCACCTCTGAGCCTGCCTCCCCACCAGCAGAGGTAAGGTGTCCCATCCCACCACAGCAAACCTCAAGCCTACACAGGGAGACATCAGAAATTGGGAGTAGGAGCAAAAGGCTGAAGGTATCATGGTGTACATACAATGCAAGCTAAGTTACCTTGGCTGTGCTTTAAGGTCTGCTGCTCTTGGGCGCTGAGCTGTTTTGGGGACCAGACAAACTCACAGAAACTGAAATCAAACAGCTTTTGCGTAGGGAAAACTGGGTTCTGGTAGAAGCATTCATTTTTTACTGCCACTTACAGTGGGGCTTTGAAGAAGCAGTTGTGGTATCAAGCCATCAGATTAAAGACAAGCAAACCAGAACTCCCCAAATACAAACTAGATAATTTGGAAACATAGCTGCTGGTCATTTTTGGAAACATTGCTGCAAGACTTTCTCCCAGAACCAGATACCTCCTCGTGATGCTGCAGATGGGAGAAGGGCCCTCGGGGAAGTGCAAAGCTCAGCCCTCAGGGTGCGGAGACCAGGCAAGTGTACAGACATCAGTTGTATAGCGCTGCAGCACATCAAGCTGGGATGTTGCTGAGTGATTTACGTGGTACCAGTACAACAGGCTGGTTTGTTGCTATTCCCTGTTAATACTGATGTTGTTGACCTGGGTTGCCCATTGGAAAAAAACGCCACCTGCTTTGTTTCTTGCAGTGCTATGTGTCTATAATCTCTTTATTTCCTTGCCATTCATATAGAAAACAAGGGAGCAGAGAAGGAGGCAGAGACCCGGAGCTGCCCGATGTGTGTGAAGATGAAGCTACGTCCTGAAGCCACCCGGCTGTTGCAGGCTGGTCACTCGCGTGCTGCTGCTCTTGTACCCATCGTGGTGTTGTCTAGCACACATCTGCCCTCATCGCCAAGTCTGGGGCCTGCAAAGTGGGGAAAATAGAAAACCAAACTCAAAATGGACCAACCCAGAGAACCAGAAAGGAGGAACAGAGCAGCAATAAGGAGAAGAGCGAGTCCTCGGGCAGCGCGGCTGGCAGAGGGCTGGCTCGGCCTCGTGGGTGGCTGCATTCCTCGTGCAAGGTGTCCGTGTGCTCCTCCGTGTGTGCCTTGCTCTCTCCACTTGTGCTTCATGTGTGGGCTTTGTAGTTGGGTGTCTTGGCCGATGCATGTGGTTTTATTTGTAATGCAGCAAGCCAAGCATCATCTCGTGGGTTGTTTGCCCCTGAGACTTTTTCCTTGCTTTTTTGCATTCTCTATCTCAAGCAGCAGGAAAAAAAAATTCCATCGGAGCCAGGTCTTATATCAGAGGGCAACTGTTTTATTTAATACACAGGTAAAGCACTCCTGTATACCATCCTGCTCCTGTTGGAGTTGACAGCAAAATTTCTATGGATATCAGTTAAATGAGGCTGAGATCTTCCTTTTGGAGTGGGCACTGTCACTCTCTATGCCTTTTGTTCTCTTTTTTCCCTTCTCTTCTTATCCCTCATTTTTGCACAGTGTAAATCCTGCCAGCATCGATGGCTTTAGTCAGGACAGTGTCGTAAAACAGACGTAGTACACGGTATTCCCTGTAGTGTGCAATGAGCCTTGGAACATCGTAGAGATCTGGAGCACTGGGAGATGCTGTTACATGGAAAAGCTTAGTGCGCCGAGGACGTCTGCTGACCAAGCATGCGCTCCCCAAAAGCTGGGACTGCACCCAGTCCTGTGCACAGATGTGGTTCTCGGAGCTGAAGAAAAGTGGCAGGTTTGGGGTTTATTTTATTTAAGAGTGACTTCCTTTCCCTCACTCATCTCTTAGCTCCTTTTAAAATTTATGTACCTGATGCTTTTAAACTCTAATTTCCTGATAAATGACCCAAACTGGGAGAGCTCCCTAGGATGGAAATTGTCAGTGGAGAGTTTTTAGACTAAGGAAAGCTACAGAACACAAATTACATCAAAACTTGATCTTTTGGGTTTTTAAGGCTTTAATTCTTAATTTTATTTTTACTCTAATTTTTATGCACGTGCTGATGCTGCTATTTTATCCATAGATTGCTTCTAAACTTGGGATTAGAAGCTTCATCTCTACAGTTTGACATCAGGTGAGAGATTGCACTTAAAAGAGCAAATGCAGCTGTTTCAGTGGCTGTTGACTGTACAGACTGTGTATAATCAAGAGTTTCACTCTTGCACTTAGAGAGTAAAAAACAGTGACATCAATCCATCAAAATATATGTCAGTATTTTCCCTTGAGCTTTATGGGGTCTGAACGTGCCCCTAGGAAGCGAATGGGATTGGATTCTTATTTTATAGTACTTAAATAAAGGACATGATTAAATTTGGTTCCTACATAATCATCTTATTGTCTTTTTTTAGGTTAATCCTGAGGGCTTGGGACTTTCAGTCCCCTAATTTTTTGTGCGAGGGGATATGTGTGTGAGGATAGTTGGTAGTGACTGGTGTACTGGTGTTCCCATTCTGTTTTCTGCAGTCTAGTTTGGTGGTTCCCAATGTTTTTCTAACTGGGCTTTGCTGTCGGTGCCTTCTGCTCCCTGTCCCCAGGCTGCCGCCTCCCCTCGCTTGTCTTTGGTCGCCTCTGGGATGCCCAGAAGCAGTCACCAGCCTGGGCTCTGCCCCACGTCTCACCTGTAAATACTGGCAAGTTGGGAAATAATATTGTAGCTGATGTATTTTCTTAAGGAGATCTTTAATTTTTAAAACAGGCAAAGGGATTATGTCCTGTAAACGTTACTGCTCTGGGCCTGTGCTCTGCATCGCTTGCATCCAGAGGATAAATCCTGCCTGCATTTGTGCATCAGCCTGCACCAACCGTGTGCTCAGCATCCTCTGAGGATGGTGGTCCTGCTTCGGCAGGGATGGAGGCGTGGAAGGTCTGAGAGCACCGAGGGGGCTCTGCAAACGCGGGAGGAGGGACTGGCCAGGAGGAACCGCTGCCTGCAGAGGAGAGGGTCTCTGGATGTGACCTGGTCTGTGCTGGGGACAAAGCGCTGGGGTGCCACTGGGTCGTAGTAGGAGCAAACTGTCTGTCCTCTAGTTTGTGGAAAAATGGGCTCTCTCCAGCTGGTGCCTCCAGGGCTGGCCATGGCGGAGCTCTGCTGCAGCAGGACGGGGCTGCCAACAGTGAGGAGGATGGGAGCGATGCTGGGTGAGCCCCAGCCTGCGCAGAGGGGTGACCTCAGGACAAGGACACAGCTCAGCAAGTCACCTTAGCCCTGGGAGAAAAGGGAGTACCAGTAATCCTTATCCCCATGGCTCTTCCGAGGTCTAAGAAATACCTGAGTCGTGCTCAAACAGCTCTAAGACTGACAAAAGTGGGGTTATTTATTGTATTTTTAATATATGGCAAGAATAATCTGGGGATTGAGAGACACTTTGCTAATCCATCCAGTGGTTGAGGTTATTCCAGTAATGACCAAGGCGATGGGAGCTAGCGGGGCACAGCTGCTGGAAGACTGTTCTCAGCCTCAATTAATGCCACCAAACAAATGATCATTCACAAATTAGCTCTACATCATGTTCCTTTAGTGTAGCTGGAGTGCTGCTTCAGTTTTGGAGGGGAATGGGGGAGATGGGTGGTTTTTATGATTATCCCAAAACCTACTTTGAAAAAATTGCCATTTCTGCTGAAAGCAATCCTTTTGGACCTGTTTCCACAGGTCCAAGAAGCAACCAGAGTTGTACAGCTGAGCTGGTGTCATACCTTGTTTCTCCAGGTATCTGCCAGCCTTGTGGGTCTTTCCTTTATACCTCCAGAAACCATCCGTATCGCGTTGCGGACAGCAGCCTGAAAACGTGCATGAAATGAAATGAAAAAGGTGCACTAGCAGCAAGAGAAACACTCGGATTTATTCAAAGGCTTGGTAGGACTCCTGCAAAAATACGCTCTGCTTTTTGCTTAGCTGAAGGGAAATCCTTGCTTGTTTATGTGCATGTAAGGGCAACTCGGAGCCACGCTGTTTCTGCTCTGAAGAAAGGAAGAGACTAAGGAGGTAGTATTTATTAAAAAATAAGCATCTCCGGCCAGCCAACCCTCTTATCTGTTCAGGAAAGTCTTTCTCTGTAGCTGGGTGGCTAAATATTTGCCTTGCTTCTCTCTGTGAATGAGGGGATGAGGTTTGGCGTGGCAGGGCTCCTCCGAGCAGTGAGAAGAGCTGGCGTGGGCACGCTCTGATGGTTTTCTACATGCTCTGTATTTCCCCCTCCAAACCCTCGCTTGTCTGTGCTGTCCCTGGAGCGCCGGCATCCTGCGATAAGAGATCCCGCGGTGCTCTGGCTGCATTAGCTGGGCTCTGCGTCCCGGGAGGGCTCCTCTTTCCCCCGCCGCCTGATGGCACGGCCAGCTCTGCTTAGGTGTAGTTGGCTTTTCCAGCCTGTGGATGGGCCCAGATTGAGAGAGCTTGAAGGAAATCTCTCTGTTGGGGAACCGCATATCTTTTTGATCTCCAGGAGGTAGATTTCTCTCTGTCTTGCTCAATTAATACCTACAGGCCTTTGGTTTGGGAGGCAGTGCTAAGTAAAAATCCTGGTTTAGTCTCTAGTGTCTGGTGTGGAGGAATACTGCAGTGAAGGTCTTTAACCCTTTGGGGAGGAAAACATCGCTATAAATGTCACATTTGCAAATAAATGAGGTTTCCAGCTCTTTAATGACGTATTGCGGCACGCGAATGGGTGGATGGAGAACCACTCACGGTGCTGATAAAGCTGCCTCCCCCAGCTGTGCCCACGCAGGGGCTCTGCTTTGGGCAGTGGTTCCCGGGGACGTGTCAGTGAGAAACCACAGCGTGGGCAGCCGAGGCGCAGCCAGCGCCAGGAGCCCGGGCTTGCGAGAGAAGCTAAATCACCTGCAGCAGTGAGTGTGACTGGACTGTGATTATTTTTTATTTTTTCAGTGCCTTGAGACACAAGAGGCAAGCTGCACAGCAGAAGACTGGGTTTTCTGAAAGATCGAGTGCCACAAATGTCTGATATTTTTTCTTCATTGTCATTTTGAGGGTGGGTGAGTCAGGCCTGTCCGTTGCTGGTCATGGTGGCATCAGTTACGTATCTTGTTTGTGTCCTGTCTGGATGGTGCTTCACTTCTTGCACCTTGCAGGTTAGAGAAATCTTTGAGTTTCAGAGCTGAAAGGGCACCTGGAGGTTTGTGCCCAGTCAGTGGTGTGTGGGTGGGCTGCAGGCTTGGAGGCGCGGGGGGGCTGCTGCCTGCATCGGGTGCCGCCACGGGCTGCTGCCCTTCCCCGCTGCAGAGAGAGGCTGGGGGTTGGAGATGGAAAATGTGGCAGGTTTGGGTACCTTCTCCTTGCACGTCCCCTGTGATACACCACGGGGGGACACCCAATAAGCACGGGGTCTCTGGAGCCCAGCACGCTCCTGCCGCCATGCCCGGTTCTGTGCCTGCCCGTTGCCTTCGGCAGGTCGTCGGCTCCCCGGCTGCATGCCAGCAGCTGGGCCCCAAGGCAAGCAAAACCCTGAGCGTAAATACAGCCCCAGCTCCGCACGGCGTGGCGACAGCCCAGGCTGCCTTGTTCAGGGTCCTAGGGAGAGCGGTTTGACAAATGCTTGAGAGCATTCGCTGCCCTGGAAAAAATATTCCTGGGGAAAGCAACAGGGAAGGCGGGAGCAGCTGGTGGTCGGGCAGCGGTGGGGTTGGCCATGGGAAAGCTCATTCTGTGCACAGCCACATCCAAAGGGAACCTGGTGAGGGGACTGCGTAGCTGCTCCACGCAAAACGAATGGCAGCTCAGTGAAACGACTCACAGAACAGGCTTTAGTTCCTTATTTATTGCCAGACTTGCAGGGGAGAGCCGGTGGGAGGAATTTTCTGTTCCTTCAGCACGGCTCCATATCCTGAAGCCATCAGCAGCACTGCAGCAGGGGCTGATGGAGGGTTTTTTCTCCATTTTTGTGGTGCCTGGCTGGGGGAACTTGTTTGTGCTCTCTGGCTCAGTGCTTTTCTTCTCACACCTTGCCCAAGAAACCCATGATCTTCACCCCACCAGCCACAGGCACCGGCTCTCACTGAGGGTCCTGGCTGCCCTCGCTCATGCTCAGAGCCCCTCGTCCCCCACCGGCTGCAGCGGGCAGTGTCCCGTAGCGGTGCTTTGGGCTTTCTTGCACCAAACAGCACCATCGGACGTGTGAGAAGCTGTTGCAGGATTGCAAGGTATCCTTGGGTGGTGCAGCTAGTGCAGGGGCTCCAGAACAGACACAGCAAGGGCTGCTGTCTGGGCAGCCTGGCTGTGCGAGCTACAGGGATCATTTATGGCCTTGGACACCTTCATCAGTGATTTCCAGGCGCAAGAGCCCACATCTTCAGGATTTTGCGCTAGCCACTCAGTATTCTTGTTCTGTGACAGTAAAAGTCGGTGCTCCTTTGGGGCGGGCGATCTCACATTTGTGTCAGATGGTGATGGCAGGCAAGGCGGGCTCCTTCTTGCCTGGAGGGGATGGGGATCTCGGTGAATTTGAAAACATTTCCAAAGGAAGGAGGACTGTGCTGCGGTGCTGGGGGGTCCTGCTGAGAGCGTGAGCACATCAGGTGTCCAGCAGGAACGCTGGGGTCCAGCAAGCAGATTGTGGGGTTTTGTGTGTATCTGTAGCTTAGTTCGGGTACCAAACTTCTCCACTTTACCAGGGCACATTTGCAGTGGTGTTTGCTGAGCAAAGCAGTGAAAGAGATTTCTTTTCTGGCCCAGAGCCTCCTACAGGAGACCATGCTCTGATCAGGTCCCTCCCAACCTGAATTAACCTGGATTATCCCACGGCCCTGTTACTCTGAACACAGACTCCCTTGGGACCAGGGGAAGAAAGGAGCTCGAGAGCTTAGTTGCTGCCTTCCAACCTCCCTTCCCCGAAGGAAAGCCTTTTATGCTCAGAGTTGCAGACACCCAGGCCCTCAGTCAGTAACCACAAGCCATCAGTCAAAGTGTGCAAAAAAAATAAATAATATAAATTAAAGAAAAAATAAATTGCAACTTTTGAGGATATAATTTGGATCCTCTGTGCTGTAATTTTGCTGCTGTTTCTGATTTATAGGCCTGTTCTGTTAGGATTTAAGTCTCTTGTTACACTTGATGTTAAATATATGACCCTGTATGTACTCTGCTATGACTCGAGCATGATGTATATGCACTCAGTACTGTGATGGCACGTGGCCATTACACTGTAAATATGTACCATGAATAGAGAGGCTATTTTTTGCATGCTTTTGTACTCTAGAACTGAAGAGACAATGACAATAAAGTCCACAGAAATGACCCTTGGCGTAAGTGGGGTTCCTGACGCTCTTGCTGCTGGCTCTCGCGTGCTCTCTGCTGTTCAGGCCCACTCTGTGCTTTTAGCAGCGGCAAAGAGGGGCTGAACGGGCTTCCACCGCTCCTTTTGTCCCTGTGCTTCCCCCGTTGGGCTTCTCCCTGGACAAAGAGGCTCAGGGACCTGTCGTGCTGCGGTACCACATCATCTACATGTACTACATCGGTACAGCAGCTTGCCGTAACGCGACCTGAGAAGTTGTCTTGCCTTAATTGCATTTGCTTCCGAAGAAATGTGCGATTTGCTTTGAAATAGAGGGGTTGTCCTGGGCTCGAGCTGACTCAGCATGGTTGTGGAAATCCCAGCAAAACCCAGGCTTGTCTGGGGCTGCTGGGCAGGACTGGCCAGCCCATCCCACGGTGCGCTGGGCACCTTCCTCCAGGTAAGGCATGCGGAGGCACCGCACTCTTCTTGCTTTTATAACACCGAAAAAGAAAGAAAAAAGAAGGTGAGGGCATCTGCCTCATCACCTGTCATTAATGTTCAGCCCAAACAGACACACGATGGGCTCAGTAACCACTCATGCTAAACACCCCCCTTAAAGCACCGGCACAGGAACCGCGAGCACCCTCTGAGACGGAACGGGAACGGACGCGCGGTACAAAGCACTTGTAGCGAACCGGGCGTCTCGTCCGTTCACCGAGATCTCCCGGGCGTTATCTGTTCTCCGGACGCCTTCGCAGCCTGTTCCCGAGCACCGCGGCGGGCTGCCCGCGAGGAGCCCAGTCCTGGGCGCGAGGGAGCAGCCGGGCCGGGTGTCCCCGAGCCAGCCCATCGCGCCGGGGCACAGTGCTCAGTCCTTGGCTGAGCGAACCGCGCTCGGCTTCCCCTCCCCATGAGCTGATTTTTTGGGGGACAGAAATGGGGAAACCAAAACCTTTCCAGCCAGGAATGGTCTCACACACCGGCCCAGGTCTTCAGTGAAAGTACATGGAAAAAGACGACACCTGGGTGCACCGTATCCCGCAGCGCGATTTCCCAGCAGAGCTGGGCTGTTGGCCGTTGCGTTGTCGGGAGGGGATGCGCTGGGGGGTGAACGCTCAGTTTTGCTGAATCCCCCGCGTTGTTTCTGGGGGGGCTTTGCCGTTTTATCTGCTTCAGCAAAGTCTCCAATGTGGGCGTCGCTTAGGAAATCCCTAACCTCCCTTTCCTCCCTCCCTGAAGAAAGCAGGAGCCACTCTGTGCTCTGAGCCAGCTGCCGTGAGCTGGGAGACTCGTCCGGTCACAGAACTGGCCCGGTCTGAGCCGCTCCTCACCTCTCCCCAGACGGCTGGCAGAGAACGAGGCACGGCCGTGCCTCGCATCAGGCTGTTACAGCTTCGTTTCCCTGCTCTGCTCGAGCAGCAGCCTGCACGCCGAGAGGACCACTGGTGTTTCCCAGCACAACCTGCCATTTATTTCACAAACGCTGGGCAAAAAGCACTTGGTGGCCCCGTTACTTGTAACAAAGGACACAGCGATTACCTTCTTCTGGGTACAGCCCCATTCAAAGCAGAGAGGGTTTTTTCCTGAATTTTACAAGCCATGCAGCTTTGGTTCTCACCTGGGGATGCTTATTCCTAACAAATCTGGTCTTTTGCATTTTTGCTACGGGAATGATCCTCTCCAGCGTGGTGATGAGGACGGGCGGCTGTGGCTCTCCCAAAATCACGGCAGGAATGGCCAGGGTCGGCAGCTGCCGGGGCCATGGGCTGGCCCGGTGCTGGAGACGGGGATGTGCTCCACCACCAGCACCCACGGGCCCACAGCAGCCACTGAATATCGCTTCAGATTTTTACCCTCCTTTTTTCCATCCCCTCAGCTGGGTTTCCTAGCTTCTTTCTGGCACGCCAACGCCAGATCAGTGACCGAGGAGCTGAAACTCCCTGTGGGGCTGGGTCGTTCAGTACCGCGGCGATCCGACCAGCCGAGCCTTCGTGGTTCAGGAAGGCACCACGCTGCTGTGTGCTGCCGGAGAAGCGATTCGTCTGATAAGCTCAGAAAAACATGCCCAGGTGTGCCCCGGTGCCATAGCAACGGGGCTGAACCTGCTGCACCACGACAGGAAGGAGAACGGCTCCGTGAGAGGGACCGGCAGAGGCTGGGGTGTGCGAACGGGGACTTCGAGGACTCGTTAGTGCACGAGCGCTTTTGCTGATTAATGCTATCACCCACTCCCACGCTGGGTGGATCGGTACCCCAGCGTTTTGTCAGGGAGTAAAGGAAATACTGAACGCACGTAATTGCTCGTTCCCCCGGGATGCGGCATCCCAGCCCCACTGGGTGCATCACGTCGCTGCCACCGTCGCGCATCCAGCCCCGAGCCGGGGTCAGTGGCGGGGCCCAGGCCAGTAAACGCCCCCGACAGCCCTCGCCCGGTCCGGGAAGGGTTTTCTCCGTGTATTCGTGGTCATTTCAGGATCTCACTGGGGACTCGATTTGGGTTTTCATCCAGCCAGCTAAATGGCTTGAAAGCCCCTCCCCTCATTTTCTTTTAAATGGGCTGCGTTTCAAAACGGATTTCTCGAGCAGTACATTATAATTTAGTGCTTATTATAATATTCATTAAGAGCTGACTTCTGCTGTAGCATTACACCAAATACTAATTATTAGAAATTAAGGTGACAGGAGGGAATAACATTCCAAATTGTGTAAGTAGGGGTAATAACAGCCTGGGAGGGAGAAGAGAGGCAAAGCAGCAGGAGAATTTCTTTTCTGCGGGGAAACGAGAGGTGATCAAATCCCCAGCAGCAGGCGGACGGGAGCCGTGGCTGCCCGGGCTGGGGGTGTGCGGTGAGGGGCCAGACTGGGGAGCTGCTGGGGGAAGGGGACAAAAATAATCCGAGCAGCTGGCGGGTGCGAGGGCAGCAAGCAGAGGGGCTGCAGGCGGGCGACCACCGGGTCCAAAGTGTCCGGTTTGCGGGCATCGCTGTCTGGCAGGGTCCACACAGGGAAACCAGCTCCAAAGGCTCAGTCTTGCCTTGACATTACTTCTCCAGTTCGTTTGCTTCTTTTATTCTCTTTTTTTTTCCTTTGCAGGATGAAATTAAGTCTCCTGTGATGATTTCCAGCAGCAGAGGGGAAGACGCGTCTGCTGGGTCTGGTATCAGATGCGGGGTGCATGTGCGTACGAGCTGCAGGGTTGGGTGCTGGGGAGCAGTCGCTGCCCAGGCTTTGGGCACAGTCCAGCTACAAACGGGCGGTGGTTTTGAAAGCAAAAGCCTGAGTCCTTAGTTACAGCCGAGCTGGAGCGAAACCAACCTCTGAATCACATTTTTTTTGATTACCAGCTCGGCCTTGGGAGCCGCGACTGCCACCTAAAGCTGCAGCGTTGGGAGGACGGGTGCAGGGCAGGGCGAACGGCCGGGGAAGCACCCAAAGCCGTGCGGGGCTGCGCGAGGGACGTGGCTTTTCCTCTCCCCAGTGAAGGGCGAGCCATCAGCCCTCAGAAGACACAGCCCCAACTGGGAGTAACCCCGTCACAGACTTCACCCTTCCTTGTCATCCGCGCTGCTCTGCGCCACGCTGCGCAGCCGCCTCCCAGGCGTCCCGCCAGCAGAGGCTGTTCAATCACGCTCCCTCTTTCCTATGGTTTAATTAACGGGAGGGGGGAAGGAGGGGAAAATCTTGTACATGCAAGGGACCCCTTTGTTGCCCGACACTTCCAGGTTTATTCCTTTCTCCTCCTTGAGTAGGAAAACACCATTTATCGTGCTCTTTCCTAAAGCAGTTTCCAGAGAGGTCCAGCAAACACGGCCAGGAGCCATCAGCAGCCAAGCCCTGACCGAGTTTCTTCGCCTGAGTAAATCAGCGTTTTGCCACTAGCGTGCTCTGAACGCCCATTTTCCGCGCCCCATTTATTTTAACGCAGGGAGGGCAGCAGCAGGGCAGCTCGCCGTAAATCCCACCGAGGTGCTCGGCGCTTAATCGGA
>Ga0181612_179496_pt1 | contig 12354 bp, 6 predicted proteins | sample HoacroProtozoa21_FD_119630 | JGI IMG/M metagenome (GOLD analysis project Ga0181612, IMG submission 119630) | Hoatzin crop microbial communities from Cojedes, Venezuel. Combined Assembly of Gp0051906, Gp0051904, Gp0051908 | reverse complement strand
CATTTCACAGTTTTCTCCTTGCTGTTATTCCAGCTTGCCATTAACAATGTATGTGACCTCTGAAAGCAGCTTTTTTGAGTAGTCAGAGCATCTAATTTTTACTTTGTGGAATTGCCATTGCATTATTCTGTCCTTAAAAATAGAAAATAAAGGTCTCTTTTCAAAGCATTGCATCATTATTTGCTGACCAGTACTAACAGGCGTAATCTTGAGGCCCTTAAAGCTATACAGTGCTAACAGCATGTCTGACATGGCTAGTGGAAGTTGGCTCCACAGAACTCCCAAGTCAAAATATCTGCTGTAGGTGCCTTTTTGTATGGTGGGAAAAGTGCTGTGTCACCTCTGTGCTGAGTGGAACATGCTTTGCCATGTCTTTGCATACTCCAGTCCCAGTTCATTCCAGCTGAACAGAAGAACCTGAGTGAATTGCTTTGAAAGAGGGTAATTGGTGGCAAACAGTTGTGATTCCAGACTTCAAGCACAGAAGCTGAAGAAGCTCCTTATTCCTTCACCCATGTCATCTGCTCCCTCTATCTGAGCAAAGCCTTCACTAAAATTTGGACAGAGCTGCAGTTCCTGTGTGTCTGGCAAGCACTGACTTTCTCTCTGTGCTTGTTGAGACTACACACTGTGTAGTGGTAAGGAATATTTCCATTACGTTGCTCCTCTTCTAAGTAATCCAGTTTTAGATGGTGAGAGCAGGGAGAGTTGTGCTTCAGTTATGATGGTCAGGCTGTAACACAAAATACTAATGTTCAAGCTGTGATCCCCTGTTGTTCACTAAAATTGTGCATCTTACCTGATGAATTTAGAGTGCTCTCAGACCTCAGGCTAACACTTCTAATATTCCTCCATAATAAACAGCAACTAGCTGCTCTACTGAGCGTTTTACAGAATTGCCAAATGCTTAGTCTTGTGTAAAGTCCCACAGAAATCTTGGCCCTTCTGTGAAGTAATGGATTTCCCCATTAAGTGCATCCACATCTGTTTGCAGCATCAGGCTTTTTACTGTTTGTCCTTCACAAATAGGCTGAGTATCTCAACGAGAAATAATTAGAAAGTAGACAGATAAGCGTGCAAGTTGTATTCATGAAGCCACTGTTCCTGGGCTACACGTCTTTCCACGGGTATTTACAGCATGGCATATTGTGCATCTCCCTCCAGCTGTGATTTAAGCACAGTGATGAATTTCTTAGCTAAACAGGATGTTAGTGATCCCGATGTACAGAGCACCTGACGACCGAAGAGTTAAATGTGGCAGCTATAAATATCATGCCAGCTTTGATGGGATGCATTGTATTGTAATTTTAGCTCTAATTAAAGTTTGGTTGTAGGCATGAAATATCTCAGTCTTTCAGGAACATGTGTAAATCTCTGAAATTAAGCTGGTTTTTGTTGCCTGAATGTTTTGGCACAGTTGTGCCACTGCATATGAAGTTTTATGAGTAGCAATATAGTAAAGATGGTTTTGCATGTCAATGAGCAGCTTTTTTTGATTCATTTTGGGTTAATCAAGTGCTGAAGTTAAATCGGAATGCGTTAATTTATTCTTGGTTTAAAATAAATCTTTACTGTGTCTTAAAAACTGGTGCCTTCCTGTAACGAATTTGATGTTGAAAAGGTTTTGTGGGGTTGATTGCTTCCAGATAAGTCGGAAAGTAGCTATGCTGAAAAAAAACTTTAAATTGAATGATGTGCATGGAAAATGTGGGAAAAAAATGAAGAAATCTACAAGGGAAAAAACACGTTTTATGTTTTTGGCACAGCATACTTCATATTCCTACTCTCTGTCCTTGTGTGATCCCTGAGCACTTGATGGATGAGAAAGATAATTGTTGATCATTTCACAAAGCTCTGCCAGTAACACATACTAAATATAATTAAGCATCCAATTTTATGCTTTTAGATACATTTCTCACCAAAAATGACAATTAACCACTTCTCTGTCAGAGCAGGAGGAGACAAGGCATTTGAGGGCATATATTCTAGTCACACTTAGTGTTACGTGGTGTTTTTCAGAAGAGTTCCCCATTTCTGTTAGATCATTTCACCTTTGAGGTTTCATGAGTGTCACCTCCTGGAACTTCAGGAAAATTGCCACAGAAAATATTATTGCTTTTTAGACTTCTTCACATGGTGGAGTTGGACCAGCTCCAGTAATTCCTGTATCACTAGGTCTCACTGCAAGATTCCTGCAGCTGGCATGATGAACAAGGGAACTTTAATGACATTCATCTCTGATTTTGACTCTATGCCCCTGGTGTAGATTTCAGGCTAAATTTCTGGAGGAAGGTTTTTTAAAATATCTGTTGTCAGGCTGTTTCATTCCATCGGAGGTTACTGCCCTTCTTTCTATAATATAGGCAAAAAATTTAATTGTGATCTACTTTGATGCAGCCATGATCCTACTCATAATGAAAGCAGACATCATCCATTTCTCTCATAAGTGAGAATACCCCAGAAAGTATAATTTTGGAATGACAACCCTCAGCCAGAGGGACCAACTTTATGGGAAAACAAGGGGGAATGAAAATTAACATCTGATGGACACTCTCAGCACAGACTGTCCACAGCAGTCCACGGCCCAGTTCCACCGGGACATACAGCACGATGCACTTTGCTCTCTCCTTGAGCATGAGGGCATGCTCCATTAGCTGACACTTGTTTTTACAGCATATGTGCTAGACAGCTTGGGCGGGAGCTGAACAACCCCCAGTCTGCAGATCGTGTCCCACAGGGCAAGTTAGCTGATCCTTTTTCTGTCACTGTTTCTTGGCTGTTGTAGAGACATCTCCTCCCTGCTGCTTCATTAAATGACATGTTCCCCAGCCCTCCTTTTCGAGTTCCTTGTGCTTTAGCACTGAGTGCAACTTAAATTTGAAACAGAATTATAACACAATTCTGAATGTCCTGATTAAACTACATACAGTCGTAGTTACACGAAGTAGTCATTAAGGAGCTAGTTTGACCTCAATAAGTAGGTTAAACAAGGCGACATGGGGACTTCTGATCTGTTTGCAACTCTGTTTTGTGACGAAGTCACTTGAATTTTTGTCTCAATTTGTCAGTCCACAGAAAGAGTTTTCTAATAAATTCCTAGTTATTTCCTCTTTGCCAAATCATTTTGGTGTCCTGGCAACTCTGTCTCTCATTCTCCCTTCCTTTAATATATCACTGCAGTGTCCTGAAAGCACTCACTTCAGGCTACAGAAATTCAGTCCATTATTCTTCATACAAAATTATTGAATAGGAATCACTTTTGCAGTCAAGCTGGGAAGTAAAGAGCTAGCTGACCTATCTTTTGGGGTATTTGGGTTTATTAGGTTTCTACATGTGTTTACTTTGATCCTTCTAGTGCTATCCTAGAAGACAGTTCCAGGCCAGATGGTAAAATGTAAGTTTCTTCAAACGTGCACAAAATCCTTTCTAAATTTGTCAGATCTTCTCAATTACAAATTTATTGTTCTGTATGAGACAGAGAACTGTTACTTCCACTTGGAAAAGATTAGCCATTTAGCTGTCAGGAGCTTTCAGGACCCAGCACGGTCTACAATGTGTCATGCTCAGTACAGATATATTTCCAAATCTACATTGTCCCAAAAGTCAGATTTAGAAACAAACTGAAATCTATGTTACAGTAAAAGAGATGAATCCTGGGAGCTTCTGACAATACATGTATATTTCCTTTCTGCAAATCCCATGTTCATCAGAGATTGATAATCTCAAAATGTGCACTTGACCTATGCTCCGATATACTGTGGGTAGACCCTCTGTTGGCTGAAGAGCGTCCTGTCTTCTAGGAAACGGGAAAAAATTAGAATCATAGAATCATAGAACTATTTGGATTGGAACAGACTTTAAAGGTCATCTAGTCCAACCCCTCTGCATGAGCAGGGCCATCTTCAATTCTATCAGGGTAGTCAGAGCCTCGTCCAACCTGACCTGGAATGTTCCTAGGGATGGGGCACCTACCACTTCTCTGGGCAACCTGTGCCAGGGTTTTACCACCCTCATGGTAAAAAAATTCTTCCTTACAGCTAGTCTGAATCTCTCCTCATGTAGTTCAAAATATTACTCTTTGTCCTGTTGGTACAGGCCCTACAAAAAAGTTTGTCCCCACCTTTCTTATAAGCCTGCTTTAAGCATTGAAAGGGCGCAGTAAGGTCTCCCCGGAGCCTTCCCTCCTCCAGGCTGAACAATGCCAACTCTTGCAGCCTTTGCTCATGGAAGACATGTTCAACAAAAGCAAAGCAGAGTTGGGTGCAAAATCACCCCATGCTACTGCCCTTGGCTGTTGAATTTTCTACTTTCTCATACCAAGTATAGTCTTAAAAGAGGAACGATGTTTCAAAACTATCCCAGACTCAACGTCAGCAGAATGTTAGTTACCTACCCAGTTAAATCAGTTCAGATATAGTCTCCTCATGTAGGATGCTGGTAGCTGGTAACAAAATAGTTATCTTTCCAGCTTGTTTTATCAGCAATGACTCAGTGTTTTCTACACATGAAAACTGGGGTGGAGACAGAAAATTCCAAATGAAGCTGACTAGTTGGAGTGCAAATAAATTTGCATTTCTAGATGAGAGCAAGTCCCTTCATTGTCTTGATTTATCCTCATTCATTTGTCAAAAGGACCATGTGAAGGATAAAATCAAAACACATAGTTATCTTAACTATTTGGTCAAGTACCACTCATGCCTAGGCTGCTTTCTGTCTTTCTGCGAGAAAGTGTTGGGAGAAATATGGGTCTGGGAGGTGGAGAAAGACTCCTCAAGTCTAAAAGTTTTCTTTAATTTCAAATTGGTTGAAGCAACTGAGATACTAAAGCCTCACAAATCAGATAACTTAGAAAAGGGTCATGTAGTATAACTGAGATTCATTCATACGAAAGTAAATCAGCTCCTCAGAACAAAATAAAGGGAAGCATAAGAAGGGAGGATCCCAAAATAAGCTGATAAAGCCTAAATATTTTCCAACTTTGCTCGTAACATTTGCTGTTAGTTTAGACATACTTTAGGGGAGTCATCCAGAGCAGAGAAAAAGAGTAGGAAAATATTTTTAGAAAGGTTAACACAAGAAATCTCCATCTTTTCTTACATGTTTCTCTGGGAGATATGATGAAGACACATTATGAAAAACTCTTGAGGCAAACAAACCAGAATATTTTTCAGTATCTGTCCAGTTAAAGCATCTATTTAGCGAGCCTATCCAAAGCAGATGTCACTTTTCTCTTTGATAAAAGGCAGTTCAGGACCTTTTGATAAGGACTATTACCTTGTGGTGACCAAGGAGCTGTTTACTAGTAGAAATTAAAGTAATCGCCGCAGCCCAATGGGTGTCAAATCCCTTTTCTCCTTGTCCTGTACAACTTAGGGTGAAAGTGGTGAGGGAAGGTTCTTTGTCAAAACTTACCGAGATAAGAGTCAGGAAATCCTCTGGGTTAGGTTCCTTTCTTCTTCAGATCTCCTTGGCAGGAAACTTGCATTGGCCAAGGCCCAGGGATTTCTAGCTAACAAATTATTATGTTGGAGGGACTGCTCACCCTGTAGCCATACTAATTAGGTTCTTACCAGCAATTCAGGTCAGTTTAAATTCTCGACAGTAATGTAGGACAGGCAGGCGGGACCACGTGTTGTAGTTTTTTCTTATTTGCAGAATAAGGCAGAGCCATAGTTTACAAGAAAACCTGTGTCAAATTCTAATTTGCCCAAAGTCTCTTTGGAGCAAAACTGGCATACCAACAGCTCCCTGTCATTTCTTATTATTGGCTCTGTATCTTGATGATCCTAATTAGAAAGATTTTATGACTGATAAGATAACCAATATCTAGGTAGGAAGGTATCAGAATGACATGGATGTCCTTGATTTATATTCTTCACACCCTAACTACTCTTTGAAAAATTTCCATATGATTATTAATAACTCCAAGGCATATTATTTCCCACTTGAGAAACAATGACTGAAAGTCAGAGATAAAGACAGAGGCACTGCTATATAATATTTTGCAGGAGGACATTGAGTATATTTCAAGAGAAAAAAAAAAAAAGAATTCTACAAAAAGTATTTTACAGTAAGGGGTGTAGTTTTTAGAGTTGCCACAGTATCCAGTATTGCCAAGGACTTCTGATGACAGGAAAACTGCTTTACTAATCAAAGTGCGTAAGAAGAAAACTAGGAGGTTAAAGACCCCTCCGTGAGATGAGTAAGTGTATAATGATTTCAGTATTCCTGTTATTTGTCTTTAGTTATCTGCAGGTGTCAGCTGACTCTTAATAAACCCAACACATTAACTCAGTATGTTTTTTATCCTTCATAAAGCATATTGGATATAACAACATGGATTAATTATTGTCTATCTGTATAACAAGGACTATTTCTAACCAAAATTTTATTCATAAAGGGAATTGTTCCAGTACAGTGTGTAAGTCTCTCCCTAAGTTATTACTGATATTTTTGATTTCTTATGTCTCTTTCCAGCTAACTTTTTACAAGATTATGAGACACCGTTTCCTAGACTTAGATTGCTGCCCATGTTTTCAATGACTTGGGATAAAAAATATGTCTATTGACAATAGTTTGCAGGTGATATAAAAATTGAGGGAGTTCAAAATGAAAGAGTAGGAGGTACCAACAGAGATCTAAGTACCTTGGTAAGCTACTCACAAGGAAGCAATCTCTTCCTTAATATAGTGAAACATAAACTCCTGTGTTAAAGAAACAGAATAGCAAGGGATACTTTTCTTTGGGGATACTCTATCCAGGCACTCCGAGACTGCAAAACACTCCTCTGGCACGATGGATAATTAGGTAAAAAAGGAGCTTTCAGTTTAACGTGAACCTTTGCCTATATACATGAACAGGGGAGTCTCATGTAAGCATAGTGAAATCACCTCAGTATTTGACATGGGTTAACTGCTGTTGAAATAGTTTCATACCCGTGATAGACAAAGGATGTTGATAAGCTAAAGAGAACATAGAACACAGATATGGGTATGATTAAATGCTTGGTAACAGTGAATAACAGGAAAAACTCCAGTTATTTAGCTCCTCAAAATGCAAGTTAAGGACAGATGCGATCATTTTGGCTTCTTAGAGAGGCAACAGAAACTCACTGACAGAGAGCTGTTCTGAATACATGTGACCAAGCTGCATCAGTAAGAAATGTCAGGAAGCTGAAGCAAGGCAAAGAGACCTGAAGCAAGTTACATATTATTTACTACAGAGGGAACAACTTGAGGTGGAATATAATGATTCTCTAGACATGGAATGTATTTTGTGTTGTTGTGTTTTTAATGTATACTTTTGTCCAAGCTGGAATTAACTCAGCTACGCTCTCCACTCTGTTGCACAGTGTCTGGCTGGAGGTCCCTCTTATCTGTATAACTTCTGAATATACAATATACATATATTTTGATATTCAACACCTCACCCTTATAACCTCCCATGTGGATAGCAGTGGTCGTCTTTGCCCTATGGATATTTTAGAAATAGTGACAACAGCATTTCCTGAGCAGCACTTTGATTTCCAAAACCATTCCCGATTTTTTTGTTGGAGCTAGATCAGAGGTAATCACACATCCTAAATCTGAATATAATGAAACTAAACATGTTAAAAAGCAGGTTATTTTAATAGTCATCTGGATCGTTTGTCATTCTTCACCCTTTGTACTGATCTGTATCTGTAAAAGATGAATACAAATCACTTATAATTCAACCGCAGTTTACATCCCTGAATACCTTATATGTGACAAGAGATAGAGAATGTGAAGCAGAGATTCGTGTGTCTGCTGCTGGATCTAGATTGAACTGGAGTTTATAGATAGATACAAAAGTGAAATAAATCTTCTAAAAACGGTCATCTATGGAAATAAAAAGTAGTCCTTTTCTGGTTGTGTGTTGGGTTTGGAGTGGAGAAAGCACAGATATGAACATACAGTATTTATTTAATCTGAAATGTGTTATCTGTACATAATCTGGAGAAATCTCAGTAGAAGCAATGGGGTCCGTTTATGCACTAGATTTTATTTTTTCAGCCTTAAGTCCCCTGTTAGTTTTCCGACTTGGCCCAGCCTACAACTCTGCTTTCATATCATTCAGAGATGTGTTTTGTTTTAAGAAGACCAAGACAACAAATCTATTGATCTTATTACAAAGCAGAGGAAAAAGTAAGCAAAAGGAAAACTTACGTTACTGAAAGGTAAGCCTAGCCTCTGATCTGCTCCTAGCATCAGTTCATCTCACCTGTATATCTCTTAGTATAACTCTTTATGAGTACATCAAAGTTAAAACAAGAATCAATGAGACATAAGCACCTGGGAATAGCTGTGAGAAAACATATGGACAGGTATGGAGGTGGAGATTGGTGCTGACTTCTTAAACCTTCTGTACCTTGATTGAAGTTGCTCATTCATTCATTCCCTCAATCTGCAATCATAATAAGACATCAAAAAGAACTTATTTGGTCCACCCAAGGGTTTCACCAACTCAGGTTATTTAAAACAAATGCAAACTTGATTAATGTGGCCTCAGGATAGAGGCAATCCCTGTTCTTCCTTGGTTTTGTGTTTTGCAGCCAGTTACACCAGTGCAGAATAAATCCTAAGAGAGAATGCTTGGTGAAAGTTACTTCATAAGGCTCTGGACTTTATGAACTACATAAGGTTTAATAGCTGTATGAAGAGCAAGCCAAATGAGAATATAGTTTGTGGACTGTGGCATCCATTTGTCACTTGATGATTTTGGAGCATGACTTTTCATACTGGTCAAACCAGAAGAAGAACAAACTCTAATAGGCTGGAAGATAGAGAAAGAAATATTCCTGTTAATTTGTATTTCAAGCGGTTCTCATTTCAGTCCTCCCAATTAGAGCAGAGATCAGCAACATTTTGTCTTCTGTCAGAAGTGGGGAAAGAGTGGGACAAGGGCTTTGGCTTTAGGGGAACGGATGGCCTTTTTGGGAACTGAGCTGGCAGGGGCAAACTCAGCGTTATGAGACCACGTTATTTCACTCCCAGTAAGTTGTTGAGCTCTGCAAAATTTAACAGACCATTGGTTCATGAGCAAGAATACAGGTAATGGTAATTTATAAGTGCAGCAGTGTTCAAGGCCTTATTTCTTTTTTTCTTATTTAGTTTTGGTTTGGCAAGCGATAGCTTTCATTGCAGCTTGAAACTCCTAACAATTGATTATTGAACCAATAATTGTGGCATCGTAAAATACCTACTCCTTGCACAAAGCTTTGCTTATCACAGTACAGGCTTTGCTGACATGGGGCCAACTTTATGTACTTATGCACATTCTTTTGGTTTTTCTTCACTGCATTCCTACTTTAACAGATAATTCCCAAAACACTTAAGGAAGTGGAGAATTAATGAAGAACGATACAAAAGTTTCCTCCCTTCCTAAGGGACTCTCACAAATTGGGACCGAAAATGCCTAACATATTGATTTTAGAAACACCCTATTTTTTCAAACAGAGTGCCACTGGCAATTTAAAATAGGGATGGCTAATGTGAGAAGCAATCGTTTCTCTGTGATACCTTCAGCCATATTTGTCATTGCTTTTATCTTTGTCATTTTACTTTGTCCCAAGAATTGATTCTTCCACATGAAATTTAGCTTTTCCTCCTTGTATAGAATTTCCCATGAGTAAAACTAATAGTAAAGACTATTACCCAACATATTACCCAAGGTTGAGGTAGTTATTCTGACTGTCTATTTTTATTTAATACTATATATCTTTTTGTCTTTACACATGGGACAGGTTTTCATTCTCATTAGTCCAGTTATAGGCTCGTGTGACCCCACTGACATCACTGGAATTATATGCTCACTATCAGTGGTATTATTAACTGGTGAATTCCCATACCATGGAAATCTAATTTTGATCCATACAGACATATCCATGTTAAACAATGCAGTATTGCATTTATTTATGAGTCTGCTATAACAAATGACAAACAGACTTCAGATTCATAGATGCTTTTTTTATTTCTCAAAGGTGATCAAAAAGAGAGTTTCATTGAACATGCTACAAAATCACTGACCGTCACTGTTCTCTGCAGTCTCTGTCCCCTAGTTTTGGACAGATTTGTGAGAAACAGAAATGTGCCAGAAGTTCTTTGCAAATTGTCTCTGTCTCATGAAGACAGAAGACAATTTAGTCGACCTGGTATTTACGTTTGGTTCAAGGGAGTCCTAAGATTAGCTCAGTAGTTGTACTATAATGACCAAAAGGTTTAAGGTTACAAAGAAAGGTTTTGTAATGTGTGGTAGATCTGAAGGACCTTTTTACACAGGAAAAAGAGTTTATCTATCAAGTTGTTGTGGGTTAACCCCAGTAGGCATTTAACCCCCAGACAGCCGCTTGATCACACCGCCTTGGTGGGATGGAGGAGAGAATTGGAAGGGTAAAAGTACAAAACTTGTGGGTTGAGATAAGGACAGTTTAATAGGTAAAGCAAAAGCTGCACACACAATCAAAGCAAAATAAGGAATTCATTCACTACTTCCCACTGGCAGGCAGATGTCTAGCCTTTCCCAGGAAAGCAGGGCTCCATCATATATAATGGTTATTTGGGAAGAGAAATGCCATAACTCTATATGTCCTCCTTTCCCCTTCTTCCCCCAGGTTTTATTTTTAAGCACAACATCATACCATATGGAATATCCCTTTAGTCAGTTGGGGTCAGCCCTCCTGGCTGTCCCCCCTACCAGCTTCTTGTGCACTCCCAGACTCCTCGCTGGTGGGACAGGGTGAGAAGCAGATAAGTCCTCGATGCTTTGATGCTGTGTAAACACTGCTCAGCAAGAACTATACACTGTTTATCAATAGTGTTATCAACATCATTTTGGGTACAAATCCAAAACAAACTACTACAAAGACTGACTCTATCCCAACCAAAAGTAGCACACAAACCCGAGATGAAACGAGCAGAGAAGGTAATCGAGGCAGAGGTGGAAGTTGTCCTAAAACCTGAGTCTCAGGTGGTTTGGACCATGATCTCTTCCATGCTTCCACAAACTTTCATTGACTTCTAAAGGGTTACTTGATTTACGTCCAGCTAATGAATACTATTATTATCTTGAATAAGGTGGTTTTGGGGACATCTGTGAATTTCCATTACATGATAGTTCAAGGAGTAGAGCAGCACAGTCCAGCATCATATGATGTAAAGTTACCGAACCACTTTATTAGCTTCTATCTTGACATCTTAAGCCCAGAGGCGACACTGAAGTTAGCAGGCTTTCTCCCAGGCTGTGCTGAGCAGAATAGCTCCCAAAATGTTTGTCATATTCAGCTTACTTCCAAAATCTCTCAAGTACAACATTGGATCTAAAAAGAAAAGTGCTGGGGCTCGTATCCTTCTTAAGGAGCACTGCACATCAGAGAGTTGCAAGCAACAGCCATTGATCCAGAAGCTTGTGCAATATATGTGTGTTTGTGTCACATGACCAGTGGAAGGTCACATTTAATTTTCTCCCAGAAGAGCACCCTCTGAGCTGACACAGGGAGATAAAGATACTACTCATTATAGTGGTTGTGATTTTTCTACCCAAATAGCTTGTGTGGGAAGGAGATCAGACTCTAGTCCCTTGAGTGCAAAACAATCTATAAGGCAACCCCTCAGCCTGCTAAACCAGCAGAGCCACTCCTGTTTGCTTCCTAATTTCAGATCAGAGTTAAACATAAATAATAATACTACCAAAAATTCTGATTATCTCACAAGACAGTAGAAGTGCTGCATATAATCTTGGGGGAGGGGGGAGAGGGGTAAAAAAAAAAACAAAAAAAAAAAAAGGAAAAACTCTAAACTGATTGCTTAATTCCCTGGTACTAAAGTATCGAGACTTTAGTCCTTTTTATGTCTAAAATAAAGATGTAAAACGCAAACCAGGGCCTTTTGAAAATATGTGGGATGATGTTGACTTCTTCAATTACATTCAGCATTTCTATCTCAGGGACAGATCCTGGATTGGCAGATCCTGGAGTGGCAGATCCTTGACTATCTTCTGAAAGAAACGATACATTTTTATACCAGCTGAGGATCTCATCTCATTAGAAAGCATCTCCTGTGATTTTCCTAAATGAGTCGTGCAGTTGTCTCATGGTTTGCCATCAGGACTTCCCCAATGTCTGCTCATTCAGGTCACTTGCACTGTGTCTGAAGGCTTGACAATGAATAATTACCTATCAGATTCCCAGCATGAATTCTGGAAGGGTTTTGAAAATGGGATATAGGTGGGAAGAAAAATGGGTAATTAATACAGGATTACTGGGGGAAAGAAAGAGAGCAGATACAGAAAAAATAGAGAACAGGACCAAAGAAAGGAGAGTAAGAGAGAAGCTTCTAT
>Ga0181612_147632_pt1 | contig 12354 bp, 10 predicted proteins | sample HoacroProtozoa21_FD_119630 | JGI IMG/M metagenome (GOLD analysis project Ga0181612, IMG submission 119630) | Hoatzin crop microbial communities from Cojedes, Venezuel. Combined Assembly of Gp0051906, Gp0051904, Gp0051908 | reverse complement strand
AGCTCTGAGCAACCTGGTCTAGTGGAAGATGTCCCTGCTCATGGCAGGGGGGTTGGAACTAGATGATCTATGAGGTTGCTCCCAGCCCTTACCATTCTATGATTCTATGAACTTGGTTTTGATACTTCAAAGTATTTGTAAGGAAAAAGCTGGAACTGGATGTTTTTTCAGCTCCTTCTGAGCGTTGTTCAGCTAGAAACCCTAAAAAGAAATTGGCAGTGATAAATTCCAGAGTTCATATTAAGTTTACATTTATTTGTTTCATTTTAAGACAAAATGCCAATAGCTGACCATGAATATCTTCAAGTCATAATCTAACATATCTTAAGTCAAATCTAACATTAACATAATCAACCATAAATTGGAAACCTTGTAGAGTTTGCTTTGTGACTGCAAGTATTTAGTGGATGAGACAGCATAAGAAAATACAGTGCCTTTATTCTGATTTAGTTTTTTTACTATGGATTGAAGTAAACAGGATTAATGCTTAAACTGGGTTTGGATGTGCATAGGGATGGAAGGGTGTAAATGTAGCTTCTCAATCTGGTTGATTGTGAATTTGGGGGGGATAACTATAATGGAGTGCTCTGTTTTTTTTGCATAACTAGGACGATATTTCAGAAGCTTTTGCTTGGTATTCTTGTGTTTCTTATGTTCAGGCATTACTTCCAATTATGTCACTTCTGTAAGAATTCAGCATATGATTGAGGCAGATATTAAGAAACTGATAGCTGTAGTTTTCCTCCAAGTTTGACAGCAAGTGATCTACTTTGAATTCAAAGAGGGAATCTACAAGTGGATCATTCTCATCCCTTTTTTTATGCTATTTTATGTAGAATGGAACAGTTTTGAATAGCTGCCATCTACAGCATCTTCAGCTTTGTTAGTTGTAACAACAGCTCTTAACATTTCTCAAAGCATTTAATGAGCTTGCTGACTAGTGGGGTACTCTTCAGAGTCCTTATCACACTCTGCTTGGCTTAAATGAAGTATTTTCCTGTGCACCTGAAAAATCTGTTTTGGAAAACAGGGTCTAGCATGTGGCACTACAGTTAAAAGACAAAAGACCCAGTTAAATTGAATGGAGTATAAACGGTGAGATAAATAAGCTATTTGTTTCAAAGAAAGGATATTTGTCTCTATTATGTGACTCTTCATTCAAGTAGTATCAGTGGTAGTCAGTAGTTAATCATTTCTTATGTGAGGTTTGAGAGCTTAGTGGAGTGATTAATGAGCTAGTGATATTTATGCATACAGGAATATATAAAGTAAAACTGAGGCAATTAGGCTAGTTAAGGGTGATTTATATAAACCTTGTCCACAGAGTGAGACTTTGATTGACGTTGCTGAGTTTTGAAAGGAGGATGTGTTCTTGGATTGGTTTTGTGGAAACTAATGTAAGCAAGTTTCAGAGTTAACTACGTTGCCCCCAGTGCGTAAATAAAAAATAAAAAAAGTTACAGAAAATATGGCTCCAATGTCAAGAATCTCAAACAGTGAAACTCCACTTTTAAAGTTTTTCAAAATGTCCTGTATCAAATATATTCTACTTAGGGAAGCTTCTCCCCCCCTGCCAACCCTGGCTGTAGCACTGAGCACAGCCTGAGCTTGGGATATTTGCCTACCTCTAGCTGCACGAGATGACAAACTTCTGCTCGCCAAGCGCGTTTGCCAGGCATCTCTGCCACAGAGCTGCATCCTGACCTCTGTGCAGCTGAGTCCCTGCTAACTCTGCATTTATCCAGGCTTGAAGCAAGGAACGTAGAAATGCTTCCTTGGGTTTTCAGTGCCTGCTTGTAGGAATTGATTTGCAGCGTGTCGGGGTTGAACTTGTTTGTTCCTGCCGGGCACCTTGGGGAGGGAGTGTGCAGAAGTGCTTCCAGCTGCAGCATTTACAGGGAAATCTCTGGCTGTTCCTTCCCTTTTATCTCTCTGCTCCAGACAAAACCATGGATTCAGGATTATTGGGCGAGAGCAGCACCGATGTGGAAAATACAACAATTATAGCTGGCGTTTCAACAGTGGTTTCTGATCCTAGCTTTCAGTCGAGGGTTCTTTGTAAAAGGGTCTGCCACTCCTTTTTGATTATTTGAGGTTGTATGAGACCTAACCAGTGCCAGGTTACGCACGTGTGCGTGTCTCTCCCAAACCAGCAGCTAGTCGCTCGTGCTGCCCTCAGTCTGGCAGCTCCAGCTCAGCCAGCCAGGAGCCCAGGTCACCCAGTGCTGTCAGATCAGTAGCACGGACGGGAGCAGTGGAGCTAACTGTTATCAGTCACCTTAATGTAACCAGCATTCCAGAAGGCAGTATGTGAGGTTTTACAGAATGGGCCTTTCAAGCTCTCCTGGGCTAGGGTCAGGCTTTTGATTACCCCACCGGAGGGTACAGTATAGGATAGCGGTGACCTGCTCTGCAGGCCTCAGCTGAAGGGAGTTTTAGCTGTGTGCATGCAGGCACGGTGCTTCCCTGGCAAGGCACATACTGCCCAGATGCCAAGGAGGTCTGGCACTGACCCATTTGGACAAGCGAAGATATTACTCTCTTTCAGAAATCCAGTTATTAACCGGATTAAGCCTTACGGGTGCAAACTTTTGTTCAAAGGACCTCACTTGCTTAACAGCTCTCCTAAGATATTTTAATTTTACTTTGGAACATCTGGCAGAAGATTGAATTACATACTTAGTATTTGCAGATTGCAGTAGAATGCACTTTTGGTGGGCTGAAGGCAAGGTTATATTGCTGCCTAAAATGTGAGGATGTCACTGTGGTCAACGCTGTCTGTTATCATGGCATGCTGAAGCTTGAACTTCTTTTTGAGCACATGGGTAAGGAATTTTGCCAAGAGTAGGCAAAGACAGGACTCTTGAAGGGACCTAGGAAATGCAGTGTTCGTTGCAGGTGTCAGTAAAGGAAATTTGCCTGTAGTATCTCTCCTTTGCAAGGTAGAGAGATGACAATGTGATGCATCCTTAGTGAAAATTAATTACTGTTGTGGGATAGATGTGGCTTTATATGTGCTGCTGTTGTGGTTTTCTGTTTATTTCATTAAAATTCAATCTTTTATTAAAATCACTGGCTCTAATTTCCTGATTCTTCCCTTTGCAAACACTGAATGCCAAAGTGCCAAAGTTATTGTGTAGCTAAACCAGTTATTGTGTAGCTAAATGCATTGCATTTCAAGGAATAGCTTCCATGATAATAGAAGAATTCATTAAAACACATGAATTCTTCGCCCTTACTTTGTAAATTTTCCCAGTTACAGGAAAGGGTTACCTTTACCCAGATAGAGCGCTGGTTTCTACTGTGACGCAACTTCTTTCTCAGTTCTTACTGAGTAGGTTGCTTGCATGCGAGTCCTGGATACCCAGTCACCAAAAGAAGATTTTTCAGGAAATTGTGTATTTCAAGAGTAGAGTGGGAGTAGATTCAGGTTAATTTTATCCCCTCTGGCTCTCCTCCCCTCAACCACCTCCACCAAAAACTGGAATCACTGAAATACTATTTTGGGCATTCCTAAATGTTGAGTATTTGGTGTCACTAACAAATGATAGCTGTGTGGGAGGTTGTCCCACACAGCACCTTCATGGGATGTGTGAGTCCCAGGTCGTTTTCTCTTTGGCTTAATTAGGGTAGAAGCTTAAACTTTGATATTCAATTATTAGGAGAGGAAGCTCTTGCTACAGATTTGTCCTAGCATGAGTCCTGCAGTCTTGTAATACAGATCATGATTGCTGATCTTAATCGCAGTGGGCTGGAGGGCGTTTCCCTTTTCTCATTCAAATGTCGTGGGCTGTGGAATCCCTCTTTAGGAGAGTCACCAAGTATTTAGCATGCAAAGCAGAATATCTCTAGCAAGAGACTGCCCAAACCCCTGTTATTAGGACTCTCTACCTGAAAGTTAAGACAACTGAAATTTGGGCCTGGCTGTGAGTATCACAGAGGAAGGATCTGCATTGCAGTCTTTGGTATCTTAGCTAACCAGCGTGGCTGTAGGTCATGAGGTTGGATGACAGAAGCGTGTCACTCTCTCCTCCTCCTCATTGTCCTCTCTGCTTAATGACTAGTGTCAAGGTTGCTCTGTGAGCCCAGTCCCTCATTTCTGGATGTCATCGAGTGCTTAGGAATCGAGTGAAGGAAGGGCTCCTGCCTTGGTCTGCGCCAAGCTGAACCACCGCTGTTGTAGTATAATATATTCTGTGCACAAAAAGCTAGCCCACTGGGATATCTTGGAGCTAGAATCTCCAAAATCTTAATATTCAAAATGCCATTTGAAGGGAAGGGGTGATGTCTTGGGTTTATCGTTGATACCTGTATGTGTTGCTGTTCACTTGTGGGGATGGTGTTTGGATTTCAAGTCTTGTCTTAGTAACACTGCTTGGCGTTTTTAATTGGCAATGTTTTCTTCTAAGTCTTTGCCCGTATAAATAATTGTTGCATAGGATAAAAGTGAACAGATGGTTCCTGCTCATACATACAGTCCTATAAGAAACCGTTAAATAGGTTTTGGTGTGAAAGTAGAGTTAGGCTGAGCTGTATTAATTGTGCAATTAACAGTGAAGGTTCTTCTGTATGCTAGAAGTGTTAAACCAGGAAAGTCCATGCCAAATGTGGAGGTACAGATTCAGTGAAAAACTTAACTTTTGCTTCCAAGAACAAAATACTCTGCACAGTGGATGCTGCGCTTATTCCTGTAAAGACCTCTTGCACAAATATGTTTTTTTATCCAGTAACTGCAGTAATAGAGTATTTAAAAGTGGGCTTCATCTCACCTAAATCTCAGTGTCCAAAACTAAAGCAGTAAGGTGTTTCTGCTCCCTCTGTGATAGCTGAGGAGAGACAGGTATGTCTGTTGGTGATTCATCCCACCCTAAATGTGATGCCTAAGCCAGATAGGGTGAATTGCTCTCCAGTGGTGAGCCATGTGAGCTTGCAATGGCAGCAGGTGAGATGGGTCCTGTCCACAGACAGTAGGAAACAGGGGTTCTGCAGTGAATGTTGTGTCCTTCAAATCAGTGGTTGTCTTGTGGGGGTTCTCTTATCTCTGTTTCTGCTTTATTACGATTGCCAGATTACCTCTTCCCCCCCTTCCTCCCCAGAACTTCCTCTCTGGGGTTCCTTGTCTGTCTCCAGCAGTTTCTGTCTGGGTTTAAGGAAGGAAGAGGAAAGGAAAGTGATTAGGGTAGGTTTTTGTTTGGTTTTTTTTTAATCAAAAATGAGCTTTCTAAATAAGACAAAGGACTTTGTATCCCCTGCTTATTTGTTCTATAAGAAGAGAAAGAAAAAGCAAAGATTGCTTGGTGTGTTAGAATAGAAACTGATACCTCAGGGACTTGGTACACAATAAAAGTTGTTTGGCCAGTAGGTTTTACTTAGCAAGATGAGATTTCTCTTCGGAGCAGAGGTCAAATGTCTCAGGATTGTGGAGGACGTGCTGGAGAGGTAGGAACACAAAATGTTATTAGGAAGAAATGTCTTATTCTCTGGAGTGTACCAGTGACCCAGCCTTCCAGAAGCTGTTTACCTGCGCCTATACTTTCATGCTTTGTAACTTCCACCTTTTTTTTTTTTTTCTTGCATTCTTTTGGTGGACAATGGATCTTTGGGATTTTTGATTTAGCCTGTTGTTAGATATACGTATAGACAAAAATAGCAGTTCTAACCGGGAGTCAAGATGACAGTTGTGAGGAAACATGAAAAGGGGCCAAACAATAACAGCAGCAGCCAAACTTTAACTGTTTCAGCATCAGAACTTTGGCAAAATTATTTCCATGGATTGTTCATAATGAGTTTAAGAGACTAGTTTGGAAGGATAAGGACTTCAGAGATTTGGTGTCTTGCTTCGGACTTCGTTATGGACTCTGTTGGGGAAATCTTTTTTGCTTTGAAAAAATGAAGTGTCATGAAAGACTGGCTTACTAGAATAAACTAGTGATTCATGTTAGTGGGAAGTGGAGCAGTAATCATTTTAAGTGTACTGAAGGAGTTTGAAGCTGCTAACGTACAAAAATACTCTGATTAAAACCGGTTAGAAAACAAGGTTGCAGTAAATGATATTTGTAACTTCACAGGCTGGGGGAGGATGATCTGAATGCTTTCTTACATAGTATCTTGCTTAACCTCTGGGGCTCAGTGCCGTATGATGTCTAATCAGAAGAGCTTAGTATGGTTCGAAAATAATTGGACTGTTGGATGTATAACATTCATTTGTACAGGGGGAAAAAAAAAAATCATAAATCTGGTTGTCAGACCCACAGCCTTATTTTATTATAACCAAGTGGGTCAAATTAAACCTAGTTGTTAATGAACTTAACGCAGCAGGCGCGAAGCAGCACAGCTTCTGTGAAGGAAAACTGAGCTGTGCACATCTGTGCAGATTAACATTAATAAATAAAGAAATGACTGTCTCATAAATATCTTAAAAGCTTTGAAAGTGAGGCTTGCTGGCTTTTGGTATGCCATGACTAATTCTAGGTATGTTTTAAGATTCCATTCTGGCACAGCTGTTAAATATACTTATTCATAAATTTGAATAATTAGTAGTAACTGAATGACATGAATTGTGTAAAACTTGCGATTGGTTCGAAATTATTTAAGTAGCTGAATATAAGAGAAGACTTTTGGTGTTCCCTTGGGATCGTGGCAAGGGTGGGCACCTTGCAGTCTGACACACAGTGCCAAGAGCTGTGCAAGCGTGTGTTTGTCATGGGAAGGTTTTTATTCTGTAGTGGCTTCCAGTGTAGCTGCAGCTGTGTGTAGAGACAAGTCCTCAGGCTTGGAGCAGTGGGTGGTGTTTCAGTCTCACACTTACAACGTGCAAACAGTGCCCAAACAAACAAAAGTAGTGTTGGGTTGAAGCACGCTGCTAAATTCTGGTCATCCGTTTAAAAATAGAAGAGGAAGATTTCTACTGGTGTTGGTAAAATCAGAATCGGGTAGGAAGGAGGTAGTGAGGATATGTATATGCCATAATTAATAATTTACAGGAAACAAGGTGGCGGTGTTTATTCTGAGCACAATACAAGAACAGAGATACATTCAGTACTCTGAACATGAATTAAAAACTACTCCCTTACTCCTTACATAATGTCTTGCTAACCTGTGGAGCTCAGTGCCGTATGATAGCTACTCTGAAGAGCTTAATAACATTCAAAAATAATTAGACTTTTGGATGGATGCCGTCCTCTGTTCTCTTATACAGGAGAAAGATAAACTCTCCAGCTTCAAAGACAAGTTGGTAATGACCAACATTCAAAAAAACTTGACTGTCAGCCATTGCTCATTAAAAAAGCTCGAATATCAGTTGTTGCCACTGCTCGGTTAGGAGAGAGAACAAGGGCAGTTGGTCGGCTTGCTGAAAAACACTTTTGCAAGTGGTCTGTTGTGTGGGCTGCCTTGGTTTTCTGTTGAAAGTATAAAACCTGCAGGGCTGTGAGTGGAATGACATGTTTTCTGTACTGCTTGTCTTCGGGTGTGTGTTCATAAGTAAATTCAAACACCCCAATGGGGCTGTCATCAGAAAAGCAACTAAAATTAGTGTTATAGTTACAGATTTCTGTCATGGCAGTACTCATTTGGATTTTTTTATTATTATTATTTGGAGATGTATGTTTACAATGTACGACTTAGTTGGCATTGCATGCCTCCTGCAGCAGGAAGAGAATTGTTTGCTTGTTTGTATATCAACGCCAAGGCATCACTTACAGAAACCCTGTTGACGCTGCTTATACTTGAATCAGGGAGAGAACAATGTAACTGTAAAATTGCCAGTTGATAGGAAAATGTCTTACATTAGTTTGCAGAATGTAACAGGTTTTTTTCTATCTTTCTTACTAATATCAACTTACATGATCAGATTTATGGTAAGAATTTGTTTTGGATCTTACGAAATTCAAATTAGCAAAAGCATCTTAAAGTTGTCTGCATTTTTTGCAGGGTATTATAGAAAAATCAAAAGTGAAAGGAATTCCCATCATTATTGATGCTGTAAGTATTTTCTTGATCCAGTCAGTGGTTTGAGATATAAGAATCTATTCAGTAAATGTTGTTCTTTTTCGTTTTTGCAGGATGGACTGTGGCTCATTTCCCAGCAGCCTTCTCTTATTCAAGGCTACCAGCGAGCTATTCTTACTCCGAACTATATGGAGTTTAGTAGGCTGTATGAAGCCATGGTGAGCTGTTTTCCTTTCTGGTATTTAAGTATGTGCAAGTTTAGTCTTTTAGTCTTTAAACAACTTATTATTGGGTTAAACATTATGTGCTGTTTCTTATATGCGAGAGAAGCATTCTCTGAGTTTCAGTTTCATGGGGTAATTGCCACAGCAATGCATATTCTTAAACAGAGTTCTTTTTTTAAAGACGACCCTTTCTTATGCATTTTTTGGCACTGCAGTAGGTATAGAAAAAAGTACCTGGAAAGACTGATGCTGCCGCTTCCCCCAGCCCCCCCTCCCCATACATATGCTGAAGTAGCATGTGCTAGAATATGTTGTTCTAGTTGGAAAATATGTACTGTGTATGGAATTCTTGTGTTGTAGCTTAGAGACCCCGTAGACAGTAGTGATCATCATGGATGTGTATTAAGACTCAGCCAAGCCATGGGGAATTTGACAATTGTTCAAAAGGGAGAAAGAGATCTTATTTCAGATGGAGAGAAAGGTAAGTGCAGCCTTTTGCTTTTAGCAACGTGAATTTTTTTTTCTTTGTTTGCTTTCAGCTGTAGTCCAGTGATTGGACTATATAGTGATTGGTGGGCTGTATTCCCTGGAATTTTTGAGGGGGGAGGGATGACTGTCTTTGCAGATCACCTTTAGATGACTTGTGTAAATTGATATTTTAAGAGTGCAACTTAATTCATTTGGTGAAAAAAGTTCCTGGTTTTATTTCTCATTTAAATGGCTATAACTTAGGTTTTACATTACACAGGTATTGAGAAATTAATTTTTTGATCTCTGTGAACTGTTTTGAAATACTTAGCTGAGATGGTCTATGCTAGTGCGGATGTCATGGCTAGATTAATGCGGAATAATGTTGTTTCACCATATATTGGTGTGTCTGAAAAATTAAGATGTCTTGAGGTTCATGAGCAGCTCAGTTCCTTGATACTGTCTGCCGTGGGACTGTAGATTAGCATGTACATATATGACTTGTACATTATACCTGACAATTAAAAAAAAAAAAAGCAAGAAACAAACCAAATTAACTCTAGATTGCCATTACAACTTTTTAAAACAGTCACTTACTAATACGGTTAAAGTATACCTAATAAAATTAGCTGCCTGTCTGATACTTTTTATACTGATCATTTACTGTGATCAGTATAAAATTAATTCATGAGTGCCTTTGTCGCATTTTGGCTACGTGGTCTTATCTCACATACATAACATGCAGCAGCTCTGCCTCTAATTAACTTGAAATGCTAATCTCTGATAAATATTTATGCCGCTTCAGAACCATTTTGTATATACAGTCTATTTTTCATTATTGGGAGCTATGGGAGTCTTTTATAACAGAAAAACAGCTGTAATATGACAACTGGTTTGTGCAGAGCCACTTCCCGCGTACCCCCATTAGTGCTGTGAAGCAAGCTGGGATCTGGAAGCAATATAGTGATGCTGATGTGATGAAGGGCTTTAGTCAGTCGTGTAGTACCCAAGTCGCCCTGCATGAAGTCTGCTGTCGTATTTGCACCCACAGCAGACTTGATTTGTAACCTTGGACAGTCAGGCTGGGCTTAAGGGACAGTGAACTCTGCCAGAGGATAAAATAAACTGGAACCAGGATATGCCAGCTAGAGAGCTTTAGAGCACTGTAGTATCTCTTCTTTCTCTGTTTTTATGTCAAAAATGTTCTTTTTACGCAGGATTGTTGCTTTTTTAATGAATGTTGGGAAAACTGGGTGAGCACTTTAGACTGAGCACATTACCTAGTATATATCTCTGTTCTCCTTTTGAGCTGTTATTCTTGAGATAAGTGTACTCCCATCATTGCTGGAGAGAGGGGACACTCCGACTCCATTGGCTCTGGTCATGCAGGACTCAGAAAACCAGGAGACAACTGAAACTCTTTCCAGTTTCAATTTTGAATGTTCGGATGTGGCACAAGTTTGGTGTGTGTCCCGTGTGCTTTTGGGGCTTTTCCTTGTTCTTATTTCCCCTCCCTCATCCTTGTTCTTTGTTGTGTTCTGATATTTTTTTCTCTTAGTTAACTGGCTTTTTGATTTGAAATAAAAACAGTTCTGTGCCTTTATAGCATTTTTTTTAGTGACAGCTGTAGACTGCTTTGTTGTTCTTGCCTTGGTTCTATGACTGATGCTTTCTCTCTCCTGGATTACAGGCATTACAGGCAGCATTGCTGAGCTGTAACAAAGCAGTTGTCAAGTTTAATACAGGTTATAATGTCTGTTACACTTTTTAGGGTTTGTGTTGCTTGCAAGCAGAATCTATAGACTTCAGCTTCCTTTTAACAAGAATGTTCTTTGTGTCCGGGAGTCTGTCGGTCAATTTTTTAAAAGCTTCTCAAATGCAAAATTACATTGAGAAAGGAGATTCTGCTGTCTGCTCTGTGCCACAACGCAGAACATGTTGTCATGTCACTGACCTTGAATTCTCTCCCAGGTTTTTTGCTCTTAACCTCTCTTTTCATCTGTCTGTTCTTTTGATCTGATGCCATTTTTTTTCAGCTAAGACAACATACATCATGATTCCAGTGTGCGGGAAGTCCAGATCATTGGATCAGGCCAATGTCTTCTGAGCACAATCGAATGTTCTGAAAAGATCTGTGTACTCCTCTTGCCTTTTATTTTTCATGTCATCATCCGTAGTGCTTAAGCCGTACCTGTTTTCAGGCATTTCCTCCTTGAGCTCATGTGCTTAGCACACCGATACTGTAGTTTCCATAGGTCAGTTTTAAACTTTCTCCTTCGGGAATATACTGCATGGCTGCTTTCTGGAAGAAAGAAAGAAAAAAAAGAAGCAAGTCTCAGTGCTCTCTCCAGGAAAACCAGAAATTGCAAACTTAACAATGCAGCTTTAGTGTTCTGTGCTTGGCTGTTGTGGAAGGAAGGCTTTCTGAGGATGCAGAATTTTGCAGCAGGGAAGGCTGGCTTGGTGAATACTTTATAGCTTAGAGTGACTGTAGTGGTTATTGTCACAATTCTTTTATTCATGAGCCTGTAGGAAATTCAGTCGACAATTTACTTCTGTTAGTTGAAGACAAAAAAGGTTATCAGGTGATTTGATAGTGAGCGGGAAGTACAGGTGTTGGTGAAGGATTACCATCAGCAGACAGCTCTCTAATCTAAGCAGACTGCATAGTGAATTCTGATTGGCAGCCAAAGCTTAATAAATTTTTATTAAAAGTAAGGCAGATTTTATTAGCAGGCAAAGAAATCGGCTATGACAGCAACATACCTAGAACTTTGATAGATTGCCAGACTGTGAAGTGTCTGGATGCCTTTGAGGTTTGTTTCTACAGATCAGATTAGATGATGCAGGTGCTTCCTGACGGTCTTAAAATCAGTAGTGAATCACGTACATGGCCTCTCTGAAATCGGTAGCCGTCCTCCACTGTAAAGGAGGTTTTTCTAAAATTTGTCTCCATTTCAGTTATGAGCTGCCAACTGCCCTGTAAACATAATCACCAAGATTTTAAATTAAGTTTTATATACTCTTTTTCTCTTTCCTTTTGAAATTTCACGTTATAGCTTGGTCTACAGTTGTTGATTCCCTGCTCTACAAAGATGAGCTTCACCATGCTCTTGGTAGGTGATATCAGTGCCATCACTGACCAGGGTAGGAATGAGTACTCAGCCTGTGGGTAAAAGGTAAGTCAGCTTTTATTCACTATGGCACAGCTCTCTGAGGTTTTCTTTTTATTATTCTTTGGAGAACTGGTCAATAATAAAGTGTGGTTATACCAGTCTTGGTTCCTGACATATTTAAAATTTGGTTAGGTCCTTGAAGTGAGTATTTGGATTTTTGTTTTTTAGTGTTACAATGATGTTTTTGTCTGTATTTTCCCCAGCACCTGTGTTAGTCTGCCTTTTGCAGGGGAAGACATCCTGGGTAACCAGCTGCTGCCTGTGACTACTTTTAGCTGGAGCCAGTAGCCCAACATTGCTTCTCTTGACCACAGCTGCAGCTGGACAACTGGAGAGAAACTAAGAAGCATCTGAGAGGGATTACTGTGTACTGAATATGGGGTGAAAAGCCAGCTCTTCCCAGAAATCCCCAAGCAGTACTTCTGATTTCAGCCATTCATTCCCTGTAGAGCTGGAGAGGAAGCTGTTCAGTGCCTGTTAGTCCCTAGCTCACTGACCTAAAAGCTCTTGTGGTGTCCAGCTGCCCAGCAAATTTT
>Ga0181612_115490_pt1 | contig 12354 bp, 11 predicted proteins | sample HoacroProtozoa21_FD_119630 | JGI IMG/M metagenome (GOLD analysis project Ga0181612, IMG submission 119630) | Hoatzin crop microbial communities from Cojedes, Venezuel. Combined Assembly of Gp0051906, Gp0051904, Gp0051908 | reverse complement strand
CTTTCTGGTGTGAGAGGGTGTTGGTGTTTATGTGGTCTTTGTTTTTTTTTTTTTTTTTTTTTTTTTTTTTTTTTACTGTCTAGGCAGCCTGTTGTGATTTTCAGTGTGACTTTCCAGTTAATAGAACCATTGGCCATTCCCCAGTGTGTGTTCAGATTAACTGTTCAGATTCCTTTTGTTTATTTATTGGTATCCATATTACCAAAGCTCTTGCTGGAGAGTTCACCATGCCTTACTCCCAAAGGGTCTTCCCAGGAAACTCATAAATAAATTTCAGTGGCTTGAGCAAAATGTCAAACACATCTGTTTCTAATTAAAAAAATCAATACCCTTATCAGTAGCTGACAGTCATTAAAATAAACAATTACTATTACAGTTATATTAAAACAGTTAATTGCTACACCTGAGTGGGAATGCCATTAATTTTGGGTATCTACAAAACTGAGCTATCAAACTGATATGTAAGCTTAGATATAAAATGATTGCTTAATGTTGAACAATGAATTCCCTGTTAAATTATGGACACTTCATTGTAGTGAAGCAGTAGTAGCTTCCCAGGACCTTCTGGAATGCCGTACTATATTTGGGTGACAGTGTAGCACAAGTTAGGCTGGACACTGGGATCACATTTTGATGATGCCTGTGTGGGCTGTTAGGGACCAACTTCTTTCCACTGTGAGTAAGAAACAGAGAAGTAATTATGTATATAATTCATTTGGAAATAGCTTTTGGTACTCTGAAAGTACAATGGAATTAGTATAAATAATGAGATGCAAAATTATGTTTGCGAATGTATATACGCACTTTAAATAAGACTGCACATACACATATACGCAAGACGCAGCATGACACACGTATTCTGGAAGTTGAATGCTTCAGCAGGCAGGAGCAGGCCCTTGTTCTCTGCTGGTGGTGGCGGCAGTGGTGGTAAGCTCGAACTGCGTTGTTTTCCCATGGTTTGCTTTGAAGTAAATGTACATTTAGGGCTACACTTAACAGAATGCAGTATAAATTCTGCACTGCTTGAGCCGTTTGGTTTGTCTTTATTTGTGAGCTTGCCCTTGTGCTGTTTCTAAACTCTGCTTCGTTGTGATAAGCAGAGGGTGGTGAAGTTCAGGCTTAGATTGAGTCAAGTGAGCTATTACTGAACGAGCGCCATATGTTTGGATCCACAAACTGTCATTTTTCAATAAAACCCTGGATGTAGAGGCATCAGGCTAGCTAACAGAACTCGGGAGAGGGGTCGTGGAAAGTGATAGTGGGCCTTTGAAAGCATTTTTGGGGTATGAAGTGGCAGATGGTGCAGGCTGGAGGTTGTGATGAGGAAGAGAACTGAGGGTGTGTGTTAGGGATCTGAAGCTGCCAAAGGAGAGATGGCTCCTTCGTTATAGCTTTGCTTGTTTCAAACTTTGTAGGTCTACCTTAAAAGGTTTTCTGGGTGGATTACAAACATTATTTCTTCTCACTATAACCTATACTTCTTTCTGGGTGGAGGAAAGCTAGTAATTAAAAGAAGTTATAATAATAAAAATGTGTGTGTGTGCTTACTTTAAAGAAAAAAGATATCCATGACTTCTAAAGCCTAAAATGAATGGTTTAAAATGGAATACCTCAGACATTGCTGAAGTGTCTCTGTGTGTTTTAGCAACTCAGTGGGTAGAAATCACTGAGCATCTCAAACTTGAGTGTCTTAAGTGGTAACACAGATTTTGATAGTAGTGTCCTTTTCTGCAGAGTAAAGGAAAATACTTTTGCTCATTGTGTTCAGCTGTCTCAGTTCAGTGATTTGTTCATTCTGATGTAAAAACCAGTTGAGTTTTGAAACTTGTTTTCTAATGTAAGACTTCAGAGTTAGATCTTTTCCTCTTGAAGTCTTGAAGTAGATAATTTTCTTCACTGCCATGATTTTAACATAATCTGCATTTCAAAGTAATTTATGTAAACTTGCCATTTCTGCGTGGATCCACATCTGAGGTGGTTTAGCTAATAAATATGCAAGTAAGTTCCTAATCAAATTAAAATCCACAAGCAAGTATAATTAAAGATGAGTCACTAAGATAACTAAAAATAGTGATAGACGTATAAAAATTTAGTGGTTATAACCTGTAGATTAATAATTACTTAAATGAAGATACATACAGTCTTTTCTACTACATAGCAAAAAGAATTACAATGACTTGATAATATCAGCAGATTTTAATGGTACTAATTCTCACAAAACTGAAGATGTGTAATGAAATTGATTGTTTACGTCAGGGCTCTCCTTACTTTGTGAACCCCGAACCTAAATCGGTATTATTGAAATTAGGCTGTTTTGCCTTAGTGAGACAGGAAGCTGGATTCTCCTACTTTATTCTTGTTATCTGTACTTCCACCTCAAGGAAAAGACATAGTAGCTTTTCTCAGCTCATTTTCTTAGTGAAGCTGCTGAATGTCAAGATGGCAATGGATTTCAGCCCTGCGTATTTTGTGTGTGATGTAAATAGTTGCAGTGTGCTGAACTAGCGAGCCATTCGGAGGGAAATAGCCTTATTACAGTTCTGTTTGTGTTAGTGACATTTTATTTAATCATGTATGATATGCAAAGAGAATAAATCTTTTCTGAAAAAGCTGAATGTTAATTTGGTATGTCAGATGATCAGGAAATCAGAGGTTTGAGTCTCAAGGTATTTCAAGGGTGGCTTTAATGAACTGGTTGCTTGTCAGTGGAAGGCTTCCAAAAAATCTTCTTAAAAAAAAAAAAAAAAAAAAGGATTTTGGAACGAAGTTTATGCTATTGTGCCCAGAAAACTAGGATAATGTCACTCAAAGGGATTCTTGTGAGTGAAAGACAGACGTGTGTATGAGCAATATCAGCGGAGTTTTCAGCTCTTCTAGTAGATACATGCAATTGCTGATTACAACATGTAAAATTGAAATGAACCCTGGTTGGTGGGTGGGGGTTGTTTTTGTGTGTGTGCTTTCCAGATTCCAAAAAACTGCATGCTGATGTAGTGATGTGCATGTTGTTGAATGAACTTAGAATAAATATATTTGTGAAAAGCATGCCTCAGGTTGTAGAGTCAGTATTTCTGAGTTTGTCTCCAGAAATATGTTCGCCATCTGAGCATGTTTTTGTGGGGTTGATTCTTCGTATTAATGAACATGTGTAATATCCTGTTTTCTGTAATGATTTAAATTCTGATTTATGCAATATTCTTTTCATTGTTTGCTTTAACTTTTTAAGTAAAAAAAAAAAAAAATCAACCAAAACAAACCCAGTGAGTTTAGATCTCATGTGTGTTGAACTTCTCTGTCATTGTCTGTGAGAATGCTTCCATGCTCCTGCAAATCAAACTGTGTAGACAGCTTACAGAACTGGAGGTGGTTTAAATGGAAACCCTTGTATTAGTTTTGTGTAGCATGTACGTATGTAGCATATTTGACTTTGCATATGTTAGCCTACTTTTCTAATCTTGTATTTTAATATCTTTTTATCTCCTCTAAAATATTGCTATCCAATTGCACAAACGTGGTTTCTGTGTTTCGGAAGCCATGCTGACTTAAGATGGATTTGAACTGCTACTCTGAAACAAGAAACACATAGAAAGTTCTTAATTATTTCCTTGCTTGATTTATATGTTCCTCTGTCCCCTCTTCATAGATTCCTTAAAACTGTGCTATGAATGGTGATTCTGGTGTGGGGGTGGTGACTTCACCACCTCCAACGACAGCCCCGCATAAAGAGAGGTATTTTGACCGAGTTGATGAAAATAATCCAGATTATTTGAGAGAGAGGAATATGGCACCTGACCTTCGCCAGGATTTTAACATGATGGAACATAAGAAGAGAGTCTCCATGATTCTTCAAAGCCCAGTAAGAAAAGAAAATGCTCCATATTTAAAGTGATAAGTTTATTATCTCTATTTTTAATATTCCTTTGGAAATGGAGAATTATTTTGTATTTTTATATCCATTTGATCTTTTTTCTGGTTCGCCTTTCTTCTAAACTATCCTAATTGTAGCCTAAATTTTCCTCACACTATCGGTTTTTATTGTCTCAGTCTTGCTTTCAGAATTCTCTGTGTAATCATCAATGTTTTTTTCCTGTTGCGCATCTAGTCTTACTCAGACTTCTTTTTTTAACTTGTTTCATATATTTAGTATTCGTTTAAACATTTAAACTAAGTAACTCGTCTAAGAGTAGCTTATACAGGCAGGTCTGTCCTGTGCTCTGGTTTTCATCCAGGATTCTGACACATGAAATATTTGTATATAACCCTTTCCGAAAGGGTGCACAATAATAAACTATGAATGATTGAAATGTAATATTAAAGATACTTCCCTCAGGGAGAAAGTACACAAAACAATTTATCTCATAACATTTGTTCCTTTTGTAATAACTGGTGGGTGACTTTAGATACAAAACATTTCATTAAGAACAGGGATGTAGTGGTATATTTACAGTTTTTCCATGTGAAATGAATCCATTTTATTTAGATCCACTTAATGATTGGAGTACTTCTTTTTCAGTACAAATTCCAGTGTTGTCAAAAGCAGCAGATAGCAGCAATAATAAAAAATGTTTTCTTTCTTTCAAAGTTGAAACAAAAAAAAAGCCAAAACAAAAAAACTACCAGGGAGAAAAGTAAACAGCTCCTTATTTAAACATAATTTAAAAATTCAGTGGCTATTCCTTCCTTTGTTCCTGGATGCCTTCTTGGCTCTCAGTTCCCTGCAAGCCAGACTGATAATTTTCCTTCTCTTTTCTGGTTCTGCTACTTTTCCTTTCATTTTTTGTGTTCAAGTTGACTGTACGTCCCACTCCTTCTTCCAGAAATCTGTATTAGTAGGTTCAGTGAGCTTTGGTGTTACTTGGAAAGAGAATGCTGGAATTTCCATTCACAAAAATACAAGTGACTCATATCATTGGAGCTCCGAAGAGCAAGATTTTCAAATAACAGTATGCCCCCAGTAATTCTGCCCCCAGCTGTTTTTCAGGAGAGGTACAGGATGTTTCCATCTGAGTGCTAAACAAAAGCTATGTATGAAAGTTTGAAGTTCACTTGAACATGATTTACAGTATGCAATGTCCTGTTGCTAGGCTTTTTGTGAAGAACTGGAATCTATGATCCAGGAACAATTTAAGAAGGGGAAGAACCCAACGGGTTTATTGGCTTTACAGCAGATTGCAGATTTCATGACAACGAATGTACCAAATGTCTACCCTGCAGCACCACAAGGCGGAATGGCTGCATTAAACATGAGTGAGTGCACCTTAACTTGTAATAGTTGATTTTTTTTTTTTGTTTTTTTGACAGGCTTAAGATTGAGACAGTGCGAATGAAATGAAAAGTGCTGTGAAGTTCAATTGCTATCCTGTTCTGCTCACAGGAGCACTGCAAACATGAAATTAATTGATTAGTTCTAAATGCCACAGTAATATGCAAAGTGATTTTAGTGATTTAGCTTATATCAAAAGCTATTTCAAGCATGGTGTCCTAATTGAAAAGTAAGCCTGAGGAGTCAGCACGAGTAAAAAACAATTTTAAAGATTTAAATATTGCTAATGTTTACCACATAGATTGCAGGAAAACTAAACGTTCTTTAGCAGTCTAGTAACAGTGGAGGTCTTTAGAAACTAATTATTTTGCAATTGGAAAATCATTTTAATTGTATTTTAATGGCTAATCATTTTAGCCATTGAAAGACTGTTTGCAGCTTTTTTCTGTGAAGTAAAGTTGTAGACAAGAAACGTCAGCAGGCAAAACAAACAAGGAAAGCAAAAACCAAAATGTGCAAATGCTTGTACACACAGGTTTTGTGTTAAGATAATATAAATCCTTGCCTGTGCTCCAGAATAAATCTGTAGACTGTACCATGGCCTGTTTCAGCTTTATCACAGTTACTTTTAACCACATTTCTAATTGCACTGTAACTAGAACTACAGTATTTGTAATTATTTACCATAATCCTCCTCTCTCTAGCTTGTACTTAATTTTTCCCAACTAAATGGACTTGTGTGCATCTTTTTAGATGTACAGTTCTCCTTTTCAGGAATATCAAATTGTATATCTCAGAAAGTGGAAAATCTGGGAATACATTTTTCTGTTAACAATTAAGTTGTATTTTACAGACAAACATTAGTTTGAAAGAGGAAAAAAAAATACGTTGCTAAAGAATGCACTGTCACCTTTGCACTAATGAATATTAAGGAAGGAAATGAATGCTGAGTCAATTGACCATAAATGACCTTGTCCAAGACTGTCATTATATTTGTGTAATAGAAATTATGACATCATAGTAGTTAAAGTTTGCTATCCATTTGTTAGGTTAATATGTTGATACAAACTAGTAGGAACAATTGCTATAATAGCGGTGCACGTTGTTAGATTTTAACTGATGTTAAACACAACTCCTCCTTGTGCGTTTTTTATCCCTTCTCCTTTTCAGGTCTTGGCATGGTGACACCAGTGAATGATCTGAGAGGATCAGATTCCATTGCTTATGAAAAGGGGGAGAAGTTGTTACGATGTAAATTGGCAGCTTTCTACAGATTAGCGGATCTCTTTGGCTGGTCTCAGCTTATTTACAATCATATAACAGTGAGTATTGAATCAACAGATAATGAACCAATTGTTTTAACATACAAGAGAATTACTTCCCTCCCACATCTGTCATTTTCTCTTTGTGTGGAAGAGAAGCAGAGTGGTATTGAAAGCAGTATAATAGTGAAGAGATTTGTCGTTGCATCTCAAGAATAAGAACTGGAACAGCTTGGATGTCAGCTACCGTAGCCTGAATAGAGTCTTAAGAGAGTGTGTGTGAAAGTTCTTATGATGAAATTAAGATTCCTGAAAGACTCAGTCTTTTAGTATCTTAAATGCTTTGAAAAACTGTTTATTATTCTGCAAGGTCATGTCTTAGTTTTCTTGCTAAGTACTCAATTATCTTCATAGTAGTCATTCAGTTGAATTTTATAATGCAAGGTACCAACCTTTTTGAAGAAGCCGCCATAGTATTTCTGAACATGAGTAAACTACTTGGCTTAATGCAGTGTGCCAACAATTTTCCTTGTGACTGAGTACTCGCTGGCATGCATAAAAATAATGACAAGGAGGTCAAATCAAGGAGGTTTTATATGCGAGAAGAATGACTAACATGAGTCTCATGAGTAAAGTCACAGCTGTGGTGTGCAACCCAGGCAATTGTTTTCCTAACAGAGCTGAATTGTTTTTTTTCTACATAGTGGAGGTTGTCCTTCAGTTCTTCTAGTTGCAGTCTGAATGAGATATGGTAATTTTATTATTGCTGCTCTTTGAAATTCAAGATATATTATTTGTGAACCAATGAAGATGATAAATGATATGGGTAGGCACAGGATCAATGGCAACGTTGGTTAGATCGCTTGGTTCTTCTAGTAAGGGAACATGTCCAGCATAATGGTTCTTGTAAACAACTCTGTGCTGCCCCGACTTTTCGTATGAGACAGGAAAATTGATTTTGTAAAAGGGACATTAATGTGGTAAGAAGATTGCTAGGCAAGCAGGCTTGGCGATGGCTTGCTAATATAAAGTTCAGCCCTAGGAATGTTTATGCATTTTGGTAAAAAGGTAAACGTAATGAAGAGCGGCATGCCTAGGGAAGTGGTTAAGGCCAAGGGTATGTGATTAGGGTGGAATGCCTCAAGTTCACTTTCTTTTGGTGGGCGGAAGCATGGGAAGATCTGATAATGGTGGTACCGGTTCAGGTGGAAGACAGTCAAGGCACTTAAATTCTGAAAGTATTTTAGATAGTTTTGAAGGACAAAGTGGTACTGGAAAGCTCTAGTTGTTGGTTTGTCACCAGCAACTGCGAGTTGTAGTTTGTCCATCTTTTACAAACTCCTCTAGTGAACAGCATTCTGAAAAGTGACTAATAGATACAATTTACCTTCAGAGGCTGATATAGAACAAGGTCATTATATTTACAAAATAGCCTTGTCTTTGTTCCATATACCCATACATTAAGTAGTAGTGTGGTAGTAAGGCACTTCTTTGGAATGTGGTGAATACCCATCACTGCATGCAGAGTTGGAGTTTGGCTCTAGGTTTCCAGTTTTTTGTGAGTGGATGCTATAATTACTAGATGATTCCATTCAAGTTAAAAGCTGCCAGTGCCCTTCTTAAGAAGGGGAAAGATACAACAGCCTTCTATGAGGGCATAAGCTTTTGTGTTAGAGGAGAAAGGAGTTGTTAGGATATGAGAGCATACGCCAATCTGGGCATATCAGGGAGTTCGGTGGAGTATCTTTGCTTTTCTGCATCCTTATCAATCACTGACAGCTGCTGTGTGTGGAATTGTTCAGACTGGTGCAGTCCTGATGGAGAAGCAGAATTACAGACTATCAGGAGTTTTTATTTGAAGTACAATAATGTAGAGTAAACTTGGGTGCCTCCAAGGTTAGGCAGAATTTGAGATTACAGGTTTACAGAAGGTACACATCATTCACCAAGTCTTGGTTTGCTTTGAGGGCATGAACTGTTATTGGATGTAGTCCTAAAGGTGGTTTGTGAGTCTCACTGGTTGTTTATCTTACATTTGAGTCTGCTTATTAGCTTCAGGGGCATTTTGAGTAATACCATTGTTTGTCTTGCATAAATAAGTAAACTGTATTCTAGATTATTTACGCTTCTGTAATGGTGAACTATTTTGGTGTTTCATAAGTACAGGCTGACTTGAACTAACTGGCGCAGTTTTAAGGCTCTTATGCTATAGTATGTTAGCAGCTGGTTGTAAAGGAAGCTTGATTTGTATTAGGAGCTTTTGGATAACTGATCAGCCTCTTATTTAGCCCCTGCAGTAGAACTGTATCAAAGTATATATGTATTTAATGTTGCAAGTAGTAGGAGAGATAAGGGACCGTAAAGTAGCTGCATCTCAGGGAAACAGAAAACTCATAAATAAATAAAATTTTAAAAACATTAAAAAAACCCTCAAACACAGAAACTGTGTAGACTAATAGCAAAATGGGGGGTTGTCTCATGTGTCCAGTAAAACATTTGAAGTCTTTTAATTCTGCATTGAGGGACACCTAAACTACCTAGCTGTCCTGTACTTTTTTACTAGTAGAGACTTTAAATGGATGCCTCCCAAGATACGAGTGGTTTGAAGTCAGAATTATTTTTGTATTATAAACTCCTGATTGTGTGAATTGGGCAAAGAGCAAAAACGTAAGTAGGGGTCAGCGTGCTTGGTAGAAAGCCTACAAGCGTGCTGTACTGCTCACACGTCTTGCATGGCACCAGCATCAGTGATGGAAACCCTTCTCAACATCAAGTTGTTTTACCTCTGTGGGCCAAATTCTTGTGTTTTGTCACACGTTTCTATTTCATACCTTCTGTTTTATGAGGGTAGAAATACCGTGAAGTTCTCATTCTTCTAGAAAAAACAGTAACTTTTTTTTCCCCCGCTTCTCTCAGTATCATTCCTTTTATCCACAGTAGTCTAGTTGCCATTACCACAGGATCTAAAGATTTACTACGTTCCACTAATCTGAAGGACTCTAGCATGTATCTACCATCTGGTTTTGTTCAACATGAGTTAATTAACTGTGCTGTATGTTGATTATCTGTTGTAGCATAGGTGGCAGTCATATTGCGTATGTTATAGGCATACTTGCCCATTCCATACTCGGGAAGTGAAAGTAACTTTCATGGTTTTGGGCCTTCTTGTATGCTTTAATAAATATTCTTAATAATTTTTACTCTTGCTTTATCCTTAGGCCAGAGTAAATTCTGAGCAGGAGCACTTCCTCATTGTACCTTTTGGACTTCTCTATAGTGAAGTTACTGCATCTAGTCTGGTAAGCAATAACTGTTTTTCACAGCTGTAAAACATGAATAGCTGAGTCTGCTCTGTCTGTGTATCTGTCACTGTTTAAATTCTGTCCTAGAGAATATTTTACTGTGTGTTACATGTTTAGAAAAGTTTTAATGAACATAATTTGCTTTGGTACAGCTGAGGTAACTGTGAGAGAGATTTCTTTCCACATGTTCACCATCAGGTGTCCTCCAGTTGATCTAGCTGTGAAGAGGAGCCAGGTAGCTAATTTGAGTAGCTGATCACACACTCCTTGAAAGCTGCTGGCTGTTGAGTCAGGCTTGTCGAGGGAAACCATGTGTATTTTGAACAGAAGTGGTGCAAAGCAGTTACACCATTAAATGACGGCAACTAAATCAGGCATCTGACACAATGTCTTGTAATTGTAAGTGGCTGAGGGTGTTGAAAAATTATGTTTCTGAGATCTGATGGTTGCAGTTGAAGACACAGCTCCCTTAACTGTTAGCTAGTAGGAAGCATTTCATGAGCATTTCGCTTCGGTCTGGCCTACACTGCTGCTGAAGGCAACTTGAGTTAATGTGGTTGACTCTCTTGCATTGAAACAAAATAGAAACTTTCACACTGTTCTTACCACCTGATACTGTGAGGTAAGTAACCTCTAGTAGATTGATGAAGTAAGTATGTGCAGAGTAGTAACATTTCAAACTTGTGTTGCTCTTGACACCGTAAGGTCCCACTACCCACCTCCAGCTATCTGCAAAGCTGGCTCTCTCTTACATAACTCCACCTAAACCATCTGTAAAATTCTAATTGAAAAAGCTGTAGGAAAAGGAATGGAGAAAACTGAGACCTGCCTTTTCTTGTTACAGCAAGATTTTTAGAAGCTGGGTAAAGTCCATGCTGTGGAAGTATTTTGTGTGTTTGGGGCTGGTTTTTTTTAAGGTGTTCTGCTTTTATCTCTGTATCAGGAATATAAGTACCTTGAGAATGAAGGTTGGATGAAGGTGGCAAAACGCATGCGCACACACGCGCACAGTAGAGAGCATGTTCCCACAGAAAATCGCTAGCAGCAGAATTTAATAAGAAGATAGCCTACAGTAATAAGGCACATAGCTTAGCCAGATGAGCATGCTGACCAGCAGCCTGCTTACACAGCTGGCCCTTTCTCCCCTTTCTTTCCATTTCTCCCATGCTTGTTCTTCCCTTCTACACTTTGAAACTCCATTTTATCCAATCTTGTTCTCTCCCAAATAAACAACCCATGCATAATTACTTTTTCCCTTTTATTTCAGTTTTGCTACGTCCATATCCAGATTTGGTATTTATAATGTTATTACCTGGGCAATCACATCCTTACATGGTGTCAGTGGTATGGTTACCTAGGTACTGGGCTTGCAAGAACCTACTCCCCCAATACTCCTCTTCAGGTATCTGTAAAATTTGCAGGTTTCTTATATAACTCCACCGTAACTCTCTGTGAAATGCAGCCATTTGTCACAGCGCTGTCTGTAACTTTTGTCAGCTTCTTGCACCGTTACTTGTTACATGCAGCGATTTCTTGTGTCATATCCAGTAGTTCCTGATGTCCTCTTCGGTTAGCTTAATCTTCAGCTGAGGCCCTGGTCACCTACCTGCAGGCTTATAGTGTGCATTTTGACACTTGTTAAAATACCGAAAGAACTATGGTTTTAGAGCTTCAGTGGTAGATGCTGAATTAGATCAGATTTTTGTCAGTCTTGACTAATTTATGAAACTAATTCTTTTTATTTGCAGGTTAAAGTCAATATTCAGGGAGATGTAGTTGATCGTGGAAGCACTAACTTGGGAGTAAACCAAGCTGGTTTTACTTTGCACTCTGCAATTTACGCAGCTCGACCTGATGTTAAATGCATTGTGCATATTCATACGCCAGCAGGGGCAGCGGTAAGCGCATTTCTTAGTTTGGCATCTGTCCTGTTCCCCTCACCTCACCCAACTGGAAAAGAAGTGGATCCTCCTTAATCCTGAAGGTTTGCTTCCTTTTTGAAGGGCACAAAGCCTTTAAGTCTGCCTTCAGATATGTAGTTCTGTTTGAATCAATCAGATCCTCCTTATTTGGTTGTTACATGAGTGGTCAGACAGTAAATTGAATTCTAATTGGAAAATACGTGTTTCATATTGTCTGTCCTTTACCACAAAAGACCATATCTTTTGGCAGTGAATTATAAGAGCTTGAGCATATTTTGTTGGTTTTGTAAAACACAATTTATCAAGGTTTTCTTAAATATTTGAAACTTTTCCAATAACTCTCATTAGAGCAACTGGTTGCAAGGAGTTTTTTGAGAGTCAAGTCATCTGGTGACTCTATTTCAAAGTTCACATTCTTATTTATTATTTAATTTTTTTAAACTAATTAACAGCAGTAATACAACCATTTTAAGGATAAAATACCAGATTCATAAAATTGTGAATTATAGAGTAGTCTTTAACAATGTTCCTTAACTTTACCCGCAGTGCTGAGGAATTACCTGTGTCAAAGTTTGTCAGTAAATTTCTTTTTTTTTTTTTGGGGG
>Ga0181612_107997_pt1 | contig 12354 bp, 3 predicted proteins | sample HoacroProtozoa21_FD_119630 | JGI IMG/M metagenome (GOLD analysis project Ga0181612, IMG submission 119630) | Hoatzin crop microbial communities from Cojedes, Venezuel. Combined Assembly of Gp0051906, Gp0051904, Gp0051908 | reverse complement strand
TTGGCCTTGTTGAACCTCATACAGCTGGCCTCAGCCCATCAATTCAGTCTGTCCAGATCCCTCTGCAGAGCCTTCCTATGCTCAAGCTGATTGACACTCCTGACTAATTTGGTGTCATCTGAAAACTTCCTGAGGGAGTACTCAATGCCCTCATCCAGATCCTTGACAAAGATGTTGAAAAAGACCGGACCCAAAACTGAGCCCTGGGGAACACCACTCATGACCGACCACCAACTGGATTTAACTCCATTCACCACCACTCTCTGGGCTTGGCCATTCACCCAGTTCTTTATCCAGCAAAGTGCGTACCCATCCAATCCACGGGCAGCTAGTTTCTCCAGGACGATGCTGTGGGGAACAGTGTGAAAGGCCTTACTGAAGTCCATGTAGACAACATCCACAGCCCTTCCCTCATCCACTTGGTGGGTCACCTGGTCATAGAAGGAGATCAGGTTGGTCAAGCAGGACCTGCCTTTCACAAACCCGTGATGGCTGAGCCTGATCCTCTGGTTGTCCTGCACATGCCCAGTGAGCGCACTCAGGATGAATCGCTCCATAATCTTGCCCGGCAACGAAGTCAGGCTGACAGGCCTGTAGTTCCCAGGATCCTCCTTCTGGCCCTTCTTGTAGATTGGTGTTATAATGGTGATCCTCCAGTGGTCTGGGACCTCCCCTGTTAGCCAGGACTGATGATAGATGATGGAGAGTAGTTTGGCCAGCTCCTCCACCAGCTCCCTCAGTACTCTGGGGTGGATCCCATCCGGCCCCATGGACTTGTAAGCGTCCAGGTGGCATAGCAGGTCATTAACTGCTTCCTCCTGGATTATGGGAGGTTTGTTCTGCTCTCCATCCCTGTTGTGCAGCACTGAGAGCTGAGTACCCTGGGAATAACTAGTCTGACTATTAAAGACCGAGGCAAAGAAGGCATTAAGGACCTGAGCCTTTTCCTCATCCTTGTTGGCAATATTCCGCCCCCCTATCCAACAAGGGATGGTGCTTCTGCTTGGCCCTTTTTTTGTTGTTGATGTATTTGTAAAAACATTTTTTGTTGTCCTGTACGACAGTGGCCAGACTGAGTTCTAGCTGGTCATCAAAGTTTGTCACTAATTAATTGAACTGCTTCACCCTCTCATCATTAACTGGGCAAAGAAATGTTTATAGATAATTTACTTCAGAGTATTTATTCATCTTCTCACAGCTACACATCTCTGTTATTTGTTCTATACTTGTCAGACAGACTTGATAGGGGCCAAAACTCGTGTGAGACAACATTTCTCTGCCTTTTTTAGGTCTTTTCTGTTCATTTACTGTATCTAATATGAATTAAGAAATGTAACCTGTAATATTCCTTTAATTTTAGGTGATTTGAATAATTGTTTCTATCCTGACATTATTATGAAAAAGCCTGACAGATCGTTCTTCACAGTGAAGAGCTACTTCATTGAATTCTTCCAGACAGATCCTAGGACTTCTTCCCAAGGTCAAAAAATCTAAATGATGAAAGATAACATTGACTTTACACACTTGTTTTTGACTACAGCGTCATATATCAGACCACTTATAATAGCTGATGAATAGCATCATTGTTACTTAAATAAAAATGTTACCCACTGTTTTATCAGAATCACTTTTCAGTTTAAATTTACAGTTGCATCACTTATCACAGCAAGAAATCCATTTTGCTAAACATAATAGAAAAGGGCACATTGTATGCCAACTTTTTATAGTAGTTCATTTGAAACAAGTGAATGCAAAGTGTCTGTGAAGGAGTCTTGTACTAATTACTCTTTCTGTTTTCCTATAACTCATTTTCTAGAAGTTAGAAAATATATCTAAGCCGTAACTGACATTTCTGACAATTTCCAACTGTTTTCTCACACTAATTTTAATGAATAAAAATAATGGCTTCAAATATTCCAACATGAACTTCATTCTCAAAAAAAAGAGTTAGAGTTAAAAATACACTAATGCCTTATTTCTGTATGTACATTTTTTAGTCTTAGAGGTCATTTGCATTTTTCTGCAGTCAGAATATTTCTTTTCAATAAATACATCAAGAAATAAGGTCCTTGATACAGTAATCTGCATTAATATAAGCTCATTTTTAAAGATGTTAGTCCAAACGCGATGAACTATCTCACTGAATATCTATTGTTTTGATATTTTCTGTACATAGTAGTTCATTGACAAATTTCATAAAAGTTTGAATGTTTTAAATTATATCTAAATCATAGTAGATAGTATATTTCATGCTTTTCTTCGGAACTCTTGAGCCTAGTTTTTCCTTAACTTTCTCATCAAAACTCAACAAAAACTGGAAAAAAAATCCCAGATCTTGACTAGTGATCTCTCTGAATGCATTCACTATCTACATATAATTGGTAAAATCTCTTTATGTTTTTAACTAAAATTTTTTGATAAATAATGCTGATCTTCACGGAATTTAATTTACAAAGTCAATTTAAATATGAGCAGATATGTACAGGTACAGGAGCTGGATTAAGGCCAGGATCGGCCCAAATGCAGGATTTGAAAAAGGCCCCTCAGATTGCTAATCAATGGACTGAAAGATTAATTGCTTTGGATTAGTGTACATGTCAGTCTTGTACACAGATCAGTCACAACAGAGAGAACAAAGCCATACGTATCATTACAATGGTTTATTACTGTTTATTTGTTCTTTTCTATTCTGTTATGCTTTAGAAAAGTTACAGTAATTCAATCAAATTACAAAAACAACACTGTGTGAGTTAAGCAAGCTTTTACACAGCATGAATAGCACAGAATCCACCCCCCTAGGATAACATTCAGCAACCTAAATTACAGGACTATCCTCCAGATTCCTGCCTAAACTCTATACACTTGCCAACTTCTGCAGAAAATTGAAGTGAAAGACCTAAAGTTTGCAGCCAAATTCAGTACAGAAGCACATCTTATTTTCAACAGAATGGTTGAATGAGCATCATCCTGCAGATAAAAAGAATATAATAACATAAGAACAGGTCCAGAAGGACTGTATAATAACGGGTGCACATATATGGGATCAAGGATACATAAGATGTCCTCTACCTGACTATAGCTCCAGTTTGTCCTAACTTCTCAGTGTTAGGATGCCAGTAAAATTAAATAAAATAAAATGAAGTAAGCCAAAATTAAATTAAATAAAATTAAATGCTGCTTGTATGTCTTTCCATCTTCTTAGTCTGGCCCACACAGCCCTGTGCCACTAATGCAATTGCTTAAACACTGCTTCCTATTGCTTTAATGCTTTTGTAATATTTTGTCACTAGCCCAGCAAAAGATTCATAAAGTAGGTCGTCCACATAACCAAAGTGAAACATGCTAATCCCCCAAAAAATCTTTTATGTATAGCCAGATAATTCTGGAGGTTTGGGCTCAAATTTGTTGCCTAATCTCAGGCACTTGGTTACAGTAATTAAGTCAGGAGCTAGGGATGCATTCATTCTTAGAAAAGCAAATTATCTTAAACAGGTAGAAACTTTTCAAAAGGGTCCACATGACTCCAGTATACATACACAAAACGCTAATTTGAGGAGGTGAGTTTTCTTAGACATAGGAGTAATATAGGCTAAGTGGGATGCCTTCTGAGACAGTGTTCCGTTCAAGTCCATTCAGAGATCAGAAAACTGAAGTTCTGCCACCTCTGTTTCCTAATGCCTCTGCTCTGGTAGGTAAGCATTATAGAACAGAGACCCAACAAACTGTAGACCAGGTATTGAAAAGAGAAGTGGATGAAAAAGCCTGTTTAAAGCCTGCAGGTAGTGGAAGGAAAAAAAAAAATCACTTCAGTTGTTGGGTTGTCCTTCTCTCTTACTCTTCCGGCCTACTCAGGTACACATGACAACTGACAATCTGGAGGATCTAACACTTGGGCATTTTATGTTGTTTACCAAGCATACCTCCATCTACAACCAAACAGTCTTGGTATCACCTCTAGCCTTTAATTAACCTGGACACGTTCTGCCTAACTCATCAGGAACAGCTAAAGAGGATTGTATTGCTTCATTACCTTACAGCTACTTCTACCTCTACCTTCACATGCTACCACTGTGGAAATTTGCTGTATAGATTATTTAGGAAGAATATTTTAGTAGACCATTTAGAAATACTGTGCATTTTGTATTCTTTTACTTCTAATCACACCCTCATTTGATGTTTTGTATAAAGTATTTAGACGCATACTGCCCTAAAAATGAACTCCTTGGTTATTTTGAAATTTTATGCTGTTACTCAATGGTCAATTAATTCCACTTAAGTTCACAGTTATGCTTTTTTATTACTTGTGATAATGTTTTTGTTTAACATTCATGTTACTTTGTTATATCTCATAAAAGTGATTAATGAAGAACTCCTAATTGTAGAATACAAGCTTTTTATTCTTGTCACTCCTGCCGCATAAAGATTTCTAAGTATTTGAATGCCTATTATACAAGCTAAGTGAAATGTGCGCCATTCTGAAGTATAAGACTTCAGACTTAGCTAGAAAAACAGATTTTTGTAGGCGATAATGGACTACAGTATTCTCCCAACCCTCAAAACACCACTTAACTGCTGGAGAAGATTTCTTTCACTACCTTTCAGCATATCAAGAAAGCATGTTTTTTTCTTGCTTATTCACCATCTACATAAAAGTTTAATCTAAAAATTAAATCCTTAGCAATTTGGGTCTTGTACTATGTAACATGACTCTTGAACAAAATGTATTCAAATGTACTTACTGAGGCCCAACAGCCATACTCACTTAATCAGAAATTTTTATTAGCATGTTTAGTTACTAGTTTAGTTACTTTAAAGATGCCCTTTCCCTACCCTTTTCCATGTACATATGCAAGTTTAGCTTTCCAAGTCGTATTTCCCACATCAATTTTTTTCATTGCTACTCTGTCTAAATGTAACTACTTCAACTGAATGCAAAGTAGGTGAGAGGAAGAAGTTGTATCTGAGATCCCTTAGTTAAAGGCAGGAAAAACATTATTGGCATGTCACAGGCCAAAGATATCAAAAATACCAAAGAAAAAACCTCATTAATCTGCAGGTCAATCAGTCAGAAAAGGAAACTAAGTTTAGGCTACATATGAAGTTTTTTCTGATGTAGCTATCCTGCTTAGAAATTTTACTAGACCAAGGAACACTTCTGGAATAGCTTACTCTGTTTAGAACTTGTCCAGTCTGATACGCTTAAATTTTATCCCTGATGGATGTTTTCCAGTACAGTACAACAAGTAAATCCTTGTAAGTGTTGATACACTTTGAGATACCTGATGGAAAATCTTCTGTGTATGATTGTGGCATGGAGCAATTGTAAAACACTGACTATTCTGTGCTCGATTACTTGCGACAATTACAGAGCTTCTGCCCTCTGGTTATACCACATTCCGTTATTCTGAAGAACTTAAATTAGGGAAAAGATCTGAGTACCTCTAAAAAATGTCTGTCTGTCCTGTACCCCTGTAATTAAACAGAGTAGAACACTTCTGAGTATGTCTACATCCATTAGGCTGAGGCACTGTCAGTCATGTTCTGGAATTTTTTTCTTCTTTGAAAATTAAGAGGGGCAACATGGCAATCAATATTAACTATCTGTGCAAAAAATTATCAACAGCAGAAGGGAGTCCCATCAAAGAAGCTGTTACATAAAGGAGCAACTAGAACCAAAAATAATATTCTTGAAGCAAATTTTAAGTATTAGTATTGTTTAGATAAAACTAAACTCATGAGTATCATTCTGAGCCTTTTATCGGTATGAAGTATTTGTTCTACTCTTGTGCAGCCTGCACAAGAGTCACCCAGGAATGACGAAAGTCATATAAAAAAGGAACAGGAAATGTTTTAAATTGGTGCCCATTTTAATCAAGTCATAAGAGTTTCAAAGGATTTTCAAATTAGAAAGTTTCTGAGAAGCTGGAAGAAAGCAGAAAGGGGGAGAAGACAGAGTGCAGTAGCCATATCCTACACCTGCACTGGAGTCAGACAGGCATGAAGCTTTCCTGGAGCAACCCTAGTCCTGCCATTACTTCCAGGAGCTTCAGAGTCCCTTTTCAATGACCGTGTCTGCCAAGTATGTTCTACTGCCTTTTTCAAGTACTTCACATTCTTTACTAAGCATTGCAAAAATGCCAGAATATGTCCATATAAGTGTCATTTAGAGTTGACATTTTCAACCAAAATTTACTTTTAAAGGAATAGGAGATTTAATCTTATTTCATGTTTTTGTTAATTGTATTTGCTTTCTCTTGCAATAAATCTGTTACACTCAGACAACACAAAAGTCCTGTGGAAAGAGAAGTCGGAATACCTCCAGAATTTTTTGTTCTTCCAGCTCCCACTGTCTGCTCTAACAATCTCTACTGAGAATGAATTCTATGAGGTGGGTGCTAAATTTTGAAGAATCTCCTCATCAAAGCAGGAGATCATAATACGTCTTAAGAGAAGAAATTCACTTAGCAAATGAATTCCAGCACTCAAAGAGAGTAGGAACATTAAATTATATTGCAACTCATTTGAAACAAGGCGTATCACATTCTTCGTTGAATACCTTATTTTACTTTTATCAAAATATCAACTCTCCTAAGAACAAATTCAATTCTGTCAAAAATTTGTGAGGAAAAAGTCTTCTTGGATTAATCTTTCTAGCAAACTAACTCTTGACTGCATTACCTTTGCTATGTTTGAAGGAAGGCAAGCTGGTCTACTCCTTTGCACTCCTCCAGGAAGTGCAAGACTCATCCTCCTCTTCCACTACTGTAGCCTTTGTAAGTGTGACAGAAGCAGGGAATAGTTAGGCAGTAGGTTTGTTTTATCTTACATCTTTGGAACAAGTTCTCTATCAGAACTGCGCACGAAAAGTCTGTATTCGCTGAGCTGTCTTGATACTGTACTCTGGCACATTGAGCAATAGAGAAACAGTGACTCAGGTCTATCTTTTCAAAAAGAAAAAAAAAAGAAAAAGAAAAGAATATCCACCTTGCCCCCTCCAAAAACTGTGGGTGATAATGCTCTCCTTTGGAAACAGTGACATTGATGAGGCTTGACACATCAGTCTCTCTCTCTCTCTGACTCTCTGCAGTTTAGTTGAGAAATATCAGTAGAAATATGACATAAGGCATAGAGGAGTCCTTTCCTTATTGTTGTGTTCCTCACAGTGAATAAATAGAAACCTGCGTATGTCTGCAACCAGACTACAGACATGATGGCCAGTAGGAACATCACTTCAGTCAGCAAGTGTTTTTTTACTGTGAAGGTGACTGAACATATGAGCAGGTTTCCCAGAAAGGTTGTGGAGTCTCAACTTTTTGGCAGTCAAAAGTTTTTTACGCTTTTGGTAGTCCAAACCCAACTGGGAATTGCCCTAAAGAACCTGCTCTACCTGACCCTGCTTTGAGTGAGGGTGTGGACTAGACAATCTCCACAGGTACCTTTACCTTCTCAACTACTGTGTGATTCCATAGCTGCTTGAGGTAAATTGAATTGGAGAATTTTCATGTTGCATGTCCTTCAGCCATTTTCCATGTTAGAGATAAAACCAGTAACAGTCATGAAAATCTAATGCCTTAAGACTAAAAGAACAGCCATTTTCTCAGTTATTATAAATTCTGTTTATGTTTTTCCTTTTCTTAACATCTTTTCCCCAATTTCCCTCCAAACATAATTCCCCAAATTTGATTGGTATGAAACTATGTACTACTGGAAAAGAAGTGTAAAGAAGTGTAAAGTACTGCAGATCCTTCCACAGTACACAACCTATGTTTATGTATTCAGCCTTCAAAACTGTCTTCAGAGAACTGGGTTCTCTGAAATTATTCCTTTTCCAGTGGAATAAAAGTATTCCTCCTGAATACTTTCAGCTATTGAAAAAAGCTAACGTGTTCACTGAAGCAATTCTTTCCTGCTTACAGTCCCCAAAACAGACAGACTTTTACCAGGTTAATTTGATGTGCCAGATATTTTAGATATCTTTATTATTAGAGACAGCTAATTTTTCACTGGGAGTGGTAACTGTAGAAAACATCTATACTTTGTAATTCTGGTGAAGCTTGAATGGGTCTATTCCAAATACTAATGACTTCTTCAAGGTATCAGCAGAAAATGAGAAAATATTAACTGTTTGAATACTACTCAGAAGAACAGAATACGTCAAAAGTTTTGAAGTATTTCTCTCTCCTATCTTTATTTTTCTGCACATCACTGCGTCTGCCTTTGTACACTACTATGCATTTGCACAAATCCTCTGTTTCAGCGTCAGCCTGAGACTAATGGTCCTACCTGTGCCCATTCTCTTGTCACTCAAATTCCTTCTGAAGTCCCATTATTTCCCATATTATCTAGAAGCATATGCCTTCCATCTGTCTTCTCTACCTGAAAATAAAAAAGAGAATACCAAAAAGTATATAATAGTTCAATGTGAATTACATTTCTGTATGACTTGTCATCTCAGTCACTGTCTCCTCCAGTAAAGCCTAGAGACTTTTAACTAGACTAAACACAGTTTATGAAAAAAATAATTGACTTTTTTCTGATTGGGACTTTGGATGATAAACTTTTCAGGCCAGGAATTTTACTTACTTCCTTTGATCCAGAGACTGCAAAAGACTGCTTATCTGAAAACTAACATAATAGCAAGTCCTAGTAGTTTTCACTAAAAAGCAGAAATCTGCCTCATAAATTTACACAAAGGTAGTCTGATGCAGAAATGATCAAGAGTTCTCAAGTGTGAAAACGGTAAGAGCTTACACAGTGAGTTTTATTCCTTTTCAGAACGTTCTAGACTCAAGAACAGATATTATATAGCTATTAAAAATGTTGATAATTGTCTCTGCCTGATGTTTTAGCATCAGCATAATTCATCTCATCATCTCACAGGTACATCAATCCTACATTGACTACAAGTGGTAGAAAATACTGACAGAAAACATATTCACAAAATTCCAGAAAGATATTTAAAAATATTCTATTAGTTAGGGGTTTTTTTTTTCAGTTTTCATAGCCAGTTTCAGTCATAACTAGGAAGTCTGACAACTGATCCAAGGTCTATGCATGAAAGCAGAAATGCTTTCCAAAAGATTACAGAGTGTAATATCTCCTGCCATAGCCAGTGAGAGCTGGAGATACTCAATGGTTGTTTGCAGTATTCAGATCCTGCGAGTAGAAAATCTTAGGTAATAAAAACTTTGGTGGTTCTTGTCCTGTATTAGTCCTGTTTCAAAATTCGATATGAATCAGATATTACTTTCTTGTGAGCTGAATCTAAAATGTGGAAAGATTGACTTCAAAATCAGAAGTTTGTCTCAAATCTTCAGAGACTTTGTAAGTCTTTTTTTCAAATTATTTTTCTCATGATTATTCATGAACTGCAATTATGTATCTTTTTCAACATATGTGTATGTATCTTTTCTTGTGTATGTACCTTTTTTGGTTTGATTTTCACACACCTCACCCATTTAAAAATACATTAAAAATTACCCTTTGACTAGTACTTTGTTACAGCAGAAGAACTCATAACAGCAATGTTATTTAAAAATGTTTAGATTCTAATTCTATTAGTCAAAGACATTTTAGTTTAAAAAGAAAGTAAAGAATAATATGTTTATATTAAAAAATCAAAAATTATTCTTGACACAATGTCAGTGTTTGAGGAAACAGAAATATGAAATTTATACTCTTCCCTGTCTTTGACTGAATTCTGCTGTCATTATGGTAAACAGTATTTTTTAATCTTATTTTGTTGCAAACCTTTGAAACTGCATGCTGAGTATGCATACTGTGATTGCTGAGATTTCTCTTTTAGACCAAAATAGAAGTGGTCTAACTACTGTGCAATGTGTAAGCTAAAGCTGTGAATTTTTGGCCATCTCTGTATATCAGGTCTATGTTCTTTTATTATGTGCAGCAGGCTATTCCTTGCTTAAAATGTCTACAGAATACAGAATTATGTAATTGTCCGTACAGGGTGATATGTCCTGTCACGAAGTGGGGGTAGCATGGCGGTCACAGTCAGTAACCCAGCTGCTGGTAAGGGGAATTGCTTCCCAGGTTCCACAGCCTATATCAACCAAGGGCTGATCCCAAGTGCAGCTCCAGAATTGCACAGGGCATACATAAGTGCTCTATCATGTCTGCCATCTTAAGCAGGTGTTTTTGACTAATGGGCATTCTGATGGAAGCAGATGACTACAAGTGAGCAATGGAATTGATCTCCACATCTTTGCTGAACATTATGGATTATGCTTAAACACTTCTCTAGAGCCCTGTATATGGACTTTCAGAACTCAGTTTTGTTGCCATATGCAACTATCTAACACATTCAGGATGTCCCATGTATCTGAGACATTCACCTGGTGCTGGGAGTTACAAATGGGACCTAAAGGAGACCCACTACCGTTCCTTCCAGCATAAGTCTGTAGTCAGATGGACATACTAAAAGGTACTAGAGACATGTCTGGACAGCTGAATTGGTTCCCTACACTCTGGAGGAAAACAAAACTGTGAAGCAGACTTTAAGTGTCTAACACTTCTTCACAATTATCCTTTCCTCCTGGGTGTTTTGGTGATGTCTAACACTTCACATATTAAAGTTAATATCTCCGTATAGCAATGTAGATCCCAAAATGAAAGTAAAAAAAAATAAATTAAAATTTAGTCTACTTAATTCTTTATTGTCTTTCACTTCTTTAAAGTTTTCTGCTTTATCAAAGACTTCACAAGAACAGCAGATTTTTAGACTTCGATATTTTCTCAGAAATTTCAATACAATTTACAGATTTTAAGCTATGAGAGAATGTTATCTAATTTGGTCTCCCTCCTCTTTGCCCATTATTATTAAAAGCAGATTAATTTAATTATTTCATAGCTTTGTACAGAACAGACAGATACTGAAATCGAGGGAAGAATACATACACTCTATATCAGAGCACAGGGAAAAAAACAACAAAACAACCAAGCAACCAAAAAGCTAAAACTCTCCAAGCCATTCACTGCACAAGATGTCAAACCTAACTGTAAAAAATCATCCTGAATTATGCTTTATTATGCGTCTATAACACTATATATTGAATTAAATGCAGTCATTATTTAGAAGATTAATAAAATGCCAGATCCTATTTTCTTTATTTCTGAAGACTGTGAAACAAAAACCTGATTAACTGCTTGGACTCTCTCTCTTACCAATGAATGCCTGTACAAACATAAGTTGAACATTTGCGGTGTTGTGCTGCTCAAGACTGAAGAGCAGTCTTGCATGCAGAAACCTGAGAGATGGACACCGAATCAGCACACATGAAAACTGTGTATCAGATACTAGCAATAGTGCCTGCTTGGTTTATGTAATTATAAAGATCAGAACTAGATGATATTCAGGCAGCAGTTAATGTTTCAAATCCGAAGGAAGTCACTGAGAACTAAGAAAAATTAACACTTCACCAGATCTGATCTGACACTCTTTTACCAGAGTTTAAAAGAAAGCATGTTTAAACCACCATGGTTTAGAGATGGAATAGTTCTTGATGGAATCACTTATTCTGCTGAATTCCAAATGAGAAACAAAATAAGGAGTAAACATCCAAATTATAAAAGCTGTACAGATGTCAGTATCCATAGAACAGTATTCAAAAAACTGAAGAGAATTCAAAACATAAAAACAATGCAATTCTAAGACCTATCAATATTTTCAAATCAGTATAAAAAAGTGTATTCAACTTCAGATTTGCAGATCACAATTAAAAAAAGGCCAACATCATTGGCTTTTGGTCAACAACAACAGGTTGGTCCAAAGGCCAAGGATATTGCTAGAAATGTTTCCATAAGATTTCAGGAGGTTTGATAAACAACAGGTAAGCAGACATCTAACAAACCATTTAAGAACTCTGCAGAAACAAACAACATCTCCCCCTCGCCCCAGAAAAAAAAAAAAAAAAATCAAAATAAAATCTATGACTTAAGTTCTTGGCAAACTCCTTGATAAACCCTGTGAAAATTATGGCCATTTCCTCTCATTATCTCAAGTCCTAGTCTTTGGGTTACTAAGAAGTATGAAGTTTATTTTTAACTTTAATGCTAAGAAGAAGAATGCTAAAGCCAACAAAGCAGACATTCTGTTGGGAGTCTGTTATAGACCACCCAACTGGGACGAAGAGGTAGATGAAGTTTTCTACAAGCAGCTGGCAGAAGTTTCACAATTTCTACCCTTTGTTCTTGTCGGGGACTTTAACTTACCAGACATCTGCTGGAAATACATCACAGCAGAGAGAAAACACTCTAGGATGTTCCTGGAGGTTGTGGAAGATAACTTCCTGACACAGCTGGTAAGTGAGCCTGCCAGGGGGGGTGTCTTCCTTGACC
>Ga0181612_148596_pt1 | contig 12355 bp, 21 predicted proteins | sample HoacroProtozoa21_FD_119630 | JGI IMG/M metagenome (GOLD analysis project Ga0181612, IMG submission 119630) | Hoatzin crop microbial communities from Cojedes, Venezuel. Combined Assembly of Gp0051906, Gp0051904, Gp0051908 | reverse complement strand
TTTCCTGATTGTGAACGTTGCATTTCACAGACTGAACAAAATAAAAATACAGATCCATCAACAAATCCCCTAAGTCTGAACAAACCCGGGCAGACGGTCCAGCCCAGACCTGCTTGTGGGTAGCTCCCACATGGGTCAAGCATGGGACAGTGGTGGCCAGTCTGTGCCCCCATTCTACTCAGACCAGTTCAGTGATGGCCCCAGACCTGCTCAAACCAGCTCATTGATGGCTCTGGACCAGCTCAGACCATCCATTGATTGCACTGAACCTGCTCAGACCAGCTTGGTGATGGCCCCGGACTTGCTCAGACCAGCTCAGTGATGGCCCCGAACCTGCTCAGACCATTCAGTGAAGATCCTGAACCCACTCAGACCAGCTCGGTGATGGCCCTGGACCTGCTCAGACCAGCTCGGTGAGGGCCCTGGACCTGCTCAGACAATCCAGTGATGGTCACCTGGTCTTCAGCAAGAGCATCTCTATCCCTGTTCCTGTATTTACCCTCACCAGCATGGCCACACGACGACAGGTCACCAGGAGCCACCCCAGGGAGAAGGGATGCTGATGAGCGATAGGCAGCAGCGGTGAGTACCAGCTGCTTGCTTCTGGAGCCACCTTTGTCTGTCCAGAGCTCGCAGCAGCTCCGCTTGGAGAGCAGCGTGAGCTGGTGACAACTTCACTGGGGAAGGGAGGGCACCCGACCCCTCCCGACAAGCCAAGCGAGGCAAAGAGGCAGAGAGAGCCCATCCCTGCTGCAGCACATCACACCTCCCCCCCTGACCCCCCCACATCACAGGGCAACCCCCCCAGATCACGGGTGCCGCTTCAAACGTCTCAGCAGAGCTCTGCTTTCAGCCAGGACCACCTTAGCCCTCTCTAGCTCAGATGCTTTAGCTGCAACTGTGGCCTGGGTCACTCATGGTGCGGGTGGGAGGAAAAAGGAGGTTGGACTTGGCTTCTTCTCAAAAACACGTTGAGGGTCTCAGTGCAAGCACCAAAATCCACCGCCAGCCCCAAGAAGCCCCGTGCAAGCACCAAAATCCACCGCCAGCCCCAAGAAGCCCCTTCCTCGTTCTTCCCCAAACACATGCCAGCACTCACCGGAAAGGCATCTTGGGCTTCACACATCCTGGCCACTGAGGTCTGAAACTCCCCGATGAAGTCATGTCCCCCATCGCTGTCGTAGTCGTAACATGTCACCTAGGGTGGAAGGAGCACAGCCAGCCTTAGATGCAGCAACTATCTCCTGGAGCTGCCAACCTCTCCTGTTGGAGACCCCAAACAAGGTTTTGGTTTGTTTTTGGGGGTGGTTCTGCTTTGGTTTGTTTGGTTGTTTTTACAAATAACCCAGCCATGGAGTTTTAGATGTTTTAACGATCGATCCCAGAGGCCAACCACCACGATACAAGGTGAAGGGCCCCCTGTTACCTTTATCAGCTTCTCTACATCTCCATCGCACAGTGACACCAAAGGCACAGTGAACGGCTTCCAGACTGGGTCCAGCGTGTACTTGATCACCTGCGGGTGGGAGCAGAGGGATGCCGTCACAGCGGGCACATGTGGAAGGGGAGATGATTGGCACAAAGAGGGGACACATCTCCAGGAGTGACTGGGTTCTCAGTGGGGCAGGCCAGGCAAGCTGCAGAAAGCCCCATCCCAGCCCTCTTCTGCCTCCTTGGCTTGGACGCCGCAGCTCCCCCTTCTCAGGCTGTAGCAGTGTGAGTTACAACAGATTTGCTTAGAATCATAGAAGAGAATCATAGAAACATTAAGGCTGGAAAAGACCTCCAAGATCATCAAGTCCAACCGTCACTCCAACCCCACCACGCCAGCTAAACAATGTCCCAACATGCCACATCCACACGTTTTCTGAACCCCTCCAGGGGTGGGGACTCCTCCGCTGCCCTGGGCAGCCTGTGCCAACACCCGACCACTCTTTAAGGAAAGACATTTTTCCTCATCTCCAATCTAAACCTCCCCTGATGCAACTTGAGGCCATTTGCCCTCGTCCTATCGCTGGTTACTTGGGAGAAGAGACCAACCCCTGCCTCACTACAACATCCTTTCAGCATGCTTGCATCACATTTGGTGACTTAACGGCCTCCAGGGGTAATTAAACAAACCTGTGCCCTACTCATTGCTTACTCCCCCACCCCCCCAGCACCCCAGCGCAGCCTACACCCATCTGGGGTCTGAGCACTGAGAAGATGGAGCAGTAGGATGGGGCAACCAGCCAGGAAAGCCAAACACCCCTGGGCACATCTAGTGCTCTTGCCTCATCTACACATCTGCTGCCCAAGCTGGAGAAATATTAATTGATGCTTTTTGACATTTCCTGAGAGAACGCAATCACAGAATCATTAAGGTTGGAAAAGACCTCTAAGATGATCGAGTCCAACCATCACCCCAACCCCACCACGCCTGCTAAACCATGTCCCAAAGTGCCACATCCACACGTTTTCTGAACCCCTCCAAGGACGGTGACTCAACCACTGCCCTGGGCAGCCTGTGCCAACGCCTGGCCACCCTTCGTGGAAGACCACTCACTCGGTGGAAACCTAAGCAAACGCTAGCAGGCTCCAGGCACCTGCTGCGTACATTGGAGATGCCTGCAGGAAAGGTGAAGACCCTCTTTCGCAAAGGTGCTGTGCTCAAAAAGAGAGATCCCCGTGAATATTAGGAAGGTCAGGCACGGGCAGCAGATTAAGCCTTCTCTGTGCAAGGGGGATGAGATGGTGTGGAGAACCTTGGAGCTCTGCAGCCGGAGCAGCAGCAGCACAGCCCAGTGAGGACGAGTCCGTGGGTGCTGCTGCTGCAGGCAAGCAGCCGCGCGGGACCTGCGTCGGGCGTCTGGTTTTGCAGGCAGGCTCTTGCGCGAGACGGGGGGAAGCCCTGACACCGTGAGCACGGCGTGGTCGAGAATTTGCAAACCCCGCCTCCGGGGGGCCAGGAGGAGCAGGGGGAGCCCACGCACCCCGAGCTGGTGCCCGCAGGCTGCCAGCCGCAGGGTCCCCGGGGTGGGTGGGAGGGATCCGCCGTCTCTGTTGCACGGTGCCCAGCTGGGTGCTGGCGATTAAATCACAGGCTGTAACGAGCGCAGTCATCCTCCCCTGCCAGACACCTCCGTGGTGGCATGAGAAATGCCAGCATCAGACCGAGCGCTGGTTATATTCCCGCACCGAAAGCTCTAAGAATGGGGGACCTTATTTCTTTGTATCCAGCCTCAAAACACAAAGCTGCTTGCCTGGAACAGGATTCCTCCAAGGGCTGGGAAGGAGGAGGCTGTCAGAGCACCCATCACTTGAAATAAAGCCTGGCCAGACCCTTATCCGGCGAGACAGGACAGTGGAGGAACCAGGCAGCAACCCAGATGAAAAATCAGTAGATACCTCTGCTCCCCAGAAGCCTGGCCTGCTTGTAGAGGTCTCAGCGATGGCTGGTGCGCAGACACGCTCCCGATTCCCACCGCTCTTCCAGAGGGAAGGGCTGGAGGTCACTTGAAATCCCCATGCCCGAGAAACACGTCTCAGTGAGCCAAAGCCCAGCTACCCACACTAAACCGGGAGGAAACAGCCAAACAAGGTCCCAGCCCGCTTCCCCAGAAATACAAGAGAAATGTTAAGGTTGGTGTGAATTAAAGATGCACAGAAATGTGTGTGGGAAAGCACGGAAAAATCAACAGCAGAGGTAGGATTAAAAGGATGGCCCGCATCGGTACCACAGGATGCATGGTGGTACACACGTCCCGGTGCTCATGTGCACGTGGGTGTGCGAGTGAAGGAAATCCTCCTGGACTTTGTCCAGCAGTGGGAAAACCAACGTACGTAGAGACTTTGTGAATAAATACCATCCTCTCCTTCCACCTGAGTTCACGCTGGTCTGTTACAGCAATTTGCTGCGGTGGGACAGCGGGCTCTGTAACGAAGCCTTGAGGGGACAGGGAAAGGAGGGACGTGAACGGGGAAAAAAGGGCGGTGCAGTGGGGTGGGATAGGATGGGATGGGACCCTCTTCCTCCGACACAGGGCTTGCTGTGAGCCCCTCCTGCAGCGATTGCCCCCTCCTCTTTCTGCCAGCTGCCAGGAGCTACGTGCCAAAAAAAAAAAAAAAAAAAAAAAAGGCAAAAAGCCTTGAAACAGGCTTTGAGGAGCAGGAAAAAAAAAGCCATTGAAGAGTACTTATTCGCCTGGTGCCAAAGCAGAAGTCAGCCTGCTTCTCCCTGCCCGAGCTGTGCCTCTCGGCTGTAATATCGCTGGCTTTAGCAGCTTGGGAACATCACCAGATCAAAATGTCGCAGCAGGTGTAAATGAAGGACAGGGAGGGGTCAGCTGTCTCCGACTGTATCCACCAGGACCCCAGTACAGGCGTCTGACCCCTGGCCGGGGCTCCAGCTCTGTTAGACACCAGCCTGAGTGCTCATGCCCTGAAGCTGGAGACCTTGAGCATCCTCCCAGGTTAGCTGAGGATCTGGCAGATGCTCTTTTCAACCTTTCCCCACTGCTCTCCCCCTTGGCCACCCCTCGCCACCATCTCCCCAGGTCACAGCTCATCCTGCTGCTCCTGCACGTGAGGCAGAGCAGTCCAGGGCTGAGCCAAAAGGTTAACATGGGTCAGAAGACCATCTCCTTCTCTGCTTGATAGATACAGTGGTGAGCGGTACAGAAAAGATCTCAACACCTGACTGGCACCAGTAAATCTTCATCTGCTGGAGTCCAGCAGCCTCAGATGGACACCGCGAAGGCAGCCGTGAGGTTCTGAAACCCCTGGATCCCACCCCGCTTTATGGGTGATTGATGAGATGGTGCCATAAAGGGCGAGAGGAGCTGATGGAAGCATGGTGGTGTCTCAGCAGCTTGGGTCAGAGCCGCACTCACCTCTGTTCTGTGGACCAGCATCCATTTCCCATCGTCACCTGGTTTATAAAACTCCAGGAAGGGGTCTGACTTTCCAAACAGGTCCTGGGGGAGAAGAAGATGAGTTACACAGTGCTCTGCAAGCAGAGACCACCAGTGTGAGAGAGACCTCCTTCCCTGGCAAAGCCGACCCTGCAGACACCCTCACATCCTCATGGGACCAGCTCAGGCACACTGGCCCAGAGGCAGCACCCACGAGCAGCACCCTGCCAGCTCCCTGTGTCCTGCTCATGTGAATCCCACTCCTTCACGCCGTGTTTTGGCACGGATGCGGTGGGCGGGTTGGCACCCTGGCACGCGCCGGTGGGATCTGCCGGCGGGTGCCCACCGCCCGGCGAGCTCTCTGGATGCAGACGCCACGGAAAACAACCCCAGCTGGGAGGCAGCTGCGTTTGGGCTTGGAAAAACACCCAAAGCTTCAAAGGAAAAACAGAATTATGAAGCGTGTGAGTGTCTTGGGGGGAAAAAGGAAAAAAAAAAAAACCAACCCACCCTCCTACACACAGCAGTAAAGCATGAGCAGAGGAAATCTTTAAGGAGTGAGCTGCCCTGGTGTTGACAGAGATCACGTAACACTCTCCGAGATATGCAGCCCTGAGTCAGCGCGCGCTGCCTTTCCTGCCAGCGTCGCCTCAGCTGTTCCCCTGACAGTGGGCTGCTGGTTTATGAGAAATATGTTCGAGTGCACAGGCTGCCCTGCTGGGTATCGGCACCGGGGCTACGTCGGGGGACCCCCAGCCCGGCGAGGAGGGCAGCGCTGGCGGCACCGACACACGGAAACCCCAGCGTTTCTCAGCAGAACTTCATTCCCATTCAGATAAACGAAGACGTGGCTAAGAAGAAACCAAGCCCAAAATATTCCAAATTCTTTACCAAGAGCTGAAGCCATTTCAGCCGGGTTTTCCTGCCAGAGGGAGGCAGCTGCCCGAGTTCTGCAAAGAGCTGGAAGAACTTCTTACAGGCTTGAACGGCGGCTTTCGGGCTTCCAAGTGCTGTGGTAGGGATGCAGGGGGCTGCTCGTGGAGGAGGAGGAGGAGGCTTGGATGCCCCAAGAGCCCCTGTCCACAGCCAGCTCAGGAGGTGGCAGCTGGGACAGGGACAGGCTCTAGCGATGCCCCAGCAGAAAAACCCATTAACATTTCTATCCAAATCCTGTTTCCAAAGCCAGCCGGAAAAGTACATCACTGCAAAGTGTTTTGGCTTGGAGAAACTACAGCCTGCTTCAGTCAAAATTCTCCTGCCAGCAGAGCAGACGCAAAGGCTCGCAGGGGTGCTCTCCGATGAGATGAGGCTATTTTTCTCCTACGCTTTTTCACATGTTTGTGCGAGAGAAAACCAAGGCGTTCTTTCTGCGGGGTTACAGTTATGGCACAGCTCTGACCCTGCTCGCCGCAGGACTTGGCCTTTTCGAGCTTCACTGATGGACTGAAGAACCAGTGGTGGGTACCTGACCCTGCCTGTGCTGGCCTCACCTCAGTGTGGGCTGGTGGAGGCCCCGGCTCCGGTGGCAGCAGCAGCGAGCTTTGGAGGAGCTTTTGGAGCTTTTGCCATCCCACACGGAACAGTCTGGTTTGCAAGTCTGGTCAGCCTTGCTCCGTTCACAGCAGGGTGGGAGATGCCTCCAAGCCACAGGACTGTGGGCTGCTGTTTTAAAACATCAAAACCACGATCCCCCGCAAGCCTGGCGGGAGATGGAAACTGAGCAACCAAGGGAGCTCAGCAGACCAGATTGATTTGCAAACCGGTCCAAGCATCTAATCCATCCATCCAACCCATCCTGGAGAAGGAGGGTGGAGGTGGCACCTCCACCAGCCACAGGTCCCCAAGCCACAGCTTTCAGCAGTAGTCCTGGCTCGCCATGCTGGAGCATCGCCGCCCTCCTGCCGTCCCCGCGGCTGCGGTGGCACACGTGGCTCTGGGGCCACCTTCACCAGGGCTGCTCCCAGCTGGAAACACCTCCTCTTCTGCAAGGGATTTTTTCTTAAAACAACTCTCCCAAGAGCTGATCTGATACAAGGTGCAAGAGCCTCAGGTTGGTTCTGCTGCTGACATGCTCCCACTGTCAAGCTGCAGCACTTAAAGCAAGGTAGGGACTGGTGGGTGAAGAAACCATGGACGTGTGATGGGGAGGAGGACCTGCCCACAACCCAGGAGAGGTCCTGGTCAAGGCAGAAGGAGCTGCCTGGGGCCGAGCACGGCTCCAGGATGGGTTTGCGGCACAGCTGCCAGTAAGGGATGCTTGCAGCTTCGGCTCGGTGTGTGCAGGGAGAGGACTCCGTGGCCCCACCACGAAATCCTGTGAGCTCTGACCCCCTCACACGCGCGAGCCTCCGGCTGTGCTCCCCAGCTACACGCTGTGCGGCGCGGGAGGGCGATACCCCTCCAGGCTCCAGCCTTGCCCCTGCGGCTTTTCGCTCAGCCACTCCTCCGCTTTCTTTCCTAAGCTTCAACAAGTTGTACCCATCTCCCACAGTTGCATTTCATCCATGACCAATAACAACCCAAAAATATTGTGTTTCGTCCAGTTTCCTCATTCAGAGACCGTTTTAATTTGCGTGAAGCGACACGAACACCCTTTGCCCATGAGCAGGACTTTGAGCACTGCAACGCTGCGCTGTGCTACGGGAAATCAGCTAAGCAACCTCATTAGCTCTTGGTGATGGCAGGTGGTCACCGAGGAAGGAGCTTTCTGCTGACACCTACTGATAAACTGGGGGGAGACCCAGAAAGAATAGGATTATTCAGAGTCCTTATCCCAGTGTAACCAGATAGATGCTGAATTTCTGTACCTTGATTGTGGGTCTGAAGGGCAGCAGACCCACACATACCATGTCCTAGTTGAAGAATATCAAAAGATGTCACCTTTGCATAGCTTGGTAGAGGAACTTTGTTGCAAACCAGACCAGAAAAGCAACTCCTGCCCATGGAGCAAGTGAAGCCACCAGTGAAGTTGCCAACACGACACGTGGACGTATGTGTGAGGTACTGAGGCTGCAGGGAAGATCCAGGTCCTTGGCCCTGCTCTGCACAACAGGACGGGCACCAAACCCGCTGTGAAATCCCATCCCTTGCTTTGCAGGGGAGCAGAGGCTTTTTCTTGGGGCGCTGGATGAAAACTGTTGCATTAGGGATATCTTCATTCATGTGTAAGGGGTTGACCCTCGGCCACATCTCAGAGGAAGCCACCAGCTTGAGGACATCTTCCAGTCCATCTAGGAAATGGAGTTATTTGAGGATTCCTTAACGGGGCATTTGGGTCCTTGCACTAGGCAGGGTAAGCAGGAGGGCAAGAAAATAACTGCTCCCAGCAGGTTGGAAAAAAAACTTGATAAACCGGGCATCCGTCCAGTTTGGACAACATCACTGGATAAACCACATCTTCTGCCCCAGCAAATACCCTTCCTCCTGGGTGCTTGCTTCACCCTGGTTTGAAAGCCGAGGGCCATCCTGCCAACAACTCAAGCTCTGGAGAGGCTAGGAAGAAGGGAAGAACAACATTCCCAGCGATCGCTTAGCAACAGCACTGGTTTAAGAGGAATAGCTCCGGTTGCCTGGTAAATAAGGTCAGATGGCTTCGTTCAGACAGGCTCACGGTTTCCTACATATCGCATCCAAAGCAAAACTCACGCAGTACCGGCCTCCGCGAGGCCAACACTTCTTCCTCGGAAAAGGTGGGCCCTGCTGTTTGATCTACACGCAGGTGGTCACCCCGTTTCCAGAGGGGCTGCAGGCGACCGGCCAGGAGCTCTCTGCACTTCCGGGGTACAGGTTCAAGGGCATCAAAACTGCCAGCGCTGTCGGGAGACGTTTCCAGACAACTCCTCTGGCGCAGTGAATCTGCTGTCTTTAAGACATGCTAGTACAGAGATCCCACGCCACGTGCACTCTTTCCGTCTCAACAGGCGTGATGAAGAAAGCAATACTGCGACAACAGGGAAACTGAGGCATGGGCGTACCCAGCAGCCAGTGGTACCGCAGGACTTGAACCCCTCCAGTCTCACCCTAATGTCTTCTCCAGCAGGACTATTTTCTGTCACTGCTATACCCAAAAGCAGAGATTTCTTCAGATCTTTCAATCCCATGAAGGACAGAGATTTAACAGCGCATTCCCCCGACACAACCCCACTCACCTTTTTATCCAGTTTTCTGCCGGCCATGCTCAGAGTTATGACCCTGTTATCCGAGAGCTCTTGGGCAGCTATCTGAAAGACAAAGGGAGGTTGCATTCATTCTCAGCACAAAGAGAAAGTGGACACCAAGGCAGAGGAGAGTCCAGACCCTGAAGATACCTGCACAGCTCCTGCAGAACCCATTTCCCAGCTAAGAGACTGGACGAGCTGACGCACGCAGTATTTCACTGCAGAGGAGTGAAGCTGATTTCACCTGTGCAGATCAATTTGGGACCAAAGCTCACTTCCCAGCTTCTCCCCAGAATGTAGAATGATGGAGAAAAAGCCCAGACTTCCCCTGGGTGGGCACTGCCATTTACCCTGCACCGCGGCAGTGACACGCCGGCTTTAAAACAAAACAGGGTATGTTTTTTCAGCAGGCTGCCAGCTACGATGCCGGTGCTGCAGCTGGAGAGGCCATGACATCCACCAAACTCATCGCTGGGGCTGGGCCCACATGAAACACGTTCGTTTGCAGGGCTGGGAGTCAACAGGTACGATTAAGCCTCATGAACAGACAACCCGAAGAGAGAATGAGGTGCTAGGACACCCCACGCAGCCTCCCTCCCCGGTGCCATCAGATCTAAAACGAAGCTTACTGGGAACAAACTCATCCCTTTTCTTGGGTGTCACACCTGAGCTGGTCTCAGGTGGCTTTTCATGCGCCAGGACCCGGGGAAGCCTCCAAGGACCAAGCCAAAAGGAAGCAGGAGCCATAAAAACCCTTGCCAGCAAGATGTGCCACCTTGCCCTCCGTGTCCCAGGCTGCCCCATCCCTTGGGGGAGATGCAGGCAGCACCAAGGGCTCGAGCCACATCTCTGTACGACCGCCCGACCAGCCAGCCCCAAGAATGAAAACTCCACCGTCACTCCTGAGGAGCGACAGCAGGCAGGAGTGCAGCCCGGATTGCTTCACTTTAGGGGACTTTATTCACATACGCTCCAGAAGGGCTTCGGCTGCCAACCACCAGTGGGCCGGTTTTGTCTGGAATGTGGTCTAATGAGTCTCATGATATTTTAAGAAAGGGAATGTTTGTAACAAAAAAACCATATTTATTCACTTCTGTTACCAGCCGTTTTCTGAATCACTTGTATTTTTTTCCCCCAAGGCTGTGTCCTGCCCAAGCATCTGCTCCCCACGTCTCCCTCCTCCACTCCCTGGGGGGGCTGAGCCATCCCCCGGCATCCCCGGCTGCAGCATCCTCCCCGGGCAGGAGCCAGCACCGGCATGGGCGGGAGCGCGGCGTGGACATCTTCCCCCCGCACGGTGCTGCCAAGCATGGCCATTTGCTGGCTCTCGCAAGGAGGCCGTCCCTTCACTGGAGATGCGCAGCGTAATTACAGCAAGGCTTTTAGAAAAACTTGCAGAAATCAAGGGAACAATTTTCTGCAGAACAAGCAATCAGAGGGTTATTGGCACTTAGGAGAGCGAGGGGGTTGGAGAGACGAGCAGGCAGAGATGCAGCTTCTGAATCCGCCTGGGCAGCTGGGCGAGGGGACGAGCCGCAGCTCCCCAGCAACCTCCCGGAGCTGGAAGCCTTCATGGGAGCCTTCCCACGGAGGACATCGCTCTTTGGTCCACAGAGGACATATTCACTGCATACAAAGCCCAATTTTTCCCTCTGCCCGGTATATCCATGAAGTCTGAAGTTCCCTGTCGCAAAGCCACGCAATCAGTTTTCTCTCCCACTTGGTCCTCAGTGGCACAGTCACCAAAACCAGCATGAGGAAGAGGAGCTGTAGGGATGGAATTTGCCCTGTGCTGATCCCCACAAAAGCACACCCAGATGGTGTCCAGCATTTTAGGGCTCACTGGAAGTGACATAAAAGCCAGACTGTGCAGACAAGCTGGGTACGTCCTTGTGCCACATTGCCACGGGCTGCTGGTGGCATCTTCTCTTGGCCAGCATGGACAGTAACAACACCCCCACCACTGTGCCTGGCAGAGGCATGTGGCAAGATCTCAGGATTGATTTCTACAAACACAGCAGCTTGCTTTGGGATCTTCCCCATCTCTTCAAACCTTGAGACTCCCACAGGATCCCCTTCATACAGCCAAGGTTCTTCTGTTGCATTCAACCCTGGGGCATCTCAGTTAAGAAAAGGGACACTCGGGCAATGTTGGAGGGGACGGGGCTGAGCAAGGCAGGGTTTGGCTCCAAACTCCATGTTTTATACGAGTGAGTCCAAAGCAGAAACCTGCTCCTTGGTTGGTGTCCATAGCCCATGCTCCACTGCCGTGCCAAGCAGCGAGGAAAGGTGCCCACCGCACTACTTGGTGTTGCCATCACCAAGCCAGGGGAGGAAAAAAAAAAACATCAGAAAATTGCATCAATGGTACAGAGCAAAGCAGACATCTCAGACCCTTCGATTTTTAATGACACGTTAGTGACAGATCAGGGTCTTCCTTTTTTTAAAGCGTGTAACCTTTGAACTTGACTGGACACTTTCCATCTGCTCCAGCTCTTTCCACTCCAGCGGTGGACGGGGTGTCAAGACCCTGCTCCTCGGGGACGGCACACGGCATCGGGCATCGCTCGTGAACTTCACTGCGGCTTCTCCTCTTGCATTTAAAGACGAACTGCAGCAATTAAGAGAAGGCTGGCAGCATCTTCCCAGCCTCTAGAGCAAACAGCGATGGAGATGCCCTTGCAGCAGCCAGGTCCTGGGCTTTTAAACCCTTTCAGTGCTTGCAAACTTGACGGAGGTTGAACTCCTTGCTGGCCTTTTCTTCCACACCTTTGCTGCCCGGCTGCACGTCTCACAAAACCCGTAACACAGAAGAGATCCAAAAAGGAGGGGAGATGTGGCAGGAGGGAAACGCACCTAAATTTAGTCTTTTCTTTTTAAGGAAACCCATCGCTAAAGAGATGCGCAGCGGGAAGGCCACTGCCCGGAGGGGTCTGCATCTGGAGCAGTGACTGTTGCTATGAGAGTTGTTGCTACGGCACAGCTCCTGTCCTCTTCCTACAAACAAAATCACCCATTGCCGGCAAAGGAATCAGCCCTCTTACCTCCCGCTGCTCCAGGGAGGGCTGAGCAGGCGTCTTGTACCAGATAACAAACAGCAGCAACATAGATTTACTTTGTACTTCTCCAGATTGAGGTTTTTGTTATCTCAGAGACCAAAGCAGAGGTTGAAGAATCACAGAATCACAGGACATTAGCGATTGACAGGGACCTCTGTGGGTCACCCAGTCCAACCCCCCTGTCGAAGCAGGGTCACCCAGAGCAGGCTGCACAGGACCGCGTCCAGGCGGGGTTTGGATATCTCCA